>Ga0247727_10013927_pt1 | contig 13454 bp, 12 predicted proteins | sample WisWelCaveWW1625_FD_202498 | JGI IMG/M metagenome (GOLD analysis project Ga0247727, IMG submission 202498) | Biofilm microbial communities from Wishing Well Cave, Virginia, United States - WW16-25 | ecosystem: Environmental > Aquatic > Deep subsurface > Groundwater > Cave microbial mat | place... | reverse complement strand
CGATCAATCGATATTGCCCATGGATACCATCGCCGCATCTTATGTACAACTCGTGCTCGACGTCGGCCAGCATGATCCGAACTATGTGGACGCATACTACGGCCCATCCGAATGGCAGGAACAGGCAATTGCCCGCAGAGTTCCTCTTGACGAAATACGCGCGCGCACACAATCGCTCATCGACGGCCTCGACGCAATCGGTATGACCGCCCGGATGGATGAGATGGCGTACCTGAGGCATCAGTACCTGACGAAGCAGCTGCAATCATTGCGTGCCCGTGTCGAAATGCTCAGCGGGAAGAGACTCTCCTTCGATGAAGAGTCCGCCGCCCTGTATGATGCCACATCGCCAAGGAACAATCCTCCGTATTTTGCATCCATCCTTTCCGAGCTCGACGCCGTTCTGCCCCGGTACGATGGCAAGTCAACGCTTCAGGAGCGCTATGAACAATTCCGGTCTGTGTTTGTCATCCCGGTTGAAAAGCTCGACGCGGTATTCTCAGCGGCCATTGAAGAGTGCCGGAAACGGACCAAGCGACACCTCTCCTTGCCGCAGGATGAAACCTTCACGGTCGAATACATCACGGCGAAACCATGGAGCGCGTACAACTGGTACAAAGGGGGCAGCAGGAGTGTTATCCAGGTGAATACCGAACTACCGATATACATCGATCGTGCGATCGACCTTGCGGCGCATGAGGGATATCCCGGACATCATGTTTACAATGTTCTCCTTGAGGACAACCTGCTCCGAAAGCGCGGCTGGGTGGAGTTCAGCGTGTACGCCCTGTTCAGTCCTCAATCGCTTATCGCCGAGGGGAGTGCAAACTACGGGATCAAAGTGGCGTTCTCAAGAGAGGAACGGCTTGGGTTTGAACGCGACGTGCTTTTTCCCCTTGCGGGATTGGATGCATCGAAGGTGGAGATGTACTACCGTGTTGCAGACCTTTCAGACCGGCTGGCGTATGCCGATAACGAGGCAGCTCGCCGGTATTTGGACGGAGAGATGAGTCGGGACCGTGCAGTGCAGTTCTTGATGAAGTATCGATTGATGTCCCGCGAACGGGCAGAGCAACGCCTTCGGTTCATCGACACGTATAGAAGCTACGTCATCAACTACAATTTAGGGCAGGACCTTGTCCGCCAGTACATTGAATCGCGAGAAGGAACGTCCGGGAATCAGGCAAGAATCTGGGAGGAATTCGCAAAGCTGCTTTCATCGCCACGATTGCCGTCGGGGCTGAGGTAAATCCTCCCTGTCATGGGTAATAGCGCTTTGGGAGGACACTCAGAAGGCAATGTAACCGCCGTGCGCCTGATCTCAGTCACCGCCGGCAACCTCGCACTCGCAGATCACCTTGCCGCAGGCCGGGCAAGGCTCCTGTTTTGAAGCACACTCCGAACAGAATTCCTCCTCCGGCTCGATGCTTTTGCCGCACAACGCACAATGGTTGACCTCCCGCTCTTGCATGTGGACCTCCTCGGAGTCGACTGGGATGGTGAAATGTACGCCAAGAAATGAAACCAAGCAAGGCTCGTTCTGGGCTATTATCCATGGATTTCTCGCCTGAATGTCCGTTCGACAACCGTGGGCCGGGTTTCTTGACATGCTTGGGAGCCGGGTCGTATATTAAGACGGAGAGGACTGATGACGGTGCCACAGACAACTTCGCTTCATGACTTGCTGGCGCAGCATGTCAGGGAAGGGGATCTCTATGAGAAGATGCCCAATGGCTGGCTGCGATGTTTTGCATGCGGACACAGGTGCAAGATCGCGCCCGAACGTGATGGTATCTGCAAGGTGCGGTTCAATAGAGGCGGAACTCTGTATGTTCCCCACGGCTACGTCGGCAGCATTCAGATCGACCCTATCGAGAAGAAGCCCTTCTTCCACTCACTCCCCGGAAGCAACGCGCTCAGCTTCGGCATGCTCGGCTGCGACTACCACTGCGCGTACTGTCAGAACTGGTTTACCTCTCAGGCCATTCGCGATCCAAAGGCAACTGCCGAGCCGCAGTACATCTCACCTGAACGGCTCGTCGCGCTTGCACTGGAGCATGGAGCGCCGGTCATCACAAGCACCTACAATGAGCCACTGATCACGAGCGAATGGGCCGTAGAGGTTTTCAAGGTTGCGCGCCAACATCACATCAAGTGCTCATACGTCTCGAACGGAAATGGAACCCCCGAGGTCCTGGAGTACATCCGTCCGTACGTTGAGCTCTACAAGATCGACCTCAAGAGCTTCCGCCAGAAGAATTATCAGCAGCTCGGCGGGCGAATGGAGAACGTGCTCGAGACGATCCGCGCGCTGAAAGGGATGGGAATCTGGATCGAGATTGTCACCCTCGTGATTCCCGGCTTCAACGATTCCAATGAAGAGCTGACGGACATTGCACGCTTTCTTGTCTCCGTCTCGGCCGAGATTCCATGGCACGTGACAGCCTTTCATCAAGACTACAAGATGACGGATCCCGAAAACACCTCTCCGGAAACCCTTGTTCGTGCCGCCGAGATCGGATATGATGCCGGATTGCAGTTTGTTTATGCGGGGAATCTTCCGGGACGCCTCGGAAAATATGAGAACACGTATTGTCCCTCCTGCCACCACCTCCTCATCGAGCGCCACGGATTCACGGTGAGAAACAACAACCTTCAAAACGGCGCCTGCCCGAAATGCAAGACCAGCATACCGGGTGTGTGGAGCTGATTTACCGACTCGTCTCCTTTTCCCTTCAACTGTCCTTTGCCAAACTCAAACGGCACTGTAGAGAATGAATTCAGGTGCTCAATCAGATTTGCCCAGACTCTCGTTGATCATTGCCGTCTATAACAAACCGGAGATTCTCCGGTTTGTGCTCGAAGCTTGTAAGCGACAGTTGTTCCGTGACTTCGAGGTCATCCTCGCCGACGATGGATCAGGTCCGCAGGTACGAGGGGTTGCCGATGAATATCAGGCCGCCTTTCCTTTGGTTCATCTCTGGCACGAGGATCGCGGATGGAGAAAGAATACGATAATGAATCAGGCAATCCGGGAGGCGAAAAGCGATTACCTGGTTTTCATCGACGGTGATTGTATCCCATCGGGAAACTTTCTTCTTGATCATTGGAGCGAAAGGGAAGCGGGACGGGTGCTTCTCGGGCGACGCATGGAAACCAGCAAACGATGGTCTAACTCGCTCTCGCTTGAGAGAATCCGCAGCGGCGAATTTGAGAGGATTGGTTGGCGCGAGTTTGGGGAAAGCCTGAGAGGCGAGTTCTTCCGTTTCGAAGATGGAATACGAATCCCCAGCAAGCTGCTCCGACAGCTGCTCCTCCGGCACGTCGAGGGGATGCTTGGCTGCAATTTTTCAGCTTCGAAGAAAGATCTCGAAGCGGTGAATGGATTCGACGAGATGTACGATGGCCCGGGCTGCGGAGAGGATTCTGACCTTCAGTACCGCCTCTCACTGATCGGTGTGAGGGGAAAATCGCTTCGCAATCTCGCCATCCAGTTTCACGTCCACCACCCCGCCACGAAGACCTCCCAGTCATCGTGGGATCGGTTTCACACCGTTGTCAAACCGCAGCAAAAAGCGAGATGCGAGTTCGGTCTTGTGAAGAACACCTCATGAAGTGATGTCGGATCAGGCCATTCGAACTTTCCGCGCTTGCCTCATTTATCCACTTCTCCACCCCCCATCATTGGGGACGATACTTTCTTGTACCCTGCAGGAATCTCAAACTCACCAGCCGGTGTTGAGCGCTGCTCTATTTTTGTGACCGTGCTCTTCCATCCATCCTCACGTTCCGTCTGAATCGGAAAACCATCGACGCCTGAGAGAGTTCCCTGAGTTCCCTTCATCGAAGGGGGAAGCATCGCTTCCATTCTCTTGCCGAGCTCCTCCATGTCCCTCCTCATCACTTCGAACTCCTTCACGTCCTTTGTCGCCCACACAGCCGTCGCCTCCGCCCCCTCCAGCGTGACGAGATACTTCGTGCAGGAGAAACCGCTGATGGACCTGGTCTCGCCGGTGTTCTTCACTTCGATCTTCCCTACTGCGCTCGATCCCATTCTTCCACCCAGCATTTTCTCAGCCATCTTGCGCTGCTCCTCAGGCAGCTCGGCAAGCTGCTTCTTCATCTCCGCCATCTGTGCGTCCATTGCCGCACCTGCACCTTCCGCGAACTGCTCCATCTCCACAAAGGTCATCTGCCAGTACTCCTTCTTCGCAGGATCAACCATGACCATCACTTCACGGTCAAGGCGTATGATCATTATTTGACCATCTTCCTCGCTCACTGTCTTCAGCATTTTCGGCATATAATTGAACCTGTCTGTCCTCGGCTTGCTTGTCGCACGCGAAGTGATCGCGCTTTCCCAGTAGACCCCTTGTGAGAACAGGTCAGGCACAACAAGAACGAGCAGGCAGAGCATCGACACTGTTCGGACCACACCTCTCATCATTAGAAACTCCTTTCTTCTTGGTGGCGTCATGCGCGCGGTCCGAGAGGCCGCGCAATCAGAACGCCTGTTTGTGTTTTATGAGATTTCAGGTACTCGACCAGCGAATCGCTCGAAATCTGTACTGCTCCGCCAGACAATGGTGCGTGCAAATACTTCAGAACGCCGTTGGTATACACCGCCATCCCCGTATGGGACACGTCAAGCCCGTCGATGCTGGAGGTGATGCCGAGAATGTCTCCGGGCCGAATTGCTTCACTGACGTTCTCAAGTGTTTCTTTCGGAAGAATGAATGCCTTTCTGGAGTTCAGCGCCACCTCTTGCTCACGTATCGTTCTTAAGACTCCTTCGTCGGACAGCTGGCGATAGGAATCCGCATGCGTGGACATGAATACGATTTCCTTCTCGCAAGGAACACCTCCCATCTCCTCAGTCAGGTCCTGCACAACCCCTTTCTGCGCGTTGTCGAAAATCCAGTCGGAGAAGTAATGCAGCCGGCTCGTGTAGCCGTTGATCACCCCACCGCGATACCTGATGAACTCAAGTTGTCTGCGGAAATTCTCAAAGTCGAAGGTCCCGAGTTTGACGCAGCGGGAGAGTGCGAGCGTGGTCTCGACAAATGTCACGCAATCCAGCTCTCTGAGGTTCACGACAAGCTTCTCCTGGCCTTCACTCTCCAGCGTATGTGCGGCGTACGGTGTCCCGAGAAAGGAGGTCCCCATCGCGACCATGATTTCTCTGATTGGGCGGTCCGCAAGAGATTCTTTTCTTGCGATGTCGAACTTGCGGAGACAGAGTTCCTCGTCGGTCAGGACGGCTTGAAGAAGGGAGGATATGCGGGCAAGGTTTTTTTGTGGAACAACGCTCGCTCCGGCGAGAAGGCCAAACTTTCGAAGGAAGGATCTGCGCGAGCCTTTTCGATCGATGTGGTCGGGATCAGAACGGTGTTTCTTCATCCCCATCCTGGACACCGGGCACGAGGTCGAACACTTTCGGTGCAAGATTTTCGAACCGCGCATACTTGTGAACGAACGCCAGCTTGATGTCGTCGATCGGGCCATTCCGTTGTTTGCCGACAATGATCTCCGCAGTGCCGGCGACTTCGCGGAAATCATCCGATTGCGGGTCCTCATACATTTCGGGGCGGTGCACAAATGCAACCACGTCGGCGTCCTGTTCGATGGCTCCGGATTCACGAAGATCGGAGAGGATCGGCCGCCTGTCGGTTCGGCTTTCCACGGCGCGGCTGAGCTGCGACAGTGCGATCACCGGAATGTTCAACTCCTTTGCGAGCGCTTTCAGCGAACGCGATATTGCCGAGATTTCCTTCTCCCGGTTTTCCGCGTTCCTCGGACCCTGCATTAATTGCATGTAGTCCACCACGATGAGCCCGACGTTGCGTTCCGCTTTGAGGCGCCGGGCCTTTGCGCGCAACTCGAGAATGCCAAGACTCGCCGTATCGTCGATAAAGATCTGTGCGTTTGTGAGCCGTCCCGCTGCAATGCTCAGCCGTTTCCAATCATCCTCAGGTAACCTTCCCGTACGGACAAGATGTGCGTCCACCTTGGCCTCGGCACAGAGGAGGCGCATCACAAGCTGTTGCATGGACATTTCAAGCGAGAAGATCCCGACGCCTGTGGGCTTTTCGGTATGAACAGATGCGTTGCGGGCGACAGAGAGCGCGAAGGCGGTTTTCCCGCAGCTCGGCCTGCCGGCAATGATGATCAAATCGGAATTCTGCCAGCCGCCGGTGAGTGTATCGAGATCGCGGAATCCCGTCGGAACACCCGTCACACCCCCGTGCTTTCCATGAATGCTCTCCAACATTTCGAGCGTATCATGCACCGCCTTGTGCATCGAGGTGAAGCTTTTCTTCAGGCGTTTCTCCGAGATCTGGAAAATCGCCTGTTCCGCTTCATCGAGAAGGTCGAAGGCGTCCTCGGTCGGGCTGAACCCTCTTGCGGCGAAACCCGATGACGCGGCAATCAAGTTTCTCATCAACGATTTTTCGAGAACGATCCGGGCATGATACTCGACGTTCGCCGAAGAGGTGACGTCCGTTGTCAACTCAACCAGGTACGTTTCACCACCGATGCGCTCCAGATGCTCACGCCTTCGGAGTTCTTCAGAAAGCGTGATGATGTCCACCGGCTCACTCCGGTCGAACATCGCAATGATCGCCTGAAAGATCTTTCGGTGGCTGTCGGCATGGAATGCATCCTCGTCGAGCACCTCGATGACTTTTGCAATCGCCTCGCGCTCGATCAACATGGCGCCGAGAATCTGGGCCTCGATCTCTATCGCATGGGGTGGGACGCGCCCTTCGGCGACGGTTTTTCCCGCCGAATCGATTCTTCTTGTGGAGAGCATCTCTGCCATGGCAATCCCTTCTGATCAGTTGCCGGCTGCGGTCACCGGCTCAGTTGCTTTTCGATACCAATTCATCATGAAGCTTTCGCAGGGCCTGGACATCCTCCCATGCGGGCTTTTTCCACTGGGGGTTGCGAAGCAGGGCCGCGGGGTGATACGTGACCATCACAGGGGTATTGCTGTATGAGAGGACCTTGCCGCGGAGCCGCCCAAGGCTTTCCCGGGTACTCAGCAGGTTCTCCGCAGCCACCAGCCCCAGGCACAGAATCACTTTCGGCTTGACCAGCTCGACCTGTTTCCTGAGGTATGGGATGCAACTCTGCACCTCTTCCGGCTGAGGTGTTCTGTTGTTGGGAGGGCGGCACTTTAGAATGTTACAGATATACACTTCTTCCCTCTTGAAGCTGATCGCTTCAAGAATTTTGTTGAGAAGTTGTCCCGCGCGGCCGACAAACGGCTCACCCTGTAGATCCTCATCCGCACCAGGAGCTTCGCCGATCAACATGAGTGTTGCATGCGGATCGCCAACCCCAAACACGAAGCGGGTTCTGGTGTGGCCGAGGGGACATTTGAGGCATTGACAGATTTGGGAATTCAGGTCGACAAGTGTCGCGGCGTTCATCCACTGCTCCCCTCCGGATGCAGAAGGCAGCGGGTCGAACAGCGACAACCTGGGGTCGATCGGTTTTCTGGCGGGCATCGGATTTGCCTTTGCTTTCGCGGGCTGTTCAATCAAAAGGGTTTCCCCGAAAAGGGCCTGCTCTCTCAGGAAATACTGCTCCATGTCGGCAAGGAGCCGCTCAAGGGAATCTTCCCTCACTGACTGCATGGGGGCGGACATCATGCTCCTTAGTGGCTCATGCGTGCCTTGAGCAAACGGGCCACCTGATCCAGGATCTCATTTGCCACATCGAACTTTGACATTTTCGGGAGTGAGCGACTTTCACCGGTCGGCGAGATGATTGTCACAACATTCGTGTCGCCACCGAATGCGGCCCCCTCTTCGCGGGGATTGTTCAGAATGATCAGATCGAGGTTCTTCTCGGCCAGTTTCCTCTTCGCGTTCTCAGGACCCCGCTCGGTTTCGAGCGCAAATCCCACAACGACACGATTCTTTTTTGTCTGACCGATTGTCCGCAGGATATCGGGATTCTTCCGGAGCTCCAGATTCATCGATTCGCCTTTCTGGTTCTCCCGTTTCAGCTTCTGCTCCGCAACCTGCGCAGGAGCATAGTCCGCCACGGCAGCCGCCATGATCAAGGCATCGGCATTGGCAAACTCCAACTCGACGGCCTTCTGCATTTCGCTGGCGGTGCGGACATCGATGCGGCGGACGTTCCGGGGTGTTCGCAGGCTCACCGGCCCGCTGATCAGCGTGACGGTGCCACCTCTGAGAGCAGCAGCGTTCGCCAGGGCAAAACCCATTTTCCCTGAAGAAGAGTTGCCGACATATCTCACGGGATCGATCGGCTCGTGGGTTGGGCCGGCCGTAACGATGATGTTTGTTCCCTTCAGATCCTGGTGCGCGTGGTCGAGAATCTGGTCGAGGGTGCGTACAAGTCGATCGATGTCAGGGAGTCGCCCCGGTCCTGAAAGCCCGCTCGCCAATTCGCCCGAATCGGGATCAATGACCCGGCACCCCAATTGCTTCAGAGTGGAGATGTTCTGCTGCGTCGCCTCGTTCAGGTACATATCCACATCCATCGCCGGTGAGAGGACTATTGGGCATCGCAGCGCGAGAACAAGCGTTGTCAGAAAATCATCGGCGATTCCCTGCGCAATCTTGGCAAGAACATTTGCCGTGGCAGGAGCAATCAGCATCACATCGGCCCACATTCCGAGATCGATGTGCTTCGTCCACCGATCGGCCGGCCGATCCTTCGACGGTGGAAACATCTCGACGATCACTTCACGTTGCGAGAGCGTCGAAAGAGTCAGGGGAGTGACAAACTCCGTGGCAGAGCGTGTCAAAACAACCTGCACTTCAGCACCGGCCTTGACAAACTCCCGAACAAGCCAGGCGCTTTTATAGGCGGCTATTCCGCCAGTGACCCCCAGAAGAATGTGCTTGTTCCTGAGCACCGAATTCTCACACCCCTATTCTTCTTCTTCCTCCGTCTCCTTCTCCACAACGGGGGGTTGCTCTTTCTCTTTGTAATGCCACTGCAGTTTCTGATCCATCAACTCGTAGAGGGCAATGTCGGTCGGCTTTGGACGTTTCTCAAACTCCAGGCTGACTTTCAGCTGATCGGGATTGATATCCGTTTCTTCAGTCGATTCCGAATCCGACTTCACCGCTACGAGCTCAATCCGCTGGTTGAACTCGATTTTGATGTCGTCATTAATCTGTCGCGCCCGCTTTGAGGCAACGACGATTGCCTCGTGAACGTTGTTCGTTTTGTCGATGAATTTCTCGAGGTCAATGGGTTTGATGGGCATAAAGGATTTCGTCTCCTGAAATGAATGGTTCACTGCTCAAGAAAAGCACGGACAATGGCCTGGACCTCACTCGCCGTCCGTTGAAGCTGATCGTTGACAATCTGGTGCTCGTACCGGGATCCCAGGAGAAGCTCCATGGGGACCCGTTCCATCCTCTTCTGAAGCATCTCCTTGCTTTCCGTCTCCCGTCGTATCAACCGTTCCCGCAATGTCGCTACATCGGGAGTGCGTATGAAAATCATCAGCGTCTCCGGATACTCACCCTTGATGGAAAGCCCGCCTTTGACGTCCACATCGAACAGCACGTGTCTTCCTTCCCTTACGGCTGCGTGGAGCTCACTCTTCGGCGTGCCGTAGTAGTTTTCATACAGCTCTTCCCACTCCACAAATTCACCGGCATCGACTCTGCGCCGAAACTCCTCCTTCGTGAGAAAGTAATAGTCTTTCCCCTCGAGTTCACCCTGGCGCTTTGGACGTGTCGTCGCGGAAATGGAGAACCGTACGAAGGGGTTCAGCCTGATGATTTCGCGCGCAATGGTCGTCTTGCCCGATCCGCTCGGAGCCGAGATGACGATGAGCTTGCCTCGCGCGCTACCGGACGGCATGATGGACATCGGCTATTCGACATTCTGGAGTTGCTCCCGAACCCTCTCCAACTCTTCCTTGATGCCCACCACAAGATGTGCGATTTCCGATGAAGAGCTCTTTGAGCCGATGGTATTCGCTTCCCGGTTCATCTCCTGCACGAGAAAATTCAGCTTTCGTCCCACTGCCTCAGACTCACTGAGTGCTTCGAGGAAGAATTTGTTGTGACTGCGGAAACGAACGCACTCTTCGGTGACGTCAAGCTTGTCGGCAAGGAGGGCAATCTCCATTTCCAGTCTCGCTTCGTCAACCGTGGCACCCTGAAGCAGTTGATGAATTCGTTCTCGGAGGCGCTCGCGCTCCTCCGGTATGCGGTCGCGAGAGAGAGCATCCACCTTTTCAAGTTGCCCCCCAATCGATCGGATTCGAGCTTCAAAATCCTTCGTCAACTCCCCCCCCTCTTTTCTTCTCATTTTCACCATTTCGTCGAGAGCGACATCAATTGCTGCCAGAGTTATTTCCCATTCATGGTCATCGATCGTCTCCAACCCCTGCTGCTCAATTACCTCCGAGAATCTGAGAAGATGATCAATCTTCACCTTTTCCGTGGTCCTCACCGCCTTGCGAAGGTCGTTGAGAAGCCGGTAATATCCTCGTGCTGCAGAGACATTCACTTTGAGAGGTAATGCAGCAGTCGTTTGTCTATCCACGGTTGCAACAAGGGTGATTTTTCCCCTGTTCAGCTTCTTGCGTATGACGTCCTTGATGTCGTTCTCCCGGAGAGAGAGGGATCGGGGCAAGCGGGCCGTGACTTCGAGGTACCGGCTGTTGATGCTGCGGATTTCAACAGCCGCTGTGATGCCATCCCCGGTGGCTTCCCCCCTGCCGTAGCCGGTCATGCTTGATATCATGAAGCTCCTGCACTGTTCCTTGGAACAGAAAACCTACGAAAAAAGGGGTCGATTTGCAATCCAACTTTTCCACACCTTTCAAAGACGGTTACAAACAACTTATCCACGCTCCAGGGCGCCGTCCTTTGTCAAAAATCCCACATTTGAATATATTGGTGGATAAGTCATGCTCAGTTCCCAATATACTCTTTCCTGTATTGTCTCCACGTTGAGGCCCAGACTCGAGGGACTCAGGATTCAATCATTGTTCACGCAGGAAAAGGACCAATTGATTCTCATGACGCGCGATCCCGTGGAGTATCTTCAGTTCTCGTGCGAAAGATCCTTCAACACGTTTTACCTCCGTCCCGGTTTTGCGCGGGCGAAAAAAAATACCCTTGATGTCCTCAGCCTGTGCATCGACAAGAGGATTCATGTTATCTCATTAAGTCCAGTCGACCGCATTGTCACGTTCTCGATTGACGCAGGGCTTCAACTTGAGGCCCGGTTCTTTGGTCAAAAGGCAAACGTCGTTGTCGTAGACGACAGCGGGATCATCATCGATTCGTTCAAGGATCCAAAAGTCCTCCGCGGGTCAAGATCAGAGACGGAAAGAGTTGTCCCTGCCCAAAGGCCTCTGCAAGATTTGTTGCTTGCTTCTCCGAACGCAACCATCAAGGCAGTCCTCAAGATCGCTCAACCCTTGTGGGATTCGGTCCTGCTCAGGGAAGCGCTCAGCCGGGCGGCAATTCATCCAACGGCGGTGAGCGTATCGCTCGAAAGAGAGCATACTGAGTCGCTGCAGGCTTCAGTCTCTGAGATTCTTGAACAGTTGAAGAGTGCAGCACCCAGGATTTACTTCCGGCAGGGACTTGTCCCGGCAGCGTTCTCCCTCATTCCGTTGGAGCATCTCAAGGACCTCGAAGAGGAAATCTACGATGATATCAATGAGGCGGTCGATGCTTTCATCGCCGGATCGAAATCGGCCGAGAGCCGCGAACACCGTCGGGCAACGGTTGGCGACAGGCTTGATTCGCTCAAGGAAAAGACCTCGAGATCGATCGCGGCGCTTGAAAAGGACCTCTCCGCGTCCAACCGGGCACAGGAGTACGAGCAGATGGGCTCGTTGATTCTTTCGCACCTTTCAATGCTCGCGAAAGGGTTGCACACGTTTGATGCAGAGGACAATGGGTCGAGAGTGACGATTCCGCTCTCTCCGCAGCTCACACCGACACAGAATGCACAATCATACTTCGAGAGAGGGAAGAAATCCAGACACGCACGGGATCGATCAGTTGCACGGCTTGATGAATTGAAAAGGAAACTTTCCGTACTTGAGCAATTGCTCGATTCGCTCCCGGAGAATACAACAAAAGACGACCTGGCCCGTTTCATGGATACCCACCGGCGCGAATTCGAGGTTATTGGTATGGGAAAGAGAGAGCAGATTCAGGAACAACTGCCGTTCCGCGTGTTCGTTGTCGACGGCGGCTTCGAGGTCTGGGCAGGAAAGAACAGCAAAAGCAACGACCTGCTGACGATGAGGCATGCAAAGCCCAACGACCTCTGGTTCCATGCACGGGGTTCCAGCGGCTCCCATGTTATTCTCAGAGTTGCCACGGCTCAAGGAAAGCCGGGGAAAAAAGCGCGTACCCAGGCGGCAGGCGTCGCAGCATATTTTAGCAAGATGAAGAACGCGAGACTCGTCCCCGTTGCAATGACGGAAAAAAAGTATGTTCGGAAACCAAAGGGCGCCAGCGCGGGAACCGTTGTTCTTGAACGCGAGGACGTCATCTTCGCGGAGCCGAAGCTCCCGGGACTGCAACCACCTCCAAACAATCACCAGTGAAATTTGTCATCTTCGGTGCCGGCGGCGTCGGCGGATTCTTTGGCGGCAAACTTGCCGCAGCGGGATCCGATGTTTGGTTCGTAGCGCGGGGAAACCATCTCGAGGCAATGAGGAACCATGGCCTGCGAATCAACTCCACGGATGGCTCATGGGTCGTCGCACCAGGAAAGATGACGGACGACCCGGGGGATATCGGGCCCGCCGACGTTCTCCTTTTTTGTGTAAAGTCGTACGACACAGAGTCTGCCGCCCGTCGCCTCGATCCATTGCTGACCCCGGAAACAATCGTGATTAGTCTGCAGAATGGTATTGACAACGAAGAGAGGATCGAATCGATCATTCCGGCCGGAGTAGTGTATGGGGGGGTCGCCAACATCTACTCTACGATCACCGCTCCAGGGATTATCACTGAGGCAGGCGGTCCGAAGAAACTGATGTTCGGCCCGTTGCGGAAGGAGAATGAACCGCTTGCCCGCGCAATCCTGAGCGAGCTCTCCAGCGCGGGTATCAACGCCGAGCATTCAACCGACATCCGGCTCGCACTCTGGAAGAAATTCGTCTTCATTACGGCAGTCGGGGGTCTCACAGCACTGACGCGACTCTCTCTGGGCGAGATACTAAGGTCACAAGAAACGAGGGAACTTCTTGGAGAAGCGATGCGAGAGACCCTGGCGATCTCCCGCACACAAGGAATCGACATCGAGCCCGCGTTTGTTGACTCAGTGTTCGACACGCTTGCAAAATTCGACAACGAAACCCGTTCTTCCCTGTACTACGATCTTTCCCACGGTAAGCCTCTTGAGATCGATGCACTAAGCGGGACTGTCGTGCGTTTCGGCCTTAGCGCCGGGGTACCAACACCCATCCATCGGACCAT
>Ga0247727_10013926_pt1 | contig 13454 bp, 10 predicted proteins | sample WisWelCaveWW1625_FD_202498 | JGI IMG/M metagenome (GOLD analysis project Ga0247727, IMG submission 202498) | Biofilm microbial communities from Wishing Well Cave, Virginia, United States - WW16-25 | ecosystem: Environmental > Aquatic > Deep subsurface > Groundwater > Cave microbial mat | place... | reverse complement strand
AACATTGGATCGATGGGCACGACGGAATCGCCAAACCACACCGGCGAGAGGTCATTTCTCTCAAATCGGTCGCCCATCCGCGGACAACAGCTCAAACACCAATTTTGTCAGCAGCCTGCTAAACCACCTTGTCACGAGGGAGGGTGAGGATGGATTTGCGGGAGGCAAATCCATCCTCACCCTCCCCCTGCTCCTTTCTCTGCGAGAAACTGCGACTTTCCCCAAGCGCTTCTCGATGAGAGCGCCAAATTTTCGGATTGAAGTTAAACACTGTGGGGCGAATTGAGGCCGCAGGCGTCGAAGTCGGCAGGTTCCACCTGAATCGTGGCGTGGTGGATACCGAAGCGTCCTTCGAGCAATTCGCATAGTTCCCGCAGCACGCGCGCCCGCGCGGCGCTTTCGGGCACCACAGCGTGACAGGAGAGGGCGACGAGTCCGCTGCGAATGCTCCACACGTGCAGATCGTGTACGGCCCTGATCCCGACCACGCCGAGAATCGCGTCGCGGACCGCGTCCACGTCGATGTGCCCCGGCGCGCCCTCCATCAGCACGTTCACCGCCTCGCGCAGCAGGGCCCACGCGGAGTGAACGATCAAGAGACTGATGGCGATGGAAGCGAGGGGATCGGCCCAGGTCCAACCTCTCCACCACACCAGACTTCCCGCCACGATGACTCCGACGCTGCCGAGGGCATCGGAGAGAACGTGCAACCAGGCGCCGCGCACGTTCAGATTTTCGTGGCGCCCCGCAGACAGGATCCACAATCCCAAGAGATTCACCGCGAGGCCGCCTGCGGCGATAGCGGTCATCGGAGCGGCGTGGATGGCGCGCGGCTCCGCAATTCGTTCACAAGCTTGGATCCCTACGAAGAGCGCCACGGTGATGAGGACGGCGCCATGAGCGAGCGCGGCGAGGATCTCCGTGCGGTAGTAACCGTAGCTTCGCTGTGGTGTGGGTGGGCGCTGCGCCACCCACAGGGCGAACAGCGATAAACCCAACGCTGCTGCATCGGAGAGCATGTGCCCAGCGTCTGCCAATAGGGCGAGAGAACCGGTCAGCCAGCCGCCAAGCGCCTCGGCGAACATGTAACCGGCGGCGAGGTAGAGAGCGCGCGTCAGCCGTTTCCGCTGCCGCTGGTCGCTCGTCGCTGTGCTGTGATTATGCATGCGGATCGCTTCGCGCCTCATTGCTCCTAGCCCGCGGGGAGAAATCGCTCGCGAGGTCGCGAAGTCGAACGGTCTCACCGATGCGCCCCGGTAAGAAAAACGCGAGCTTTGCGGGAAAACATACACCCTTTCAGGGCCTAGGAGCCTGACCCAAGCTGGGCCGCAGCACCCCATCTTGGGTCAGGCTCCTAGTTGGTGAGCCGATGGGGGAGAGTTAGACTCCGAAAACACGCGGCGGAATGACTTCCGCTGCGAAGGGGAGGACGCGAGCGTGAAAAACGCAGTAGGTATCGCAGTATTGGTTCTGGTTGCTTTTACCGCGGGCTGGTGGATCGGGCGCACAACGGCGCGCGACGTTGCCGCGGAAGGCCGTCTGGCCGCTCTGGAAGCAAAGGTGACCAAGTTGGAGCAGAGCGGGCCCGCGCGTCCACCTGAACAGCGCGCTGAACAACGTGGCCTCGACCCGGAGAAGGTTTACACGGTCTCCATTGAGAATGCGCCGGCGAAAGGGCCCGCGAACGCCGCGGTCACCATCATCGAGTTCTCCGATTTCGAATGTCCTTTCTGCCGCCGGGTTACGCCTACACTGAATGAGCTGATGGAGAAATTCCCGAGCCAGGTCCGTTTGGTGTGGAAGCACTTCCCGCTGGCCTTTCACCGCAACGCGTTGCCGGCCCATAAAGCGACGGTGGCCGCAGGCAAGCAGGGGAAGTTCTGGGAGATGCACGATCTCGTCTTCAGTTTGGAGGACGGTCCTAATGAAGAAGCGGTCAAGGGTTTTGTTGAGAAACTCGGTCTCGATAAGGCTCAGTTTGAAAAGGACATGAACTCGCCTGAGGTCGCAAAACAGGTTGCGGACGATCAAGAGGAAGGCCGGCGCCTGGGAGTCAGCGGGACACCTTCTTTCTTCATCAACGGCCGTTACATCTCCGGTGCCCAGCCCTACGAAGTCTTTGAGCAGCGGGTCAAAGAGGAGCTGCAAAAGAAGGGCTGAAGCGTCCACGGTTCGCGGATCGGGTGCCTGGGAGCATGCATAGTTGGGCAGGCACACCTGGTGCGGGTGAAACAGGCGACGCATGGAGCGAACGCGAGGGAGAAGTCCACACTGCAACGCGGCAGCGAACCGCGCGGCCTCCACATTTCAAAGTGTTGCTCTTCAACGACGATTACACGCCCATGGACTTCGTAGTGGCCTTGCTGGAGGAGGTATTCGGGAAAAGCCCAAGCGAGGCTACGCAACTCATGCTGCAGGTTCACCGCGGCGGCCGCGCCGTGGCCGGCGTGTATGCCCTGGAAATCGCTGAGACCAAGGTGGTGGCGGTTCACCGCCGCGCCGAAACCGGTGGCTATCCCCTGCGCGCTGGAGTGGAGCCTGAATGAGTGAACTCGACAGGCAGCTTCAGCTCGCCCTGCAAGCGGCGGTGCGCGAAGCACTCGAGAGCCGCCACGCCTATCTCACCGTGGAGCACATCCTCTACGCGCTGCTCCACGATGAGCGCGGCGCGGAGGTGCTGCGCGCTGTCGGGATCGATCTCGAAATGTTGAAGACCGCCCTCCTGCATTTTTTCGACGCGGAGGTCGAGAAATTGCCGCCGCAGGGCGAGCTGCAGACGGAGCAGACGCTCGCCTTCCACCGTGTGGTACAGCACGCGCTTCAACACGCCCAAAGCGCCGAGAAAACCTCGGTGGACGCGGGCGATCTCTTGGCAGCGATTTTTCAAGAGCCGGATTCCCACGCGGCTGCGCTGTTGCACGGCTTCGGCGTGAATCGCCTCGACGTGCTGCGTTACATCACACACGGGGTCAGCAAGGCGCCGGCGCCTTCGCTCTCGGGTGCCGCACCGGGGGGCCGCGCGGAACCGGTGCGCGGCGGCGAGGCGGAGCCGGCGGCGGATCCGCTCGCGGCCTACGTCACGAACCTCTCGCAGCGCGCGGCGCGCGGCGAACTCGATCCCGTCGTCGGGCGCGAGGCCGAGCTCACGCGCGCGCTGCACATCCTCGCGCGCCGCCGCAAAAACAATCCCATCTTCATCGGGGAAACGGGAGTCGGCAAAACCGCTCTCGCGGAAGGCTTGGCCCAGCGCATCTGCGACGGCGACGTGCCGCCCGACCTCGCGCAGGCGGAAATTTTCGCCCTGGATCTCGGGGCTCTGCTAGCGGGTACGCGCTACCGCGGAGATTTTGAAGCGCGCTTCAAGGCGCTCGCACAGGCGATCCTCGAGCGCCCTCAACCGGTGCTTTTCATCGATGAGATCCACAGCCTGCTCGGCGCGGGGGCGGCTCAGGGCGGCGCCGTTGATGCCTCCAATCTTTTGAAGCCGCTGTTGGCCTCGGGGCAACTGCGCTGTCTGGGTTCCACCACTTACGATGAGTTTCGGCACTTCGAGCGCGACCGCGCCTTGGCGCGCCGCTTTCAGCGCGTTGACGTATCTGAACCGAGCGTCGAACAGACGCTCGCGATTCTGGAAGGCCTGGCGCCGCGCTACGAAAAGCACCACGGCGTGCGTTTTCCGAAACCGGTGCTGCGCGCTGCCGTGGAGTTGGCGGCGCGCTACGTCACGGATCGCTTTTTACCGGACAAAGCGATCGACGTCGTGGACGAAGTCGGCGCCGCACTGCGCCTTGCGCGGCAGCAGCGGCGCCGCAAAGTCGCCAGCGTGCGCGACGTCGAGGAGGTCGTCGCGCGCATGGCGCGCGTTCCGCTGGCGCGCATCGAGAAGGCGGACCGCGCGCAGCTCGAGAACTTGGGTGCGGCACTGCGGGCCGTCGTCTTTGGCCAGGACGCCGCGGTCGAGTCCGTCGTGCGCGCGATCAAACGCGCGCGCGCCGGCCTCTCCGGAGTGCAGCGCCCGACGGGCTCCTTCCTCTTCACCGGACCGACGGGCGTGGGAAAAACCGAGATCGCGCTTCAGCTGGCAAAACAACTGGGAGTTCCCTTCCTGCGCTTCGACATGAGCGAGTACATGGAGAAGCACGCCGTCGCGCGCTTGATCGGCGCGCCGCCCGGCTATGTGGGCTACGACGAGGGCGGCCTCCTGGTCGAGCGCGTGCGCAAGCAACCACATGCGGTGCTCTTGCTCGACGAAATCGAAAAAGCGCACAGCGATCTCTTCGACATCCTGCTCCAGGTGATGGACCGCGCGGTTTTGACAGACAACCACGGCCGCGAAGCCGACTTTCGCAACATTATTTTGGTGATGACCTCGAATGCGGGTGCTCGGGAGATGGCGGCCAGCGCCATCGGTTTCGGCGGCGGTGCGAAAGGCGACGGCCAGCGCGCCGTGGAAAAACTCTTTAGCCCCGAGTTCCGCAACCGCCTGGATGAAGTCGTGCGCTTCGAGCCGCTGGCGCCTGAATCGGTGCGGCGCGTCGTCGACAAGTTCGTGCGCGAGGTCGAGGTGCAGCTCAGCGAACGCAAGGTGGAGATCGTTCTCTCCGACGCTGCCCGCGATTGGCTGGCCACGCGCGGTTACGACGAGCGCTACGGCGCGCGCCCGCTCCTGCGCGTGATCCAGAGCGAGCTCAAGGACCGCCTCGCCGACGAAGTGTTGTTTGGGCGGCTCCGCGACGGCGGCCGCGTGCGCATCGACGCCGCGGGCGACGCGATCCGCTTCGAGTTCGCGTAGCTTCTAATCCGGGTTAAGGATTTACTGTTGCAGCGACCGCAAATTCGGGAAGCGTTCCTGGACGACAGCGTCGGCCTCGGCGAGAAAGCGCGCATCGGCGTGCTCGCGGATGCGCGGCAGCATGTAGGTCATCTGGCGCAGCTCGCTTTCTCCGCGCAGCCAGTCGAGGAGATAGGCGCGGCTCTTCTCGGTGTTGAGTGCGAGCAGCGCCGTGGGGATGAATTTGCCCGAGAGCTTGCCGCGTTCGAGGCTGGGGAGCAGGTCGAAGTCTGCTTCCGTGAGACTGACTTCGAGCGCATCGAGGAAATGACTGTTGAAAAAGCGCGGTTCGCGCAGGGTGGAAAAGGTGGGGCGTTCGCGCGGCCCTTCGTATTCGTTAAAGAGGTCGCGCAGCACTTCCTTGATGGCGCGCGGCGTGTCCCGCTGCAAGATTTCAGCCAGAGCTGTGGCCGTGAGCGCCGTGAAGCGTTCCTCCTGTGAGCCGAGCGGCGGATGCGTCTCGTGAAATTTCAGAACCTCCGCGGTCAGCGGATCGGCGAGCGGTTGCACGCAGGCGCTCGGCAAGGCCCCCAGCATCTCGGAAAAGATCCGGCGCCCCTCCGCGCTGAAGGTCGGATAACGCCGGGGCAACTCGCGGCAGGCGCTCGCGCTGCCCGTGAAAAGCCGCGCCACGAAGAGAAATTGGTCGTCGTCGCTCCACTCTTCGCGCGCGAGGCGGTCGAGGGGATCGCGGACTTCGTGCACTTCTCGCATCAGCAGCGTTTCGAGCGCGAAGCGGCGCACGGAGCTGGGCCAGTTCCAGAAGTTGCGGAAGACGGGGGCGAAATCGGCGGGGCTGAGTCGGCTCTTGAGCAGCGCTTCGATGATCGGCTCCGGCAGATCTTCCCGCCCTTGTTTGACGAGCGCCACCGAGAGCGCGCGCTGGCGGGCGAGTTCCTGTTGCAACAGTGCGAGCAATTCCGTCTTTTCTGTTTCATCCGCGAGCGGGTGTTTCTCATTGGGATCGTTTTGGACGTCGAAGGCGAGGGCCGTCTCTTTGTGGCGATCCCACAGAAGTTTCACGGCGCCGCGGCGCAGCATCTGGGAATCGCCGTTGCTGTTGTGCACGACGTGGCGGTTGCCTTTGCGCTCCGATTCCGCATCGACTAAGAGGGGCAGGAGGCTCTGCGTGCCCACGACGGCGCCGCTGTCCGGAGCCAGCAGATCCAAGATGGTTGCCGCTACGTCGTGCCCGCTCGCGTTTTCGGTAACGCGTTTTCCGCCGAAGGCACCACCGGGGAGAAAAAGGATCAGCGGCACCCGAGACTGGCGCTCGACGGCGCCGTGATTGCCGAGGAAGCGGTTGTCTTCGCCGAGGTAGTAACCGTGGTCGGCGGTCAATACCAGCAGCGTTTCGTCGAGGAGTTTTTCGCTGGCGAGGCCGGTCACGAGTTTTTCCAGGCGCGCGTCCACCGTCCGCACGGCCTCGCGGTAACGGGTCGCCGCCTCTTTGAAGATCTTGCCGGTGTGGGGATCCATCCAATGGGTGTAGACGGCGAAGGGCCGCGTGCGGTCCTCGCGGATGAAGTCGAGGACTTCGGAGACCGCGGCGTCGGAAGTGAAGTTTCCGACGCTGTGTTCTTCTACGCCGAAGCAGAAACCCACGCGCACGTGGGGATAAGCGCGGTTCACGCGGTCGCAGTTGCCATTGGCGAAGGTACGGAAGCCCCGCTCGCGCAGAACGTCGATCCACGTCGTGATGGGCAGTCGGAAGTCCGCCAGGATGTCGATCACCTGCAAGGGGTAAGACGTCATGAGGGATGGCATGGAACGCGAGGTGCGATCGCTGGGGGAGTAGGCGTTGGTGAAGCGCACGGCGCTCTCTTGCCAGAGTTCCCAGAAGGGTGTGAGGCTTTTGCCCTCGTGCTCTTTTCCAACGTAGTCGTTCCGCAAACCGTCTACCAAGATGAAAATCACGTTGCGGGCTTTTGTGCGCAGGGCGTCGATCTCCGGGTGTCGCGTTGGGTGCAGGCGGAAATGTTCGCTGTCGGAACCACCGGCGGAAACGTGGGGCAGAGGTGCTTCCGCCGCGGCGTCGGGCAACGCCCAGACCGCCACTTCCCGGAACTTGGGCAGGAGACCGTTGGAGTAGGTTGCCAGCGTCATGGCCGGCACGGATTTCCATCCCAACACAGTGATGGGGGGAGAAGCCACAATCAGAAGCAGTGCAGTGATGCCTGCGACGCGCGAAGCGGCCAGCGAAGCTGGCAAGAGCAAGCAGACGCCGAAGGCGGCGCTGTAGAGGATGCCTGCTGCCAGCAAGAGATGGAAGGCAGGGTACAAGCCGACCTCAAAATGGGTATCAACGGCGGAAAGAAAAATACAGCCGCCGAGGGCGAGGACGCCGAGTATTTTGCCAAATCGTGGGTGGAAGCGAGTCTCCGCCGCCTGCCACAGCCAGGCCGCAATGCCTGCCGCAGCGACGAGCGCGGCGGCGAGCCCGACCCGCAACAACGCCACGCCGCGCAACTGTGAAATGGCCGGGCCGGAGAGCAAGGCAAAGGCGGCCCAGGCAGCGAAGGGCAGGGCGAGGGCGGCGAAATACCAGGGCGTTGCCCGTGGAGAGAAACGGTGCGCCAACGCGCGCATTCCGCCCGTTACGCTGCCGGCGAGCGCGCTGAGCAGGAGCAATTGCGCGCCGAGCACCGCGGCGGTGGCACCCGCTAGCGGTTGACTCAATTCGCTGAGCCACGCGCTCTCAGCGAGCGCGAGTAAGAGTGCCGTCAGCAAGGTACGCGTGGCCCAGGTGAAGCCAGTGTGCGTGCTCCGGCCGGATTCGCGCGTGTGGGGGGTGCCGGTGCTTATTGCAGAGTGGGTTTCTGCCATACGAAATCCTTCTCGTCTGCGAAGAGCAGTTGACCGTCCGCCGGCGCGAGGTCCACCGGCGCTTTGAGTCCGTGCAGCGGAAGCTTCTCGACGTGGGTGCGCAGAATCAAGCGCCCTCCAGGCTTCAGCACGCGCTGCAGCTCCGCCATGATGTGCTCGGTTTTCCCCAGCATACTGTCGAGCGTAATCATGGAAGAACACCAGACAACGTCGCAGCACTCGTCGCGAAAGGGAAGAAAGCTACTCGCGGCGTCGTGCAGCAGGACGCGCAGGCCCAGCCGGCGGTGCATGAAAAGAAAGTCGTCAATGGTCGGTCCGTAGATAGTGCCGGCCGCGCGGTGTCCGGCGCGCCGGAAGAGCGCCAGGTAATCGCCGAAGCCGCAGCCCACGTCGAGAATCGTGAGCGGCGGGCTCGTGAAGGCGTCGGGGAAGAGTTTGTGCACGGCGCGCAGCACCAGCTTCGGTCGTTTTTCGCTGAAGTACTGCTGTCGATTGGATTGGGTGACGTCGGGCATCTCGGCGATCCGCTTTGCGAGTTCTTTCTGGTGCGCGCGCAGATGGGTGCCGAAGCTCTCCTCGTAGAGCGCGAGGCCCGCCGTCCAAAATTCCTTTTTGAGGGGCGGTGTGGGACTGTGGTTCCCTCGTCGTGCGCGGATGCGCTCACTCAGGTGACGGAGCCACACTGCCATCGCAGAACTCCCTTTTTTTATGAACCCGAGAAACCAAGCGTCGGCTTAACCTGTGTTTCTCACCAGGTCGTTGCTGCGGCCTCGCGACGCGCCCCCGGTGAAAACCGCGGGCTGGAGGTCGCCACCCTCGCAGGATAAAAATCCCTGCATTCCCGCGGGGGGACCTTAGCAATTTGTCCCGTGGAACGCACTGATCCCATGCATCGCACTCATCGATAGGAGCGCAGCGTGCTACCTCTATTGCGCCATGGCGCGCAACTACCCCGATCTGCACCCGGGTGCTTCGATCCATGAGTCGGCCTACGTCGACGAGCCGTGCAAGATCGGCGCGGGCACGCACATCTGGCACTTCTCCCACGTCATGCGCGACTGCGCCATCGGCGAGCACTGCAATCTGGGTCAGAACGTGGTGGTAAGTCCGGGAGTAACGATCGGGAGCCACGTCAAAGTCCAGAACAACGTGTCCATCTACAGCGGCGTGTTGCTCGAAGACTATGTTTTCTGCGGGCCTTCCGTCGTGTTCACCAACGTCTTGACTCCGCGCAGCGAGGTTCCGCGGCGGGATCAGTACGCGCCGACCCGCGTGCGGCGCGGCGCCAGCCTCGGAGCCAACGCGACCATCGTGTGCGGGATTACGATCGGTGCCTACGCCTTGGTGGGGGCGGGCGCCGTCGTAACCCAGGACGTTCCTGATTACGCTCTCGTGCTGGGCGTGCCCGCGCGGGCCACCGGTTGGGCCTGCCGCTGCGGCGTCGTGTTGAAAGACGTCGCTGGAGCCGGTGATCTGCACTGTCGCGCCTGCGGCAACGAATACCGCCGCGAGTCGGAAAGTTTGAAACCGCTGCGCGAGCAGCAGGGGGATGCGACGTCATCACATGTCGCAATGTAAACTTCGATCTGACAAAGTTCTGGCGCTCCTTCTGATGAGTGCTTGGAGAGGGTTGCAGCGACGAGCTAAACAACCCTGCGAGGAGCTGCAACCCTCTCCAAGCACTCATCAGAAGGCGAGTCGCGCGGATTAGCGAGGTTTGAACGTGCAACTGGAAGGCAAACGTTTCCTGTTGATCGGTGGTGCCGGTTTCATCGGATCGTGGATCGCCGAAGAACTTCTGAAGCGAGACGTCGCAGAGGTCCTGATTTACGACAACTTTTGCCGCGGCCGCCTCGAAAATTTAAGCGCGGCTCTGCGCGACCCGCGCTGCAAAATCTTTCCGCTGGGTGGTGACATCTTGCACGCGGACCTGCTCGAACGCGCCATGCAGGGCATGGACGGCGTTTTCCACGCCGCGGCGCTGTGGTTGCTCCATTGTCAGGAATATCCCGACTCGGCTTTCGAAGTGAACGTGCGCGGCACGTACAACGTGATCCGCGCAGTGTTGCGCGCGGGAGTCTCACGTCTGGTTTTTTCCTCGAGCGCCTCGGTATACGGCAACGCCGTCGAGATCCCCATGACCGAGGAGCATCCCTACAACAACAACACCTTCTACGGCGCGACCAAGATCGCCGGCGAGCATCTGTTGAAGGCGCTCGGTCACCAGCACGACCTCGCTTGGATCGGCCTGCGCTACATGAACGTCTACGGCCCGCGCCAGGATTATCAGGGCGCCTACACCGCCGTGATGCACAAAGTGCTCGACCGCATCGAGATTGGCGAGCGACCTCAGGTACACGGCGATGGCTCCCAGGAATACGATTTCATCCACGTGCGCGACGTGGCGCGCTGTAACGTGCTGGCCATGGCCTGCGAGGCGCGCGGCGGTTTTTACAACGTCGGGCGCGGCGTGGGGACGACCATCCGCGAGCTCACCGATCTCTTGCTGAATCTCACGGGCTCGGGGCTTGAGGCCGAGTATCTACCGGCAGAGCAGAGCTTTGTCACTAAGCGCATCGGCTGCACCAAGCGCGCCGAGCAGGAACTGGGTTTCCGCTGGCAGATCGATTTGCGCGAAGGCATGCGCGAACTGATCGACTGGCGCCGGCAGGACGCGGCTCGCCTGCGCAGCGCGGCTGGTGCAGCTCAGACGAAGTTAGGTGCTTAGCGCGCATGCCGGTGGATGAAAAACCGAACATTCCCATCGCACTTCCCTGCGTCGGCGAGGAAGAATGGCAGGCCACGCGGGAGTGTTTTCGCTCCGGTTGGCTCACCCAGGGGCCGCGCGTGCGCGAATTCGAGGAAGCCTTCGCCAAACAGCAGGGTGCGGCCTACGCCGTCGCCACCAGTTCCTGCACGACGGCACTGCACCTGGCGCTATTCGCCCTCGACGTCGGTCCCGGCGACGAAGTGATCGTGCCGGCCTTTACGTGGGTGGCCACGGCCAACGTCGTGCTCTACTGCGGTGCCACGCCGGTCTTGGCCGACGTCTCCCGCGAGACGTTTAATCTCGATCCGGAACTTTTGCCTGCCCTGCGCACGCCGCGCACCGTGGCTGTGATTCCGGTGCATTTGTTCGGGCGTTGCGCTGACCTTCCGGCGATTCGCGCCGCGTTGCCCGGTGTCGCCGTCGTGGAAGACGCCGCCTGTGCCGCCGGTGCCCACGATGGCGCGGCACCCGCCGGTAGCACGGGCGATGCGGGAGCTTTTTCCTTTCACCCGCGCAAGACGATCACCACCGGTGAAGGCGGCATGCTCACGACCCAGCGCCGCGAGTTGGCCGAAAGGGCCGCCAAATTGCGCAATCACGGCGCCGAGGTTTCCGAAGAGGAGCGCCACCGCGGCCCGCGTCCCTATCTTTTGCCCGAATTCAATCTGCTTGGCTTCAACTATCGCATGACGGATTTGCAAGGCGCGGTGGGTCTCGTGCAGTTGCGCAAGCTCGCGGGCTTTCTGCGCGAGCGCCAGTACTGGGCCGAGTACTATCAGCGCGAGCTCGCCGATCTCGCGTGGTTGCGCACGCCGGAAATTCCGGCGCGCGGCCAGCACGCCTGGCAGGCCTACGTGTGTTGGGTGGATGAAAAGGTGTCGCCGCTGCCGCGCAACACGATCATGGAGCGCTTGGCCGAGCGCGGAATTCAGACGCGTCCCGGCACCCACGCGCTCCACACCCTCGGTGTTTATCGCGAGCGCTTTGGTTATTGCCCCGAAGATTTTCCCGCGGCGCGCGACTGCGAGCGCTACACGCTGGCGCTGCCGCTGCACAACCGCATGGGTGAGGCGGATTACGCCCGCGTTGTGCGGGAGTTACACGCGCTGGTGAGAAATGCGGGCTAGTGGATTGTCACGTTTGATCTTTGTGGGCAGGTGCAGTCGAAATGGATAAAGGTTGTCCTCCCTCGCGCGATGGTGTTGCACGGCGAACCGAGGCTGGAGATGGGTTCCGATTGCGGAGGGCCTGGTGATCCTACGTGGCCAAGGGATCTCTGCGAAGCAATTCACTCGGAGCGTGAGAAATGCGGTAGGCACCCCCGTTAGAGCACACAGGCCCGGAGCAACGGAACCCATCTCCAGCCTCGGCGCTTGGCTTTGTGCACCATGGCTGCAGAGCCGGCACAAATATCCGGTTTCTCATTGCACGATATCAAGTGCGACAGCACAGTAGCTCTCTGCGAGGAGTTCATGTCGGCACCGCTGCCTCTGTGTCGTGAATTATTCTCGCGCCTCGCACGCGAGCAACTGCGCGTCTGCCACTGGAAGAGCAACGAACACCTGGAAGCGGCGCTGGCCGGCCGCACCGACCTCGATCTTTTGCTGGCACCGCGCGATCGCGAACGCCTGCACGCACTGCTGCGCGAGCTGGATTTCAAAGAGGTGCTCTCGCCGTCGGAGAAGCGCTTTCCCGGCATGGAAGATTTCCTGGGTTGTGATCGGGAGAGCGGACAGCTCGTCCATCTGCACGTTCACTACCGCCTGATTTTGGGTGAACCTTTCGTAAAGAACTTCGAGTTGCCCCTCGTGGATCTTTTTCTCGAGCGCGTGCGCGAGCGGGCGGGTGTGCCGATTCCGACGGCCGAGCTAGAGCTGTTGCTGCTCGCCGTGCGGGCTCCACTCAAACTGCGGCCGCTGCGTTTGCTGCTGCGCTGGCGGCGCTCGGGCAGCAAGACGCTGCCGAGTGCGCTCGTGCGGGAATTTCAGTGGTTGCAAAAGGATTGCGACGAACACGTCTTTCGAGAACTCGTGCGCGAAAGCGGACTTCCGCTTTCGGGAAAGCGGCTTGCATCCTTTGTCCAACAGATTTGGGACGGCAGCATCCGTACGCCGGAACTCTACGCCATGCGTCGCACGGTCAAGCGCGCGTTGCGGTCGTACCGGCGCATGCACCCCGTGCTGGCCTTTCCGCGAGACCTGCGAGGTAGGTTTTACCGCACGGCATTCAGCCAGCGCATTTTTCTGCCGCGCCAGAAAACACTGCCGCACGGTGGACTCATTCTGGCGCTGGTGGGCGCTGACGGTTCCGGCAAGAGCGCGCTGGCCAAAGATTTGCGCGAATGGTTGGATTGGAAACTTTTAACGGAGCCAGTTTATCTCGGCTTGCCGCGAGAGCACTGGCAATACCGCGGCATCGAACGGTTGCGGCGCTTGCTCAAAAACTTGCGCCGTCGCGTGCGCAATCCCGATTTGCGCGCGCGGTTCGAGCGCTGGGACGAGCGGTTGCGCATCGAACGTTGCCTCAGTGCCGTGCGGGTGCGCCTGCGCGCGGGACGGCGCGCGCAGCGCGTGGCGGGTCGCGGTGGCATCGCCGTTTGCGATCGCTATCCATTGCCGGCCTTGCGCGCCATGGCGCAGCCCATGGACGGCCCGCGCATCCGCGCGCAGTTCGGCACCAGCTGGGAGCGGCTCGCCGCCCGTGAAGAGGCGCTCTACGACCGCATCGTCGAGCCGTCGCACTGTTTCATCTTGCGCGCTGATTTCGAGGTACTGCGCGCGCGCAAGGCGAACTTGGGCGAGGCCGTTCACCGCGCCAAAGTCGAAGCCGTGAACGCGCTCCCTGCCTCAGAGTACGTGAGCTTGATCGACGCCAGCCGTCCCTACAGCGAAGTGCTCTTGGATCTCAAACAACGGGCGTGGGAGCTGTGTTAGCAGGCTGCTGACAAAATTGGTGTTTGAGCTGTTGTCCGCGGATGGGCGACCGATTTGAGAGAAATGACCTCTCGCCGGTGTGGTTTGGCGATTC
>Ga0247727_10013925_pt1 | contig 13455 bp, 14 predicted proteins | sample WisWelCaveWW1625_FD_202498 | JGI IMG/M metagenome (GOLD analysis project Ga0247727, IMG submission 202498) | Biofilm microbial communities from Wishing Well Cave, Virginia, United States - WW16-25 | ecosystem: Environmental > Aquatic > Deep subsurface > Groundwater > Cave microbial mat | place... | reverse complement strand
CTCGCTGCACCGCTCACCGCCGCGGCGGATCCACAGTCCCCGGCCCGCGCCGAGCTCTTCACGCGCGTCCAGGGCGACACCGTGCGCGCCGCGATCCGGATCCGGCTCGAGGGTCGCTGGCACATCTACCACGACGAGCTCGGGCACCCGAAGGCCGTCGGCCAGCCGACGACCGTCAGCTTCACCGGCGAGGGCATCGAGTGGAGCAAGGTGCGCTTCCCCGAGCCGATCAAGCTCGACCAGTCTGACGTCGCCGGCCCGGGCGCGTTCATCCTGGCGCACGAGCACGAACTCGTGCTCTACGCCGCGGGCAAGCTCGCGCCCGACGCGACGACCGACGGGCTCGAGGTCAAGGTCAAGGGCCTCGTGTGCGAGGACGTCCAGGGCTGCATCCCGTTCCGGCAGACGCTGAAGTCCGCGGGCGCGGGAACCGACGCGATCTTCGCGTCGTTTCCCGCGGATCTCCTCGTCGCGCTCGGGGTGAGCGCGTCCACCCTGCCCGCCACGGAGTCGACACTATCGGAGACCCGCACGGAGCCATCGTTGAGCCGCGCCGAGCAGTCGCCGAGCGAGGACGAGATCGAGAAGGGCGAGGCCGACACGACCCTCTACGCGCGCGTCGAGGGCAGCGAGGTCCGCGCTGCGCTCGAGATCGCGATCACGCCCGGATGGCACCTCTACCACCGCGAGCTCGGCCCGAGCACCTACGGCAAGCCCAGCGTGATCACGCTCCAGGGCGAGGGCGTCCGCTGGGAGCCGGCCGTCTGGCCGGAACCGATGAAGATCGATCAATCCGCGATCGAGGCCGGGCTCTATATCCTCGGTCACGAGGGGACGATCGTCGTCTACGCCAGAGGTGAGCTCGCCCCCGGCGCGAGCGCGCCCGAGCCCTGGGGCACGATCGAGGGACAGACCTGCGAGAACGTCTGCATCGACTACATGGAGACCTTCCACAGTCGCGGGCGCGGGACGGATGCGGTATGGAAGGGCTGGGACGCGGCCTTCGCGGCAGCGCCCTCGACGGCGGCGGGCGGAGCTCCACGGCCCGAGGAGAAGAGCCTGCTCTTCTTCCTCCTCGCCGCCATCGCCGGCGGCCTCTTCGCGCTGGTGATGCCCTGTACCTACCCGATGATCCCGATCACGATCAGCTTCTTCACCAAGCAGGCCGAGAAGCGCGGCGGGAACGCGCTCTCGCTGTCGCTGGCGTATGGCGCCGGGATCGTGCTCATCTTCGTGCTGATCGGCGTCGTCTTCGGGTCGCTGATCATCCCCTTCGCCACGCACCCGGTGACGAACCTCGTCATCGCACTCGCCTTCGTCTACTTCTCGTTCGTGCTGTTCGGCGTGGTGAACCTGCAGCCGCCCGCGTTCCTGATGAACGTGGCCGGCTCGGCCTCGATGAAGGGCGGCTACGCCGGGGTGTTCTTGATGGGCGCGACGCTGGTCGTGACCTCATTCACCTGCACCGCGCCGTTCGTGGGCTCGCTGCTCTCGCTCGGTGCGAGCGACGGCGACGTCGGGCGCGTGGCGCTCGGCATGGCGGTGTTCGGCCTGACCATGGCCGTCCCGTTCGTGTTCCTGTCGCTCGTCCCGGCGCGCATCAAGGCCTTGCCGCGGAGCGGCGAGTGGATGAACACGGTCAAGGTGTTCCTGGGCTTCGTCGAGCTCGCAGCCGCGCTCAAGTTCTTCTCGAACAGCGACCTGGTGTGGCAGTGGCAGCTCTTCTCGCGCGAGCTCTTCCTGCTCCTGTGGGCTCTGATCTTTGTCGCCGCGGGTCTGTACCTGCTGGGCGTCTTCGCGCGCCGCGCGGAGCGGCCCGGCCTGCGGCGCCTGACGAGCGGCGCGCTCAGCCTGCTCTTCGCGCTCTACTGCCTGTGGGGCATGTCCGGCAAGAAGCTCGACTTCGTGATGACCGCGATCGCGCCCAACTACTCCGGCGGCAAGCTCGGCTGGAGCTGGTACTCGCCGGGCGGCTCGTGGACCATCGTCAAGGACGACTACGACGCCGCGCTGGCGCAGGCGGCGCGCGAGGACAAGCTGCTGCTGATCAACTTCACCGGCTTCACATGAGTGAACTGCCGCGTGAACGAGGAGAAGGTCTTCCCCTCGCCCAAGGTCTCCGAGCTCCTGGAGGAGTCGTTCGTCGAGGCGCGCCTGCACACGGACGGCGAGACGAACATCGAGCGCATCCTCGCCTTGCAGCAGGAGCTGGCGCAGAGCGTCGCGACACCCTACTACCTGATCCAGGATCCGAAATCGAAGCGCCTGCTCGGTACGCCGATCGGCTTCGTCACGACGATCGACACGTTCCACGAGTTCCTCGAACGCGCGGTCGACGCCAAGGAGAGAGTCGGACGGCTCGACGAGCGCTGAACGCGGTCGTGCTCGCGCTGGCCGCAGCCTGCGGCGCCACGGACCGGCCGCCCAACGTGCTGCTGGTCTCGATCGACACGCTGCGCACGGATCGGCTGGGTTGCTACGGCTACACGCGCGACACGACGCCCGCGCTCGATTGCTTCGCGCACGAGCGCACCGTGCGCTTCGCGCACGCGGTTGCGGAAGCGCCCTGGACGCTGCCGAGCCACGTGACCATGCTCACCGGGCTCCATCCGCTCACCCATGGCGTGCGCCGGCCGGACCAGGCTCCGTCCGACGAGGTCGCGCTGCTCGCCGAACGCCTGCGCGGCAGCCATTACTCCTTCGCGGTCACCGACGGCGGCTGGATCTCGGAGACCTGGGGCTTCGCGCGCGGTTTCGATTCGTTCCACGCGCGCGACCAGGAGATCGAGCGCGCCGTGGAGCAGGTGGTCGAGTACGTGCGTCATCGCCGCGACAAGGGCCCGTGGTTCGGCTTCCTGCACACCTACGACGTGCACTGCCCCTACGATCCGCCGCCGGCCTACGCCGGGAGGTTCGCGAGCGCGGACGCCGAACCGATCGAGGTCGCAGGGCGGTGCGGCAACCCGGACTTCAACGCGCTGCAGCTCACGAGCGGCCAGGCGCGCTATCTCTCCGACCGCTACGACGAGGACGTACGCCGCGTGGACGACGCGCTGGCCGTACTCTTCGCGGCGCTCGACGCGCTCGATCTCTGGCGGGACACGGTGGTGATCGTGACCTCCGACCACGGCGAGGAGTTCCTCGAGCACGGCCAGATCGGCCACGAGCGCACGCTGAGCCCGGAAGTGCTCTCGATCCCGCTCCTGATCGCGGCGCCGGGCGTCGCGCCGGGCGTCGCGGAGGAGGTCGTCGGATTGGCCGATCTGGTGCCGACCGTGCTGGAGCTCATCGGCCGCGAGCGACCAGACCGACTCGACGGCCGGTCGCTGGTCCCGCTCCTGCACGGAGAGCCGGACACGGCGCGCACGGGCTGGGTCCTGTCCGAACTCGGTTGGCAGGTCGAACGATTGGTGCGAACGACGAGCGTCGGACGCGAGGAGATCGAGCCCATCGCGACCGTCGTCGATCCGAACGAGCTGCTGAAACTGCGTGCGGAGATGCTCGCGAGCGGATACAAACCGCGCTCGGTCGATCCGACCCGCCAGGCCGCCGAGCTGCGCGCGCTGGGCTACTGACCGCCGCATGAGCGAATCCGCGAAGCGTCTGGTGGCGCGCGAGCAGGTGCTCGCCTACGCCCTGTGCGCGCTCTTCGTGGGCTTCTTCGTGGCCGCCGAGGTGCTGGGCGGCAAGCTCTTCCGCTTCACGCTCTTCGGCCTCGGGCCCGACGACATCGGCCTCGGCGACGGCCAGGAGTTCGCGGCCACGGCCGGGATCCTGGCCTTCCCGCTGACGTTCGTGATGACCGACATCGTCAACGAGTACTTCGGGCGCCCGATCGTGAAGCTCTTCACGTGGATCGCGATCGCAGTGAACCTGCTCTTGCAGCCCGTGATCCGCGCGGCCATCGCCGTGCCCGCGATCTCCTTCACGCCCGGCATCAGCGACGACGACATGCAGCGCGGCTTCCAGATCGCGCTCGGCCAGACGACTTCCATCGTCTTCGCGAGCCTGTGCGCCTTCGCCCTCGCCCAGTGGCTCGACGTCTGGGTCTTCACCTGGCTGCGCAGGAACACCGGCGGCAAGTACCTCTGGCTGCGCGCCCAGGGTAGCACGGTCGTGAGCCAGATGATCGACACGCTCGCAGTGATCTACCTCGCCTTCGTGGTGATCCCGAAGCTCACTGGCGGGCAGGCCTGGTCGATCTCGGACGCCTTCTCGGTCTCGCTGACGAACTACGTCTACAAGTTCTCGATCGCGGTCGGCATCACGCCGCTGCTCTACGTCGTCCACGCTGCCGTCGACGCCTACCTCGGGAAGGAAGCCGCCGAAGCGCTCGTGCACCACGCGCACCCGAGCGATCCGGACTGAGAGCCTGAGCAAGAATCCCGCGCCGGCACGGCGCGGGCATGCTTGCTCAGTAGCGAACCCCCAGGGCGCGAGTCCCTCGCGCCCTTGAAGCCTTCCCTCTCGCCTCTTCGGCATTCTTGCTCACACTCTGAGTCGAGTCAGGCAGTGCTCAGGAGCCGCCCGGACGGCGCCCGATCGTGCGCTTCGAAGTGTCTCGCCCGCCGCGCAACAGACCGGCGACGCTGATGTCCTCGTCGATCGAAGGCCAGCGGATGCCCCGGCCCTCGTCCATGAGCTCCCACTCGTCGCGTTGAGCCTGCGTGGCTCTCGACAAGCGCGGGAACCACTCCACGGGCACGCTCAGACGCCGGCCGTCCACGAGATCGACGACCAGGAAGTCTTGCAACCCGGCTGGCTCGAGGATCAACGATCACCATGGAAGCGGCGCTCTCACCTCGCCAGGTACTCGTTGGGCTCGACAAGCTGCAGGTCAGGTGAGCTGCGCACGAGCTCCCGCAGGTACGGCGCGTGACCCTGGCCGAAGATCACGAGGACGCGGTCGGTGGGCGAGTCGATCATCTTGGAGAGGTTCGTGAAGATGCAGAAGTTGCGCCGGTACCAAGCAGCCAGGACGTCGGACCCGACGAAGCCCTTCGCGCTCCGCACGCGCGCGAGCTGGAGGTAGAGGTCGCGGGTGCGAGCCTGGTGCGCGGGCTCGTTCAGCACAAGCAGGGCGTCCCGCACGCTCATCCGCGACTGGCGCTCCATCAGCGTCTGTCCTTCCTCCATCGCGTCGTGGAACCAGCCCAGGAAGCGGTCGTCCGCGCTCTCCTCGGCCGCCGCCAGCACGGCGTTCAGGTCCATGTCGAGCCGGTGATCGGCCATGTAGACGCGCGGGTGCGAGAACTGCCGCGCGAGCCGGAAGCCGAGCTGCTCGCGCTCGTCCCCCGCGAGCTCGCACCTCTCCTCCAGGTATGCCGCGTAGCGCTCCGGGATCCGCGTGTCGTCCGGTGGTGCCTCGAGGACGATCTTCGTCGGCGCGAAGGCCGCGAGTCGATCGAGCACCTCGGCGATCTCGTCCTGCTTCGCCTCGGCGAGGTGATCGACCTTGGCGCTCTTCACGTAGTCCTGGTTGGGGCTGTCGAAGTGATAGACGCCGAGGATCATGACCCGGGCCTTCTGCTGCGGCGCCGCGTCGTTCCCGTGCGCGCCTGCAAGCAGCGTCGTGGTGAGGAGCAGGGTCAGTCCGGCACTCATGGGGGTCATCACTCCTCGGTGGCGGCGGGCGAGGCATCAGGATCAGGAGGAATTTGGGTCGCGACCGGCTTGATCGTACTCGCCGTTCTTCTCCTCCTCGGTTGGCCTTTTGCCCCTCTGGGTAAGATGTCCGTCGGAGGTGAGCTCATCCAAGACGCCCGCATGCAAGACGCGATCGACTCCGTCGAGCTGCCGCAGTCCCTCGTGCGCAGGCGCGTCGCCCTGCTCTTCGGGGTGGGGGCTCTGTCCAGCGCCGAGATCGTGTGGCCGATCGCGACCTGGCCGAGCCACCTGATCAACGCCGCTTTCTACCTGTACAAGCTCGGCTGGCTGGCGGTGATCGCGCTCGCCTGCGCCTTCTGGGCGGAGCTCTACCGCTATGCGCGCTGCGCCGGCGGGAGCGGATACGCCGCCGGCCACGTCCTGCTCTCCATCTTGCTGACGCCCCTCGGAATCCTCTTCGTTCCGGAGCTCGTGCAGCGCGACGTCGCCAGCGGACAGGCCGAGTGGCAAAGGCGCAACGCGCTCTCGACCTCCGAGCGAATCCTGCGCACGGCGCTGTACTTCGCCGCCCTGCTCGCGCTCGCGCCGCCGCTCTACTTCGTCCACCGCGATCTCCTGTACCTGGCGCCCGTGCTGGCGTTCTTGCTGCAGCGCCTGGTGCTGCCGTGGTGCCGACGCGCCGAGCCGCAAGAGCCGGACGGCGCGTGAGTCGGATCGAGCGGCGCGCGCTCGCGCCGATCGAAGAGCGTGATCGAGCTTCCGAGCTACTCGAACCCGAGCAGCCTGCCGCCCTGATACACGGCGAAGCTCGCGATCCAGGCGAGGACCGTCATGTACGCGAACAGGAAGCTCGGCCAGCGCCAGGAGCGCGTCTCGCGCCGGACCACGGCCAGCGTGCTCATGCACTGGCAGGAGAGCGCGAAGAAGACCATCAGCGAGAGACACACGAGCGGGGTGAAGAGCTTCGAGCCGTCGGAGCGCGTCTCGGTGCGCAGGCGCTCGCGCAAAGCGGTCGAGGATTCGTCGGCGCCCTCGAGGCCGTACACCACGGCCATCGTGCTGACGAACACCTCGCGCGCGGCGAAGGCGCCGATCAGGCCGATGCCGATCTTCCAGTCGAAGCCGAGCGGCGCCAGGGCTGGCTCGATCGCGCGGCCGAGGCGTCCGCCGTAGCTCTGCTGGAGCGTCGCCGCGGCCTCGTCTTGCGAGGCCTCCGCGACGGGTCGGATCTCGCTCGGAATCCCTGCGGGTGTGGTGGGCTCCGATTGGCGCGGGAACGACAGCAACACCCACATCGCCACCGTGCACGCCAGGATCACGGTGCCGGCCTCCTTCATGAACACACTGCTCTTCTCCCACATCATGCGCACGACCGAGGCCCAGTGCGGCACGCGGTAGGGCGGCATCTCGAGCAGGAGCGGCACGCGCGGGCCCTTCAGCACGGTGCGCCCGAGCACCGCGGCCGCGAGCAGCGCGATCACGGTCGAGAAGAGATACATGCCCGCGAGCAGGAGCCCTTGCGTGAACGGCCCCGAGCCCGCGAGGGGTCCCGAGCCATTCACCGGAACGACGGCCGCGATCAGGAGCCCGTACACGGGCAGCCGCGCCGAGCACGTCATCAGCGGCACGACCAGCATCGTCAGCAGGCGGTCGCGCTGCCGCTCCATCGTGCGCGTGGCCAGGATGGCGGGCACGGCGCAGGCGTAGCCCGAGAGCATCGGCACGAAGGCGCGCCCGTGCAGGCCCAGCACCTTCATCACGCGGTCCATCAGGAAGGCCACGCGCGCCATGTAGCCCGTGTCCTCGAGGATCCCGAGGAACAGGAAGAGCAGCAGGATCTGGGGCAGGAAGACGAGCACGCTGCCCACGCCGGCGATCAATCCATTCGCGACCAGGTCCGCGAACAGTCCGGCGGGCAAGAGGCCGGCCACGCCGCGCCCCAGCCAGGCGAAGAACGTCTCGATCCAGCCGATGACCGGATCCGCGCCCGCGAACAGCGCCTGGAACACGACCGTCATCAGCGCGAGGAAGATCGCGAAGCCGAGCGCCGGGTGCAGCAGCACGCGGTCGATGCGGTCGGTGACCGAGGCGCGCGCGGCCGACTCGCGCAGGAAGAGCTTCGCGCGCGCATCCAGCCAGTCGTAGCGCCCGCGGATGATCTCCTCGTCGAGGTTGCGCTTGGAGGCCTCGGCCAGCTTGCGCTTGCGGAGGACGACGGCCCGCAGGCTGGCCGGGATCTGGAGCTCGTCGGTCTCGTCGACCGAGAGCAGCGCCCACAGGGCCAGCGCTCGCTCGCGCGCCGCATCTCCGTCCGTCATCTCGCTCGGCAGCTCCCTCGCCACCGCGCGCATGTCGGCCTCGAGCAACGGATCGTCCGGCGCCCAGCGCCACGTCGCCCGGCCGCGCCGCGGATCGGCCAGGACTCTTGCCATCTCGCGTTTCAGTTCGTCGAGGCCGCGCCCCCGCGCCGCCACGATCGGCACGCACGGAACGCCGAGCTCCTGCGCCAGCGCGCGCGCGTCGAGCGTCTGGCCGGTCTCCTCCAGCCGGTCGCTCATGTTGAGCGCCACGATCAGCGGCAGGCCGAGCTCGACGAGCTGCAGCACGAGATACAGGTTGCGGACGCACTGCGTCGAGTCGACCACGCACACCACCAGGTCCGGCCGCTCGAGCGGGTGCAGGCCGGCCACGGCCTGGATCGCGAGCTGCTCCTCGTGGCTGCGCGCCGAGAGGCTGTAGGTGCCCGGCACGTCCATCAAGAGCACCTCACCGTGACCCTCGAGCTCGAGCGCGGCGAAGTGGCGTTCGACCGTGACGCCGGGATAGTTGCCGACCTTGCCGCGCGCGCCGGTGAGCTCGTTGAAGAGCGTGGTCTTGCCCGTGTTCGGGTTGCCCGCGATCGCCACGCGCTTGTTCGAGGTGGCGGAACGGATCGCGCTGGTCATGATGGACCGGCCGAGTGCCGGCGACTCGGTCAGGGCGCGACGAGCACCAGGCTGGCTTCGCTCGTGCGCACCGTCAGCCGCGCGCGCCGCACCTCGAGCTCGAGCACGCCGCCGATCTCCGCGCGCCGGATCACGCGCACCGGCGTGCCGGGCAGGAGGCCGAGCTCCATCAGCCGGCGCCGGAAGGCGCGCTCTCCCTCCAGGCGCACGAGCCGGCCCTCTTGGCCGTCGGGGAGATCGATCAGGCGAACCATCGGGGTGTGGAGCGGGCGGGCCGCGCAGCGCCCTATCGGCGCGGGAGCCCCATCTTATTGAGACTAGTTCTCAATGGCAAGGGAAGTCTACCCGACCCCGGGGGGCGCTGCCGGCCGGGGCGGAGAAGGCGTGGAAACCCTTGCCGGGCGCGCCTCGAGCCTTGCTGCGCCGGTGCCGCCGACGGGATGATCGCCCCGTGGGCGGAGCCAAGGAAGCAGCCGGCCGCGCGGCGGCGGAGCTGGTGCGCGACGGGATGATCGTCGGCCTCGGGACCGGTTCGACCGTGCGTTTCGCGCTCGAGCGGTTGGCCGAGCGCGTCCGCAACGAGCGCCTGGCCCTGCGCGGCGTGCCGACCTCGCTCGACACCGAACGCAAGGCGCGCGCCCTCGGCATCCCCCTGGTCGGGCTGGACGAGGTCGAAGCGATCGACCTCACCATCGACGGCGCGGACGAGATCGACGGGCGCTTCGACATGATCAAGGGCGGCGGCGGCGCGCTCCTGCGCGAGAAAGTGGTGGCGGCGCTCTCGAAGCGCGAGGTGATCGTGGTCGACCGCTCGAAGGTGGTCGAGCGTCTGGGCGTGCGCTTCGCGCTGCCGGTCGAGGTCGTACCCTTCGCGCGCGCCGCCGTGGCGCGCCGCATCGCCGCCATGGGCGCGGCCTGGACGCTGCGCATGCGCGACGGCCAGGAGGTGGCGCTCACCGACAACGGCAACGAGATCCTCGACTGCCGCTTCGCGGGGGGCATCGCCGACGCGGCCGCGCTCGAGCGCGCGCTCGACGCGATCCCGGGCGTGGTCGAGAGTGGCCTTTTCATCAGCCTGGCGCACGTGCTCGTCATCGGCGCCGACGACGGCCGCGTCGAGACCCGCCAGCGCGGCGCCGCGCGCTGACCTGCGCTGCGCCCCCGTAAGGTCGCGGAAAAGCGGGCCAACTGCGTGGGAGCATGGAGCTACCATGGCCGCCCGAACCGGAGGACCAAGGAGCCCCAAGGAGCAAGAGAAGGAGACCCCCATGCCCGAGATCCAGAGTCACACCCCCGGCGCGTTCTGCTGGGCCGAAGTCGGCACCGTCAACACCAAGAAGACCAAGGCGTTCTACAGCGAGTTGTTCGGCTGGAAGTACGAGGACAAACCGGCCGGCGCCTTCGGCGTCTACACCATGTGCAAGGCGCAGGGCAAGGACCTGGCCGGCCTGTACGAGATGCCGCCCGAGCTCCTGAAGTCGGGCATTCCGCCGCACTGGATGTCGTACGTCGCCGTGGCGAACGCGGACGCGGCCTGCGAGAAGATCAAGAAGCACGGCGGCAAGGTGCAGCAGGGTCCGTTCGACGTGATGGACGTCGGGCGCATGGCGATCTGCCAGGACCCGACCGGCGCGACGTTCTCGATCTGGCAGGCGAAGGCGCACAGGGGCGCCTCGATCATGGGCGAGAACGGCACGCCGTGCTGGTTCGAGCTCGCCACCAAGGGCCTCGACAAGGCCGAGAAGTTCTACAGGGACGTCTTCGGCTGGAACGTGAAGAGCGGCACCGACGCGGGCTTCGTCTACCGCGAGATCAGCGCCCCCGGTTCACCCATGCCCCAGGGCGGAATGATGGAGCTCACGCCCCAGCACGGCCCCGTACCGCCGCACTGGATGATCTACTTCACCGTGAAGGACTGTGACACGGAGGCGAAGCACTGCCAGACTCTGGGCGGCCGGGTGGTGGTGCCGCCGATGGACATCCCGAACGTCGGACGCTTCGCGGTGCTGGCCGATCCGGCCGGTGCCACGTTCGCGATCATCAAGCTGACCTTCGACCCCGCGAAGCACACCGCGAGCGACAAGCCCGCGGCCGCGCCCGCGAAGACACAGAAGAAGAAGTGAGAACGATAGGACGATGAAGACACGCATCGCACTCTGGCTGGCTTCGGCGGCGCTGCTCGGCGGCGCGCTCGCGGGTCAGGAAACGGGCACGACTTCCGCGAGCGCGGAGGTGCTTGCCCCCGACAAGAAGCTCGCGGCGCTGATCGAGCGCTACAACAAGCAGCAGAACGACGTATCCGAGGCCTACCAGAAGGCCGCCACCGACGAGGAAAGGCGCAAGGCCCTCGCGGGTCTACCCGGCAAGGAATACGTCTCCGAGTTCCGGGCCGTCGCCGAGGAGGCCGAGGGCACGGACACGGCCGCTCGCGCCTGGCTGTGGGTCCTGCGCCTCACCGATGACGACCCGAAGCAGGCCTGGGAGGTCGTGGACCTCTTGCTCAGCGAGCACATGCAGTCGCCGGCCATGGACGAGCTCTCGGGCGAGCTGCGCCACGGCGCGTACCAGCACGGCGAGGGACGCGTGATCGAAGCCTTGCGCTCGATCGTGGCCGAGTCTCCGCACGAACACGTCCGCGCCGCAACGCTGTTCACGCTCGGTGCCGTGCTGTTCGAGTCGTCCAAGCCCCAGAACAAGGCCGAGGGCCGGGACTGCTTCGAGGCCGTGGTCACCGAGTACGGTTCCCAGGCCTACGGCGGCAACTCGACCTACAAGGCCGCCGCCGAGGGCTACCTCTTCGAGATCGAGCACCTGCAGCTCGGCATGACCGCACCGGACTTCGAGTCGATCGACGAGAACGGCGTGAAGTGGAAGCTCTCCGACTACAAGGGCAAGGTCGTCGTCGTCGACTTCTGGGGCAACTGGTGAGGCCCGTGCGTGGCGATGCTGCCACACGAAAAGGAGCTCGTGGAGCGCCTGAAGCACGAACCCTTCGCCCTGCTCGGGATCAACAGCGACGGTGACGCGGACGAGGTCAAGAAGATCCTCGCCGAGCGTGGCATCACCTGGCGTCAAGCGATCGACGGCGACACCACCGGCCCCTGGGCCACGAGGTGGAACGTGCACGGCTGGCCGACGATCTTCGTGCTCGATTCGCAGGGCGTGATCCGCTACCGCGACGTGCGCGAGAAGAAGATGGACGAGGCGATCGAGACGCTGCTCGCCGAAGCCAAGGCGGGGGAATGAGGAGCTGACCATGCCGATCCGCGACGCGCTGCTGCCCGAGCTCGAGGCCGAGCTCGCCACCACGCGCAAGCTGCTCGAGCTCGTGCCCGAGGCCAGGACCTCGTTCCGGCCGCACAAGAAGTCCTGGACGCTGGGCGAGCTCTCGCTGCACCTCGCGAACCTCCTGACCTGGCTGCCCTCGACGCTGAAGTCGACCGAGCTCGACCTCGACCCGCCCGGCGGCCCGAAGTTCGTGCCGCCGAAGTTCGAGTCGGCCAAGGCCACGCTCGCGATGTTCGACGAGACCGCGCGCGCCGCCCGCGCCGCGCTCGCCTCCGCTTCCGACGCCGAGCTCACGGTGCCCTGGACGCTGAAGAAGCACGGCCAGGCCATGTTCACCCTGCCGCGCTCCGCCTGCATGCGCAGCTTCGTGATGAACCATCTCATCCACCACCGCGGCCAGCTCACGGTCTACCTGCGCCTGGTCGACGTGCCGCTGCCGCCGGTCTACGGGCCGACCGCGGATCTCACCGGCGACCAGCTCGCGGCGCAGGCCAGGGAGCGCTGAACAGATCGTCAGCGATCACTTCGAGCGCGCCGATCCTAGGAAGCTCACCCCGGGTCCGCCCTGACGCAGCGGCGTAGCGAGCCACGCCACGCTCGGCAAGGGCAGTCAACGCACCCGCTTCCAGGTCCACTCCTCGGCCTGTTCCTTGCCGCCGGCGTCACCCGAGACGCGTGCGTGGAGATCGCCGTCCTGCGTGAGCTCGTAACGGATCTCTTTCGGGAAGTCGTGCTCGGGGTTCGCGAAGCGCACGAAGTCCTTGCCGAAGTCGGCCAGCGGGAAGTCGGTCGGCCGCCTTCCGCCCGGGCTGGCGACGTAGACGATGCCGTCCTTGCGCTCTTCGATGCGCAGGTACTCGAAGGCGCCCGGGCCGGCCTTCGGTGCCGTGCGGTTCATCCCGAGCAGGAAGCCGCCGGCGGGCGCGAGCCACACTTCTTCGATTCGTGTGGGCCCGAGCTCGACGCTCCAGTGGCCGGCCATCCAGGCGAGGTCGGCGAGGGTGGGTTCTTGCGGCGCGTGGCTCGGGACGCCGTGCGCGGAGAGGAAAACGAGGGCAGCCAGGAACGCGACGAGCAGCAACTTGGCGGACTTCATGGCGTCCAGCCTACGGCGCGGCCGCGCGGGCGTCTTGGAAGGATGCGACGTCAGGGAGCGCCGTCCACGAAGTGGGCGGTAAGTTCGTGCTCGGCCGCGCGAAAACGGCTCGGGCTCTCGTGCGCGAACTGACGGAAGTCGCGCACCATGTGGGCCTGATCGAAGTAACCGCTGCGGGCGGCGATCGCGGCCAGGCTCGAGCCGGAGCGGCGCACAAGGGCGAGCGCGCGCTGGAAGCGCGCCAGTCGTGCGAAGGTCTTCGGGCCGAGCCCGACGCGCTGGCGGAAGCGGCGCTCGAGCTGGCGGGTCGAGAGGCCGGTCTCGCGGGCGAGCGCGTCGATCGAGGTGCGACCTCCGGAGGCGCGAACTCGCGCGATCACGTGCTCGAGCGCGGGCGCACGAGTGGCCCGAGACCGGGCAAGGGCACACCCGAGCCGGCGTTCGAGCACGTCGTTCCAGCGCTCGTCGTGACCGGGGTCGGCCAGTTCCTCGCCGAGCCCGCGCGCGAAGTCGTGCGCG
>Ga0247727_10013924_pt1 | contig 13456 bp, 13 predicted proteins | sample WisWelCaveWW1625_FD_202498 | JGI IMG/M metagenome (GOLD analysis project Ga0247727, IMG submission 202498) | Biofilm microbial communities from Wishing Well Cave, Virginia, United States - WW16-25 | ecosystem: Environmental > Aquatic > Deep subsurface > Groundwater > Cave microbial mat | place... | reverse complement strand
ATCAACAAAATGCCCGCCAAAAGAATCCCCATAAAGCCCAAGCCAGCCAATCCCAGAAAGAGCACCGTAATCAACAAGAGCCAATCAATCGCCGAAATATCCAAATGTACGCCGAGGGCGATCACCCCAAACCCAAGCGTGATGCCGACAGCGATGGTTGCGGTGATCGTCTTGGCCATGCCGCGGCCGAGCAAATAAAAATAGACTTGAATCGGCGAAACATAAATATATTTGAGCATGCCGTAGTGCTCGCGGTCTTCGACAATCGTGCTGCTTACGCCCAAGAGCACCGAGCCGACATAAATGAAGAAGGCATTGCCGACATACATGTAAGCAAAAAGCGGGCTGCTGAAATTGCCCTGAGTAATCACAAAATACATGAAGACGAGAATGAGCGCGCTCGCAATGGGTTTTAAGACCGAGTAACCAATAAATAAGAAGGGTTCAGTCCAGTTGGATTCGATCTGCCAGCCCAGCCACGTAGCGACGCGCAGGCTGCGTGTGGTTTCGTTCATAGATATTCTCCGTGTAATGCCATTGGTAGGGGGGTAAGCATTACCAAAAAATGCTTACCCCTACAGAGTGCAAAGAAGATCATTGCCCTCTGATGGTCAATCGCCCCTCGCGCCGTGCCAAATTTTCCATGTAAAGCAAGGCGCGGTGCGCCGCGAAAACGAAGATCAAACTGAGCGCAGCAAGAATTGCGATTTCCACACTGACGCTCAAAAATCCCCACTGCGTCGCGGGCATCAAGAGCTGGCGCATGGCGTCTAATCCCAATGTGATCGGCACAATCGAAGCCCCGATCGAGACCCAGTAGCCCAAACTCTTGATGGGAAAATAGAAGCCTGAGAGAAGATAGATTGGCTCTTGCAAGAGACTGGAAACGTGCCAGGCTTCGCGGCCAAAGAGCAAAAAGAGCGAGCTAAAGATCATGCCCAGCCCGTACAGCGCAACCATCGTCAAGAAAAAAACGAGAATCAACTGCCACCAACTCACGACTGTGTACTGCACGCCGAAGACAAAGATGCCCGCCAATAAAATGGCGGTCGCACGAATAGTGGTCGCGACGATGCCGCCCAAAGCCATGCCCATCAAAATGGCCATGCGCGAAGTGGGTGCAATCAAATAGAGCTGAAGATTGCCGGTCTCTTTTTCCCAATAAAATTGAGTCGCCATGCTCCAGAGCACGTTCAGCCAATAAGCCGTCATCGCGCCGCCGAGAATCACAAAGCCGACGAATTCGGGGGGCGATTTGAGCGCTTTGTAGATAAAAACATACGCCGCAATGCCAAGCAACGGGAGAAAGACGCCAAAAACCATCCAGCTCTTCTCGCGCTGAATCCCAATGAGCCTCGGATAAGCGCGGCCCAGCACCGTGCGCCAAAAGACAGTGAATTCGTGTCTCATGACGCGCTCACACTTTGCTCTTCGATCTCGCTTATGCTCTTGCCAACCAGATGAACGAAGACATCTTCGAGGGATGGCTCACGTTTTTCAAGTGAGATCAGATGAGCGCCCTTTTGCTGAATCGCGCTCAAAATGCTGATGAGCGCATTCTCATTTGACAGAATAAAGCTGAGTTCGGTGCGCCCGTTGTGTCGATGCTCAGAAAAATTGGTGACGCCAGGCAAATCAGAAAAATGCTCGATTTGTTCTAAGGGCGTCGTATGCAATTTGAAGACTGCGGCGCTTTGCAAGCGCTTCTTCAAATTGGCCGGGGTATCACAGGCAAGAATTTTTCCGTGATTGATGATCGCGATGCGATCACAAAGCTCATCGGCCTCGGCCATATAATGGGTCGTGAGCAAGAGAGTTCGATTCGGCCGCTCGCGCACCCACTCTCTGACAAATTGTCTGAGCACACGCGAGGTTTGCACATCCAAACCCAACGTCGGCTCGTCGAGAAAGAGAATCTTGGGGTCATTGAGAAAACCGCGCGCAAAGTTCATCTTCTGTTTTTGCCCGGTGGATAAATGAGTCGATTTAGATTTTGCTTTATCTTGCAGGCCGACGACGTCGAGCATTTTTTTGATGCGCTCGCGGGCTGTCGTGTTGTCTAGGCCATAGAACTGGGTGAACATCCATAAATTTTCTTCGACTGTGAGCAGCCCGTAACCACAGGTGTCTCCGCCCGAAACCATATTAATACGACGGCGCACCTCTTGGGGATCGTTGGCGACATCGACGCCATCGACGCGCGCTACGCCGCCGGAGGGCAATAAGAGCGTTGTCAGAATTTTTATCGCCGTGGTCTTTCCCGCGCCGTTTGGGCCAAGCAACCCAAAGAGCTCTCCTGTGCGCACTTGCAGATTGATGCCGTCCAGTGCTCTGAAAGCCGGAATTTCTTTGTCGCCGCGCTTGCGTTTGGGTTTGTACTCACGAATCAAATTTTCTGTTTCGATAGCCCAAGTAGGGGACATAAAACACTCCTAAAAAATATCAGTGTGGGCAATTCCCTCTCAGCATGTGTGGCGAAAGGCTTGATTATAGCACGACGTTCGTCTGCTGGCAAGACGCAAAGTCAAGAGCGACGAATGCTTGACTTTGCATCAGGGACCATTGAATCACAGAAGACACTGAGCAGCACTGAAAACACGGCAAACAATTTGCCATGAGTGCTGTTGTCATTCTTTCGTGCTCACCGTGGCTATTTTGTGCATCCCGTGATTCAAGGATTTCCTCTCGCATGGCGGTCATACGCTAAGCATAAATTATCGTAGCTAAATTGTCAACTATTATGTTTATTAAGTTGCCAAATTGCTTCAAGCCTGCTACAATCAGTTCATATAGGAGACTCGATCAAGATGAAAACGGCAAAGTTCGTGCAAACGACAGACACACGTGAGAAAGTTTTGAACTTACTTAAAGTGCGAGGAGCGCTGACCGCCGATCAGATCGCGGACGAGCTTGGCATCACTTCGGTGGGCGTGCGCCGACACCTCATCACGATGGAACGCGACGGCTTGGCCAAATATAAAGTAGAGCAGCGCGGCCAGGGTCGCCCCGGCTTCGTATATTCAATCACTGAGCAAGGCGATGAATTCTTTCCGCGAACGTATCCACAATTAGCAAACAGTTTGATCGAGACAGTGCAAGCGCTATATGGAAACGAGGGCATCGAAAAACTTTTCGATAAACGCACCGAAGAGCTTTCTCGGCAATATCAGGAGCGTTTGGCCAGCAAGAGTTTAAGCGAACGCGTCGCCGAGCTGGCGAAGATTCGCTCTGAAGAAGGCTATATGGCCGAGTGGGAAGCGCTCGATGAACGCACTCTTGTTTTGCGCGAGCACAACTGTGCGATTTGTCAAGTCGCAAAAAAATGCCAATCGGCTTGCAGTCACGAGCTCGATCTTTTTAAAAAAGTATTGGGCACCGCCGACGTCACGCGCGAAGAGCACATCATCAAAGGCGACAAGATGTGCGCCTATGTGATTCGAGCAAAAGGTGGCACTAAAACAAAATCAAAGACGGCGCTCAATTGATTTTGCAAAAATTCTATACTTTCGTTATGTAGAATTCTAACTTTATCTCATAATAGAAATTGCAAAACTTACAAACGACCAAAGCATTCTTTTGTAAGCTTGGCGATTTTATTTGCATTTGATGATGCACAGTGCGGCTGCAGAGGAGCCGGCGCTTGCCGGCTCCTCTCTTTTATAGTTGTTGTATTGATTACGGTGCTATAAACCCATAGTGAATAAGCTCCAAAAAACCGGGCGCGCCAGAAGTTTTGACACTGCCCGACGTTCTGACCAGCCCTACTCCAGGAGCATAAAATTTATAAGATTTGTCACGCCGATTGAGAGGCGTCGTCTCTTCTACGACCAAGATATTCTCAAACTTCCCCGCCGGCGTTTGCAAAGTTTGACTTAGGCTCAGATGCTCTGCTCGATCCAAAGCTACTCCCGGTGCAATCTCTTGAAAATATCTCGACCCCAAGAGAATCGTCCCCGGCATAACGATGCCGAACCGGGCACCGGTCGTTCCGTGCAGCCAGGAGCCCTCATGGCCGCTGATGTTTCCCATCTCGTCATAAAAGTCTACATCTTCTCCCAAATAAAAGACGCTGTTGGTCTGTTGACAGATCGCAAAATAATTTCTCGAAATCTCAAAGAGCTTGCCGTTCTTGCTCTCTCTTTCTTCAACCACTCTGGTTTCGATGCCATTGACCTTCTTGGTCTCGTTAAGCACGGTGATCTCCAGATGAATGTTGTCTTTCTTTTCTTTTCCTTCAAGAATAAGCTGAAAGCCTGGCTGAAGCACAAAATAAGGATTGCTCCCGGTAGTCACAAAAGTGCAGGAGTCGGCCATAAAATTATCTGTCCAGGCAAGCTTGCTCATATTGTGCTGCTCGCTAGCGACAACTCTTGTCTCTCCATCAGCCATTTGTTGAGGGAGGCAGCCGCCAAGTGCGCCAATCAACGCAATCATCAATATCGCCGAACCGATCTTCGTCTTTAACATATGTTACTTTCCTCCTTAAAATGTTCGCCAAAAAACAGCGCATGGCTTATTCTAAAAAATGGAAGATGAACAGAAGATGAATTTCAGATGAACGCGTGTTCATTCGGCGCGTTATTTAGGAAAGAGTGCTCAATCGCTGTGGCGTAGAAGGTTTGCTGTATCGAATGCATCGGAGGGTAAGTAGACGGTAAAGCTGCTCCCTTGTCTGGGCGCACTCTGCACCAAAAGTTCGCCTTGATGAAGAGTGACAATCTCTTTAGCGATGGACAAACCAAGGCCGGCACCGCTTGTTGGATGAGAACGTGCTTTATCTACCTGAAAGAATCGATCGAAAATGTAAGGCAGGTCTTCTGGCGAGATTCCTATGCCTGTGTCCGAAACGGTCAATTTTGCCCTTTTGCTCTCGTAGCTAAGCCGAAGAGAGACAGTGCCTTCTTCTGACGTATATTTGATTGCGTTTTCCAATAGGTTAATAACAAGATGGCGTAATAGCGCTTCGTTTCCTTTGACTACAATAGAGTCAGCGCATGACTTTTTTAGAGAAATGTTTTTCTGTTGTGCCAAAGTAGAAAACTCTTGACTAATCTCAAGACATAGCTTACTCAAATTGACAGATTGAAAATCTGAACGCGCGTTTCCTGCGTCGGCGCGCGCCAACAAGAGAAGATGCTCCACCAGATGTGAAAGACGTTCAGATTGAGTGAGAGCCGTCTGCAAGACTTGCTTATACTCTTCGGAAGAGCGCGGCTTGCGCAGAGCTAATTCTAGTTTGGCGCGAAGCACGGTGAGCGGTGTGCGCAATTCATGCGAAGCATCAGAAACAAAGCGCTTCTGGACCTCGAAAGCCTGTTGCAGACGATCGAACATTCGATTAAACGCTCCGGCCAGTTGACCAATTTCATCTTCGCGAGTAGTGATAGTCAGGCGCTCATTGAGGTTCTTCTCAGTAATCTGCTCTGCAGTGTGGGCCATCTTCTGGAGAGGCTTGAGCTGCCGATCCGCTAGGAAGAAGCTCCCCAAACTTGACAAGATCAGTAAAACAGGAGCGATGATCAGTAACCAAAAGCGCAGGCGCGCGAGAGTGATGATCACTCGTTCCAAAGAAGTTCCTACTTGCAAAAAAATAGATGGGTCTTTTTCTTCGCCTTTCACAAATACTGTAAGCAAGCGCAGAGGTGGTTCAGTGTCGATATAAATTGTCTCGAAGAGCATACCCTTGCTCAGGGCTTGAGGCTGCATCGTTGGGTTAAATGGTAACGAGTTTGAGGAGTTCCGGAATTTCTGGAGTAGCTTGCCATTCACGTCACGAATTTCTGCCCGGAAGGTAGTATCGAGTCCGGCTTTCTCCCAATCGACAACGAGATGTCCTACTTGGTCAGAATCAATTTCGCTCTCGATAGCAGCTGACTTTGTTTGCAAAATCAGGTCAATTTCGCGATAGAGGCTTTGCGCGATGATGAAATAGAGTCCGAAACCGAAAGCAAAGACGAGCATCGTGGTGACAAAAATATGCCAGAAGACGAGGCGCGCTCGGACAGATTTAAGCATCAGAAGTCTCTGGAGCTTTAGAGTCCGGGTCTTGCAAGATATAGCCAAACCCTCGCCGTGTCTGGAGCAGTTCTAGTGTAAAACCTTTGTTGATTTTTTTCCGCAAGCGATAAATGAAAACGTCGATAAGATTGGACATTTTTTCCGAGTCGTCCACCCAAATATGCTCGACCAGCTCAACTCGTCGAATGACGCGATTGGGGTGGCGCATAAAATAGGCTAGCACGTCGTATTCTTTGCTGGTCAGCTTCATTTCTTTTTCTCCTCGATACGCCTTGTGAGTGAATAAGTCGAGTCTCAAATCAGCCATCTGAAGAAGGCGGGGCTCAGCGTGCAGACCTCGGCGCAAGAGCGCCCGCACGCGAGCCAGAAGCTCAGCATACGCAAAAGGCTTAGTCAGATAATCGTCCGCGCCATAGTCTAGTCCTTGAACTTTGTCTTCGAGCGCATCCTTGGCTGTGAGCATCAGCACTGGGGTCAAGCGCTTCGCTTGTCTGATTTCTCTAAGCACGGAGAAGCCGTCTTTCTTCGGTAAGAGGACATCAAGAATAACGAGGTCGTATTCGTTCAGCCGAGTGAGAAACAGCCCTTCTTCGCCGTCGAAGGCCACGTCGACGGCATAATGCTCTTCTGCCAATCCCTGGCGGATGAGATCGGCTAGCTCCGGATGATCTTCGATTATCAAAATACGCATAGCATTACGTATAGCTCTAGTTTAGCGTAGCCAAAGTCTATAACAAAACCAGTGTAACTGAATAGCAAAAACGAAAACGGAGCAACGAAATTCTGTATAAGGCAAGGCACTGGAAGCGACAGTGAACTATCGATACTGCGCTACGGCCACCTCAGAATAAGGGCGACCGCTGCGTTGATAAATTTTTATGAGTGCACCAACGTCAAATGGAATCTGCCTAAACTCTAGGCCAAGATTGCCATCGTGCTCGCTCAGAATCGCATACTCTGCCCACCCATCGGTACGAATCGACTCGCCCGTTTGCTGATGATTGTAAGCGAGGCCCACGCTACCCGGGTTAAAGAAAAAAGAATCACCGCTGCGTCGAATTTGTTGAAGGTGCGTGTGCCCTCCGGTGCATATGAAATTGCGATAGCGTCCTAACATTCGTTCGATGTCGGGCTCTGGCGTGGACGGAAGAATCAACTCATCGAAGGAGTCGGGAGAGCCATGGAAGCACAATAATTTTCTCTCCTTGGAGAGTTCGATTTCAATAAGAGGCATAAACGTCTCGATAAAAGCACGATCATGCTGAGAGAGCTTAGATAAGGACCAGGCTCTGACTTCGTTCAACATGCGGAGGCGCTCTGCTGTGGGTTTCTCATGTCCTGTCTCTTTGCCCGTCAGTAATCAAGAGTCCGCATTGCCCATGACCACGGGGCAGGCTAATTCACGCAAGCGATTCACAACTTGAGCAGGCTGGGGGCCTCCTTGAACTGCATCTCCCAGACACACCATCTGGTCAACGAATTGATGGCTTATATCTTTTAGTATGGCTTCCAATGCTACGAAATTCCCATGAATATCGGATATGACAGCAATACGCATTCTTCTCCTGACAGAGCTTTGACATAAAGGATTCCAGCACTGTTCCCATCGCTCCTAAAAGTCTGATGCGCAGATTATACTCCTGCTGCACTTTGTTATGCTCTCTAACCTCATGTGCGAGTTTTGTGTATTTTTCTATGTTAACCAAGATAGCGAAAGCTTATATGAGAACCTAACTTCCCTTCGCGATAACGACTAACTCAACCCCCTCACATCCCCCTTCTCTAAAATTTGGAGAAGGGGAACAGGGGGATGAGTAACTAAAACTCGCACAGCGCGTTATCTATCTATTGTTTAGTGTTAGAAAATTCCGAAGGTGAGCAAGGCATTCAACCAATAGGGCTGAAATATCCAAAAAATGAGAAAATAACTAAAAGCGCTCAGCGCTATGAGCCCAACAAAAATTTTCAGATCCAACCAAGTCTTGTCAGAACGTTTGAGATAATCATAAAAGCAATCGCTCGTTAAGCCAAAATTGAGAAAAGCAAGCAAGATAGAAAGAGGACCGCCCGGGTTGGTCTCTAACGCTATTTCCCAGTTAATCCATAAACTAAAAGCTGACGTAACGACCCAGCGAGTCAATCCAATGTGTATCAGCAACCAGATCGATCCAAGCGCTACTCCGAAGAGCAAACTGATTTTGCTCTCGCGAGAGAGCAAAAAAAGCAGCACTCCATAAAGCAAGGCTTCAGCCCAATGAAAACCCAAGAGTTCTGTGTTGACGAGCCCAATTAAGAGAGAGAGACCTAGCCCACCCCAAGCAAGGCGATTAATCCAGCGCGTTCGCATTCATTAATTTGATGAGACGGCTTTAGAAGGGCTCTCCAAATCAGCGAGCTGGTCTTCTCGATACGCTTTGCCCAGTGCCTCAATCAAGTCGTCTATCTGCCCTTCCATCACTTGAGGCAGCTCGTGCAGCGTTACGTTAATGCGATGATCGGTCACTCGGTTTTGCGGAAAATTGTAGGTGCGGATTTTCTCAGAACGCGCCGCGCTCCCGATTTGAATGCGACGCTGTTGAGATTGCTTTTGCTGTTGTTCTTCTTCATAGCGCTGTTGCAGCCGTGCACGCAAGAGCTTAAGCGCTTTTTCTTTGTTCTTATGCTGAGAACGCTCTTCTTGGCAGGCGACGACCAGCCCGGTCGGCTTGTGCACGATTCTTACAGCCGACTCGACTTTGTTGACGTTCTGTCCTCCTGGCCCGCTTGACCGAAAGGTGCCGATCTCCAAGTCATCGTCGCGCAGGACAATATCGACATCTTTGACCTCGGCCAAGACCGCGACCGTCACGGTTGACGTATGCACGCGCCCCGAGGCTTCGGTGTCGGGCACGCGCTGCACGCGGTGCACGCCGCTCTCGAACTTAAATTTCCCGTAAGCGCCCTGGCCGACGACCGAGAACGTAACTTGCTTAAAGCCGCCCAAGGGGGTCGCATTTCCATCCAAAATGTCAACGTGCAACCGATGTATTTCACAGTATTTGCGATACATGCGAAAAAGCTCAGCGGCAAAAAGGGCCGACTCCTCTCCGCCCGCCCCGCCGCGAATTTCGATGATTGCATTGTTGGCATCGCGCGGGTCTTCGGGCACCAAGAGCAACCGAATCCCTTCCAAAAGCCGATCGCGCTTGGGCTCGGCTTGGGTCAATTCTTCTTGCGCCAAGGCGTGCAAGTCTCCATCGCTGGGTTCTTTCAAAAGAGCCTTCGCTTCTTCGATGGCCTTGTCTAGGACTTTAAGACGTTCATAGGGCTCAACGATTTTGCGCAAACGTGCGTATTTTTGAGAAATGTCTAAATAACGCGGGCCGCCCGCGATCTCGGGCTTGCCCATTTCTTCTTCAAGAGACTTGAATTCGCGAGTAATTTCTTCCAGTTTGGTCCGAATCATCATATCTTGCTATTTAAGCGAATGGCCTTTTCCAATGCAAATTTGTATTACTGTAATGCATTTGAAAAAGAGAAAGCAATCGATGCATCTCTCGCAAATTGCATCAATCAAAATTTGCAAAATACTCGGAGATTTTTATGGTCGCATCACCAATATCAAGACCAAGCCCTCTCTGGCATCGAGCACGCCAAGCGCTTTGCCAAGCACAGGTGAGACACAAGGCTGATCGCAACGCATCGCGTAGCCAGGCTTGCTCGCAGGCGTTAACAGATCACCCAAACGAATCGGCCCATTCTCGGCGGACGCTTTCACCGGCACGCGCCCGATCAACGCAATCGCAGGTCTTAAATCGTCTTTGGAATTTGTTTGATTTGCCATCGTTAAGCCCGGGCGAGTTGAGACGATGCCGACCGCTAAAGTGCCGCCACGGCTCTTGCGGAAATATCCGGGCTGTTCTGGATCTAGCTCGATAACATCTCCCAATTCCAACGATTCATAAGAGTTGATGCGCTCGGCCACATCGGCTCCGACGCTGGAGTTAAAGCACGATGAAGCCAGGCCGCAGAAATAAGCGCCATCGGCGTAGATGTGACCGCCGCTTCGCTCGACACGGAATTTAGCCAGTGTGCCCGCAGGAACGATGCGATAGATGGACCCGTTCGATAAACTCGCGAAATAAATCTCACCGGCTTCGTCTTCACCAAAAGTGCTGACTAAGAAAGTGGTATCGGCGACTTCGGTCGTCGTCCAGCTGGTGCTAAAACTGGCAGCCCAGATGCGCCCGCTGCAGTAATCTGCGTAAAGATAGTACCCTGCGAGAACTGGGATATGACTGCCGCGATAGCGATAGCCGCCGGTGATCGAGCAACCGAAAGAATGACTGTACTCCAGAATGGGCAAAGTCTTTCCAGTCATATCGCATCCCGAAGAGGGGTTGAAACAGTGCGCTCCTTCCATGATCCGCCAGCCGTAGTTGCGTCCCCCAGTGCCCGTCGGCTCGTGGTCTACTTCTTCCCAAGAGCTTTGGCCGACATCTCCGACGAACATATCGCCCGTAAGCCGGTCGAAGCTAAAACGCCACGGGTTGCGCCAGCCGTAAGACCAGATTTCATCTCGCGTGCTGGGGTTACCGTCCACAAAGGGGTTGGTAGGAGGTATTCCGTAGGGCGAGCCGCTATTCACATCGATTCTCAAAATTTTCCCTAAAAGGGTATCCAAATTCTGACCATTGTTTTGCGGGTCCCCGCCCGAACCGCCGTCTCCCGACGTAATATAAAGATAACCGTCAGGACCGAATTTGATATCGCCCGCATTATGATTGTCAAAGGGTTGATTGAATTCTAAGAGAACGACTTCGGAATTCGGGTCAGCCGTATTGGGGTTACCCAAGGTAGCCAGAAACTCGGAGATGCGTGTTTTAAGCTGCCCACTTACTGTCACGGTATAGTTGACAAAGAAGCGTCGGTTGCTGCTGTAGTTCGGATGAAACGTCAAACCGAGTAATCCTGTTTCTCCCCCGGATGAGACACGCGACGTGATATCCAGAAATGGCGTTGCTAGTAGATTATTGTTTTGATAAATGCGAATCTTGCCGGCTTGTTCGACAATGAAGAGTCGGCTTGAGCCGTCGCCCGCATTCGCAATAACTACAGGACTGGCAAGACCGCTGGCGATTTGCTGGAAGGCAAGAGAGGAGCCAGAGACTTGCAGAGGGATTACTGTGCGCTGCGCGAAGTTTACCCCCGATACGAGCAGAGCCAAGAGAGCAATAATAAAGAAATAGAGCGCAAATCGGCGTGGTGTGTTCATTGCGTTGTTTGATTTTTTCTAAGAAAAAGATAAAAGCTGGCGGATCGGCATGAGATACTCCTTAAAATTTATTTCCTACCCGAGCCAGCCTTTTAGGATATCAGGAAAATTACGGAGAGGCTAGGCAGTTTTTCGTATCCTCCTTTGTAAACTTGGAGTTACTGGCAAAGCGCATAATGTGAATTGCAAAACATCCAGAAGATCAGAGCATCTTCCGTTTTTCTGTTCTTATTATTTTTGTCTTTGCTCTCAGAGCTTTTGCTGGTTAACTCAATTTGAGCTCCCACGTCTCATTCAAGCTCGAAGGCCCGTTGCCACCAAAAATGAGCGCGCGTCGCTCCGACTCAATCAAAATCATACTATGACTGTGGCGAGCGCTTGGCTTGGTTCCGTCGAGCGAGAGCGGATTCCATTTAGTAGCATTCAAATCAAGCGCCCAGGTATCGTCAAAGCGCTGCGAGCCGGAGCCCCCAAAAAGTACCATTTGATGCTTTACGGGATCGTAGAAACTGGCCGCGAAGAAGCGCTTGTCCGGCACGCGTTCAGGCTGAATTTCTTTCCATAAATTTGTATTCAAATCATAGAGCCAAGTGTCGCCAAGCGCTCCAGAGCTTTGACCGCCAAAGAGGATCAGGCGATGCCCGCGAGAATCGTAGACAGCCGTGTGCAAGCAACGTTTCATAGGGCGCACGCCGCCGCTCGATGGAGAAATATCTTTCCAGTTGGCTTGAGCCAAGTTGAAGGCTTGCGTGTCATCAAAACGTCCTTGATCGGTGAAGCCAGCGAAAATGACACCGCGTTGGTCTTTAGAATCATAGACCATCACAGAGCCGTAGCGCACTTCGGGGCGTTCTTTCTCTGCAGGGCTGATCTCTTTCCATGAATTTGAAGCGAGTTCATAAGCCCAGGTGTCGTTAAAGAATTTGGGCCCTGCTTGGCCTCCGAAGATGACCATGCGCTTTCGCGTGGGATCAAAAATGGCATTATGCCCAAAGCGCGCAACCGGTGCCGTCTCGCCAGGATTCAGGTTCTGCCAGTTCAAATCTCTCAAGTTGAGGGCCCACAGATCGTTGGTGATGCCCCCATCGCCGCGACCGCCAAAGACGAGCATCCGATTATTGACGGAATCATAGACAGCCGTATGGTTCGCGCGCGCCGGGGGCAATGTGCCTGTAGTCTCCAACTTGCGCACTGTGCCATCCGCAGCTTTTACCGTGAGAGCGCGCGTACCGAAAATTCCGATCGAAACAAGCGAAGCGCTGGCACTTTTCAAAAAAGCGCGACGCGTCTTATAACTATGTTGCATAACCCTCCTCGATTTTTTTCATTTATTAACTCAAAATACGAACTGTCAATTAGTTTGGATTCAATAACTCTTTTCGTGTCTAGCTTAGCACGTTTTGCGCTTGTTTACAGCCCATTGGCAAACGAGCACGAATTTTGTGAGGATAAGTCCAGCATTGACTGAACTTAGGGAGGCTCTTATGCGCGTTTCTATCATGTCGGAAGAAATTCTAAGAGTGTTTAAGCAATACATGTCTGAGCCGGGATTTGAAGAAAGCAAATCCATTGTCGAAAAAGGAAAATTGCCTGTAGAGATGCTCCAAGCGATGTCATTGCGACCGGAAATTTTGAAAGCGTTCGCTGGGTTTGGGAATTGTCTCTATCCCGGCGGCTTGCTGGAGCGTGAGCTCAAAGAGAAAGTGATCTTAAAATCTTCGCTCAAAAACGCGTGCCAATTCTGTGTCAATTCGCACTACGATATCATGCGTATGGTCGGCATCCCCCAAGAACAAATTTATCAACTTGAAGATTTGAAACATCTCACGGAACGAGAGCGCCTGGCACTTGTCTACACCGACGCCGTGATGCGTGACTCCAATCGAGTCAGCGATGCGCTCTTTGGAGATTTAAAACGACATTTTTCGCACCCTGAAATCGTGCAGCTCACGATGTTGATTGGCTTTATCAATATGCTGAACTGGTTCAACAATGCCCTGCAGAACGAGTACAGGGGAGATTATGGGGAATGATACTCATTTTATGAATAGGTAACCTCATGTGCGAGTTTGATGCACCTTTCGATGTTGACCAAGATAGCGAAAGCCTACATGAGAACCTAACGTCCCCTCGCGATAACTGGCCAACTCAACCCTCTCCGATCCCCCTTCTCTAAATTTTAGA
>Ga0247727_10013923_pt1 | contig 13456 bp, 11 predicted proteins | sample WisWelCaveWW1625_FD_202498 | JGI IMG/M metagenome (GOLD analysis project Ga0247727, IMG submission 202498) | Biofilm microbial communities from Wishing Well Cave, Virginia, United States - WW16-25 | ecosystem: Environmental > Aquatic > Deep subsurface > Groundwater > Cave microbial mat | place... | reverse complement strand
ACAGCTGTTGCTAAGTACGATAGTATCTTAGCAAATTTCGAGTTGATATGGGCGCGCCAGCTTCCACCGGATTGTATTGATGTCTACTGTGCAGGGAACCTCAGCACTGCTGACTTCGATAATGACGATTGGAAGGACATTGTCACATCTGGTTTCGCGGGAAATGTGTATGTGGTTGAGTACGCAGCCGATGATAGCTTTACAGTTGTTTGGTCTGAATCACTGTCGGTTGCAGGTAGAGTTGCTGCCGGTGATGTCGACGGGAATGGGATAGAAGAGTTTTTCGTGGGCGGAAATCAACTAGAGGGAGATGGCCATGTACACATGAGGATAAGTGCATATGAGAGCGTAGGCGACAACCAGTATGAACCCTACTTCGGGTTCGATATTTACCCCGTCGGTTATTTCTTTGTGGATCTCTACCAGACCGTTGACATCGACAATGACGGACAAAAGGAGCTCTTGCTCTCTTTCGGTGGCGGGAACATCATTATCAAGGGAAACGGGCCGCATCAATACAGCTTGTTCTATTATGTTCCAGTTGGCTCATCCGATGGCTTTTCGGCCGGTGATGTCAATGGTGACAGCATTCCCGAACTCTTTGTAGGTCAGTTTCTCAGCGGACAGCCAACCGTCAGACAGACACAGGTGTATTTCATCGACAGTACTCTTGTGAGCGTCCCAGAAGTCGATGTGAACGGAGAGCCGGTCGATTTTGTTCTCCATCAGAACTATCCCAATCCGTTTAATCCTCAAACGACAATCGAGTACTCAGTGCCAAGGAGAGATAGGGTAAGCCTGGCAATCTTTGATGTCTTGGGAAGGCGAGTGGCTGAGCTTGTCAATGAAGTGAAAGAGCCGGGAAGATACGTTGTCAACTGGAATGCCAGTTACAACGACGAGCGGCATGTACTTCTACAGACTCAGGGCAGGTGATTTCGTAAGGGTAAAGAATCTCTTGATGCTTCGTTGAGCAACCGGGGCTGATGGTCGGACAAAAAAGGGTGGTCGTTAATGGTTGATGATTAATCGGATAACGATTAACGGTTATTACCCTACGGAGCCACAGGTGTAGTCGGGTGAACCATTAATCTGTAATGTCCAGGTAAACCCGCCGCTTTCTGCTCTATGCTCTCAGCTTGCTTGACATTCCCTTGCATTTGAAGCCCCCCTTCCCTAATTTTCGTTCGTCATTTTGGCCCGCTTTGGGGTTTGGCGTGAGAAATTCCGCAGACTTTGGGCGGGTCGATTTTTTTCCAGCCGTGAGCACGATCTGCTCGCCTCGCTCCGCGTTCACAGGCAAGCATTCGGCGAAGCGGCAAGGTCGTGGCCACCTGAAGGTTTCGAGAGATGACACTATCAGACGTTTTGGGCATCCTGAGATTCCTCTGTTTGATCCTTACATCAAACCTTTTCGCAATCAGCGCAATCCTGACCATCCCTCTCAGTCCTTCGGGAAAACTCTTCCACGCAAATTCGCGCCTCTGGGCAAAGACGGTGCTCTTCCTCGGCGGCATCAGCGTTCGGGTGCAGGGACTTGAGAAACTCGCCTTTCCGGGGAGCTACATCTACGTTGCCAACCATGCGAGCATGTTCGACATCCCTGCAATCGTTGCGGGCATTCCCGACCAGATCCGTATTGTGTACAAGAAAGAGCTGGAACGGATCCCACTGTTCGGTTGGGGATTGAAGTGGGGGAGCTACGTCGGTATCAACCGGAAAGGTGGAATCGATGCAGTGAAAAGCCTGGAAGAGGCGGCAGAAAAGATCCGAACCGGAGCGTCCGTTCTTCTCTACGCTGAAGGAACGCGAACACTCGATGGAAAACTCCAGCCATTCAAGCGGGGAGCGTTTCATCTTGCGATTAAGTCAGGCGTCCCCGTTGTGCCATTGACCGTCAACGGAAGCTTTGATATCTTACGGAAGCACTCCTTCGTTGTCCACCCCGGCATTGTGAGCCTCGTTCTCGAATCACCGATCGAGCTTCGCAATGCCAATGGGAAGGACGCCGAGATGCTTTTGATGGAGCAGGTGTACGCTGCAATCAGAAAGCACTACATCGACCAGTAACCGGAGAACCACTTGTCTGTCACCGTCAAAGATGTCGAGCACGTCGCTTCGCTTGCACGGCTTTCCTTCACCGAAGAAGAGAAGGTGAAGCTCGTCGAGCAGTTGAACACCATTCTGGACTACATTCAACAGCTCAATGAGTTGGACACGACAAACGTCGAGCCGCTCTCTCACGTTATCGAGTTGAGCAACGTGTTCCGGGAGGACGAACTGAAGCCGGGCTTAAGCAGGGAAGAAGCGTTGCGAAACGCCCCGGCCCGAACGGAGAAGTTCTTCAAGGTTCCTAAGGTTCTTGGCGATCGATGACCGCCTCGCCCCGATTCGTCCAAACGGGCAGCCAATCTGTTGTTGCAGTCATCCCCGCCAGATATGGATCGCAGCGCCTTCCCGGAAAACCGCTGGCCGATATCTGCGGGAAGCCAATGATCCAGCACGTCTATGAGCGGACTGCACAGGCGGGGAGCATCGACTGGTGTCTTGTTGCAACCGACGATGAGCGAATTGCCTCGGTTGTGCGGGAGTTCGGCGGACACGCAGTGGTGACCCCGGACACCCTGCAGACCGGCACCGATCGCGTTGCGTTCGTCGCACGCTCTTTGCCGGAAGCCGCAATTCTTGTCAATGTGCAGGGGGACGAACCGCTTCTTCAGCCCACAATGATCGATGAAGCTGTCAGGCCCCTTGTCGCGGACCCCCGTGTGAGCGTCGCAACCCTGGTCCGCCACATCGATGATGAACAGGATTTGACCAACCGGGGAATTGTCAAGGTTGTGCTTGACCGGGACAGCAATTGCCTCTACTTTTCGCGGTCCCCGATTCCGTGCGCACGGGATGCCGCCCCAGGCAGCTGGACGAAACGTCATCTCTACTTCAAACATATCGGACTTTACGTGTATCGCCGGGAGTTCCTGTTGGAACTTTTGGAAATGAGCCGAACGCCGCTGGAGATTACCGAAAGTCTGGAGCAACTCCGGATCGTCGAGCACGGGCATCGAATCAAAGCGGCAATCACTGAGCATGACAGCATCCCTGTCGATACAGCAGAGGACCTCGAGCGCGTCAGGTCAATCCTTTCCAAGCGAACATGAGCGACGAATCCACGAGAATATGGGGAGAACTTCGGAATGCGTTCATCCGTGGGATCGGCGTTCTCATTCCGCTTGGGCTGACCTACTGGTTTTTCCGGGCATTGTTGAATTGGGTGGACGGTATCCTCTCACCCATTCTCGAGGGATGGATTGGAAGGGAGGTGCCCGGACTGGGCTTCGTTACAATGGCGATCCTGATCCTCCTCGTGGGTTTACTCACCCGAAATCTGGTGGGCCGCCTCCTCTTCACATGGTTCGAGCGTCTTCTCCGGTCGATCCCGTTCGTGCGCTCGGTGTACGGAGCGATCAAAGATCTCGTGGGGGCTTTCTCACTTGGAGGCAAAGGGAAAACCTTTCAGCACGTAGCAATGGTGGAGTACCCCCGGCAGGGCCTCTATTGTATCGGGTTCGTTACGAACGAGATGCGCTATGCATCCGAAGGGGAAAAAATCAGGGAATTCGTAAACGTCTACATCCCGAATCCCCCCAATCCAACTTCCGGGATGCTGGTCTTGGTTCCAAGGAAGGATGTGATTACATTGAATCTGTCGGTCGAAGAAGGATTGAAGCTTGTTCTTTCGGGCGGGATTGTCGTACCGGATCTTCTCACCGGAAAACCATTGCCGCCTGTGTCTCGACAAAAATGAAGAGTGTTCGATCGCAACTCCCACCTGAAGAAGATAAGGACCAACGTGGCACGCCGGCATCAAGTCAAGTACATCTTCGTTACGGGCGGTGTCGTGTCATCGCTCGGCAAGGGGATATCCTCCGCATCAATCGGCCTTCTGCTGAAGCTTCGCGGACTCCGGGTCACGATTCAAAAATTTGATCCATACCTGAATGTCGACCCCGGCACGATGAATCCGTTCCAGCATGGGGAAGTGTACGTGACCGATGACGGCACCGAGAGCGATCTCGACCTGGGACATTACGAACGCTTCCTTGACATCACGACGACACGAAACAACAACACCACCACCGGACAGGTCTACCACGAAGTGATCAGCAAGGAGCGTCGCGGGGATTACCTCGGCGCAACCGTGCAGGTGATTCCGCACATCACAGACGAGATCAAGCGGAGGTTCGAAGCGCTCGCCTCTACCGGAGAATACGACGTGATCGTCAGTGAGGTGGGAGGAACCGTCGGAGACATCGAAGGGCTTCCATACCTGGAAGCGATGAGGCAATTCATGTTCAAGGTCGGCCGGAAGAACGCGCTTGTCGTTCATGTCACGCTCGTCCCCTTCATCGAATCGGCCGGTGAGACAAAGACCAAGCCGACACAGCACAGCGTCAAGGCCTTGCAGGAGCTGGGAATTCAGCCAGACATGCTGATTTGCAGAGCCGACAGGGCGCTTTCCAAGGAGGTGCGTGAGAAGATAGCTCTCTTCACCAATGTGGAGACGGACTGCGTTATCGAAGGCCGCGATGTCTCGACAATCTATGAAGTCCCTCTTGTCTTCGCCGCCCAGGAAGTGGATGAGATCATTCTCGAGAAGCTTGACCTCACGTGCCCGAAGCCGAATTTGAAGGAGTGGAAAAAATTTGTCGACCGAGTAAAGAACCCTGCGGGATATGTTACGATCGGGATCTGTGGAAAATACACAGAACATCAGGACGCGTACAAGAGTATCACCGAGGCCTTCGTTCATGCTGGAGCGGCGAACAACGTGCGGGTTCAGCTGAAGTGGATCCGGGCGGAAGACATCGAGAAGCATGGACCGCAGCAATATCTTCGGGACGTCAACGGACTTCTTGTCGCACCGGGCTTCGGCGAGCGGGGCATCGAAGGAAAAATTGCCGCCATTGAATACGTTCGCGAGCATCGGATACCGTTCTTTGGCATCTGTCTTGGCCTCCAGTGCGCCGTCATCGAATACGCGCGCCACATCTGCGGCCTCGATCGGGCAAACAGTACCGAGTTCCGGCACACCGATCAGAACATCATCGACATGATGCTCGAACAGAAAAAAGTCAAGGATTACGGCGGCACGATGCGGCTTGGAGCGTACCCGTGCAAGCTCCTCAAGGGATCAACTGCCCACAAGGCCTACGCGCGGGAGATGATCTCCGAGCGACATCGACATCGATACGAAGTGAACGATGCATTCAGGGACGTCCTGAGCAAAGGCACCGGCAGAACGAACGGGCACTCGGGAAGCGGCGGCATGATCTTCAGCGGTATTTGTCCAGACAATAATCTCGTCGAAGTGATCGAGCTGCCGGATCACCCTTGGTTCGTCGGCGTCCAGTACCACCCTGAGCTCAAGTCGCGTGCAACGCGTGCACACCCGTTGTTCCGGGAGTTCGTGAGAGCTTCGCTGGACTATTCCTCCAAGGGGAAGAAACATGAAGAGAGCGTGGCAACGGAGTCCGTCGGTCAATGACGCGAAGAGCAAGGCGAATGCGATCGGCTCTCCCTCTCATCCTCATCAGCCTCGCAATCCTGGTACCCGCGCTTCTTGGCTGCGACCTCGGAGCAGAGAATGATCTTACCGCCAGAACGGAAGAAATTGAACAAACCAACGAATTGTTTGTGATATCCCAGGACGGACAAACTGAACAACTTCTTCCGGAGAATCTCCCGGTGGAGTTTCAGAGAGAGGGGCTGCCGTACGGTTCAGTGGCAACTATGGTTACATCGATCCGAGTGCGCTTGCACTCTCCTTCGCGAGTCCGTTCAAATTGACCTCGATTGAATTGATGGAGTGACTGAAGACCGAACGTATCCCCAAGATTGGAATGTACTGCAACTTGGAGTTGTTTCTCCCCGTAGAGCCGCCGGCAGTGCGGGTGGTTTCCTGAGGCAAGCAGAGCATCGAGAGAGCCCATAGATTCCACGGTGTAATGTGGTGGGTTCCTGAAGGACGAAGACGGTCTGACCTGTAACACCCGTTTCAAATCCCAACACATTTTTTTCCTCGGACTCTTCGAGGTTTGTTCACAGAAACATTCAACATTATTGTCATTTCATACGGCGGCCCCGGCAACCAGATGAATCCTTTTGTTGAGAACAACTTCTCTTGTCTTTTTCCCATGCTCAAGAAGCTTGCGCTCCCGTTGACATTCGTTGCCCTTGTTGGCGTCTCCGGAACGAGTGTCGGCCAAACAGCTGCGAATCCCGACAGTGCGTTGCAGGAAATCTTGCAGGGTCTCGAGGGATCTCCTCTTTCTCTCCATGACGCTGTGCGAGCCGCGCTGCAAAATGCCACATCCGTGAGAAGCGCAGAGGCGGCATACCTGGCAGCACGCGGCGCTGTGCGGCGGGAAAGGGGCCTCTTTGATCCCGAGTTGTTCCTGAGCCTGAACCATCTGGACCAGGAATCGCCCACCGCATCGTTCTTCGCAGGAGCACCAATTCTCATAACAAAGCAGACAACCGGGAGCGCGGGAATCCGCTGGGATCTTCCCACAGGAACAGAGTTGGAGGCCTCATTGAGCACTGTCAGACTTGAGAGCAATTCGCAATTCGCGTTTCTCAATCCCCAGTACACGGCGTTCGGCACGCTCAACCTCCGCCAGCCGCTTCTCGGTGGGTTCTTGGCAACAGGAAGCAAGGACCTCTCAAAGGCAGAAAAGGATTTGGAATCGCAAAAAGCCCGTTACGATCAGGAGGTTCTTGCAACAAGCGCTGAGACCGAGCGCAGTTACTGGGACCTCTATGCTGGAAAGCGCAACTATGCAGTGCAGAAACTCACACGCGACCGCGCGGAAGCATTCCTGAAAGAAACAGAGACCCGGGCAAGAGGCGGCCTGGTCGGCCCCGATGAGGTGGCAAACGCGAGGACCTTTCTGGCGGAACAGCAGCTCTTGTTGCTGGACCGGGAAGAGCAGGCAGACCGGATATCCGACAATCTTTCCTCCCTGATGGGAATGCGTCCCGCCAACGGAGTGTACATTCCGGTGAATGATCCGCCGTACGACTTTCCCATTGTGCCCGTCGATAGTCTCATCGCCCGTGCGTTCCGGGGAAACCTCGAGTTGAGCGCCGCCGGGGAGGAAGTTGAAGGATCCCGCGTGCTCGCTCGGGCGGCCGGATGGAGCGCACTCCCCCAAATCGACCTTGTCGGCTCCTTGGGAGGAAGCGGACTCGCAGGAACAGCGCAGGACGTCATCTTCGGGAGCGACACGCTGCGCTCGACACGGGGCGGCACGTTTGGTGATGCAGTCAGCCAGGCCACAAAGCGGGATTTCCCCACGTGGAGCATCGGCGTTGAGATCAGCATCCCCATCGGGTTCAGGAACGGGCTCGGTGAGCAGGACAGGCTTGAGGCGGAAGTCATGAGCGCAGAGCAGCGTCGCATTGCAGTATCGAGAGGACTCGAGGACCAGGTGCGATCGAGTTACCGGGAGCTTGTTCATGGGCGTCGTCGACTGGAGGCTGCACGCGAAGGCGTTGACGCCGCGCAGGAGCAGGTCCGCATCGGATTGATCGAATTCCAGAACGGCCGCTCGACGGCTTTCGAGCTCGTCCGCCTTGGCGCCGATTTTGCCTTGTCCCAGCTTCGCTACTCCGAAGCATTGGTCCGCACGGCAAAGGCGGCCGCAACGCTCAACCAACTCACTTCTGGCGGATATCCCGGTTCAATGCAGAACGAGGAGACCCGCTGATGATCAGAGGAACCATCATGATGAAATCATCCAGCCGATTCAACGCTGTTCCAGCAGTGCTCGCTGTTGCACTTCTCCTTTCAGCCTGCTCCGGCCAACAGGGCGGACCAGGTGAGTTTTCCTTCCCGCCTATGCCCGTCGAAGTTGTAACCGTTCAGCGGCAGACGGTGGTCGAACGTTTCGAGGCAGTGGGCACCATCGAAGCACTTGAGGCCGTCGTAGTCGTTTCCGAAATCGATGCCGCTCTCACCGATCTTGCCTTCTCAGAAGGGTCAACGCTCAGTCGGGGAGATCTGATCGCTCAACTCGACGACAGCCAGCTTTCCGCAGAAGTCGCTCGTGCCGAAGCCCTCAGCGCGCAGAGTCGTTCAAGCTATGAGCGGATCAGGTCGGTCGTTGAACAAAAGGCAGGTTCCGCGCAGGATCTTGACGACGCGGTTGCGGCACTGCGTGTTGCAGAGGCCAACCTTGCATTGGCCAAGGCACGATTCGCAAAGACTCGCATTGTCGCCCCATTCAACGGCGTTGTTGGGGCCAGAAGAGTGAGCGTGGGAACGTTTCTAAGAGCCGGTCAGGCCGTCACGGAGATGGCAAACATCGATGCCATGCGCGTGAACTTTTCCACCCCGGAGCGCTACCTTTCACGCCTCAGCACGGGCGCAGAAGTCGCAGTTTCGACAACGGCTTTTCCGGGAGTTGAATGGAAAGGGAAGATCCTCGTGATCAATCCCATCGTCGATATTGGAACCAGAACAACGCAAGTGGTTGCGCGGGTGACAAATCCCGGACGCAAACTCCGGTCGGGAATGTCCGCCAACGTCTCCGCTGTTCTGAGCAGCAGGCCCAATGCAATCACCGTGCCCAATGAGGCGGTGTTCGCCACCGGAGCAGAATCGTTTGTCTTTGTGGTGAATCCAGACAGCTCCTCGGTCCGCATCCCGGTCACCCTCGGAATCCGTCTGGCGGGAGTCGTCGAGGTCGTTCGGGGCCTGGAGCCAAACATGAAAGTCGTTCGAGCGGGCCACCAAAAGCTGTTTGAAGGCGCAAAGGTGATGCCCATGGAATCCCAGGGCGGACAACCTTCGAAATAAACAAGACGTTTTTCTCCAAGCGAACAAGGATGCCTGCATGAAACTGAGCCGAGTATCGATACAGCGACCGGTCTTTGCAAGTGTGATGAGCCTGACGATTATCCTGTTCGGCGTCATTGCCTTCACCCTCCTGCCGATACGGGAATATCCCGATATCGATCCGCCGATCATTTCAGTGGTCACGCTCTACCGCGGTGCAAGTCCGAACGTGGTGGAAACCGAGATCACCAATATCCTCGAGGAACAGTTTGCAACACTCGAAGGAGTCAAGACGCTCACATCTTCGAGCCGCGAGCAGGGATCGGTCATTACTATCGAGTTTGGGCTCAATAGAAACGTCGATGAAGCGGCAAACGACGTTCGTGACCGGGTCTCCCGGGTTCGTGGAAATCTGCCCCGAGAAGTCGACGACCCCATCGTCTCGAAGATTGATGCCAATGCCCAGGCGATCGTCTGGCTGGCGTTGTTCAGCGACCGGCACAGCGGATTGGAGCTGACCGATATCGGTGACCGCATTCTCAAGGAAAGAATCCAGCGGCTTCCCGGCGTTGGCTCGGTGATCATCGGCGGAGAGCGGCGATACGCCATGCGGGTATGGCTTGACCCGCTCCGTATGGCCGCCCATGGAATCACATCTCAGGATGTCGAGTTGGCGATCCGCAGGGAGAACGCTGAGATTCCCGGAGGACGCGTCGAGGGACATGATCGTGAGTTCGCTGTCCGCACCCGCGGAGAACTCTCCTCCCCGGAAGGATTCGGTGCGATCATCGTCGCTCAAAGCAATAATGACCTTGTCCGCTTGCGGGATGTGGCCGAAGTGGCAGTGGGAGCAGAAGACGAAAGAACCTTGGCGAGATATAATGGCGAGTCAGCGGTCGGACTCGGCGTTGTCAAGCAATCGAAGGCAAGCACGGTTGACGTGGCTGCAGAATTGCGCGCGGCGCTTCCTGAGCTGGCGGAACACCTGCCCCCGGGGATGAAGCTCGACGTGGCATACGATTCATCGACGTTCATTGTCGAATCGATCGACGAAGTGGTCGAAACTCTGATTATCGCCATGTGCCTCGTTGTGCTCGTTGTGCTGGCGTTTCTCAAGAGCTTCCGGGCTACAACCATTCCGACGATTGCCATCCCGATCTCGATCCTGGGCGCACTTGCGGTGGTGTTTTTCGCTGGGTATACGATCAATATCCTGACCCTTCTTGCTCTTGTTCTCTCCATCGGACTTGTGGTCGACGATGCCATTGTGGTACTTGAGAATATTTACCGACACATGGAAATGGGGAAATCCCGGTGGCAGGCGGCAATGGATGGAAGTCAGGAAATCGGGTTTGCCGTCATTGCCACGACAGTCACGCTCGTCGCAGTGTTCGTCCCGCTTGCCTTTCTTACAGGATCGGTTGGTCGGCTTTTCAACGAATTTGGCGTCTCTCTTGCTGTCGCAGTTCTAATCTCCGGGTTCGTTGCGCTGACGCTGACACCGATGCTCAGCTCGAAGATGTTGAAGCCACTCCACCATACCGGCAGCGGCTGGGCCTCCCGGACATTTGACGCGTTCTTTGAGAACTTGAACAAGTACTACGAACGGATACTGCAGGGCGCAATGAAGAGAAAATTCCTGACCATCGGAAGCGCTCTAGCCGCCATTGCCATAAGCGTGGTAGTGTTTCTTTTCCTTCCATCGGAACTGGTCCCGGTCGAGGACAGGGGTATTGGTTTCGGGATTGTGATCGCCCCTGAGGGTGCAACGCTCGAATACACCGATCGCTACATGCGTGAGATCGAAAGCATTTTGCTTTCGCTCCCTGAACGTCGTGCTCTTTTCACGGCAACCGGTTTGGGCTTCGGCGGGCCGGGTCAGGTGACCAACGGGATCATGTTCCTCGCTCTCAAGCCGAGAGCCGAACGGGAGCGCTCGCAGCAGGAAATCGTTCAACAACTCTTCCCCGCGCTGATCTCCATTCCCGGCGTTCTCGCGTTTGTCATTAATCCTCCCAGCATAGGTGGCCGGTTCAGCTCCAGCCCCGTTGAGTATGTACTTCAGGCGGACAGCTACGACGAGCTCAATACTGCAGTCGGCACCCTGATGGGAGAGGCCTCAAAGCTGGGGTACCTGATCAATCTCGACAGCGACCTCCGTCTCAACAAACCCCAGATCGATATCAGCATCGACCGCGAACGCGCGGCGGGGCTGGGAGTCTCGGTGACTGACATCGGTTCAACGCTAGAAACGCTTCTTGGCGGCAGAGTGGTGACCAACTTCAAGAGGGGAACAAAACAATACGACGTTATCCTGCAGATGAAGGCATCGGCCCGTTCAACACCCGGCGCCATTGACGAGATCTATCTCCGCGGCGCCGGAGGGCTCGTCCAACTTGCAAACCTCATCAAGGTTGATGAGACCGTGGCCCCAAAGGAACTGAATCATTATAACAGAACGCGCTCGGCCACCATTTCAGCAAGTCTTGTTCCGGGAGTGAGCCTCGGCCAGGCGCTGGACGATTTCGATCGCATCGCAAAGGACAAGCTTCCGCCAGGAATCAAGAGGGAATTTGCAGGACAATCGCAGGAATTCAAGTCGTCAAGTTCGACACTCTATTTCATGTTTCTGCTTGCCATCGTCTTCATCTACCTCGTCCTCGCAGCGCAGTTTGAAAGCTTCGTCCATCCTTTCACCATCCTTCTGTCGGTACCCCTTGCCGTCTTTGGCGCCCTGCTGGCATTGTTTCTCTTCAAGCAAAGTCTGAATATCTACTCGCAAATCGGATTGATAATGCTGGTCGGCCTCGTTACCAAGAACTCGATCCTGATCGTGGAGTTTGCCAACCAGTTGCGAGCACAGGGGAAATCGACGATCGACGCCGTGGTGGAAGCTGCCACCATTCGCCTCCGGCCAATTTTGATGACGTCCTTCTCGACGATCTTCGGAGTTCTCCCCATTGCCCTTGGACTGGGAGCAGGCGCAGAATCCCGGCGCCCTCTCGGCGTGTCAGTAGTTGGAGGAATGATGCTTTCCACCTTCCTCACATTGGTACTCGTACCGGTTGTGTACACCCTCGTCGCCCGTTTCTCGGCTATCCGACAACCTGACGCGATGGAGTCGGATGATTCAAAGGGAACAGACCTTGCTCACTCTGTCGGATTGGTCACTGCCGATCGGTGATGCGGCTCTCAGATTGTGCATCTGTAGGGGCGTAACATGTCCGCCCGCCAAATCCGTTCGGGCGGGTTACGCCCCTACACCGGTTCAATCCTGGTTTGTCGCGTCTTGTAGGTTTCCGACCGCACTAGCATGAAACCTGGATCGTAGCACTCCCCGCTTCAACAACAGAACATCATGCTAGTGCCCCTACAACTAAATGAACATACGGCAAAGGGGGCACAGTGCTCGTTCCAACTGGTAGAATCGTAACGGTATGTACAATCATTTAGTTGGAACGGCACTGGAAAAGAACACTCTGGATATCCTCCGGGCTGCCCTTGAGCGGCTCGATGCAGGATTCAACAATCTCCCTCCACTTACCCCGCCGTCGGCAGGGTCGAATGACATTGAACGCGTTCTTCTTAAGGTCGCCGACCGTCTCCGCGATAACTTTCCCTATTTCCACCCATTGTATGCCGGCCAGATGCTCAAGCCACCTCATCCCATTGCACGGCTTGCCTACGCGCTGACAATGTGGATCAATCCAAACAATCACGCACTGGATGGAGGCCGCGCAAGCTCCGCAATGGAGAAAGAATCGGTCGCGGCAATCGCCGGAATGTTCGGCTGGACAACCCATCTCGGCCATTTGTGCGGCGGCGGGACAATGGCAAATCTTGAGGCCTTGTGGGTGGCCGGCCAGCTCCGTCCGGGGGCGATGATCGTCGCGTCGGATCAGGCACACTACACGCACAGCCGGATCAGTGGAGTCCTCGGCCTGAAATTCTCCACTGTCCCATGTGACCCCCTTGGACGACTTGATCTCAACGCGCTGAAGCAGCTTCTGGATCAAGGAAATATCGGTACCGTTGTTGCCATGATCGGCACAACCGCCACCGGTTCCGTTGACCCTTTGCCTCAGCTGATCGAACTCCAACAACAGCATGGATTCCGCCTGCATGCGGATGCAGCATATGGCGGCTATTTCGGTCTCGCCGACAACCTCACGGCGGATACAAGAAATGTCTACGACGCTTTGAGCGGGGTCGATTCCATCGTGATCGATCCGCACAAACACGGACTCCAACCTTATGGATGCGGTTGCGTGCTTTTCCACGACCCCACAGTTGGCCGATTCTACAAGCACGATTCTCCCTATACCTACTTCACCTCGGGCGACCTTCATCTCGGGGAGATCGGTCTTGAATGTTCCCGTCCCGGCGCCGCGGCCGTTGCACTTTGGGCAACGCAAACCCTCCTCCCTCTTATTCCAGGTGGAGAGTTTGCTCAGGAATTGTCGAGTGGCCGGGAAGCAGCAAAGGAACTCCACAAAAAAAATGCGCCGATCGGAGGTTTCTCGCAGGGTTTCTTCCGGAGCTGGACATCGTTTTCTGGACCGCACGCGCGAAGAAGGTAAGCGAGGCGTCAGCCATTGCGCGCCGGATTTTCGAGGA
>Ga0247727_10013922_pt1 | contig 13457 bp, 18 predicted proteins | sample WisWelCaveWW1625_FD_202498 | JGI IMG/M metagenome (GOLD analysis project Ga0247727, IMG submission 202498) | Biofilm microbial communities from Wishing Well Cave, Virginia, United States - WW16-25 | ecosystem: Environmental > Aquatic > Deep subsurface > Groundwater > Cave microbial mat | place... | reverse complement strand
GGAAGCGGGTCGGCGGAAGAGGATGCAGTACTCGTGACGGATGGGCGGGTCGGCGAAGGGCGCGTAGACCTTGCGGTCCGAGGTGCAGTGGTGCTGCACCTTGATGAGGATGGCGCGCAGCTCTCCGAAGGCTCCTCGGTGGCTCAGAATCTCGGCTGGCATCGAGTAGTACCGGCCTCGCTTGCGGACGTCGCCGACGAGGACGGCGAGGTGGCCGCCGGGGGCGAGGGCTCCGGCGCAGCGGAGCAGGCAGGCCGAGAGGCGCATACAGAACTCCGGCCATTCGGCGGCCTGACTCAGGTCGCGAGGGTCGCCCTGGGAGTAGTGGACGATGTCCCAGTACGGTGGGTGCAGCCAGATGAATTCGAAGGGCCCCGGGAGCGGGTCTCGCTCCAGGTCGAAGCCGGTCCGGAGGTCGGCTCCGAAGTAGCGGATGCCTGCGCCCGTGTGCCGGTTCAGGCCGTTGACGACGTCCCTCGTCGTTCCGGAACCCATCATGGGGTCGGCGACGGTCTTCGGGCGGTAGCGCAGCAGCAGTTCCTTGAAGAGCGTGCCGTCGCAGTTCCCTCGGTAGCGGCTGTCGCCCCAGGCTTGGCAGCGGGACGGGTACGAGACCACGGAGCCGAGGTTCGGGTCGGGGGTGTAGAGGCGGCGGCCATCGTCGGGGCGGTGTGGCGCCTCGCTGCCGACTTCGCGCTCAGCGGCCCAGGGGAACCGTCGTGGTGGTGGTGTTCCTTCCATCACTCGCCTCCCTCGCATTCCTCGCAAGTGTGGCAGGGGCCGTCCTCGTTCTCGCCTTCGACCATGTCGCACGATTGCCGGGCTGCACCGCAGCGGCGACACACGCAGAGCCGTTCGAGGAAGGTCTCCAGGGTCTCGTCGAGGTCGAGCAGGTTCTCTTCGAGCAGCTCGCGGGCCTCCTTCTTGATGCGCTCCAGCGGCAAGCCGTCGAACCTGTCGTGCAGCTCTTCGAGGATGCCTTCGAGGAACTTCTCCAGGTATCTCATAGCTCCCTCACGGCGCGAACCGTGGCCTCGGTTTTGGTGTCGTCGGAGTTGCACCAGTCGCACTGAAACTCCTCCAAGGCCAGTTCGCGAGCTTCCCCTTCGCTCGATGCCTGGACCTCGACGGTGTCCCAGAAAACGCGCGTCTCTCGCACATGGATGGTGTAGATGCGGAGCTTCACGTCACTCATGGCTACTCCTCCTCCGGAAGAAGCACCGTCGTCGCCGAGCGGTCCCCCTCGGTGATGACCAAGAACTGCGTGCCGTTCTTTGCCGCGTACTCCGAGATGAGTTCATAGCCGTTCTCGACGGAGTAGTCGTTCTCCTTCCAGTCGGCGTCGCCGAGTTCGCCCCAGTCACCTCGCGCGTGGCGCGTGATGCCGGTGACGATGTCGGCGGGGTCGAGCGCCTCCTGCGCTCCGAGGGTGACGGAGACCGCGCCGAGCGGGAAGGAGAGCTTCCTCGCGAAGGGGTTCCTCTTGTTGTTGTCGAGCTTCGTTTCCATGTTGCCTCCTGGTTTCGTTTCGTTCGCAAGCTTGCTGGCGAAACGAAACCGGGAGGCCGACGGCCACGGGCGCGAGCCGGACTTCTTGGCGGAGGCCGAGTGCAAGGCGAGTGACGCGCGCACGCGCGGCACGAAGCCTTGCGGCCTCCTCCGCCCTCGCGCCCGCGCCGGAGCGGGGGAAACGAAGCTCGACAAGGAGAGGGCCCGAGCGAGGAAGCTCTCCTTCCGTTCGAGGCGGTCCGCGAAAGTGCAGGAAGTCGAGACCCGGGACAGGTCGAGCGGCGAGCTCACGAGCTCCGGAGCAGGGACCGTAGGCGCTTCAGCGAGCGGCATCGGCGTTGGCGGAGAGCTTCGGGAGTGATGCTGAGTGATGCGGCAACTCTCGCGGCCTCGCCTCGAGGGAAGGCGAATTCTCCCGTCTCAGGCTGGTACCAAGGAAGGCTCACGCGCAGAGCCTCGGCCTCCTCCGAGCTCAAGAGCTCGAGCACGGCCTCGAGCTTCGAGCGGCCGACGGCTGGTGGAGGGTCGGCTTGCTGCTCGTTGGCGGCAGCCATCTGGTCGATGTCGTCGTGAAGAAACTCGCGTGGTGCTCTGCGAGCCAAGACGGCGCTGCGCGTGGCCAGCCGTCGTGTGACCACGGCCAGAAAGGAGAGCACCTTGCGGCGTACCACATCGCGGTCGGGTGCACCGAACCGGTCGGTGAGGCTTTCGCCGGGGCCGTGCCTCCCGGCCCAGTCGAACACGGTGTGAAAGGCGTCGCTCACGATGTCGGAGAGGACGTCGGCATCGCGGGCGCGCTCGCCGAACGCGCGTGTGACAACGGCGGCGACGTAGCGCGAGTGGCGGCGGTACATCTCGCTCCAGGCATCGCGAGCAGCATTCGGGTCGAGATGCTGCATGGACATGAGGCCGAGCAGTTCCGCTTCCGTGCGGTCGCCGAGTTCGTGGACGCATTCATCAACGGAATCGGCCTCGCGTCGCTCCAGGCCCGCCGGCCGCGGTGTGAGGCTCAGGTCGGCGAGCTCGTCCCGAGCCTCGGCTGGTGGTGGTTCTACTGTTGGTTCTGCATCTCGCGTTGTTCTCGGCATTGATTGTTCCTCCTTCGAAGAGCGGCCATCCGCTCACAAGTCGTGGCGGATGCGCCGCTCGCGCGAAGGAGGAACAGGCCGAGACAGCGCGAGCAGGCAACGGGTAGAGCGAGAGCCAGCCGAGGCTCGAGTTCTCGACGACTCGGCAGCGCCGGCGGCGAGGCGCGCGGGCCGCAAGCCGCGTGACGGGTTCCCTGGCGCGCCGGCTTGCACGCTGCGAGCTCGAGTGCCGGCCTACTTCAAGTTGTCGAGGGGCCACCTCCGTTTCCCGAGCCCCTGCGCAAAAAGGAGCGCCTCGAGTGAGGCGCTCCGGCGGGTATCACGCGGCCGATTCCTCCGAGTCCTCAGTAGGCTTGGAGTGAATCCACGTGTGCGCGAGGTCCATCACCTTGGCGCCGAGCAGCAGGTCGTCCCTTCCGAACGAGCTCGTGCTCTTCCAAGTGCGCCGGTTCTCGTCGAGCTTGACGGGATAGAGCCGCTCGAGGGTCACGTTGTGGCGAACCCCGTACTCGGTCTTGTTCTCCCAGATGCTCGCGCGAACGAGCCCCAGGCGAATCTCGTGCACCGGTTTCTGTCTCTCGTTGTTCATAGGTTTCTCCTCTTGTTGAAGGTTGACATTTCAAGCGTCGCTGGATGTCAACTTCGACGAGAGGACGGAACCGCAAGCCTTCCACCTGGAGCACCAGCAATAAGCGGGCGAGGCGTGCAATCGCACGTGACAGCCTCGAGGCTGGCGCGGGCGCTTGCCCGAGCCCTCATGGAAGTGCTCCGGTCGGAGGCGGTTGAAGAGCGAGCAGACAGATCCGGTGAGCACGAGGGAGTTGCTGGGCGACGTCGCCGACGAAGCTGGGAAGGACAAGAGCTCGAGGGGTTCACATCAACGTGACGAGATGGCGTTCGGTTGCGCGACGCGGACCGCGCCAGGAAGCAGCACGAGACGAGAGAGAAGGGTCAGAGCTCGGACGAATCGCCGAGGACTGACCTCGCTCGCACGTGGAACACGTTGCCGGCCGAAGAGACTGGCCGCGGTTGTTCCGCTCGTGCGCGACGAAGGAGAGCGCTCCACTGCAAGCGGGGCTCCGCGCCTCGCTGAAGCGCTGCCGGCCTGCGTCCGGAACCGTCGGGGGTCGCCAGACTCGCCCTGCCCCCGATGGTTCTGGATGCTGGCCGGCCTTGCAGGAGCTCGGGGCCTGGCACTTCGTCCTCGAGCACGCGGACAGTGTCCAAGGTCCTGCCCACCGGAGCCGCTCGTGACGCCGCTCCACCGCTGCCGGAAGCGACCCGGCTTCCTGAAGGGGGTCTCAGATTGGAGCGAGTAGAAGCGGCTTGCTTCGAAGGAGCAGGGAGGGAAGACCCAAGAACTGGCTCTCCCCTCCCCGTCTCAAGAACCTACGCACAGTACCGGCAGGACTGGTGGTCGAACTCGAGCCGTGACGCCTCGATTGTGCCGTAGCCGTAGTCGAGTGCATCGAACTCTCCGCGGTCAGCTTGCTCAGCGAAGCCAAGGAGCTTCTCGCGCGAGCACCACGAAACCGTAACGGATTCGAGCTGCTTCCACCTGCCGTCGATGAAGCGCAGCACGGCGTACTCGCCCGCACCGTCTTCCGAGGTCGCGTCATTGGTCCAGACGGAACCTCCTTCGGTTTGGAATGCGTTGCAGAGGCACCAGGTCATCGAGGTCAAGAGCTCAGCGAGCTCCTCCCTGGTCTTCCTGGCAACGCCCCAACTCCGCTTCTTGTGCATCACCATGGCCTACCTCGCTTGCGATCGGTGCCTCGTGGGAACCATGCGCCGGAGGCGCCACGCGTCTCGAACCACCTCCCCCGCTCCGCCGTAGTGTTCAACGGCTTCGCAGGATCCGGAGGATCGGTTCGAGTGATCGCGCAGCGCACATCCGGCCTCCGAATCGGAGAGGATCGCGACCCACTGGCACGCACGAACGAGTGCGGGCCAGCGGGCCAGGGCCTGCTCGATGGTGATGCGTTCACCTCGAGCCGGCATGGTTCACGCTCCGGCTTTCGCCTTGCGGGCCTCGGCGCGCTCGGACTGCTGGTTCTCGTGGATCCAGGTCCAGGCGAGATCCGCGACCTTGCCGACGAGCGGGAGATCGTCCCGATTGAAGCTCGTGGAACGGGACCACTCGGCGTCGCCCTCGTTCTTGTAGAGCTTGGTGATGCTGACGTTGAAGATCGTGCCGTTCTCGGTGGGCTGGTCGAAGACGCTTGCGACGACGAGACCCATCCGGAACTGCTTCTTCGGTTTCTGACCTGACATTGTGTGCCTCCGTTAGTAGTTGGCTTGCGCCAGCGACCATCGCTGGAGCCCCCAGCGCGCGCGTTCGGGGCTCCAGCGGGAGGCAAGAGAAAACCTTCGCCGCTTCTACTCAAACGCGATTCTACTTCAATCCGCCGCACTACTCACCTCCCGCATGAGGGTCGACAAGCGAGCGGAACTGCGCCGCGGAAACGATGAGGAAGTCGAGGAGCGGGATGTCGAGGAGCTCTCCTGCTGACTTGAGAGCCTCGAACAAGCGGCGGTCTTCGCTGGAGGGCTGAGTGTCACCGGATGGGTGGTTGTGCGCCGCGATGATGGCCTTCGCGTTAGCGAGGATCGCTCCTTTGAAGACCTCGCGGGGATGGACGAGCGCTGAGTTGAGGATGCCGATGGATACGACCTCAACGGAGATCGGTACATGGGCCGCGTCGAGGTGCAATACGACGAAGTGCTCGCGATCCTTGCCATCGAAGTACGGAATGAAAAGGTCGTGGGCCTGGTAGGGTCCGCTTACACGCAGCCCCTCGCACACGGTCCAGCACTGTTCGACGGTCACGAGCTTGATGCGCGGTGCGACGGCGGAAGTGAAGGAGAGCATCTTCATCACGCACCTCCTCAGTACTCGTCCGGCAGGAGGATGGTCGTCACCGAGCGGTCGGCCTCGGTGATGATCCAGAACTTGACTCCGGCCTTCGACTTGTAGGCCGAGAGGATTCGGAAGCCTTTCTCGAGGGAGAAGTCGTTCTCCTTCCAGTCCTCGTCGCACACTTCGCCCCAGTCGCCGCGCATGTGGCGCGTCAAGGCGTCGCGCACTTCGCTCTCGCGCGGGTCGCACCCCTCGGCGCAGAGCGCAGTTTGGGCGCCCGGCGTGATGTAGAGAGAGCCCAGCGGGAACGGGCCTTTCTTCTCGAAACGATTGCGCTTGTTCTTGGTTTCCATGATGAGTCTCCTTGTGTTTGTCCGCTCACCGCGTGCCGGCGGACAAACCATGGAGACGGAGCGACGACGAGGCCGCGCATCGAGCGGGGGCGAAGGGCTCTGCAACGCCAAGTGCCAGGCTTTGCTGGCGCGAGGCTTGCGCCCGAGCTCCTCTCGCGGCCGAGCGGAGCGAAGAGAATGGAAACCAAGCGCGAGCGACTTCGGGGGAAGACTGGCCCCACTCGGCGCTCGACGCGCGAAAACTGTGCAGGGTGAATCGAATCAGGACGAGTTGCCTTTCGTGCGCTTGCTCGCGGCGATGCGCTCATGGACGAGCCGCCGGAGTTCCTCCTCGGAGTTCACGTGGTCCCCTGGGGAGAGCTCGAAGTGCTCGAGGAAGGTCTCGATCGCGACTCGGACAACCGAATTCGGCGTGAAGCGCACGCACTTCTCGGTCCGCTTGCGCTGAAGCTCGGCCGCCAGCAGGTTCGCCCGGGTGCGCATCTCGGCCGTCATCGGGACAGTGACCCGGTCGGTGTAGCGGCCGGACTCGAGTGCTGGTTCCCCTATGGGTGGCCGTGGCGCCCTCTCGGGGCGTCGTTCGGGCGCGGTGGCTACCTGAGGCGGGGCCGGCGTGCGTTCGGGCGCTGGCAACGCAGCTGGCGGCTCAGGCGCTGGGGCCTTGGACCTGGCCGTGGGCATGGCGAACGGGTTGTCGCGTCGTGGGCCTTCCGGCGAGACGACGGCCGAGAGCACCCCGACCTTGCGGATGCCGGCGTCGAGTTCGTCTTCGGTCGCGGTACCTCTAGCCATGGACTACGAGCCTCTCGTTCGTCGCCTCGGCCAGAGCCTCGAGCCGGCGGAGAAATTCGTCCGCCAGGGCCGTGAAGTCGACGGTTCCCCTGCCCTGCTTGTCGGACTCGTAGTCGAAGATCGTCTTGCGCACGCCCGGTGCCGACTTCGCCTTGGTGTTGACCCGAATCCTCGTCTCGAAGAGCTTCTCGCCGAGATCGCGACGGAGCAGGCTCTCGACCTGGCGGCAGACGCGCTCGTTCCGCGCGTACAGCGTGATCACAACGCCGAGGAGTTGCAGTTCGGGCGCGACCTTCTGCACCTTGGCGATGGAGTTCCCGAGGAGGGCGAGCCCCACCATGGGCAGGTACTCTGCGCTGCACGGCACGAGAAACAAGTCGCTCGCAGCAAGCGCGTTCACCACGACGAGGGAAATGCTCGGGGGGCAGTCCATGAGGACGATGTCGTAGTCCTGAAGTGCGCTCGTTTGCTCCAGGCAAGCTCGCAGGACGTGCTCCCTTCCGAATGCCGACACCAAGCTCAGGTCTGCACCGGTGAAGTCCTCGGCGCACGGGACAATGTCGAGCCCCTTCTCGTCCGTGCGCGTGATCAAGTGATCGAGAGAGATTTGCTCGACGAGTGCGTCGTAGAGCGTCGGCACGCCTTCGACGAGTTCGATCGGCCCAATAAGGCTCTGCGTGAGATTCTGTTGTGCGTCGAGGTCGAGAAGCAGAACGCGCTTGCCGGCCCGGGCCAGTGCGGCGCCGAGGTTCGCGGTCACGGTCGTCTTCAGGCACCCGCCCTTGTGGTTTACAATCGATACAAATTTCGCGCGTTTCATGGCCGCCTCGCGCCTTGCTTGTCATCGAGCCAGCCGCGAAGGTCCGCTCGCCGGAACCTCCAACGCCCCCCACGGGTCATCTTGAAGGCCGGAAGCTCCTCCTCGCGAATCAGCCTGTAGAGCGTGTTGCGGTGAACGCCGAGGAAACGGCACGCTTCGGTCACCGAGATGAGATCCCCGATTCCCTCCGCGTCATCGACATCGAGCAACCGTACTGCGTTTTGTGACATGCTCCCCTCCTGCCCTCTCTCTTCGCAGTACCATGGAACAATCGAGCACACTAGACGCCATTTTGGCCGCCTTCAGCATGAAACGGACGCGCTTTATGAAGTTATGAAGTTCATAACTTCACAAGTTCGGAAGTTCACATTTTCATAGCTTCGCAAGTTCACAACTTGCGAACTTATGAAGTTATGAAGATCGGAGCGTGCGAAGTTCAGAAGTTCTCAACTTCCGAAGTTTCGATGTTCGGATCTTCATAAGTTGTGAAGATCGTTGAAAGAACGAGGAAGATCATGTCTTGCGAGAATCTCGGTGTCGGGGCAGGGTGGACGGTGAAAACGAAGAAAGCGACACAGGCGGTCGCTTTCAGGTTGCGCGTGGCGCGCTAGATCAATCAACTAATCGATCATTAGCGCGAGCACCTCAGACCTGTCAACTGCGAAAGCGGTGCCGCTATTGGTGTGCCTTCAAAGCGACTCGCGCATGCGAGGGGAGGGATGATGCAAGTTGTCGGTGGTTATAGAACGATGTCTCCGGTCCAGATCTGCAACGGCCTTGGCGCGTATGACGCAGGGCTCGTGAGGTACCGGACGTTCCGAGCATACTTCGCCTGCGTGGCGGTTCACACCTCCCGAGAGGCCGCAAGACGCGCTCGAGGTGAGAAACTGCGAGGAGGTCCACAGGTCGTTCGGGTCGCAGATGTAGCGAAGCTCACCGGATCGTCCGAAGGGATCGCCGCGAGCGACCTCAGACGGCTCGCGAGAGTGAGACTCATCGAGAGGGAAGGGGACCTCGTGCGGATCGCCGATGGGCTCCTCCCCTGCGCGAGCGAGCTCATCGAGAACGCTTCACCCTCCCGGAGCTGGACGCGGCCGATTCCGATTCCTCGAGCACTGCTGCGACTCCTCGCAACCTGCCAGAGGCCGGTGCTCGCGAAGGTTCTCCTCGCCCACTGCCTGCGCGGGCTCGCCCTCGACCGAAAGACCGGAGAGGCGCGAGGCCGAGGCACGCTGAAGAGCACCTGGGTGGCGACCACCTTCGCGGTGAGTCTGCGCGCCGCGAAAGCCGCGCGAGCCACGCTCGTCGCGATGGGACTCATCGGAAGGGACGAGGGCTCGACGCAGTGGAAGCTCAACCGCGACGGCGCCTACTTCGAGCTGAACCTCGCCTGGAAGCGCACAGAATCTGCACTCCGGCCCGCCGGAATCGGCGCCGAATCTGCACCCCCAATAGAAAGACTTGAAACTCCCTTGGATCTGGAAGACCAGAGAACTTCCAGGGCTGGTGTCCTTTCAGGACCAGATTTCAGGAACGTCCAACGCGAGGACATCGAGCGCTTCTCGCGAATGGAGGTCCTCTTCTGGCAGGCGGTCGATCGCAAGCTCCTTCGAGGTTCCGAGATGGACGTGCTCAATTTCCTCGGAGCGGCGGTCCGCGCGCGCTTCGGGAAGGCGCGCGATCCGGTGCGCGTCTTCGTCAGCATCGTGCGTCGAGGTCTATGGGCGCACATCACGTGCGGCGAGGAGGAACGGGCCCGGGCCGCGCTCTCCCGCCACCGCGAGCAGTTCCCGGAAGCCTTCCGAGAACGGGCCGGGCGTATTCTGCCGCGGGTGCCGGGACGAAGGCCGGCCCCGGAGGTCGTGGGAATGACCGCTTGACGGTTGCCTCAAGCTCAGCTAGACTGGTTGACGACTAGTCTAATCGTAGGAGTACACATGGAACCGACCCCCACCTCCAGGAACCTCATTGGAGCCTTCGACGCGAAGACGCGCTTCGGGGACCTCCTCGACCGCGTCGAGCGCGGCGAGGTCATCGTCATCACGCGCCACGGCCACCCCGTGGCAAGACTCGTCCCGTTCGATGAGACGATCGACCGCGAGCGGGCCAGAGCCGCCGCGGAGCGCCTCATGACCTTCGGAGACGAGGAGGACATCAGGCTGCCGAAGGGCGTCTCCATCGAGGACCTCATCAACGAGGGCCGCGAGTGACGGTGCTCGTTCTCGATGCGTCGGTCACGGTCTCGTGGTGCTTCCCGGACCGGCGGAGTGATTTCACGATCCAGGTCCTGCGGGAGATCTCGAACGGGTTCGCCGTTGTCCCGGGGCTCTGGGCACTAGAGGTCGGCAACGCGCTCGTCGTCTCGGAGCGGAAGGGCTACCTCAAGGCGGCCCAACTCACGGCCTTCCTGCGGGACATCGAGGAGTTGCCGAAGCAGGTCGAGCACCACTCTCCGGATCAAGCCCTTGGCCGTACTCTCGAGCTCGCCCGTGATTACAAGCTCTCGACCTACGACGCCTGCTACCTGGAACTTGCCGAGCGCATGGGACTACCGCTCGCGACGCTGGACGCGGATCTAAAGAAGGCCGCGAAAAAAGCGGGCGTCGCACTCGTCGTGTCGGAACGGTAGGCGCGGGTCGGCGCCTCCGCCTGAGCGCGCCGCCGATCAGCACAGGGAGAGAGCGCCGGAGCGGGCTGCATTGGGGAAGCAGCATTGCTTCCCCCGTCGTCAATGCAGCGACCGCGATGTACCGCACTCAAAGCAAGAGGTGAGGGCAACGGGGGGAACCTTGGGAAGGTTCGAACCGGTGTGCCCTCGAAAGGATTCAGGGCAGCACTTCCGCACTCGGGTCCGCTTCCGATGACTCGGGAGACTCGACCTTGCGGTCGAGCACGAAGTCGGCCGCAGCTTGAGCGAGAGACGATGCCTTGAACACGGCGCGCTTGTCGTCCTTGAGGACCTTCAGCCAGTGCCCGATGTACTCGGGATGGCGAAGGCGCCCTGCGACTCCAAGGCGCGCGCACAGGAACGCGGAGCCTATCTCGGCGACGAGTTCCTCCGCCGCGTACGCTTCCGAGCCGAACCGGCGGCCAAGATCTCGATCGAGTCGAGACCTGTGCCCGGTCCAGTGCGTGAGCTCGTGGAGCTTGGTGCCCCAGTAGTGCTCCTCGCTCTCGAAGGCTCCGAGTAGCGGCATCTGGATGAAGTCGAGCTCGGGCGCGAAGAACGCCTGGCTGCCTCCATGCCGGACATCGACCTGGTGCCTCGTGAAGAGCGCCTCCACTTCGGAGTGCCGAAGCTCGGGCGTCCTCTCCTCGGTCTTCGCCAGCGCGGGGATGCCCTCGCACTGCTCGGCGTTGAACACGGAGTACGACCGGAGGAGGGGAACCCTCTTTCGTCCTTCCTCGCCGGTCTCCTCGTCTCTCTCCTTGAAGCTCAACTGCTTCCAGAAGATGACGAGCGTGCTCTTTTCTCCGCGCCGGACTTGTGCGCCGAGCGTTTGGGCTTGGCGGTACGTGAACCAGCGCGGATCTTGGTAGCCCTTCTGCGTCGCTGCGACGAGAAGAAGGAGTACGTTGACTCCGCGGTAGCCTCGGGCGGTGTGGCCGTTGAACGGCCCTCCTCCGAAGCGGGCATCGAGCGTACGCCAGGGCTGAACCCACGGCGCGACACCTCGCTCCAGCTCGGCCACGATCGTGTCCGTGACCGTCTGATAGAGATCTACCCTTGTCATCGTCATGCGTCCCTTCTTCTGCTTGGGAACCTCCGAATGAACCGACCCCGTTGCCGGCTCGCATGACGGGCTCACCCCGGGGGCCGCATGCGCGGCTTCTCGGTTGAGCTCACGATGGTTATGGGCGTCCGAATCCTGCGTGGAACATGGAGCGGGTGCGGCCTGTTCGATGCTGTCGATGTCTTCTTTCATGGTTCCTCCGAAGCGAGCGCGGTCTTCAGCGCTCACGCCGTGGGGCGCTGAAGAGCGTCCGAGAGAAGGAGGGACGAGCCGACGGCATCGACGAGGTCGAGCAGGGCTGTGAGCTCGTGGATTGCGCAGGGACGGGCAGGAAGGGTGAGGAGAGGACCAGAGAACCTTCGAAGAAGGCAGGGGAAGGCACAGTCGGTCGGACAAAGCGGGAGCCTCGTCCGACCGATCTGGGCCGCGGTCACAGTGCGAGCCGTTCGCGCAGACTGGTGTAGGATCCGCCCATGCCCACGATGATGTGGTCGAGGAGCGGGACTCCGAGGATCTTGCCGGCCTCGTGCAGGCGCTTCGTCACCTCGATGTCTTCCTGCGAGGGCTCGGGGTCGCCGCTCGGGTGGTTGTGAGCCACGATGAGGGCGGCGGCGAGCTCGCGGATGGCCGGAGCGAAGACCTCGCGGGGATGGACGAGCGATGCGGTCAGCGTTCCCCTCGACACCTCAGCGAAGCCCATCACGCGATGCTTCCCGTTCAGCAGTAGCGCGACGAATCTCTCGGCAGTCTCGTTCTCGAGGTGCGGCCTGAGAAGTCCAGCAACGGCGCCTGCCATGCGTGCATGCGAACCGTAGAGCTCACTGAGCTCGGGGGACTCGCAGACGACGTCCTCGAATCTGCTTACGACGCGACGAACCAGGATGCCTTTTCCCTTGGAACCCATGTTTCTCCTTCGGTTTGCTTTCAGCACCATGCTGAAGCCCAGTGGAGCGGGCGGGGGCCGCGGTCAACTGAGCTTCAGCCGGGTCCGAAGAAGAGAAACCTTCTGGTCCTTTCTACTCGCAATCGAGGATACAACGGGTCCGGAGGCTAGTCACATCGAACACACACATGGCCGGTTTGCTCGACTTTGGGTCGTCCCGCTTCGCTCGTGACTTCTCTAGTCAACCCATGTTATGGAGGCCTCTTCCCCGCAAGGGGATGTCGCCATGTTCCTTGGTGCAGCGCGGGCAGTTTTTGTGACCGCGTACGGCCAGGATGTTGAGCGAAGTTAAGTGCTGAAGGTCTCCGACGCGGCATCTCCCTAACCAGGAATCATGTTGCGGTCCTCGAGGTCGACCACCTCGGGGCTTGGAACCTTAGCTGGTAGCGCTGGATGCCTGGGCCAATACCGGGCTCGTCCAGTGCGAGGACGGCTCTTCGGAGCAATGCGTTCGAAGTCGTGTGTAGGGTGTGGTGTTCTCTCGCGAATCTGAAAGGAGTATTTCCTCGCGGTTTGTCCACCCTGCAATGCAGAACGAGAATCCCGAAGTTCGAGTCCATGGGTCATTCCGACCCCGCTGTAGCGGGGCGACCGTGACAAGCCCGCGTCTCTCCAGGTTGGAGAGCGTGGGTCGCGTGATCGTGAAGTGGTGAGAATCCACATGAGGGGGTAGGTGCCTTGGCCCGTGGGGAGCCGATCCGTCGGCAACCACGATTTGGCATCGCAACCTCATCCACCGCAGGGAGCTTCCTCCTGGAGACAGGAGGAACCGGCCAGAAGACTTCGGCCGGGTACCGCAGAAGTCGCCCGTCGCCTGGGATGGCGAAGGACGGCAACCGCGGACGTGAAGAGCTCAACTGTGAGAGTCGGATAGGCCAGTGTCCGATTGGTGGTAAGCAACAAGGGGGACGAGAGCTTTCCCCCGAGAAACTTGATGTGGAGCGTCTCCTCGTGGAGGAGCGTCTCGACCCGGAACCGATTGTGGTGCCGGGCTCCGTTCGCCGAATCCAGGAGCCTGTTGCTCCTGCCTGGAGAAACCCATTGGCCCGCAAGGCCGTGGAGGGCGAGGTGAACGCTATGAACGCGGGACCTCTCGGCACATCAAGAAGAGACTGGGTAACGGTCTCTCAGGGGCGTGACCCTTGTTGCGACACGACATGCTAAACGGGGAAGGTTTCAGGCCTCCGGGTTTGGTCACCCGGTGCGGGGCAATAGTCGGCCTCGTGGAAGTACTGGAGAGTGCCAGGTTCTCACCCTGGCGTAGGTGATCGTGAGGCAGCTCTGGAGGCCTTGAGTTTCAGGTCGCAGATTTCGATCGAGGCATCGACCCAGTCCTCGACGAGTGTGCGCAGCAGGTC
>Ga0247727_10013921_pt1 | contig 13458 bp, 29 predicted proteins | sample WisWelCaveWW1625_FD_202498 | JGI IMG/M metagenome (GOLD analysis project Ga0247727, IMG submission 202498) | Biofilm microbial communities from Wishing Well Cave, Virginia, United States - WW16-25 | ecosystem: Environmental > Aquatic > Deep subsurface > Groundwater > Cave microbial mat | place... | reverse complement strand
GGGGGGGGCGAGAACGGGGGCGACCGTTTACAGCCCCCAGTTTACAGCGTTGGAAGAGGCATGGAGATGGTTGTACGAATGGGGTAGGCGGTGGTGCCCTGCCTTGCAAGGGAAAGAGGAAGAAAAAGGGAAGAGGAGCAATGAAAATCACCGTCAATTCCAAACGCCTTCTAGAGGCCATAAACCTGGTGCGCTTTGCGTGTGACAAAAAGGCTACCATTCCCGTCCTGCAAGGCGTCCTCATTGCTGTAGATGCTCCCGATGGCATCACCGTCTCCGCTACGGACCTGGACCTATTCATATCGGTCCCGTGCCTAGCAACGGTCGAAGCTCCCGGCTCTCTTATCGTTCCCCTTGCTGCTTTACGGGAAGGACTCCGGGCGTGTGCCGAGAAACCAAGTCTCGTTATTGAGACCGCCCCGCAACCCGAAGGAGCCGAGACAGCGGCGGCGGCTTCATTTACTTGCGGTCTGTTTTCTTGGAGGCTCGACACGTTCGATGAGGAAGATTGGCCTAAACTCTCTTGGCTCGCCTCCCCCATCGCTCGTGTCAACGCTCTCGCTTTGGTCGCAGCTTGCAACCGGGTGAACTTCGCCCTATCCAAAAATGCCCCGTTTGCAATACATGGAATCAATCTGGAGGTACAGCCGGGGTTTATCGTTCTCCAAGTGACGGACGGGCATCGCCTGCCGGAGGCCAGAATCGCCGCCGATATCAGCGAAAGCGTTTCGCAGCAAAAGACTGTACTTTTAGGCGCTAGGGCGTCACAATACCTGCCCCGAATCATCAAAGCGGCGACCAAGGCGACCAAAGAAACCGTGGTTATCAGTTCCGCCGTATCGCCCACGCCTTCTGCCCTATCTTTCGGTCATGCCCGCCAGCCAGACGCGCAAGTAGGCTTCGAGTGTGACGGAGTGCGGTTTTGGTCGAAAACGATAGAGGCTTCTTTTCCCGATGCGCAGCCGCTTTTTGCAGCTCTTACGAACCCGAAGTATCGCGCCCGGTTCGATACGCTGCCCATGCTCCAGGCGATTAGGGCTGTAATGGGGGTTCTCGACCGCGATCCCTGGAACACGATAAGACTATCGTTTTGCCCCGGTACTCTGACCCTCGGTACGCCTACGACTGCCACTACTCAGGCTACCTCGCAAATCCCTTGCGACTTCCAAGGTCCGGGACCCTTATCCGTCGTTTTCACCGCCGTCTGTCTCCAACAATTTCTGGAGGTGGCCGCCTCGCCCTACATTCTTTTCGACACACAGGACGGGTCTCCTGCTTTGCTGTCTCCCTGTGATGCGGCGGGGGCTGATCCGTCTTACAGGTACTTGTTAATGCCTAGCAGGGAGTAAAAACCTATGACCAACACAACGATGGAAACTACGACCAACACGCCTACGACGGAAGCTCCCGGCACGCGGTGGACCAAGCGAGGAAAAGGCGTCCGGCTCGGCCACCTGTTGAACTACTTCCCTGACATGGACCGGACAAAGATCGACTTGCAAGATCGCAACCGCCGAACTGATCTCGCCTTCACGGGCGCTCCCATTGATGCACCCGACCGGGAGCGGATTGAAAGGGCCGTCCAGAACGCGCTAGGCTGTAGTCCTCGGACCTTGCTTGCCGAAGCCACCCCGGCGACCCCCGCCGAATTGCGCCAGTATCTTGCTGCCTGGATCATGGCGGCGAAGTTCGAGGGGCGGGCCGGTTCCCCCGGTTGGAGAGAACTGATCCAAGCGTCCGAGCAACTTTTGGGGCGGGCCTAGGAAACCGAGGGTGGAAGCGCTGGCGCGCGGCGACTGGCCTCTTTTCTGTATAGTCTTGGAGCTAAAGGCTTGCAAGTCAATGACTTACTGGCGCGCATCATAGCGCAGTACCCCTTGACAAGATGGCCCGCCTTGTCGTATGATCCAGGGGAGGCACCAATGGCTTTACCTAGAGGGCACCAGGACAACCCTATTGAACGCGCCCAGGCGAGAAGGGTCATTGACTTGGTTCAGGAGGGCGCGACCCCTGAGGACGCATTGAAGCAGGTTCACAGCCCGGTTCCCGGCCTGCTTCAACGCGCCGACGTGCGGGCGGTCCTTGACCATCTGGCCGAGTTCTCTATGGCCCCCGAAGCCCGGCGCGAGATGGTGCGTTCGGCGCTCAATAAAGTGGTCATTGAGTCGTCCCAAGGAACCGAACCTGTTGACCGCAAGCTCGCTATCGACGCCGCCAACGCCATCGCCCAAGACCCCGAAGTAGGACTCCGCTCGACCCAAGGAGCTATTCAGATCAACCTAGGGGCGCTTGGTCCCCTCATGGACGCCCCCGACAGGGAACCAAAGGAATGAAACTTTTCAACGTTACTGCAAAAGCCGGACGCCTGACATGACAACCCATCACACGCCGGAGGAGAAGGCTCAACAGGCCGCCCGGAACGTCTTTGCGATGCTCCAGCACTTAGGGTTCGCGCCAGGGGCGCCCGCCCCTTTTCTCATTACCAAGAGATGTGAGGATCGAGTATTCTTCCGCGTCAGTGGAGGGTGGGACGACCTTCGACGGTGGCTCAATGCCCACTCCGGCAACGGCCCACAGTACGATTTCGAGAAATGGTCGGCTGGTCTCAAAAAGCATGGCCTACCAAACGATCCCGCTATTCTATCCTGGCGTCAGCGGCGTTGGCGCGGTATGCAACTCTGCCTGCTTAAATCCGGGACATGGGAGGGAGACTTTGACCGCTTCAACCCGAACTTCGGACTCGGCCCGGTGCTACTGCACGGCCTGGAGGTCCTGAAGAACTGGTTCACGAAGAAGAAAACCGACCCGTTCAAAGTCGCCGCCAGCCTGCGCGATGAGATAGAGGGGATAGACGTATGACCCGCAGCAACAAGATATCTTGGATGGACCGCAAGGTTTGGCAGGCCGCGCACGGGACGACGGTCGGCAACGATCTCCTTTTCCAGCGTCACAACTTCGAGCGGGCCTTACGGAATCGGCGTACCGGGCGCAGCCTGTCGCCCGACGCCATGCACTTCATTACCGGAGACAAGACGAAACGCGGGGCGCTCCGCCCCCGTCTATTGAAAGCAGCTTCGGTCCTACGATGAAACGGGAATACATTTGCGCATACGGGAATTGTGGTGAACAGGACTTGCAGTGGGAGTTTGTGGCCCGTCCTGAAAACAAGATGATCCTACGATGACCCAACACATCAAATCGACAGTCCCGCGCCGGAAAGGAAAAGGGTCCCCAGACATATCTAACCGACGCCTGCGTGCGTTTCTCGTCAAGAAGAGGGCTTGCCCAGAAGCGTTGAAGTGGCTTGGTAAACGGTCCCTTGTCGAAGCCTGGTCCGCTTGCAACAGTTATGCGTGGATGTACTGGCTTCTCGATAAAATATTACGGACCGACTCCAGGTTGCCAAATTATTTGTGTTTGTATTGGGGACGCGACGCAAGGAGCAGGGCATTGCGGCGAGAGTTCCCCACGAAGAAAGTCGTCGAACTTTTTCCCAAGTGAACCTCGACACCTCACTTATCGTCAAGGCGATTAACGCCGCGCCCCTGCCGGAGTACGATGCCTCCGACGCGCTCCTGTTGGTGGATCGCTTCATTGAGGCGTACTTGGAGCAGGACCGCAAAGACTTCGCGGTAACCGGCATTGAGCAGCGGGTGACGATCCCTTGGTCCTCCATCGAGTCCCCTCTTGAGACACGGGGCGTTATCGACATGGAGGGCGTCTTTACATCCGGCCAGTACGAAGGCCGCCGTTTCATCGTCGATTACAAAACGCACCGGGGGCCCCTCGACTCGCGTTACGTTCGGTCCCAAGTGGAGTCTTTGCAGTGGCAAATCTATGCCGCTATGCGGGACGCCTCCTTGGCCCTGTACCGCTTGGCGTCGAGAGAACAGCCCGTCGTCAAGCAAGTGATCCTCGAAGTGCCGCCGTGGAGCGCCGCGAACATCCAGGAGTTCCTGGCGGCGACGGCGGGGATCGTCGGTTCCTTGGTGTCATCCGAGGCCCTGGTGTGGCCTCGCTTTGGTCTATTGAACGGCTATTGTCACAAGTGGAACGAAACCTGCCGTTACTACCGGGACTGCACCGGGCAGCCCCCTCCGAAGTCCTTGACCGCTTCCCAGGCGGCATTGAGCTATTCCTCGCTGCAAACCTTTGCCCGTTGCCCAGAGCTTTACCGCCGCTCGCGGTTGCTTCCTAAGGACCAGGACGACGGCAACGACGACACCCGGTTCGGCCAGGCGGTCCACCGAGGCTTGGCCGAAGCCTACCGCCAGGCTTTCGGCATTGAGGTGAAATGAGCGACACAATCGAACTGACGCCGGAGCAAGAAGCCCTGTTACCGGCGTGGAGGCAGGAGTGGCTCGACATTGGGATACAAGCGGGGCCTTGTAACCGGGCGCTGGTCGAACCCGCCGTCGATCTCGCCTACGAGCTTCTGGGTTACCAACATCAAACGGTAGAGTTTGTGCCTTCCCCGTTCGCCGCACAGCGCGAAATCGGGAAACGCCAGGGCAATCTGACCAAGGAAACATCGCCTTGGTTCTGGGGACAGCACGAGGCTTATTGGGTGTCGTACTACTTGTTCATGCAGGAGATTGTCGGCAAGCCGCAGTTAGACCCCGTCAAGTTGGCCTTGATGGCGGACCTGTGCCGCGGCGGCGGGTGGGTCTACCTGTTTGAGCGGGGGGCCTTCGTGTGCGACCGCCCTCGCGTCTCCTTCCAACAATCTCCTAACGGTATTCAACTGCACAACGAGCACGGCCCGGCTATCGAGTACGAGGACGATCTGAAGATATACGCTTTGAACGGCATTGTCGTTCCGTCCTGGCTCGTTCTCAAGAGGGCCGCCGATCTCGACCCCGCCACGCTGACGGCCCTCATGAACGTAGAGGTCCGGCGCGAGTTCGTCCGCAAAGTTGGTATCGAGCGCATCGTCCAAACGCTCGCCCCAACGGGCCCCATTGACACGGCCACTTTCCATACCGAAGACGGGCGCCCACACTTTTATGAACTCTACCGTTTCAGGGTGCACGAGGACTTCTGGACCTACCTGAAAATGCGAAACCCTTCCGTGGACCTTTTCCACGTCGAAGGGGTCCCCAACAACTGTCAAACGGTGCGGGAAGCTCTGGAGTTTCGATGGAATCTCGACCGCGACCTATTGAGCGAGGACGGGGCCCGCTGGCACGTCCAAGGCGACGTAATACTCAAACCCAAGCGGTCCTCGCTTCTCAAGCCCTTCCCCTCGGTGCTCACCGTCGCCCTTTTAGGGGCGGGTCTGGCCCTTGGCCCCGACATCGAAGCGCAGAGCCGCAGCGTCATCCACAACCACCTGGAAGGAATAATCCAAGGGAAGTAATGAGGCCCCCGACGCTCGGCAACCCTATCGAGACGAAGATAGCGTGGGCCTGCATACGGAATGCGTGGTTGTTCAGAGACTCTCCTGGTATAAGAAGGGACGGAAACCAGTGCTGGTTGCTTGTGGGGTACCGATCGGAGTGGTATTTTAACAGGATTCTCAGTTGCTTTCGCCCACTCCGAGAAGCGCGGAACGCAATTTGGGCAACAACACTGTTTCAGTTACGGGAAACGTTGCAGGAAGTCGAACCGTCTAACACAGTGAAAGGAGCAGCACCATGAAACGAGAAGTTTTGTCGCACCTCACTCTCGCCGAGGGTGAGCATACGGGGCACCGCCACGTCGCAAGCGGCGGCGTTCTAGTCATGGAGAATGGGACCATGCTTTGGGAAGGCGCGGGTGGGGCGACGGTCACACACCAGGAACACGCTCCGATCACGGCTCCCGCCGACGACAACCTCATCGAGAGAGTTCTGGAGTACGACCACGCGGCGGAAGCGGTGAAGCGCGTAGAAGACTGAGGGGGTAAGCAATCTGTTGACATACACTAACTTGCCGGAAGGTTTGCAGGGCGGCGTCCAACGCACCGCCAGCGGTAAGCACCGAGCCGCATCTGGATGAAGGTAGCCGGCGGTTGACAAGAGCGGCGGATTTGGGGTCGTACCGGATCACACATGAGGCTGCTTGACTTTTGCGCCAAGTACCGTTTGACGGCCTTGCGGGTCGAGGACGGCGACGAGGCCGTCACGGGAAAGACCGGGCAAATAAGTTTGTATGGTGCAGCAGGTACCACTTACGAGGTATGGTATTGCCCTGACCTGGAAGGGGACGCGACCGACGAAGCGTTTGGGAACTATTGCCGGACGTGGGGCCGCCTAAAAGCGTCGTTCCGGGATTTAGGTATGGAGATATCCCAAGACGCTACGGGCGAAGGCGCAGCCCTATTCGACCCGGAGGACCCTCTCCAAGCTAAGGCCGCGATTCGCGCCGCCGACCTGCGCCGCAAGAAGCGCGTAAACGTCACCCCGGCGCTGCTCGAACGGCTGGAACGCGCCCGCGCCGTCCGCGCCTCCCGTCGTCAACAAGACGACTGACCCCCCCCCATGTTAGGTAAAAAACTGCAATTCTTCGCCTTCACCACCCTGGGGGGTCACGCCAATTACTCCTCTGCATACCCGCCCTTTCTCTTACGGGTGTATATTTCCAATTCCAAGAAGTGCAAAAAGCAATTTGGGATTGCGTTGCAGCAAAGGGAACGAGATCGACAGCCGGAGGGTAATGATGACTAAACGGGAGATGTTACACAAGCTCAACTGGACGAAGTTCAAAGCCTGGGTGCGGCAGCAGAAACCGACGCGGCGCTTCGGTTGTGGACCGCAGACTTGACCTGGCTACGAGTTCCTGCGGTCGCAGGGCGTCGGGGGCCAGTTGTTCTTCTATGACCGGAGCGTGTCTCTCGACCAGCGTCGGACGCGCCTACCTGAGAAGTGGCGAAGGTTCTCTTACGGGGTGGCGCAACGCCTCGACTCTTGCCGCCGAAAACAGGTCCTCACCTTGATCGCGGACGCCGAGGAAAAGAGCCAACCCCTTGCAACCTTGTGATACATGCTTGGTTCGGTGGATTGGGGAGAGAGGATTCCGCAGGTCCGTCACTCATAGCCTACAGTCTATTGACAAGGCGATAGGCAATAGACTATAATCTATTGAAAGTGCAAGGATAATCGAAAAAATGGCCTCCGATTACTTCCACCCACCGCCGAGCGGCGAAGCGCTTCCCACTCCCTATGTCGAGTACAACCCCAACGATCCAAGATGGTTGGCGATCAGGGCGTTTCTGAAGCGCAACGGTGCGCCGGATTTCATCGTCGCCAGGAACTTGTCTCCCTATCCCTCCTCGAAGCACGAAGTAATATTCTCGCGGGCCGGGTTCGAGTCCTTGGCGCACACCTTCTCTCTTGTCTATCGCGACCCCACTTCCACTCTGACGGAACTGGAGATCGCTTTTTCTTTCGGCGGTCGCCGTCCATTCCATCCGGGCGAAACATTCCTTTGGCCCCCTGTCCCGCCACCGCCCCGCCGCCGGAGGACAACCGCCGCCGCTAGACGCCGCGATCCCCCAAGTCCATCTACGTTCCTCTCCCCTCCCCTGCTTCCCCCGTAGAAACCGGGCTCTTCACAATGGGGGAGACCCCTTGCAGGCGGCCCCCTGAGGGGCCGCAGCCAACAATGAAACGGTGACGCCCCCGTTTACCCCTTGGTAAGTCAGTAAGCAAGAGATAACACCCCACCCCATGTAACGGACGCTTGACGCTATAGTGGACGTATAAACGAGGCGAAAACGTTACAACCAAAAGTGCTGGTAAATCTACAACTTGTAGGCGCAGGAGACGCGAGGCGAAAGTGGGCAGGCGCGTTTGGTACACAATGAAGGGGGAGATTCTCTTCCATGACGACACAAGAAGCGGCGGCAAAGACCCGGTTGGCCTTGTTGTCCAAAGGCGGTGGACTGCACGCGGCGGTCGAGGCCGTCACGGGCCTTGACAAAGCTATGCGAGATGGTGTATACAGGGTCCTGGCCGTTATGTTGCCCAAGGACTTTGCGTCGTTCGCTTTACGGGACCCCTCCGGGGCCTTGGCGAAGTTCTGCGCCCTCAAGGGCAACCCCATCGATCTTTGTCGGCGGGCTGAGGCCGGGTTGCACGCGGCGGACCTTACCCTCCGCGAAGCCACCATGAAACGGAGCGTATGACAGACACAGAAAGATGCGAACGAAGGATGGCATGGGGGGCATTGGCAACGGCAGCGCAGGCGATAGCAGCGACGCGATTGGCATTGGAGGCAGCACAAGCAGTGACGGTAGCGGTGGAAAGGGACCCACGAGTCGCCCGTTTTAGAAGGGGCCTAGGCGAGGCTGTTCCATCTCTTTTCAACGAACCGTTCCTCACACCCATCAACGGGAAATGCCCAGAAGCGGCGCAGAAACTTGCCCTTGAAGGGTTTCTCGAAATTAGTTCAAGCATCACCTTTGCGGTTCCTGCCGGAGGCGGTGCGGTGGAAGGCATGTGAATGATCCAGCAAACGGAGCGAAGTAGTGACGACGGACGTAGAAGAGTAACAACTGGACGAGGCGTTCCTGTCTAAAGGGAAGTTAACGCTCCAAAGTTGAAACCGGTTTGTACGACGGAACGTCCCAATAGCGTATGCCTTTACCTCTCGCTTCGATCAGCAGGCGGTCGTTCGTACAGGGCCCCGGCGGGACCAAGGCGTCCGTCACGGTCAAGAGCTTCGACGAGCTAAAGTCAACCGGCATCCGTATTCTGGGGTACGGTGACGTTGGATCGGGCAAGACGCTTGCCATCCTGGGCTTCCTCCAGGCGGGCTTGAAGGTCCTTTACATCCCCTGTGAGATTGGGGCAGGCGACGGTCTTCTTACGCTGCACTGCGCCATGCAGGACCGGGGCTTGCTCGACCTTAAAAAGAACCTCTTCGTCGTGGGGGGCCTCCGTACCTACGCGGACTATGCGACTTTTCTCGACGATCCTACGACGGACTTTCCCGAAGTCTACGACGTAGGCATCGACTTGGCGGCCTTCGACTCGTTCAGCGTGTTCCAGCTTTTGCACGTTGCCGCCGAGGTCGAACCGGAACTTAACAAAGAAGATACCTACCACGAGCAGTTGAAGCTCGACTCCCAGGCGTGGGGCCGCCTGAAAAACGCCACGGTCAAGAACCTCAATCGTTTCAATCGGTTGAACAACGTCAAAACCGGCCAAGCATGGCACAAGTACCTCACCTGTTTGGAAGGCGACAAGGAGAAAGTGGCCGGTACGGGCCTCAACCAGACCAAGGAAGGGGCCAAGCTTGACCCCGCTAAGTACACTGCCATGACCACCCTGATGCTCCAAGGGGCCTCCAAGAAGTTGACTGAATCGGCGTTCGATGTCATCATCGAGATGCGGGTCCGGGAAAAGGTAGCCGCAGCCGGGAACAAAATGGAGCGCGTCTACGAGTACCAGTTGCAGGCGAGCGAGAAGCTGACCGCCAAGGCTCGTGGTCTTGCCCTCGACCCGATCGAGGACGGCGACATGTTCAAGCTGTGGCAGAAGATTCAGGGGCAAGCGGGCGGTTTCCTGGGAGCCAAATAGTGGGCACTTTACAAGGGGCTCCGCCACCACCCCCGCCCCCACCGCCCCCACCACCGTCACCCCCTTCGGACGAAAAAACAGACAGGATGATGCAGGACGCCACAGTGTTGGTGGATGTTTTTACATCCGCGCTCGTTCAGCACAACTTGGAGAACGGTTCCGTTTGTGTCGCGGGTGTTCAATTGCCCTCCGGCCAGCAGGCCCTTGTCACTATTACCACTGGGGTCGATGCGGTGCGCGGCTTCCTTGCTCTCATCGAGACAATGGCGCGAGTTTCGGGCGCCTCCGGGTCCATTCAATTTGTCAACGCGGGGAGCAAGCCGTCGTAATGCAACCCGTTCGGTCTTTAGGCGCTTCTTTAGCTACGACTAAGACGTGGTATTACTATGGTCGTATCTCGTTCGCTTATGGGCATTCCGAACTTCCGGGAAACTGGTTTTACCTCGCACCGGTGTGTCAGGAAATCATGATCGCCTTGGTCCGTTTCTGCTCGTGCGCCCATGCCTTTCAGGACACCCTCTACGGCGAGGGCCGCCGCATATTCAACCACGCGCCGGGCAACAAAGGCAAGGCCCCAAAACGTTACCGCTGTACAGCGTGCGGGCGCGAAGTAGAGGAGTCGTAGTGGTGGGACAGCGGCCTTTAGGCGCTTCTTTAGAGGACAAGACGTGGTATTGGTATGAGCGGTATTGGTATGAACGTCAAGGGTGTAGGAGCTACGGTTTCTCTTTTGCCTGGGACCCTGACCCGCACATCAAGAATGAGCGCTTCATAAATCAAATAAGAAACGTAATCTTGGCCCAGTGCGTCCCAAATAATGGAGGCAGCACACCAACATGACCACAACGGAGACACGAATGCAAGCACTTCCCAAGGGCTACGAGCCGGAAGCCCCGCTCTTGCCCCGCATCGTCTGTATCGGCAATATCTCGGACATTGGCGATGGTCACCCATCGGCCAACAATCCCGACCTCTACATCGTCCAGCCGTTCAAGATTTCGCCCCTTCAGGCCGGGCGCGAGATGAAGGGCAACTTCACGTACCACCCGGAGTTCTTCCGCGACAACTTTTCGCCCGCGTCTCTTGAGGACAGCAACGTCAAGTTCGTCTTCCTGCGTAACATCGCCGAGGAAGGGCGGATCACTACGCTTCGGGGTATGTGCGGGTCCGAGGCCGCTTTTCTCAACACCATGAGCCGTCTGTTCGCTCTGCCCGAGGTTACCCCGGAGGCCGTCACCGAAGTCCTACGCACCTCAATCGACCCTCAGACAATCGTCGGCTACGTCTTGCAAGAGCGCCGGGACAAGACTGGCGATTTCGATGACCAAGGTCGTATAGTCCGCAAACGCTCCGGCTTCTACGAGGTGGGAGAGTGGTTCTACCCCGACGCTGACGGCATCAAGCGCCAGGTCGCCATCGCGGGCCGCGCACCTAAGGGCAACAGGGCCCGCACCATCTTGGCCTTCGAGGTCTAGGAGACATGTCGTACCGGAGTATCGGGCATGACGCGCGTGGTCAACCGACGGCGTGGGGGGTTCGACGTTTATATCGGTAGGCCCTCTCCCTACGGGAATCCATTTAGCCATCGGCCTGGAACGATGGCCCGCTTCCGCGTAGCGAACCGCGACGAGGCGGTTGCGCGGTTCCGTGACTGGTTCTTGAACCAGCCCGATCTCGTCGCGCGTGCCCGCCGGGAACTTGCAGGAAAGATCCTCGGATGTTGGTGTAAGCCCGCCGCATGCCACGGCGACGTGATCGCGGAGGTAGTTGACAGGGTGGAGGTCGCAGATGGATAAGAAGAAGAAGAAGGAATTGAAGGGGCCGCCGTTTCCGCAGGAGATTTTTGTCACCATGGCGGAAGATGCTGAGTGCCTGCTCGTTTGGAGGGATTTGGACGAGATCGAGGAGGAAGAGGCCGCTAGGGGGGTGGCAATTTACCGCCTGAAAGCGGTTGGTTCTCTCAAGGTTACGCGTTCCTTCCTTGAAAAAACCTCTTGACACGCGGCCCCGTTTCGTAGTAGGATACCTCGTGTTGTTTAATGGGGACTCGTGCTCAAGAACTTGTTGGCGTGGTTGATTGAGTGCGCTCATACCAGGCGCACCCGGCCATTCAGGGACCTCGACCCTGCCTCGCCTCATTATCGGCTCGACTACCAGCGTTGCCTCGACTGCGGGGCCCAAATCATCTGCACCCAACTTTGGCCGAAGAGGGCCGCGTAATAAGCGAGAAGGAGAACCACGTGAGAGGCAAGATTGACTTTGCGCTTTTCGTAGTAGCCGTTTTCTTCCTAGCCTTCTTTCTCGCCGGGGCGCTCCCAGGGGCTACGCGCTACACCCCCTGTCAAAGCCAATGCAACACCTCGTACCGTGCCGCGTACCGGGAGTGCCGCGCCTCTCCCAACGTAACCGCGTGCCGGGCCTCGGCCTGGACGGCGTGGCAAGCCTGTTTCTACTCTTGCCCCCAATGAGCAAAGCGTCGCTTCGCAGGCAACTTGAGACGGAGGCGGGAAACATCCATGGCATGCTCCAGGAGTTCACCCGGCTTTTTCAGACGAACGAAGACCCCTCACTAACGCCTTGCCGGGGTATGGTCATAGCCATCTTGCATGAATATGAACATACTCTACGAGACCGGTTAGCCCTCGCAACACGCGATTGGGCGGCTCGAAAGCCTGATGGGCAAGAGGGGCATTGAGCCGAAAAATCCGCGAGATGATTGACGCCGCGCCAACTCGCCCGCCGTACCGTTGGCCCCGCCGGGTTTGGAAGGATGATGAACCCGTCTGTGTTCTGCTTTCTCGTCATTACCTGCGCGGTCTGCTGAAGGACCTCATCGAAGAAACGCCTACCAGTCTGCGTCGCGCCGAAGATGTCCTGGATCGCCTGCAAGCCAATCCCATCGCTTGGGACCGCCTTCCCGACGGTTTAAGAAAGGAAGTGCTCCGATGAAAGTTAGCCTGCCCACCGTTTTGCTTGTCGCCCTGCTGGTTGGCGGCGCCTTGTTCGCCCCGACGCCCAAGCCGACGACGCACCAACACGTTTACACCGCCTCTTATACGTTGGAGCGAGACGGTTCCGGCAATCCTACGGGCGGCCTCATTCTCCCTTCGACGCCCAATCCCCTAACGTCCGTCCGCGTCCACCTCGATGGCATCCGGCTCAAGGTCGCCGAGGACTTCACGCTTACGGGCAACGTCGTGAAACCAATTTCGTTTTGGGCGCCGTCGTTCATCGACCCGGCGTCGATCATCGTCCTTGATTATGACCGATAAGAGGGCGCTGCGACGCGACCTTAAAATAAGGCGGGCGGTGTGGGAAGCGGCGGCGTGGAAGGCTTCGGTGTGGGCGGAGCGAAAGGCCGAGGAAGCGGCGCAGGCAGCGCGGATAGCGCGAAAGATGTGGGAGTCAGTGCGTACGCAACGCGGACAGCACGAATGACGTGGGATTGTTGCGTGTGTATGCACTGATTAGGAAGCGGCGCGGGCCCCGAAGACCTTGGGCAAAAATCTCACCCTCGGGCCGAACAGCTTATGGAGGACGGGCGACATCATAGTAGTGCTTACCCTACCGCTAAACTTCCTGTGGGTAGGGGAGAGGCGGACGCTTTGGGACATTCGCTCGGCGATAAGAACTTTTTCTATGCCCTTGGGGGAAGAAAGCTGGCGGCTGACTTGAGCGGAACGCTAAGCCACCTGTGGTCGGGGGAGAGGTGGTTGCTTCACGAGATTCGCTCGGAGATAAGGGCTTCTATGAGACAGCCTGAAGAGAACCTCGCCGGGGTGGAAAGGCACGGTTTGAGTTGAGCGGGACGGTGCAGGCAACGCGGATGGAAGCGGCGCGGGCCCCGAAGACCTTGGGCAAAAATCTCACCCTCGGGCCGAACAGCTTATGGAGGACGGGCGACATCATAGTAGTGCTTACCCTACCGCTAAACTTCCTGTGGGTAGGGGAGAGG
>Ga0247727_10013920_pt1 | contig 13458 bp, 8 predicted proteins | sample WisWelCaveWW1625_FD_202498 | JGI IMG/M metagenome (GOLD analysis project Ga0247727, IMG submission 202498) | Biofilm microbial communities from Wishing Well Cave, Virginia, United States - WW16-25 | ecosystem: Environmental > Aquatic > Deep subsurface > Groundwater > Cave microbial mat | place... | reverse complement strand
TGATTAGGAATATGATAATTATAAATTTTATTATTCTTTGAAACTACTGTAAAATCAATAGGCATCTGCATTGCTCCTTTTCTTTTGAAATTAATTTTATATTCATCTTTTTCTTTTCCTTTTTTTATACAACCTACCGAATAGTCAATGTTTTTAGTGGTTTCAAGCCATTGGTCAAAAAACCAATTCAAGTCAATTTTCGTGAATTGTATAATTGAATTGCGAAAATCTTCGGGATACGGATGGCAAATTTTCCATTGATTAAAATAATGATAAATTGCTTTTTGAAACAAACTATCGCCTAACACATATTCCAGATTATACAGCATTGTAGCGGTTTTATAATACACATGCCCATAGCCGCCACCGTGTCCCAAAGCCCCGTTAAATTGGTCGGAATGTGTGTTAATCGGAGGGTCATCTTCTCTGCACGCATCATAAGTATATGGACCAATTGCCCTGCGTTCTCGCACCATATCAGGCGTATCAAATTTATTAATGTAGGCAGATTTGTTGGGAGTTCGCACCACTTCCAATCCATCAATCCGTTCCATACTCCAGCAAGTGAGAAATTGCGTAAAGCCCTCATCCAAAAATGCACGATAGGTTTCGTTATTTCCAATCATTCCGTAAAACCAATTATGCCCAACTTCGTGAGCCAACAAACCTCTGTAATCGGGGTCTAATCCACCATCCAGCGTAAGCATCGGATATTCCATTCCATCTCTTGCATCGGCAACAATCATTTTCGGATACGCATAATTTCCGATGTCTCGGGAATAAATTTCGATGACTTTCGCAGTATATTCCGCAGCATTCTGCCACTTTGAAGCGTGTGGCTCTTGCACCAAAGAAATACACTGAACGGCTCCTTTTTGTCCATTTCCATTTTCGCCAATGTTAATTGTAACTTCTCCTATTCTGTAAGTGGGGTCGGCTGTCCAAGCAAAATCGTGAACATTTTCTGCGTGATATTTCCAAGTTTTTCTGATGGTGCTATCGTAAGGAATTATTATTGATGGTGCTTCATTCAAAGGTTTATCTTTAAAGTTTTTGATGTCTAATTTCTCTCTTAAATCTTTTGGCAGCACCTCTTCTCTATTCAACAGATTGCCCGTTGCTTCAACAATGTAGTTATTTGCAAATGTTAATTCCACATCATAAGTTCCGAAGTCGCCATAAAATTCTTTACCGAGATGTTGGTCGGTATCCCAGCCCATCTTTCTGTCATACACCGATATACGCGGATACCAATGCACACCATCAAAATGTTTGTTACCATAAGCATCAAAAGTTTTCATTCTTCTACGCACATCTCCATTATCAAAATAAGTTTTAAAATCAATATCAAAAACAATGGATTGCCCACTCTTCAAGGGCTGTGGAAGATACACTTTCAAAATAGTGTTGTCTAATTCTGTCTTTACATCCACACCATTAATTTGCATTTTTTCAACGACTGTTCCTAATTTTTTTTCTTCATATTTTCCATATTTTGCTTTCACTTTATTGTTCTCCTGCAAATTGTCAAGATAAGATTCCGGTTGAAAAGCATTTTCATACAAATGAAAAAAAACGAAGGGCAAATCATCGGGAGAATTGTTCCAATAAATCAGTTGTTCGGAAGCAGTAACAATGTTTGTTTTCTCATCAATATTTGCTTTTATAATATACTGAATATCTTGCTGCCAGTAGCCCTCGTGAGGTTTTCTGTTTTTCCAATAAAAAGGATTATCAGCATTTCGGAACGAGTTTGGGGGATTAAGCGGGTCGTAGGATTGGGCGAATAATAAATTGTAAATTGTAAATTGTAAATTGTAAATTATGATGAGGAGAATAATTTTTTTCATAAAGTATATTTTTAGAATATGTGTAAATGCGAAAGTAAAATATTTTTAGGAATGGATATCTGTGTTGTTTTTTCTTTTGTGGGGCTGCGGTAGGTTATAATTTTTCACAAAAGTCGGACTGAATTCTTGCAAAGTTAATATGCCAATTTTATTTCCTCGTTTTTATCTCCTCATTAATATACTTCCCGATTTTCTTGCCTTGCTCCATCCCTGCATAGATGCCCGTTTTGTAATGAATACCTCCATAAAAACGACTGATAGAAACTTCATCAGCCGCTTGCAAAAATGATTTAAACGCTCTCGGTTGCAGTCCATATTCTTCTTCCGAATTATCGCTATAATTAAAATTATCTCCGAAAATTTTTGTGAGGACAGTGGCTGCTGCTGCGGATATTACGCTATGTCCGCTGGTGTGTTCCGGAAACGGAGGAGTTACCAAAAGACAATTCCATTCAGGGTCAATATTATCTCGAATATAAGTTATGGGACGAACCAAATTGCTTTCATATTTCTCCGTAAAACTCACGATAAATCCATCTGCCATCGCCACCGAAATGAGTGCATAAACCGCTGCCGTTTCCATCAGGTTTTTATTTTTCATTTTGCAAGCAATCGCTGCAATACCGTTCCAGTGGGCTGCGGGACTCATCTGTCTGCGGGGTTTCGGAAAATGTCCCGTAAAAGTCATTAAGTCAGGATTATCATCCCAAAATATTGCAATTGCTTTTTGTTCGGGAGTAATGTTTTTTGAAAACAAATAAACCTCTTTTGCATTTTTATAAAACTGCGAGTTGGTATCCGTGCTGAAAGGCACTGTTGGCGGGCTTATGTAATCATTTACATTTTTTATTGCCCAAGTTCTGAGAATACTCCAATAGGGTTCGCAGGCACTACGATACTCTGGTGGCGTAGGTTTCCACTTGCCCGGCTCATTTGAAAAAATATATCTCGGCTGTGCTTTTGTTTTATTATAACTATCTTTTTTTACCCAAACCAAAATTCGCTCCGCAACTTTTTTTCCGAAATCAGTAGAATTTGCAACGGTTTCCTCGTCTAAATGTTTTTGCTCTGTGAGCATTTTTATTTGACTTGCCAATAATTCATCGCACCTATCCGGACGATAAATTAATTTCTTTGCAACATCCGAAAACGCTTGTGCAACGCAAATTTTCTTATCGTATTTTTTAGTTGCCTCAATCATAGGCAAACTATCCAATCCGTTCAGTTGCCCTTGCAAACTGCGGTAATCAGGATGAAAATTTACTAATACTTCATACGCAGCAATGTTTGGATAAGTGTAAGTTCTACTTGCCAATTTCGGATGAAACCCATCGGAAACCATTGCCGTTGTTATAGTTTTGTTCCACTGGTGCAAAATATCTGCTCCTGATTGTTTTGAAGTTTTTGAGCCCGGCTGTTTGGATTGGGCCGAAACAACCGATGATAAAATAAATGAAACTGCGATTAGTAAATTTGTTTTTTTCATTTTTAAGTAAATTAGGACTTTCGCAAAGGGTTGTTTTTGACACGAATTACACGAATTTTTTACAAATTCAATTCGTGATAATTCGTGTAATTCGTGTCTTCTTTTTTATTTTTTTCTGTATTAAGTCTGTGCAATCTGTGGCGAAAATACTTGCTTTTAGACAGTTTATACCATTACTTTTTATATTTTAGTCCAATATATTGTTCTATCGTAACTTGTTTTGGAATAAACTATTGGACTAATTCTTATTGAGTAATGGTATTATTAGGAAATAAAACACACAAAACTACGAAAAGTTTTTTACCGAAAAGTTGCACTGATTTTACCCTCGTTCATCAGGTTCTGAACTTTCAGTTCCTGTGCCAGTTATGGGCACCTCTAATAAACTCTGACACAAAAAAAATGTTGACACGAATTATCACGAATTATCACGAAAGGAATTAGAAAAAATTCGTGTTAATTCGTGTCAAAAAAGAGTAATTAGAGGTGCCCTTATTAAAATTCGGACAATTCAGCAAACAGGTTCAAACTGTTCGCTTGGACAGCAGTGGCAAAGGAAAGCAAAGAATGTGATTTTATTTTTTTGTGAATAAAAAACTTTTGTATGTTTGCAGCCCGTTTATTCAAAAAATCTTATTCAAAATAATCAAACAAAAAACCATCTATGAAAAAATTAATTTTCTCTTTATCAATCGCAGGACTTTTAAGTTTTGGATTAAACAATAAAAACTTTGCACAAGATAATGCAGCCGCTGGAAGTGCTGCTACCACTGTTGCTGCTGCATCTTCCGATGTAGCACCGATGCCCGAAGAAAAAACATTTCACCAAGTGATGAAACAAAAATTTATTGAGGGCGGAGTAATATGGATGGCTCCGATTTTATTTTGTTTGATTTTCGGAATGGCGTTAGTTATTGAGCGGGTGGTTTATCTGAACCTCGCTACTACCAACACCGATAAATTAATTTCAGGCATTGAAGAAGCCCTGAAATTAGGCGGAACAGACGCTGCGAAAGAAGTTTGCAGAAACACAAAAGGTCCGATTGCAAGTATTTTTTATCAGGGATTAGACCGCTCCTCCGAAGGAATTGATGTGGTGGAAAAGTCCGTAGTTTCTTATGGTGGCGTGCAAGTGGGCTTATTGGAAAGGGGATTAACTTGGATTTCATTATTCATAGCAATGGCACCGATGTTAGGTTTCTTGGGAACGGTTGTGGGTATGATAGAAGCGTTTGATGCGATTGAAGCGGCAGGCGATATTTCTCCATCATTGGTTGCAGGTGGTATCAAAGTGGCTCTATTGACAACAGTTTTTGGATTAGTTGTGGCAATGATTTTACAAGTGTTTTATAATTATATTGTAGCAAAAATCGATTCGCTTGTGAATGGAATGGAAAACGCTTCCATCTCATTAATAGATGTATTAGTAAAACACGAACATTCAAAAAAATAAAGCCCCACCCGACCTTCCAAAAGGGAGGAAATTTGTGGATGCTTAAATCATAAATCATAAATCATAAATCATAAATCATAAATTTTATGTCAGACACATTTGTAAATCTCGGATTATATTTATCCTACATTCTAATCGTAGTGGGCACTTTGGCTGCTGTCGTATTCCCAATATTATATTTAATAAAAGACCCAAAAAGTGCAAAAGCAACATTCATTGGATTGGCAGCCGTTTTTGGCGTTTTGTTGATTTCTTATTTATTTGCAGATGGCACAGTGTTGCCAAGTTACGCTAACTACGGGACCACCGAAGCGAGTTCAAAATTTGTAAGCACAGGACTGATTGCATTTTATATTTTAGCATTTATTTCAATGGCTGCGGTAATTTATTCTGAAATTTCTAAAGCAATAAAATAAAAATTCTTCTATTTGTAACACACCACAGATGAAGGAATATTACAAAGAAAAACTGAAAGTTGACTTGGATTTGTTTAAGTTGTTTATTTCGGTAATCGTAGTGTTATCCGCAGGATTAGGCACACTTTTTCTAAATCGGAATTTTGGCGAAAGCATAGCAGAACTTACATTGTTTGTATCAGGTTGTGTTTTTTTATCAGGTTTGTTTATTCTTATAATCGTTTTATATTTTGAAATCAGAAAAGATTTAAAAGAAATAAAAAAGTAGAGTATTATGATACAAATTGTAGGAATTATTTTCATAGGGGTTGTACTTATTTCACTTGTTGTTTTTTTAATTTTTCAAGAATGGAAATCCTTGAATGAAAATTAAAATTCGTAACCATTTATAATTCAAAGATTGTAATTTATAATTTTAAAAAATGCCTGTAAACAAAAGAACTCCACCCGAAATCAATGCCGGTTCAATGGCTGACATTGCTTTTCTGTTGTTAATTTTTTTCTTGGTAACCACCACGATGGACCAAGATACGGGCTTGCAACGGATGTTACCTCCGCCTATTGATGAAAATATTAAGCCACCCGATTTCAAACAACGAAATGTGTTTGTAGTGCTTGTCAATGCTAACAATCAGTTGTTAGTTGAGGGACAACTTGGCGATATAAAAACATTAAGAAAAGACGCAAAGGACTTTATTGCAAACCTCCAAAACAAAGAAGAATTGCCCGAAAAAGAAATAAAAGAAGTTCCATATTTCGGACAATATCCAATATCAAAACAAGTAATTTCACTACAAAACGACAGAGGAACTTCTTACGAAATGTATATCAAAGTTCAGAACGAATTGGCTGCTGCATATAATGAATTGAGAAATGATTTAGCAATGTCAAAGTTCGGGAAATCGTATGATGAATTGGTAACTCTGAAAGACGAAGAAAAAATTAAAGCTATCCGAACCATCTATCCACAGCGGATTTCAGAAGCAGAGCCGAAAAATATTGGAGGGAAAAAATAACAGCCCCACCTGACCTCCCCAAAAGGGAGGAAATTGTGGGAGTTTAAATATATTATTTAAAACAATGGGAAAATTTAGAGGTAAAAAAGCAAACGCAAGCCCCGCAATATCCACAGCATCATTGCCCGATATTGTGTTTATGCTTTTGTTCTTTTTTATGGTTACGACTGTGATGCGTGAGACATCTTTGAAAGTGGAAGTACGAACTCCGAAAGCCACTGAAATAGCCAAGTTGGAGCGAAAATCATTAGTCAGTTATATCTATATCGGCAAACCCATCAAGGCAATGCAGGGCATCTATGGCACGGAGCCACGCATTCAACTAAATGACGCTTACGCAACCGTTCCGCAAATCCCTGAATTTATTGAGGCGGAGCGGCAACAACGGGAAGAAGTAGAAATTCCTTTGATGACCACTTCGCTGAAAGTGGATATGGAAGCCAAGATGGGCGTTGTTACTGATGTAAAACAAGAATTAAGAAAAGTAAATGCCCTCAAAATAAATTACTCCACCAAAAAAACGGATAAGATTTTTTAATTCGTTTTTCTTTTTTCTTGAAAAAATCTTTTTAATAATTCCACACATTCTTCTTTCAGAATACCAGTAATTACAATAGTTTTAGGATGAAGAATTTTTGAACTTTGAACTTTGAACTTTGAACTTTGGACTAATTTTTCAAATCCTTTTTTTTCATCACTCGCACCATAAACCAATTTCCCCAGTTGAGCCCAACCGCAAGCCCCAGCACACATTACACACGGCTCAAGAGTTACATAAATTGAACATTCATTCAAATATTTTCCACCTAAATAATTTGCTGCGGAAGTGATGGCTTGCATTTCAGCGTGTGCTGTAACATCATTCAGTCGCTCTGTTAAGTTGTGTGCTTTTGCAATTATTTTATTGTTGCAAACCACCACAGCCCCCACTGGCACTTCCTCCGCATCAAAAGCCCGTTGTGCTTCTTTCAATGCTTCACGCATAAAATATTCGTCAGAAAAAATTGGTGTAATCATTGTGCAAAACTAATTTTAAATTCTTTTTTAGTGATAATAAAATTTCAACTAAATTGCGTTTTTTTATTACAAGTCCATAGACCTGACAGGTTTCAAAAACCTGTCAGGTCTGAAAAAATTAAAAACTTATTTTCTATGAAAAACAAAAAATATTTTCTCGCCACACTTCTAGCAATACTAATATTATCAATCATTTCAGATACTTATTCATCAACACCAATTCCCCTCTCTTTTGGAGAGGGTCAGGGTGAGGCGTATAAATTGTTATGGAAAAAAATCGACAGTTTAGAAAACAAAGGTCTCACGAAATCCGCTCTGGCAGAGGTGGAGATGATTTATCAAAAAGCAAAGAAAGATAATAATGCTCCGCAATTTGTGAAGGCAATTATTTACCGAATGAAGTTTCAATCTTACATTGAGGAAAATTCGCAGGAGAAAAATATTTATGAATTGAAAGAAGAAACCAAGAATGCTAAATTTCCTATAAAGCCCATCCTACATAGTATTTTGGCGGAAATGTATTGGCGGTATTTTCAGAATAACCGTTATCTTTTTTACAACCGCACCGAAACCGTTGACTTCAAACAAGACGATATAAAAACCTGGGACAGCAAAAAATTAGTGCAGGAAATAATTGTAAATTATCAAATGTCTCTTGCTTTTATTCCTTGGACAAATAACCACTATTTTATTGGGGTTGGGGGGATAATTGAAACAGATAGTTTAAAAAAAATCCCATTAAATATTTATGATGAAATAATTATTTCCGACCAAAAAGAAAGCAGAAAATTTCGTCCAACGCTTTATGATTTTTTGGCTCATCGTGCAGTAGATTTTTTTATGAATGAAGAACCCTCTTTGACACAGCCCGCCTATAAATTTGTGATGAGTGGTAATGATTATTTTTTGCCAATGGATGAATTTATTAAGTTAAAAATTATAACAAAAGATACTTTGTCTTTAAAATATTATGCAATAAAAATTTTGCAGGATTTGATTACATTTCATATCAACAACACAGGAGTTACGAGTGAAAACGAAGATGCGTGGGCAAATATATTAATGGATGTAAATTTAAAACGATTGAAATTCGTTAAACATAATAGTGTTTCTGATATTAAGGATAGTTTGTTTTTCCAAGCATTAAAAGAATTAAAAATCCTATTTAGCTCTTTTGAAAATGCGGCTATGGCTGTGAGTTATGAGATTGCCACTGTATATTTTGAGCGAGGAAATAAATATAATCCGATGGTTTCCGAACAGTATAAATGGGATAAGAAAAGAGCAGTTAGAATTTGTGAAGACCCTAACATTTTCGGAGAATTGAGCGACAGAGAAATTGCACTTTGGGATGAAAGTATTTTTGAATATGAATACGAAGCAATTGGGAAAAATTGTCAATACTTGATTTCAAGAATAAATGAGAAGTCATTATCATTCACTACCGAAAAAGTAAATGTTATTGGCAAACCCTTTCGGGCATTGGTGAATTATAAAAATGTAAATAAAATTTTCTGTCGCATTGCACGGTTGCCTTTGGATAAATTTACTAACGAAACGCAGCAGCAATACGGGGAAGCGTTGATAAAAAAATATTTGGAATTAAAACCTGTGAAAGAATGGAGCGTTGATTTGCCCGATGACAAGGACTTTCAGCAACATTCGGTAGAAATAAAAATTCCTGAATTGCCGGCAGGAAGTTTCGTAATTCTTGTTTCTGACAACAACGAATTTCGTTACAAAAATAATGCTGTGGCTTACGGCAGCACTTGGGTTTCCAACATCAGTTACATTCAGCGAAATGCGAAAAATGGCAATGATATTTATGTGTTGGACAGGGAAAGTGGAGAACCGCTCAAAGGTGCGGAAATGCAGTTGTGGCTGCAAAAATACAATGCTTACGGCAACCGCAGATATGAATTTGAAAAGGCAGGAAAGTATATTTCGGATGTTAACGGATATATCCAAATTCCCGCTACCGACAAGGATTACAAAAATTATTTTTTAGAATTTAATTACAAGAACGATCATCTTTACAGCGATAATTCTATTTCAAATTATGCAAGTGATGATGAAGAAAAACAGAAATATTTAAAGACATTTTTCTTTTTGGATAGAGCCATTTATCGTCCTGGACAAACTGTCTATTTCAAAGGAATAGTGCTGGAAACCGATGGAGAGAAGAACGAAATAAAAACAAATTATTTGTCCATTGTGCAGTTGCTGGATGTGAATTATCAAAAGGTGTCGGAATTGAAATTAACTACGAATGAATACGGAACTTTCAACGGAACATTTATCGCTCCTTCATCAGGATTGACAGGGCAAATGGAAATAAAAAATGAGAACGGACAAATTTATTTTTCGGTGGAAGAATACAAGCGACCGAAGTTTGAAGTGGTGTTTGAACCCGTGAAAGGTGTGTATAAATTAGGAGAAATAATTAAAGCGAAAGCCACAGCCAAAGCGTTCTCTGGTGCAAATATAGATGGAGCAGATGTGAAATATCGTGTGGCAAGAACGGTGTCTTTTCCTTATTGGTGGCGTTATTACGGAGATTATCATTCGCAATCTACACAAATGGAAATTACCAACGGTGTGAGCAAAACCAATGCTGACGGTAGTTTTGAGATAGAATGGACAGCAATTCCTGATTTGAGTATTTCAAAATCATCCAATCCATACTACAATTTTACGGTGTATGCTGATGTTACGGACATCAATGGCGAAACGCATAGTAGCCAAAAAAGCATCACTGTTGCATATACTGCTTTGAAAATAAAATTGGATGTTCCTGAAACTGTAAATAAAACGCCTCACCCTGCCCTCTCCAAAGGAGATGGTTTTTCGCTCACTACAACCAACTTGAATGATGAATTTGAACCGTCAAAAGTTTCTGTTGTGATTTATGAATTGCAGCAACCGGAACGAATTTTAAGAGAACGATATTGGGCTCAACCCGATAAATTTTTAATTAGTAAAACAGATTGTCAAGCTGCGTTTCCGAATGATATTTATGATGATGAAAACAATAAAGAGAAATGGGAAAGGAAGAGTAAAGTGTTTGAAAGTGTTGTGAATACTGAAAAACACACCCCTGACCCCTCTCAAAGAGGGGAAATTGTGGCGATTGAAAAAATGCAGGAATGGAAATCGGGAGAATATGTGATAGAGGCGAAAACCATTGATAAATTTGGAGAAGAAGTAAAAGAAATAAAATATTTTACCCTGTTTTCTGAAAAAGAAAAAACTCCTCCGCTCAATGTTTATGATTGGTTCAGTGTTTTGAAAAACAAAGGGGAACCCGGTGAAAAAGCAAAATTTTTAATTGGGACAAAAGAGAAAAATGTGAAAGTAATTTATGAAATAGAGCACGAAAATAATATCGTTAAAAAAGAATTTCTGAATTTGAGCGATGAGCAGAAAACCATTGAAATTCCTATTGAAGAGAAACACAGAGGAAACTTTTTTGTGCATTTTATTTTCATTAAAAACAACAGAAAATATCAGCATAGCGAAACGATTTTTGTTCCACACACGAACAAAGAATTGGATTTTGAATTTGAAACATTTAGAAATAAATTATTGCCTGGACAACAAGAGGAATGGAAAATTAAAATAAAAGACCACCCCACCCTAACCCTCCCCAAAAGGGAGGGAAGTTCGCAAAATAAGAGCAAAGGAAATTTGGACACAATTTCCTCCCCTTCGGGGAGGTCAGGTGGGGTGGATAAGTTTGCTGCGGAAATGGTTGCTGCAATGTATGATGCCTCTTTGGATGCTTTCAAAATGAATAGTTGGGACTTTGATATTTTAAATTTTAATATTTCTTCGCTTGGCTGGCAGGCAAACCATTTCGGAACTTCCGGCTCAAATATTTATGCGTTGGAATGGAATAAATATCCGAAAACATTTTTTAGAGTTTATGATATATTGAATTGGTTTGGATTTGATAATTATAATAGATATATCGGAAAAAGAGTAATGAATATGTCTTATTCTCGTGCTGCAAATGCCGCACCTCAAATGATGAAAGTGGCTGCTGATGAAGAAATGATGCAAGAAGCAGCAAATAAAGCAGTTGCAGGAGATACAAATGCTAATTTGATAACAAAAAACAAATCCGAAAATTTAGATGATAAAAAAACAGAACCGCAGCAAACACAGATGGGTGCTGTAAAAGCAAGAAAAAACTTTAATGAAACCGCATTTTTTTATCCTACTCTAATGACCAACGAAAATGGTGAAGTAATAATAAAATTAACTATTCCCGAAGCATTGACAAAATGGAAAATGATGGGTTTTGCTCACACCAAAGATTTGAAATACGGACAAATTCAAAAAGAATTGGTAACACAAAAGGATTTAATGATTGTTCCCAATGCCCCAAGGTTTTTCAGAGAGGGAGATAAAATTATTTTCAGTGCAAAAATTACTAATCTTTCGGAAAATGATTTGAGTGGGAATGCACAGTTGTTGCTGTTTGATGCGATAACAATGGAACGCCTCACCCTGACCCTCTCCAAAGGAGAGGGGAATTCGGATGAAAAATCGGATAAGAATTTTTCTGTTAAAAAAGGACAAAGCACGGTAGTGAATTGGGAATTAAAAATTCCTGATGGTGTGCAGGCAATAACTTATAAAGTGTTTGCAAAATCAGGTATTTTCACGGATGGAGAAGAAATGTCTTTGCCCGTTCTTACGAATAGAATGTTGGTAACAGAGGCATTACCATTGAATGTTAGAGGAAATCAGACAAAAGAATTTCGTTTGGAAAAATTAATTAACTCCTCACAAATTTCCTCCCCTTCGGGGAGGTCAGGTGGGGCTTCTACTTTGCGTCATCATAAACTAACTCTTGAATTTACTCCAAATCCCGCTTGGTATGCTATACAGGCGTTGCCTTACCTGATGGAATACCCTTACGAATGTGCGGAACAAATCTTTTCGCGATACTACGCAAACTCAATAGCCACGCACATTGCAAATTCTAATCCGAAAATAAAAGCGGTGTTTGATAGTTGGAAAATGAGCAGTAACACAGATTATCAATCTGTGCAAGGCAGTACAAAAGGCACAGAATTATATTCTGCGTTACAAAAAAATCAGGAGTTGAAATCCTTGCTGTTAGAGGAAACCCCGTGGGTGATGGATGCAAATAATGAAACAGAAAGAAAGAAGAGGGTGGGGTTGCTTTTTGATTTGAATAAAATGTCAAACGAGTTGGAAGCCACTGAAATCAAGTTGTTGAAGGCACAATTGCCCAACGGTGCGTTTCCTTGGTTTGCCGGAATGCGAGAGGACAGATATATCACACAGCATATTGTTTGTGGCTTTGGTCATCTTGCTCATCTTGGGATTATAACACACCCCCTGACCCCCTCTCAAAGAGGGGGAAGTTCGGAAATAAAGGAAATGCTGCGAAAAGCAGTTTTGTTTTTAGATGATAAAATGCGTGAAGATTATGATTATTTAGTTACTAATAAAATAGACTTAACAAAAAATAATTTAAGCAGTTCGGATATTCAATATTTCTATGCAAGAAGTTATTTTAGAGATATTGCTTTGAATGAAAAAAATAAAATTGCGTTTGATTATTATTTCGGTCAGATGAAAAAGTATTGGTTAGAAAATTCTCGTTATATGCAAGGAATGACAGCACTTGCGTTAAATCGTTACGAGCCAGAACAAGACAAGAATATTCCTATGCTGATTATAAAATCATTGAAAGAAAATTCTATTTCTAATGAAGAAATGGGAATGTATTGGAAAGAAAACAGCGGTGGATACTACTGGTATGAAGCACCGATAGAGACGCAAGCCCTGTTAATAGAATGCTTTGATGAAGTGGCGAATGATAAAAAATCGGTGGATGAAATGCGAATTTGGCTTTTGAAAAACAAGCAAACAAATGATTGGAAAACCACCAAAGCCACAACTGAAGCGTGTTATGCGTTGTTGTTAAGAGGAACGGAATGGTTAGCCACAGAAAATAAAGTGGATATTAAACTTGGCACAAATTCCCTCTCCTTTGGAGAGGGTCAGGGTGAGGCGGGAACTGGATATTTCAAAACCTCTTGGAATGGAAATGAAATAAAACCCGAAATGGGCAAGGTAACTATAACAACACACCCCCTGACCCCCTCTCAAAGAGGAGGAAATTCGGAGGGTGGAATATCGTGGGGAGCTTTGTATTGGCAGTATTTTGAGCAGTTGGATA
>Ga0247727_10013919_pt1 | contig 13458 bp, 15 predicted proteins | sample WisWelCaveWW1625_FD_202498 | JGI IMG/M metagenome (GOLD analysis project Ga0247727, IMG submission 202498) | Biofilm microbial communities from Wishing Well Cave, Virginia, United States - WW16-25 | ecosystem: Environmental > Aquatic > Deep subsurface > Groundwater > Cave microbial mat | place... | reverse complement strand
ACCGGCTCGGCCTTGACGATCTTCTCCCCCTCCAGTGTCAGGACGACCTTGAGGACGCCATGCGTGGCCGGATGCTGCGGGCCCATATTCAGTAGCAGCTCTTCGGTCTTCAGCAGCGGAAGTTGGGCCTCGGTTGCAGCGAGGGGCGGTATCACGCTTAGGACTCCAAGAACTCGAATGTGTCGCGCCAGCCGCGGCCCTCGACGGGGAAGTCCTTGCGAAGCGGATGGCCCTCGTCATATTCATCTGGCAGGAGGATCCGCTTGAGGTTGGGATGGCCGACAAACCGGATGCCCATCATGTCGAAGACCTCGCGTTCCAGAAAGTCGGCCCCTTTCCAAATATCCACGACCGAGTCCACCACGCAGTCGTCCGCCCGCACGCGGGTTTTGAGGCGCACCTGCCACTTTTTCCGGATGGAAAAAAATTCGTGGATGACCTCGAATCGTTCCACCTGCGTGGGGTCGTCCACCGATGCGATGTGGATCGGGTAATCGAAGTCCATCTCCGGATCGTCTTTGAGAAAGCGACAGACCGCGTGCAGGCCGGCCTTCTGAAGATGAATCGAAAGATCGCCGCGAAATAGGGTAGACCCAAGATAAATACCGGGGAACCGTTCTCGCACCGCCTGGGCAATCGGGTGCGCGTCGCCCGTCTCCATCCCCCTGGGAATTTTCATACCGTGAAGACCTTCTTCTTCATGATTTGGTCTTGCAGCCGCAAGATTCCCTCTAGGAGGGCCTCTGGCGATGGGGGACAGCCCGGAACGTAAATGTCCACCGGCACGAAGCGGTCTACCCCTTGCACGACCGGATAGCTGTTGTAGATGTTGCCGGACGTGGCACAGGAGCCCATGGAGATCACATATTTGGGTTCGGGCATCTGGTCGTAAACCATGCGGATGATCGGCGCCATCCGTCGGCAGACGGTGCCCGCCACGATCATCAGGTCGGATTGCCGGGGAGAGCCGCGAAAGACCCCCGCGCCGTAGCGGTCAATGTCGTAGCGGGACGCCACCGCCGCGATCATCTCGATGGCGCAGCAGGCCAGGCCGAACGTCATCGGCCAGAGCGACCCTTTGCGCGCCCAGTTGACGGCCTGATCCAGTTTGAGCGTGATGAAGTTGGACTCAAACTTTCCCGTTAGTCCCATTCCAGCCCTCCCTTGCGCCAGGCGTAGGCAAACGCCAGCACGAACAGCGCGATGAAAATGAGCATCGAGACGAAACCATAACCGCCGATCTTTCCGAAGACGACGGCCCACGGATAGAGAAAGGCGATCTCGATGTCGAAGATGACGAAGAGCATGGCGATGATGTAGTAGCGGATGGGGAAGGGCATCCGGGCGTCGGAGATGGGGATTTCGCCGCATTCGTAGGGAGAGAGCTTGGCCTTATTAAAGACGCGCGACTGAACGAAGTAGCTGAGAACGAGCGTGCCGACGCCAAACCCAATCGCCAGCACGATGAAGATGAAGATGGGGACATACTGGGACATGGCGTCTCCAGATCCATGCCGGCATTTGCGGCACGGCCCACGCGAGCGGCCCGCCGCCTCGCGCGTCCACCTCTAAGCCGGCCCATTTTAGTCTGCGGATTTGTGGATGTTCAATGTTCCGCGGTCATCTTCAGAATGGATGGATTCCGGCTGGGGTGGATCAGGGAACATTACGATGCCCACAGGGTTTCATCGCGCCTTGCCGCAGTCTTGGGCAACGCAGGATTCCCCGTTAGGGGCCAGAGGCGCGAGATACGAGAGCGTCACGTTCAGGATTTCTTTCCCAATGGCCGCAGGGTCGGCGTCGGCATTGACGATCCGAATCCGCTCCGGATTTTGTCGGGCGAGGTCTAAGTAGCCGCGCCGAACGGTTTGGTGGAAGGCAAGCGATTCTCGATCCAGGCGATTGATCTCGGCGCGCGCGGACAATCGGGCCAACCCCTTTCTTGCGTCCAGATCGAGCAGAAAGGTCAAGTTGGGCGTGAGGCCATCTGCCGCCCAGACCAAATTGGGCGCAAGTTTCTCGATCGGCAGTCCCCGTGCGCATCCCTGATAGACGATCGTGGCGTCCGTGAAACGGTCGCATAAAACGACTTGACGCGCCGCGAGCGCGGGGCGAATCACCTCCTGGACATGCTGCGCGCGGCTTGCCAGATAGAGGAAGCATTCCGTGCGTGCATCCATCGGCGTGCGATGCGCCGCCAGGAGGAGGGCACGGATGCGGTCGCCCATCTCGGTGCCACCGGGCTCGCGGGTAAGCACGGTGGAATGGCCTGCTTGGATCAGACGATCTTTCAGCGCCGCGGCCTGCGTCGTTTTTCCGCTGCCTTCGATGCCTTCCAGCGTGATGAAACAACCGGGCATGGGAAGATCAAACTCCCTCATCTTCACGGCGTCGTGGCCCGTCCCGTTGTGTCGTGGTAGAAGGCGACGGCGGTCTGCGTCCAGGCCACGCCGACCGGACCCAGGGTGGATTGTTGAATCATCCTCGCGCCCTGCGGCATCAACACGCCCAGGCCCCAAAGCAGCAGGGCAATCATCAGCAACCCCCGCAGCGCTCCGAACAGCGCGCCCGCCCAGCGGTCCGCCGACTTCATGCCCGTTCCCTTCAGGGCGGTGCTTAAAAAGACGCCCAGCCAGCTGACGCCAAAGAAGACCACGATAAAAATCAGCGCAAAACTGCCGACCTTAGCCAGCATCGGCGCAACGCCCGACAGAGAGGAGGCAAGCAGCGGATGAAAGCGGTAGGCCAGAAAAAGCCCCGACGCAACCGCAGTGAGCGAGAAGAGTTCGCGGATGGCCCCGCGCGCCACCCCGACCAGAACGTTCAGGACGAGGACGGCCAGGACGACGATGTCGAGCCAGTGCACCTGGATCATGGGGCCTTCTCCAGACCGGGCGATATCAGAGCGGCACGATCTCGTACTGCTCAACGTGCAGGTTGGCGTCGGCCTTGATAATCATCCGGCGTTGATACTCGCGCTCCAATGCCTCCACGCGCGGGCGCTCCGCGTCGCACAAGAAATCGGCGACAGAGGGGTGAACACCGATGATCACTTTTTTGTAGCGTGGCGACGCAGCCAGACGACGGACCGCCCTGAAAATCTCATAACCCACCGTCGTGGGCGACTTGGTGTAACCTCGCCCTTCGCAATAGCAACACGGCTCGCACAGCGCCCGCATCAGGTCTTCGCGTGTGCGCTCGCGCGACATCTGCACCAGACCCAGGTCTGAAATTTTGAGGATGTGGGTCTTGGCCTTGTCACGGGCCAGCGCCTCGTTAAACGTCGCGAAGACCTTCTCCCGATTTTTCTCTTTTTCCATATCAATAAAGTCAATGATGATGATGCCGCCCGTATTGCGGAGCCGCAGCTGATGGGCAATCTCCTTGCAGGCCTCCAGGTTCGTTTTGAGGATGGTCTCCTCGAGGTCTTTCTTCCCAACGTAGCGTCCGGTGTTGACGTCAATGACGGTGAGCGCCTCGGCACGGTCAATGACCAAATAGCCACCCGATTTTAGCCACACCTTTCGGTTCTTGGCGCGGGCGATCTCCGCTTCCAGACCGTAGGCCTCAAAGATCGGTTCCTCTTTCTCCCAAAGTTGAAGCCGCGACGCATACCCGGCGAGGTAGGTCTTCACATATTCCTTGATGCGTTCGTACTCCGGCTTGGAATCAATAATCAACCGATCCACCTCGCGGGTAAACAGATCGCGGACCGTGCGGAAAATGAGGTCGAGATCGCTGTGAAGGAGAACCGGCGCGGGACGGCCCTCCTGTTTCCGGAGCGTCTCCTGCCAGACCGCCTCCAAAAATTCCATATCCTGCGTAAGCGCCTCATCCGTCATGCCGTCGGAGACCGTACGAACGATGTAGCCGCCCTCTGAATTCTTCAGACGCCGGATGATGTCTTTCAGACGCCGGCGCTCACTGTCCTGCGTGATGCGCCTGGAGACGCCGATATGATTCACGTTGGGCAGATAGACCAAAAAGCGTCCGGGCAGCGAAACGTAGGTGGTGACGCGGGAGCCTTTGGTGCCGATGGGCTCTTTGGAAACCTGCACGATCACCTCCTGCCCTTCCTTGAGCAGGGCCTCGATTGTCAGAGGCTTTCTTCGACGCGCGCGCGTGGGCTTCTGATCGGACGAGGCCGGGACGGCCTGCGCATCCTCACCCGCCTCGCCCGCTTCCACCCCGTCGCCTGCGCCCGGCACGGTTTCGACGCCTTCCGCCTCTGCTACCGCGCGTGCCGGATCCTCGCCCGTCGCGGTCTCCCACGCCTCCGACCCGTCCCCTTGCGTAATGCGTGGCGCCGCGTCACCGCTTGGGTCTGCAAATCTGTCTGCGCCTTCCTCTACGGCGTTCCGCACCGCCTCTCCGAGCGCCGGCTCTTCCGTGATTTCCAGATCGTCCATAAACGGTGGAACCCCGTTCATGTCGTCTCCCACCGCCGCGTCTTCGGAAGGCGCCTCCGTTACCGCGGGATCGTGTGCTCCGCCTGGGGGCATCACGTCCGCGACATAGAGGAAGGCGGCCTTCTCCAGACCAATATCTACAAACGCCGCCTGTATGCCGGGCAACACCTTGACGACGCGGCCTTTGTAAATGTTGCCGATCACGCCCCGCTCCTTCTTGCGATCAAGATGAATCTCCACCGCGGCCTTATCTTCCAGTCTGGCCACGCGCGTCTCCTCTGGCGTGGCGTTAATGATAATCTCTACGGACATTCTGCACCCTTAAAATGGCTTTGGAAAATGGCCCTGGAAAATGACCCTGGAAATGGCTTTGGGCGGACGCCGCCCCGGGCGCAGTATATCACCGTCACCCATGGCGTTGCGACCACGCCTCTAGGCCCTGTCATGACCACAGGGGTCTCTAAAAACGAGACGGCGGAGAGGATTGGACCCTCTCCCTAGTTTGGCCGTGACGCACGGCGGTTCCTTGGCCGTGGCCTTGGCCGCCACGGATTTTCCCGCGTCGTTTTGATATATTCCCCGCATGTTATCTTGTATGGAGGTTGCGCTGCTGGCCGCCCGTCAGGCGGGTCGCATTCTGCGCGCCGGTCTGCATCAGGATTTACAGGTCTCGTACAAAGGCGTCCGCAACCTCGTGACGAACGTGGATCGCGCCGCGGAGGCGCGCATCATCCGAACGATCCTTCACCATTTCCCGACACACAGCATTTTGGCCGAGGAGAGCCACCCCCACGAGGGAGACTCGGATCATCGCTGGATCATTGACCCGCTGGACGGCACGACCAATTACAGCCACCGGTTCCCGTTTTTCTGCGTCTCGATCGCCCTGGAGGCGCGCGGCCAGATGCAACTGGGCGTGGTGTACGATCCCCTGCGGCGGGAATGTTTTTGCGCCGAGGCCGGCGCGGGTGCGACGCTCAACGGGCGGCCGATTTCCGTCTCCTCGACGGCAACCCTCAAGAAGAGTTTGTTGGTAACCGGCTTCGCATATGACATTCAGACCCACCCCAAGAACAACCTCGATCATTTCATCCGCTTTAGCCTCTCGGCGCAGGCCGTCCGCCGGACGGGTTCCGCGGCGCTCGACCTTTGTTACGTTGCCGCTGGCCGCTTCGACGGTTTTTGGGAGATGCGACTCCACCCCTGGGATACCGCCGCGGGTAGTCTGATCGTGGCGGAGGCGGGTGGTCGCGTGAGCCGCTTCTCCGGCGCGCCCTATGCCAATGGGGATGAAGACATCCTGGCCACAAACGGGAAGATACACGCGGAGATGATCCGGCATTTTGAAGGGTAGCCCATGGCCAGTTTGCGGATTCACTTCAACGACGAATTCCGGTGGGTTTTCACCCTTCTGGAAAAAGAGGTGCGCATTGGGCGCACCGAGGAGAACCATGTGGTGCTCCGGCACGCCAAGGTATCGCGGGAGCACGCGCGCATCCGTCGAGAGGGCGAGCGGTTTATTCTGGAAGATCGGAGCGGCACGGGTCTGGACCTGAACCATCAAACCATCACCGGGGCGGTTTTGAAAGACGGCGACGTGATCCAGATCGGCGCTTTTCGCCTGGTGTTCTCCACCCGATCCGAGGGCGGGCCGACGACGGATTCACTCAATCGCGATCCCACGCTTCACCTCGCGTCCGCCGAGCCGACGGCCACGACATACGCGCGGGCAGAGTTACACGCGCGCGCCGGGCCCGATATGGACAAACGCTTCACGCTGACGGGCGGCATCAAGAAAATAGGGCGAAGCGGCGTGAACGACATTGTCCTGTCCGACTGCGCCGTTTCCAGTCTGCACCTGGAGGTGGAGTGGAGCCAGGGCGGACTGCACGTCTGGGATGTGGGAAGCACGAACGGAACGCGGATCAATGGACAAAAGGTGCAGCGCGCGACGGTGCCGGTTGGTTCCGAGATTCACATCGGCCAGACGGTGTTGCGGTTGTGCATGGAAGAGGTGACCAAACCGGTTGTATCGCTCGGCCGCATCGTGGGGCAAAGCGCTGGAATGTGCGAGGTCTTCAATGTCATCCGGAAAAGCGCGCGCAAAGATGTGACGGTGCTGATTCAGGCGGAGACCGGCTGCGGCAAGCAGCGGGTGGCGGAGGAAATTCATGCCTTGAGCCCGCGCAGGGATGGCCCGTTTATCACGCTCGACTGCGGGGCCATCTCGCCCGAGTTGATAGAGTCGGATCTCTTCGGCCATGAAAAGGGGGCCTTTACCGGCGCCCATACCCGACGCCTCGGCGTCTTTGAGCAGGCCAATCGTGGCACCATTTTCCTGGATGAAATCGGCGAGTTGCCGCTCTCCATGCAACCCAAGATGCTCCGCGTGATGGAAGAGCAGGTATTTAGAAGGGTCGGCGGCAGCGAAACCATCCGGTCGGATTTTCGGATGGTCGCGGCGACCAACCGCCAACTCGACGCGGAGGTGAAAGCGGGCCGCTTCCGACAGGATTTATATTTCCGGCTCAATGTATTGCCGCTCTTCCTTCCCCCGCTCCGGGAACGTCTGGATGATATTCCGTTGTTGGTGGACCACTTCCTGCTTGGAAAATCCATGCGCGCGCCGAAGGAGACGATGGATAAATTGATGCGTCACACGTGGCCGGGAAACGTGCGGGAGTTGCGCAACGTCATTGAGCGGGCGGTCGTTCTGGCGGAGGGCGAAGTCCTACAGCCGGACGACATCCTTTTTCTTCAGACATCTGCTCCGGGCCAGGCCGATGCTGCAGCCTCCGTGCCACCCACCTCACTGGACGGCGTGGAAAAGGAGGCCATCCTCCGCGCCTTGCAGGCCCATGCCGGAGATAAACGGGCCGCCGCCGCATCGTTGGGCATCGCGCTCTCCACGCTCTACGACAAACTCAAGCGGTACCAGTAGAGGGGCGGCCTACAGGCGCGCGCGTGCGATCGGCGGCAAGCCGCCCCTCCTGGCGATGAGAGAAGGGCACGCCCATAATCCAACCCTTCGCTAAACCCGTTTGCAACCAGGCAGGTCTTGCAGGCAGGTCTTTCAGGCGGGCCTTGCAGGCGGGTCTTGACGCGGATTTAAGGCGGGGAGATGAAGTAGCGCGTCCGGTAGAAAGTCAACTCAGCGATAGACTCCTGAATGTCGGCCAGCGCCAGATGGGCCGCTGGTTTTTTGGGGGCGAGCGCGCCACCCGGATACCACCGGCGCACCAGTTCCTTGATGGTGCTAACGTCAATGCTGCGGTAGTGAAAATAGGCGTGCAGCGTGGGCATGTGGCGCGCGAGAAACCGCCGGTCGTGTCCGATGGAGTTGCCACAGAGCGGCGATTTCTTCTCCGGGCAGTGGCGTTGGACAAATTCGAGTGTCTGCATTTCCGCCTCCTTCAGCGAGATGTCCGACGCCGCCACCCGCGCCAGGAGTCCGGACTTGGCGTGCGTCTCCCGGCTCCACGCCTCCATCGCGTCCAGCGTATGCGCCTCCTGCCTGATGGCGAGCACGGGGCCTTCTGCGATGGGGCGAATTTGACTGTCGGTGATGATGGTAGCAATCTCGATGATCGCATGGCGATCTGGGTCGAGCCCCGTCATTTCCAAATCCAGCCAAATCAGATGATGCTCGCTTTGCATGGAGATCCCTCACTACCCGCGCGCCGCCCCGTGATCGGGGTCGGCGCTGTTTCCCAAAACGCGACGGGCCTACATATCACAGTGCCCGCCCTGCTGGAAAGGGGCGCACTGCCAGATCAGTCTTGCTAAGGTGATCCTGCCCTTATAGAGTAGAGCGGACATTCCTGTTTTGGCTTGACGGGGCCGGCCCGTCTTTGCAAAGTCCATCTGGACTCGTGTACCCTCCGTCGCGCTTCTTGATAGGAGGTGTGTGGATGGCCTTCCCCGTTCATCGGCCCAGGCGATTGCGGCAACACGGCGCACTTCGACGGATGGTCGCCGAGACCGCATTATGCGTGGATCACCTCATCTACCCGCTCTTTGTCACGGAGGAGAAGGCCGGGAAGAGCGAGATTGCGTCCATGCCCGGGCAGTATCGTTTTTCCATTCCAGAATTGGCTCGGGAGGCCCGTGCCGCGTTCGACCTTGGCGTTCCCGCCGTCATCCTCTTTGGTATCCCAGGGACAAAAGACGAACACGGCGCGGCTGCGGTGGATCCGAACGGCGTGGTTCAACGGGCCATCCGGGCCATTAAAGATCGGACGCCGGATTTGTACGTTCTCACCGACGTTTGCATTGACGAATACACCTCCCACGGCCACTGTGGCCTCGTCCGAGACGGCCAGATCCTCAACGACGCCACGCTCGACGTGCTGGCCCAGATGGCGGTGTCGCACGCCAGGGCGGGCGCGGATATGGTGGCGCCGTCGGACATGATGGATGGCCGCGTGGGCGCCATACGCCGGCGCCTGGACGAGGCTGGCTACACCCAGACACCGATCCTCGCGTATGCGGCCAAGTATGCCTCCTGTTTTTACGCCCCGTTCCGCGAGGCCGCGGACTCCGCTCCCGCCTTCGGAGATCGCAAAAGTTATCAGATGGATCCGGCCAATCGTCGCGAGGCCTTGCGCGAGGTGACGCTGGATGTGGAAGAGGGCGCGGACATGGTGATGGTCAAGCCCGCGCTTGCGTATCTGGATGTCATCCGCGACGTCAAGGCGCGCTTTGATCTGCCCGTCGCGGCCTATCAAGTGAGCGGGGAGTACGCGATGCTGAAGGCCGCGGCACAACGAGGATGGCTCGATGAAAAACGCGCGGTGATGGAAACGCTCCTCTCCATCCGCAGGGCGGGGGCCGATGTGATCCTGACCTACTTCGCCAAAGACGTTGCCGCGTGCCTCCGGGAAGACCCCTCGCGATGAAACTGGCGATTGGCACGCCGAACATCCAACCACCGGGCGGCCATCCTGTCGTGGCCATCGGCAATTTCGACGGCTTGCATCTGGGACACCAGGCCATCCTCCGACAGGCCGTGGCGCATGCCAGGACGCGCGCGGCGTTGGCCGTGGCGCTCACGTTCGAGCCGCATCCCACGCAGGTGCTTGCGCCCGAACGAGAAATGCGGTTGCTCTATCCGTTCCAGACCAAGATACGGCTGATCGAGGCCCTGGGCGTGGACATGACCTTTGTGGCCGATTTTAATGCTGCCTTCGCGCGGCAAAGCCCGGAGGTATTCGCGCAGTCCATTTTACGGGACCGGATCGGGTGCCGGACGGTTGTCGTAGGGCGGGATTACCGCTTTGGAAAGGATCGCGCTGGGGATGTTGCGACGTTGACCGCGCTCGGTCGGACGCTGGGGTTTGAAGTCATCTCAACCGACCCGGTTGGGATGGACGGCATCCCCGTCCGCTCATCGCGGATTCGCGCCTTGCTCCATGAGGGCGACGTGGCGCTGGCCGCACGCCTGTTGGGACGCCATTACGCCGTATCGGGGAAGGTAATCCGAGGCGATGGCAGGGGCAAATCGATTGGCTTCCCAACCGCCAACATCCGCCTGCCCAACGAGGTTATTCCCGGGCCAGGTATCTACGCCGCGCGGATTCACGTCCTGCGCGCGGAAGGGCCGCGCGCGTTCGACGGGGCGGTCTACCTCGGCGCAAACCCGACCTTTCATCAAGGCGAGGCACACCGCAGCGAGATCCGGCTGGAGGCGCATCTGCTCGACTTTGACGGCGACCTCTACGACCGGCGGTTGCAGGTGACGTTCGTGGACCGGGTGCGCGGTGATGAGGCGTTCGCCAACCCAGACGCCCTGATCCAGCAAATGCGCCGCGATGTAGAGCGGGCCCGCGCCCTCCTGAAGGCCGTCCCCCCGCCGCAGTCAGAGGGGCCGTTTCTGGGTCCCTGGCCGACGGGGTAAGCCGGACGGGCGGGATCGCGTAGAAAGGAGCAGATCTATCACCTCGCGTACCGCTCCCCTCCCCCCCGCGTGCGATGTCACCCAATCCACGGCCGCCCGAATCGAGGCCACGGCGTTGGAAGGCGCTGCGGACAGACCCACGCGCTTTAGCACAGGCAGGTCGGGCAGATCGTCGCCGACGTAGGCCACTTCGGCATCACGCAGGCCATGTGTCAGGAGAATGCGTTCGTACACCGCGAGCTTGTCCGCAATGCCTTGATGGATCGCTTCGACGCCCAGCTCCTGGGCGCGATGGCGCGTTGCCTGAGAGGCGCGCCCAGAAATCCATCCGACGCCCACACCCGCCTGCTGCAGCAGCCGGATGCCCTGGCCGTCATACACGCAAAAGCCGAGATGTTGCACGCCGTAGTCGTTGACGTAAACCGCGCCGTCGGTCAGCACCCCGTCCACGTCCAACAGCAGATACCGGATGTTTTTAGCCTTCTTGCGGCGCGTGGCCAGGCCCACCATTACACCACCCCTTTCTTGAGTAGATCGTGCAGATGTACCACGCCCGCCACCCCGCCGTCGGCATCGCTAACGATCAGCACCGTGATGGCGTGGCTTTCCATGACGTAGACGGCTTGCATCGCCAGCGTACGGGCTAATGTGGTCTTCGGATTGCGGTTCATCACCTCTGATGCGGGCAACGAGAAAAAGGCGTTTGGATGATCGGGCTTCGGGTGATTGGGCTTCGAGTGATCGGGCGGGGGAACCATGCACCGCCGGAGGTCACCATCGGTGATGATGCCCGAAAGCCGTCCCGTCGGGCCGACAACCACCGCCATGCCCAAGCGCTTGGCCGTCATTTCCAGCACGACCTCACGCATGGACGTCCCTTCGGCCACGCGGGGTACTGCATCACCCGTGTGCATCACGTCTCCGACCGTCAAAAGCAGGTTGCGCCCCAGATTCCCTCCTGGGTGAAACGAGGCAAAGTCTTCCCGACGAAATCCTTTTTTCTGAAGGACGGACACGGCCAGGGCGTCGCCCATCGCGAGCGTGGCCGTGGTGCTCGCCGTTGGCGCCAGACCCAGTGGACAGGCCTCCTCGCGCACGGCGACATCCAGCACCACGTCGCTCATCTTGGCCAGGGTCGCATTGACGTTGCCCGTCATGCCGATCAGCGGGAGGCCCAGCCGTTTGATGGACGGCAGGATGCGGAGCAATTCTTCCGTCTCGCCGCTGTTGGAGATCGCGAGGGCGACGTCTTCTTTGCCGACCATGCCCAGATCGCCGTGAATGCCCTCGGCGGGGTGCAGAAAAAAGGCGGGCGTACCGGTGCTGGCCAGCGTCGCGGCAATTTTTTTGCCGATCAACCCCGACTTGCCCATGCCAATGACAACGACATGACCGCGGCAGGCGCAGCACAGCTGCACGGCCGCTTCAAAGCGCGCGTCCATGCGCGGCAGAAGGTCTAAAATCGCCTCGGCCTCTAGGGTCAGAACTCTGCGGCCCACCTCGACAGACATACCCCATCCTCCCAATAAAACGGCGTCAATCTACCACAAATCAAGAACTTTAGAAACGAACCCCATCCACAGGGTCGGACGGGATAGGACAGAACCACGGCACGTCGTTATAGAGGAACTCCATGGGATGACAATCAAAAACCGACTTTGCCGTGGTCCTGTGCAGCCCCTTGTGTTTCGGGCGCGGTTGCAGTAGATTGCGCGTGTTTCGGCGCAAAGCGTGGCGCGTCCGAGACAGGTGGTTGTACGGGTTCCGACGTCGCGTCGGGCCATCGCACGCGGTGTGAAGTAATCCCCAAAATGTCGTATACCCCCCTGGCGGCCTACCGGAGTGTCGGCGTGGAAACGCGCGTCGAGTCGGCGAGCCCGCACGCCCTGATCCTCATGCTCTTCGACGGCGCCCTGGCCTCCATTGCCGGTGCCAAGCTCCAAATCAAGCGTGGCAACATCCTCAAAAAAGGCGGCGCCATTACCAAAACCATCGCCATCCTCGAGGAACTCAATGCCAGTCTCAACATGGAGGCCGGTGGGCATATCTCGGCCCAGTTGCGCGATCTCTACCTCTATATGATGCAACGCCTGCTGCGGGCCAATCTTCAAAACGACATAAAAATTTTAGATGAGGTCGGCGCGCTTCTTCTCAACCTGAGAAACGGATGGGCGTCTATGGGCCGGTAGAGGGCGGGTGGGCGATTGGAGGAACCCGTGCGGGGGAACCATGCGGAGGGAACCATGCGGGCGATTTTAAGCGTGCTGATGGGGTGGGGTCTGGCCGCGTCTGCGGCCTGGGGATTCGATGTGACGGGGCTTTCCACGCCAGAAAGCCTGATTGTTGACCCAGCCAGTGGGAATTATTACATCGCCAACATCAATGGGAGCCCGACCGACAAAGACAATAATGGGTTTATCACGCGCTTGGACAAAACCGGTCGGGTGATGGCGATGAGGTTCGTCGAAGGCGCCCCGCTGCACGCCCCGAAGGGCATGGCCATCGTAGGCCAGACGCTCTACGTGAGCGATATTGACACCGTGCGTGGCTTTGACAAGACGACCGGGAACCTGACGGCCCTGATCCCGCTCGCGGCACTGGGGGCGCTCTTCCTGAACGATCTGACGGCGGACGATCAGGGCAACCTCTACGTGTCCGACAGCGCGGGATTTGTGAATCCCGCAGCGCCTGGGGCCGTCTTTAAGATCGAGACGAAGCAGGGGCATCGCGCCGCGGTCTTTGCCCGCGACGCCGCCCTCGGCATCCCCAACGGTCTGATGATCCATCCCAAAACAAAGCGGCTTTTGGTCAACACGTGGGGCACGGGCAAGATCATCGAAATCTCCTCGGAGGGCGCGCCCTCACTGTGGATGGCCCACGACGCATGGCAAGACCTCGACGGGTTCGATTACGACACAACGGGCAATTTTTACATTTCCAGTTTCACGGGCGGGAAGATTTTCAGGATCACGCCCGACCGCAAGAGCGTGCTCATCGCGCGCGACCTCATCACACCTGCCGACGTGAACATAGATCGCAAGAACAACCTGCTGCTGGTTCCCTCGTTCAAAAGCCATACGGCTACAACGCTTCCAATCCTCCCTTAAAAAGGCCCGCGGGTGGCGTGCCAGCGCTGGCCGGTTGGTCCGCGGT
>Ga0247727_10013918_pt1 | contig 13459 bp, 16 predicted proteins | sample WisWelCaveWW1625_FD_202498 | JGI IMG/M metagenome (GOLD analysis project Ga0247727, IMG submission 202498) | Biofilm microbial communities from Wishing Well Cave, Virginia, United States - WW16-25 | ecosystem: Environmental > Aquatic > Deep subsurface > Groundwater > Cave microbial mat | place... | reverse complement strand
ATTTTCCATAAAACCTAATAACCTCACCTACACCTCGTAGGTGTCCACTTACGAGGTGTAGGAGGTTTCTTTTATTAAATTAACCGTGAAATCGAGTGAGCATCCTTATCCCCACGGCCGGATAAACAGACAATGACGGTTGCTGATTTCTTTACTTGTCGCACCAGTTTTTCCAAGTAACTGATCGCGTGCGACGTCTCAAGTGCAGGGATTATTCCTTCTGTTTGTGATAAAAGTTTCAAACCGTTCATAGCCTCTTTGTCCGTGACGGAAACATACTCAGCCCGGCCGATTTTTTTATAATACGCGTGTTCCGGGCCAACACCAGGATAATCCAAACCAGCCGCTATCGAATGGGCTATCTTTACCTGCCCATCCTCATCCTGCAGGAGGCTACTTTTACTGCCATGCAAAACACCAACACTGCCTTTATTAAGAGTCGCCGCGTGTTTAGAAGTATTCGTTCCGAATCCGGCAGCCTCCACTCCGATAAACTTAACCTGTTTATCGTTAAAGAAGGCATAAAATAATCCCAGCGCGTTACTGCCACCCCCGACACAGGCAACCAAATAATCCGGCAGTCTATGTGTTTTCGCCAAAATTTGTTTTTTAGCTTCACGGCCGATGATCGACTGGAATTCACGTACCATCACCGGATAAGGATGCGGACCTGCGACCGAACCGATCACATAATAAGTATTGCGGACATTCGTCACCCAATCGCGAATCGCCTCATTCATGGCGTCTTTCAATGTTTTCGATCCACTCGAAACCGGCAGAACCCGCGCGCCCAACAGTCGCATGCGAAAAACATTTAAAGACTGTCTTTGAATATCTTCTTCCCCCATGTACACATCACACTTCAACCCGAATAAAGCCGCGGCCGTCGCGGTCGCCACACCATGTTGTCCGGCACCGGTTTCCGCGATAATCCGCTCTTTGCCCATACGCCGAGCAATCAGAATCTGTCCTAAGGTATTGTTGATTTTATGCGCGCCGGTGTGAAGCAAATCTTCCCGCTTGAGATAAATTTTCAATCGTTTCAAATGCTGACTTAAACGTTTGGCGAAATATAACCGGGTGGGACGTCCCGCGTATTCTTCAAGATAAAAATGAAATTCCTTCTGAAACTTTTTATCCGCCTTCAAGGAATAAAAAACCCTCTCCAAATCGCTTAAAGCCGACATCAAAGTCTCAGGAACAAACTTCCCCCCGAACTCGTCGAAATGTCCTTTCTTGTCTGGTAAAATAATTTTTTTCATATGAATTAACCTACCTACACCTCGTAAGTGGACACCTACGAGGTGTAGCAGCGGTTAGTTTTTTTATTTATACGAAGTCATCGTCATGTCAGTATTACTTAAGCCCACCGAACCGGCAATCTTCAGGGGGATTTTCTGCGCGCTGGTATCAAACCATACCTTGTATTTCGAAGGTGTACTCATCATATAGTAAGACTCATACTGTTCACCGGCCGCTTTGAGTTTTGTCATCTTAGTTAAGTTGATGGCAATATCCTGTGTCGGCAGACTGATAAGAAAGGAATCGCCGATTTGAAACTTTCCCTCTTGACGGTAGCGGTAGATGAAACAATAAATATTATCCAATCGGCCGCTTTTCTTTATTGTTTGTTCGGTCTCTTTATTGTTAACGGACTTGGTGATTTTAACCGTGCCTTGGCTGTGGTCATATTCCTCGACTATCTTCTCCTTCTTGCCGAAGATGTTCAGATCACGTTTGATCATCACCGGATAAAAATTTTCTGTGCTAGCATAAATTTTTTCTTCATCTAAAAAGTTCATGCCCCGGGCCACGAACTGAATGTAATGCACTTGCTGGCCGTTGAGTTCTTCAATCCCATGATATGTCAATATCGCCTTCCCGACACTGATTTTCAAACTTTTGATGGCGTACGTGATGGTTTCTCCAACAGTCAAAGAAGAAACTGAAACATCCTGGCTGGTCATTGAAGGCGCTAAAATTCCCTCCGGCGTTTCCGCGGGCTGTTGGGAGACCCCAGATGAAGCAGGATACCGTTCGACTGGGACAAGCTTTCCAGGTGTTTTTCTCGGTATATATATCTGCATAAAAGGGACAGTGGCCACCAGATACAAGAAAACAACTCCCATAATTAAACTAAAAAGATAAAAAAATTTAGATCTTGGACGTTTCATTACTGATTCTCAAAATGTCACGTTCGAAAATTTCTTTAAAAAATATTTTATGCGGGAAACCGTGTCTGGCGCGGTAAAACCAAAAATACGCCCACGGATAAACGCCGTTAAAAATTTGATCCAACAGAATATGCACGGTCATGCCAAAGACCAGTCCAATCCAAATGGGACCATCAAAGAAGAAAAAAGTCGCCGTCCACAATACCAGCAGTAATTCATATGAATGAAAGAAAAGATAAATTTTATCCTCTTTATTGCCATGATAACAATAATCCTCCAATTCCTTAAGCGACCAGCAAATTTTTTTCTTGATCCAGCAGTAATCGATCCAGTGATCCAGATCAATCAGAACACCGCTTAAAAAACAAACCGCCGCCGCAATCCAAGATCGCGAGACGTACGCGTAATACGCGCTCGTTATTCCCGAAGCGATGATATGCTGTCCAAGAGTCATCGGCTATCGAAATCTTTTAAAAATTCTTCTAAAACGATGGAACCGCGGTAAAGATCGTCCATCTTGACATATTCATCGGTGATATGCGCCGTGCCGGGTGAGGCAAAGCCAGTGGCGAAGGCCGGTATTCCTTGTTTTTTGAAAAATGTTATGACCGTGGCCCCTTCACTTCCTTTAAGTTGAGATTTGATACCCATTTTACGGCAGGTTTCCACCCATGTCTGAATCAGCGGATGGTCCGCGTTAATTTCATACGGGTTTTGACTATCATCAATTTCAACGACAAACTTATGGGTTGTCTTTTTAATGATGCTCTTGAGAACTGCCAAAGCCCCTTTGGCGGTCATGCCTGGTAAATATCGTAAATCCACCGAGAATTCACAGTAATCGGCAACGATGTTGACTTTGTCGCCACCTTTGATAGTCCCGATATTCTTCGTCGGCGGCCGGAGTAATGGATGCGGACGATAATCGAAATGATATTTCTTAATGTCTTCAATAATCTTCGCCGTCTGTTCAATAGCATTAATCCCACGCCAATTGTAGGCGCCGTGGGCTTTCTTACCGAAAATTTTTACCCGGCAGTGAAATAGACCCTTTTGCGCGATGATAGCGCAAAACTCATCGGAATCCATAATCAAAGCGACTTTCGGTTTTAGAACTTTCTTCTCTAATAAAGGAACAATGCCATAATGACTGCCGGTCTCTTCATCGGCGGTCGCGGCCATGATCACATCGCGCTTCAATCGCACTTTGTCTTCCACGAGACTACGCATCACTTCCATACAACTCGCGAGATTCCCTTTATCATCGCTGGCGCCGCGGCCGTAGATGAGTCCTTGATGAATGGTGCCACCGAATGGATTATATTTCCAACCGTTGCCGGTGGGGACCGTATCAAAATGCGGGGTGATTAAAATGGCCTCTTCCGCAGCTTTCTTTCGTGGCCAAGTCCCTTTTAAAGTGGCAATAATATTCGGCCGGCGGGGTTTGTAGGTGACGGTCTTGACTGACAAACCAGCCGAAATCATATCTTTTTTGATATATTGCGATAACTCCCACTCATTTCCGGGAGGATTTTGCGAATCGAATTGGATGACTTTCTGGGTGAGCGTGATAAGCCTTTTTTTATTGATCATCCAAAAAACTCCTGGGCCTTGCTGGCGCTGTCTATCCTTTTAAAATCATCAAAATCCACGATGACTAAATTAGGGTGGGTTTCACTAAGTCTAAGGATCTTCGGCATGTTTTCTTTGATATTACGGAAGGTCAAGTATTTGAAATCCGTCCCGCAACTGGGGCATTTGAGGACGTCCATCTTAAATCCCATCTCTTTACATTTCGAACAACTCGCGGAAAGGTCGCCGCAGATGATCAGGTGGTCTCGGACGTCGTCTAAGTTAATTTTCCTGTAAACCCGGATAAATTTCTGGGGCATTCAATTTTCCTCGTGATCCAATTTATTGAGTCCACATTATATCATAAGGTTTTTATTTACCCTAAATTTTCCGGACAAAAAAATCCCTGAGATTATCAGGGATTGAGTGGGGATCCTTCGCCGTTTGCTCTGGCTCAGAAAAATTTCTTCCCGCTCTACTAAAAATTAAAAAGCCGATAAAGACTATCTCACTTCGGCAATCCAGCCACCATATCGCCCCCGACCACGCGCCTGACACGGCGCCAACTGCCCGCATGCGCCCCACGCGGACCTCTACGGCCTTAAGACAACTTAGGTCTGTGACTTTGTGTCCCCGGGTTTCCCCGGGTTTACCTTTATCGGCTTAATTCAAATATAGCACGCGACCATAGGGTAAACAAGCCAGTAGGCTTCTCAGGAAGGAAACCTTTTCAAAATGTAACCTATTGGCGGCTAATATCTTGATTCACTCTGAAATTTCAGATACTTTTCCCAGTATTTATAAAGCTCTTTTGTGGCTTGAATATCACGGGCGCAATAGTGGGCGATGTCGTGATACCGGCCTTCTTTGTATAGGTCTTTGACCTGAAGGCCGCTTATCCCTTCTTCTTTCGGACTTTTTATCCCAAAAGCCTGGCACCACATATGAAGACTGAACCGGCGCTTGAGGGCTTCATAAAAGGAAAGTTGATCATGAAGATCAACATGCTGAGTGAAGGCATAACGGTAAGGCATAAGATTTTTGCTCGGGCGGACCCCATTTATGGCCGAACGCAACATGACAAAAGGACAGTCAAAGACCCGGCCATTAAAGGTTACAAATTGATTGTATTTTTTTATCTGCGCCCAAAAATTCTCTAACACTTCTTTCTCGCTTCCGGAGATGTAAACACAGTTATTCTCCGTGAATTTTTCGGCCTGGCCACCCCCATTCTGAAAATAGACAAAACCATTGTTGGTTTCGGCCTCGAGCATGCCGATGGTGACAATCTGGGCGGTCAAAGGAAAAAAACTTAAGGAATCCTTGGCCAGATCGATTTCTTCATCCGTCTTGGCGAATTTCAGAAAATACTCTTTCGAGATTTCATCCAAGCTCTCAAAGTCCTGACCGACGGTTTCAACATCAAAAATGATGGCATTCATAAAAAAACTCCCTTATAAATTTATCACTCTTTTTACCAGGAGATTGTTCCACGCCACTGGAAACATCAATGGCATAGGGTTTTACTTTTGAAATAGATTGGGCGACGTTGCGGGGGCTGAGGCCGCCGGAAAGAATAACGGGTTTGTTTAATTTTTTATGGTCTTCGATAAAATCCCAATTAAAAGTCTGGCCACTGCCGCCGAATAATTTCTCATGAAAAGCATCCAAAAGATAGGCATCCACTTTATATCGTGAAATATTTCTCGGATCAAATTTGTCCTTGATACGAAAGGCCTTTATGGTTTTATACCCTTTGAATTTTTGGCAATACGCGGGCGTCTCATCACCGTGAAATTGCAAGGCATTGAGCCCGCAGAATTCAGCAATGCGTTTGACGACGCTCAACTGTTCATTAACAAAAACACCGACAGCCGTCACAAATGGCGGTAGACGCTGGATAATCGCTTTAGCCTTCGCCGGAGTAACATATCTCGGACTTTTCGCATAGAAAACAAATCCCAAAGCCCACGCGCCGTACTTAACGGCCGCAAGGGCGTCGCGTTCATTAGTAATCCCGCAAATCTTAACTCTGACCATGCATCACTTCCCTTATTTTTTTCGCCACATCATCTTCTCTTAAAAAAGTTTCGCCAATCAAAACTGCGTGAGCGCCAAGGTCTTGTAAATGCTTAACCTCATTGTGTGTCTTGATTCCGCTTTCGGCGACAATGATTTTCCCCGGAGGAATTTTCGAAATTAATTTCTCGCTCGTTTTAATGTCCACCGTAAAGGTGTGCAAATCCCGGTTATTGATGCCGATAATCTCAGCGCCAACCTTCAGAGACCGTTCCAACTCCCATTGGTCATGAATTTCCACCAAACAATCCAAATCCAAACTCCGGGCAACTGCCAGCAAATGTTTTGTTTCTTCGTCGGTTAGAATCGCCACGATCAGAAGAATGGCGCTGGTACCCATATAAAAGGCCTCATAAATCTGGGCCTCATCAATGATAAAATCTTTCGTCAAAAGCGGAATGGCAAAATGATCGCTCACCTGCCGGATATACGGCGGTTTGCCTAAAAAAAATTTCTCTTCGGTTAAAATGGATATCGCGGCCGCACCATTGTCCGAATAAATCTTAGCCAGTGCCATACAATCAAAATCTTCGCGGATAATCCCTTGCGAAGGCGAGGCCTTCTTAATTTCGGCAATCAAATTTATCTGACCCAGTTTCGAAATAGCCCTCTTAAAAAGACCGTAGCTGGTGAGTTTATTACCGATTATCTTCTTTTTCAAGGAGGCTAAGAAGGGCTGCTTCTCTTTAAGAATCTGACGCTTATGCTCAATAATCTTTGAAAGAAAATCAGCGGACATTCTGCGAAAACTCCTGTAAGGCTTCCAGTTTTTCGCGGGCCTTGCCCGATTTAAGAGAAACCCGGGCTTGGGCTATACCCTCGGAAATCGTTTTGGCCTTCTCTGAAATATAGAGCGCGCAACCCGCATTTAAAAGCACGATATCGGCTTGAGGACCTTCTTGACCAGCGAGAATATCCCGCGAGATTTGGACATTGACTTCAAGGTCGCCCCCCTTTAAATCTTCGAGCTTAACGATTCTTATTCCCAATTCCATGGGCGTGATGGTGTACGACTGAATATCCCGGCCGTTGAATTCACTGACAAAAGTTTTTCCGGTCGTCGTGACTTCATCTAATCCGTCGCAGCCGTGAACAACCAAAGCTTTTTTAAGCCCAAGATTTCTCAAAACATGGGCCATGGGTTCAACTAAAGCCTTATCGTAAATCCCCATCATTTGGTGCGTGGCCAGAGCCGGATTTGTCAAAGGTCCCAAAACATTAAAGATCGTTTCCACCCCAAGTTCTTTTCGAATGGGCGCGACATTCTTCATGGCGGGATGCAATCTTTGGGCGAATAAAAAAGCGATCCCTGTCTTCTCTAAACATTCCGCCAAACGCTCCACCGGCATATGAATGTCAACACCGAGAGCTTCGAGAATGTCCGCGCTGCCGCAACGGCTGGAAACCGAACGATTACCGTGTTTAGCTACCTTCACCCCCGCGCCGGCAACGACCAAGGCTGCGAGCGTAGAAACATTAAATGTTCCGACCTTATCACCGCCGGTGCCGCAAGTGTCCAACACAACCCTATCAGCTACGGAAACGCGAACAACGAACTCCCGCATGATTTGGGCAGCGACGGTTATTTCTTCGACGGTCGCGCCTTTCGTCCGCAAGGCTAATAAAAAAGAACGAATATCACCAGATAGAGCCTGACCGGACATAATCGCCTGCATGACTTGCGTCATTTCATCGGCTGTCAGATTCTTTTTCTCTTGAAGCTTGTTGATAATCGACTTCATTTAAGTTTCAGAAAATTACGTAAAATATTCATGCCGGATTTGGTGAGTATGGATTCAGGATGGAATTGCACTCCCCAGAGCGGAAAGTCTTTGTGCTTAACGCCCATGATTTCTTTGTCCTCATCTTTAGTGGAAGCGATGACCTCCAAGCAGTCAGGAACTGTCTTCTTGTCAATCACCAGGGAATGGTATCGGGTGGCTTCAAACGGATTTTCAATGGCTTTAAAAATGTCTTTACTGTTATGGGTAATCAAAGACGTCTTGCCGTGCATGAGTTTCTTGGCACCGATGATCTTGCCGCCAAAGGCGAAACCAATAGCCTGATGGCCCAGGCAAACACCCAGGGTTGGAATCCGATCGGATAATTCTTTGATGATCAAAACGGAAATGCCGGCATCTTCCGGCCGGCCTGGCCCCGGGGAAATAACGATTCTTTCCGGCGCCATTTTTTTTATCTGTTCTAAAGTGATTTGGTCGTTACGAAATATCTTCATATCCGCGCCCAGTTCCCCTAAATACTGGACAAGGTTATACGTAAACGAATCATAGTTGTCGATAACTAAAATCATATTATTTTTTCTCTATCTGCTGCTGCAACAATTGAAATCGTTTTAATATCTCCGGTAATTGCGCATAAAGCATATTGGAAAATTTTTCGTTATAAGTATGCGCCGATTCATTACGCCAGTCGGTCATCTGCATCCAGAAATCATCATACTCAATCAAACCAGTTTGGTAAGCCTCGCGGAAACATTCTTTCGGGGAACGCACAACAAGACCTTTGCGTTCTTCCAAATACGTCTTAGTCAGTTTCCAGGATAAATCAAATGTCATCTCAAAGCGCTTGATCGCGGAATCCCGGATAATATCACTTTTTTTCTCTAACAAAATCTCTGACAAACGGCCTACCGCTTTGTTATATTGCTCTTGTAACGCCTGTAATTTAGTCATAATGGCCCCCGTGTTTTCTTAGAGTAAATGACTTCGATATTTCTTTTAGCAACCTTACGAAAGTTTTCATCAGTGTCAGCAAAATCAACAATGTCGATGCTATATAGCATCGACAACTCATTTATTTCTTCTTTAATCCGCGCCATGATCGAAGCTGAAATCGGATTAGTCCCTTCGATACCGATATCGATATCTGAACGTTCATCCCCCTTACCGTTGACACGGGACCCGAAAAAAAATATTTTATACTCATCAATGTTCAAATACTGACCGATAATTCGCAGGATTTCCTTCTTTAACTTAGACTCGGCAACAAACTTTAACTTCATTCCTTTTCCCTATAAATTCTTGCGCCTAATTTCTTAAGTTTCTCATCCAGGTTATCATACCCGCGCTCGAGATGATAAATGCGATGGATTTCCGTCCGACCTTTGGCCGCGAGTCCAGCCAGGACCAAGGCCGCCGAAGCCCGCAGGTCGGAGGCCATCACCGGCGCGCCGAACAAAGGTTTCTTTCCTTCGACAATCGCCGAACTTCCTTCCCGCCGGATTTGGGCCCCCATGCGGTTGAGCTCCGCAATATGCATGAACCGGTCCGGATAAACTTTATCGGTAATCACACTCACTCCCGGGACTATTGCCATCAAGGCCATGAACTGCGCCTGAAGGTCGGTTGGAAATCCCGGAAAGGGGTGAGTGGAAACGCTCACGGGTTTTAAATCTCTCTCGTATTTCACCTTGAGCTGATTGCTGCCCGTTTCTATTTCGAGTCCCGCCTCCTCCAATTTGTCGAACAAAGATAACAAATGATTGCATTGAACGTTCTTTAAAGTAATATTGCTGCGCGTCGCGGCCGCCATCAGAATAAATGTTCCGGCTTCGATGCGGTCGGGGATAACCGAGTAATCGGCACCGTGTAATCTTTTTACCCCGGAAATAGTGACGCGGGGACTGCCCTGGCCATTGACGCGGGCACCCATCGCGGTCAGGAAATTCGCGAGGTCCTCGACTTCCGGCTCGCAGGCGGCGGACTCGATGATCGTTTTTCCCGAAGCCAAGGTCGCGGCCATCATCACATTGGCCGTCGCTAAAACCGAAGAACCAAAAACGCCTCCCAAATAAACCTGAGCGCCTTTCAATTCCTTGGCTTTGGCGATAACATAACCATTGGCAACATCAATGTGAGCGCCTAAGGCCTGGACACCTTTGATATGCAAATCTACCGGCCGGATACCGATGACGCATCCCCCCGGCAACGACACCTGGGCCTTTTTTAATTTCGCCAATAGCGGACCTAAGACACAAAAAGAACCTCTCATCGTCGAAACCAATTTATAATCGGCCACATGGGACAAAGCCCCTTTGACGGAGATGATCAATTTATCCTGTTCTACCTCCACATTCTTGCCTAAAGAACGAAGGAGTTTAACCATGGTGGATATATCACGCAGTTTCGGGATATTCCTTAAAATACACGTTTCATCGGTCAGAAGAGTCGCCGCCATAATCGGCAACACGGAATTCTTCGCCCCGCTGATTTTCACTTCCCCTTTGAGCTGCCTGCCGCCTTCAATGACCAGTTTATCCATCTTTAACCTCCAGAATCATAATCCTGTCCGTTCCCCGATAATCCTGCACGCATTCATGAATGATGAAATTTTGCGTCCGTAAAACAATCTGTTCTATCGCCTCTCTCTGACCGTCACCCATTTCAAAAAGAAGAAATCCTCCCGGCTTTAAATAAATTGAACTTTCAATAACAAGACGTCGATAAAAGTCTAATCCGTCCATACCGCCATCGAGAGCCAAGGTTGGTTCCTTTTGAACGTCCGCGGGTAGCGTCGTTATCATGCCAGATGGGATATAAGGCGGATTGGAAATAATCATATCAAAACCCGCTGGATTGGGAAGGGAATTTTTAAACGATACAAAAAGATCACTCCTCACAAACTGAATCTTTTCTTCAACGCCATTTAAACGCGCATTCTGGCCGGCCAAATCAAGGGCGTCTTGCGAAATATCCACCGCGGTCACCTGACATTCCTCAATAAACTTTGCCAAACCAATAGCAATATTCCCTGAGCCAGTGCCTAAATCGAGGATGCGTTGTGTCATCAATTTTCTGTCATCACTCTTCTTTAATATTTTTATCGCCGCTTCCACCAAAAGTTCTGTTTCTGGACGGGGAATCAAAACACGGGAATCTACCTTAAACTTCAGTCCCATAAACGTACAGCTGCCCAAAAGATATTGGAGCGGTTCGCCTTTTTGTCTTCGTAATTTTATCGTGTTGATTTGGTCTCTCTGCTGGATAGATAAAGGTGCGGGGTCAGCATACAAGTCAATACGCTGGCAATTCTTAACCGCGGTTAGAATCATTTCCTCTTCGGTCATGACAATGACACCTGACACTTAACACCTCACACGGATGCGTGTCAAGTGTCACGTGTTAAGTGTTATCCTTTTTATATATTACCCAGTTTGTGATTGCAGTTCGACCTCGGCTTCAGCCTTCATCAAAGCGTCGGTCAATTCATCCAAATCCCCGTCTAAGACACTCATCAACTGATGGGTCGTGAAACCGATGCGATGATCGGTGACTCTCCTATCCGGAAAATTATAAGTCCGGATCTTTTCGCTGCGGTCTCCGGTCCCGATCTGGGCCCGTCTTTCTTTGGAGGTTTTCTCAACATGATCTCTTTGCATTTTATCTAAAATCCTGGCCCGCAAGACACGCATGGCCTTCATTTTATTTTTCAACTGAGAACGTTCATCCTGACAAGTTACCACCACTCCCGTTGGGATATGCGTGATGCGAATAGCCGAGTCCGTGGTGTTGACACTCTGCCCCCCGGGTCCGGAAGCGCGGTACACATCAATCCTTAAATCTTTTGGGTCGAGCTTGATCTCTACTTCTTCGGGCTCAAACAAAACCGCGACCGTAACTGCGGAAGTGTGAATCCGCCCGGAAGCTTCCGTCGAGGGGACGCGCTGCACGCGATGGGCTCCGCTCTCCCATTTAAGCCTTCGCGAGGCCTCTTTCCCGCTAATACCAAAGACAACTTCCTTGAAACCTCCCGTTTCCGAGACATGGCTGTCCATGGCGTCGACCTTCCAGCCTTTATTCGCCGCGTACTTCGTGTACATGCGATAAAGATCCGCCGCGAATAAACTCGCCTCCTGGCCTCCGGTACCGGCACGGATTTCGATGATGATATCGAGATCCTTATCATGCTTACTCGGATTGGCAAGTTCTTCAAGCCGCTGTTTAAGCTGATCCTGTTTTTTTTGCAAGTCTACCAGCTCGCTCTTGGCCAAAGCCTCGAATTCCTTATCGTGCTTTTCTTCTAAAAGCCGCTTTAACTCATCCGTCTGATCGAGGGATTTTTTGTAGGCGTTGAGCGCGGAAACAATCGGGGTCAAGTCCGAAAGTTCCTTGGCCAATTTTTGACAGCGGTTTTGATCGGCGGTAATCTCGGGATCAGCTAAAAGATGTTCGAGTTCTTTGTAGCGCTCTTCGACTTTCCTGAATTTCTCTATCATTACTTATTCTTCGCGTATCGCTTCGTAAACCGATCAATACGTCCGGCGGAGTCAACGTATTTCTTATCACCGGTAAAAAACGGATGGCACTTAGAACAGATTTCAACACGGATGCTCTTTTTAGCCGAACGGGTGTGGACAACTTCCCCGCACGCGCAGGTAATCGTTGTCATTTCGTAATTAGGATGAATTCCTGATTTCATTTGTTTCCTCCTTTAAATGCAGGATTATAGGATATAGGATCAGAGGATTAGAATGATAAACTCCCCAATCCTTCTATCCTTTAATCCTCTAATCCTATATTAATTCTACTTATTCATGTTCTGCAAAAACTCCTCATTATTCTTAAAACGACCCAATTTGTCAATAAGAAGTTCCATAGCCTCGGCCGAGTTTAAATCGTTGATGGCCTTGCGCAAAAGCCATATCCTTTGGAGCACATCCTCTTTAATAAGGAGCTCTTCATGACGAGTATTGGAACGTTTGATGTCAATGGCCGGATAAATCCTTCTTTGGAACAAAGATCTGTCCAACTGTAACTCCATGTTGCCGGTTCCTTTGAACTCTTCGAAGATAACTTCATCCATACGGCTGCCCGTATCCACCAAAGCGGTGGCGATGATGGTCAAACTCCCCCCCTCTTCCACGGCACGCGCGGCACCGAAGAATCGTTTGGGTTTATGCAAGGCATTAGAATCCACACCGCCGGAAAGAATCTTCCCGCTATGGGGTTCAACCGTATTGTAAGCCCTCGCCAAACGCGTGATACTGTCTAAAAGGATAACCACATCCCGCTGATGCTCGACTAACCGTTTGGCCTTTTCCAAGACGATATCGGCAACCTGGACATGACGTTCCGCCGGCTCATCAAAGGTTGAAGAAATGACCTCACCTTTGACACCGCGCTGCATATCAGTGACCTCTTCCGGACGTTCATCAATCAAAAGCACCATCAAAATCACATCCGGAAGATTGGTGGTGATTGCGTTGGCGATCTTTTGCAAGAGGACCGTCTTACCGCTGTACGGCGGCGCGACGATAAGACCACGCTGGCCTTTACCGATGGGGGTCAAGAGATCCATGACACGCGTGGAAATCTCTTCCCGTTTGGTCTCCAGGACAATACGGTCTCTGGGATAAAGCGGCGTGAGATTATCAAAAAGAATTTTATCTTTTGTCTCCTCAGGGTTTTCAAAATTGACCGCTTCCACTTTAAGAAGAGCGAAATATTTCTCGCCTTCCTTCGGCGGCCGGATATTGCCACTGACGCTGTCTCCGGTTTTCAAATTGAATTTACGGATCTGAGAAGGGGAAACGTAAATGTCATCCGGACAGGGCAGATAGTTGTAATTGACACTGCGCAGGAACCCAAAACCTTCCTGAAGAATTTCCAGGGTGC
>Ga0247727_10013917_pt1 | contig 13459 bp, 11 predicted proteins | sample WisWelCaveWW1625_FD_202498 | JGI IMG/M metagenome (GOLD analysis project Ga0247727, IMG submission 202498) | Biofilm microbial communities from Wishing Well Cave, Virginia, United States - WW16-25 | ecosystem: Environmental > Aquatic > Deep subsurface > Groundwater > Cave microbial mat | place... | reverse complement strand
AAGTCAAGCTGCGCTTCGCTCCCACTTCGGCGGGACTCAAGAGCGCGCAGTTGCGAATCGATAGCAACGATCCCGATGTAGAAGAAGAGGAATTGTTCGTCAGCTTATCCGGCCTCGGCGTCGGCATACCGAATATTTCGGTCTCCCCGACTTCCAAGGAGTACGAAAGCGTTTACGTTGGCGACAGCGTGCAACAAATCTTCACGATTACAAACATCGGCACCGATGCTTTGATTGTCGATAACGGCGATGTCACAATCTCCGGCGAGAATCAAGATCAATTTGCTTTGGTCGGCCTCACTCTGCCGTTCAACCTGGCGCCAACTCAGAGCCAGAATGTGACCGTGAGCTTCGCTCCGACTACAGCCGGAGAAAAGAACGCGACTCTCCAGATCAGCAGCAATGATCCGGATGAAGAAGATAATCCGTTTAATGTTACGCTCACCGGAACGGGCCTGGTGGAGCCGGAAATATCCGTCGATCCAACTTCGAAAAACTATGGCAACGTGCTGGTTGGAAATTCCGCTTCACAGATTTTTGTGGTGAGCAATGACGGCAGCGACAACTTGATTGTTAATGAAGGCGGCGTGACGCTGGGCGGCGCGAATGCGGATCAGTTCTACATCGTCAGCGGTGACGAGGCGTTTACGCTCGCACCAGAGCAATCGCATGAAATCACCGTGAGCTTCATTCCGGGCGCCACCGGCTCCAAGAGCGCGGTGCTGCAAATCCTCAGTAACGATCCGGACGAAGGCTCGACGACGGTGAATCTCTCCGGCGTCGGCGTCGATCCGGTTGAAAATGCGCCGGGCGCGCCGATCAACTTGGCGTCGTCGCCAAACACCTGGACGAACGGCTCGACCTTGACGCTGAATTGGACCAATCCGACTCATCCGAACAAGATCACGGCAGCGCGCTATAAATATTCCAGCGCGCCGACCGGACCGGTCGATGGCACGCTCGTGAGCCAGAATTTCATCACGCAGATCGTGAAGAGCACCGACGCGAGTCTGCTCGGCTCGAAAACCTGGTATGTCTGGTTGGTCGATAGTCTTGGCAACACCTCGCATCAAAACGCTTCGACGGTGACCACGCAGTTCGACAACGTCGAACCGGTGACGACTTCGAATGCGAAGTCGACTTATTACACCAGCGACGCGGTGATTACGCTTAGCCCAACCGATGCGCATTCCGGCGTTGACTCGACGAACTACAAAGTCAACAACGGCCCAACGCAAAAAGGCACCTCGGCGACGATCACCACCGAAGGCAACAACAACACGCTGGAGTTCTGGTCGACGGACGCGGCGGGCAACGTTGAGGAACATACGCTCTTGAGCACTATCAAGATCGACAAGAGCACGCCTTCATCGCTGGCCGGCACGCCGGTTTCCGCCGGGCCGGGAACTTACAACGTTCCGGTTTCGGCAAGCGATGCGATCAGCGGCGTGGCTTCCCTGGAGCTGTGGTACCGCTGGAACGGATCGAGCTGGCTCAAATACAACGGCACTTTCACGACTAACCCGATCAGCTTCATCGCACCGTTTGGCGCCGGTACCTACGACTTCGAAGCCGTAGCTACGGATTCAGCCGGACTCAAAGAGGACAGAAACAGCAGCGTTGAGTCGTCGACGATCATAACCGGCATCGCCCACAACGAAGGCAACGTGCCGGATGATTTTGCGATCTATCAGAATTATCCGAACCCGTTCAATCCGGAAACGACGATCGAGTATGCGTTGCCACGCAACGAGAAAGTGCGGATCATCATCTACGACGTGCGCGGCACCCTGGTGCGCACCCTCGTGGATAGCGAAGAGCAGCCGCAAGGCTATCATCAAAAAGTTTGGAACGGCCGTGATGATAACGGCCAAAGCGTCGGCAGCGGCATGTACTTCTACCGTATTCAAGCGGGCAGCTTTAGCAAGACGTTGAAGATGTTGCTCGTCAAGTAAGCTGAGTGCTGGTCGCTGTTTGCTCTTACTCGTACTCTTTTTCTTACTCTTACTCGCTTTTGTTTTTTGGGAAAAATTTAACAGCGAGTAAGAGTATGAGTAAGAGTAAGAGAAAAGAAAAAGGTGTTGAAGGGATGAGAGAATATTTCTCATCCCTTTTTTTATTCTCCCTCGCAACCATTCCCACCAGCTGTAGCGCGCCCCTTGCTCTTACTCATACTCTTTCTCGTACTCTTACTCGCTTTTTTTTGGGAAAATTTAACAGCGAGTAATAGATAAGAAAATACATTAAACTCTCCTTCATGGTTCCCGACTGCCTTGATGCGAGCCGTCGCAACCGCTCTCACGATGAAGTTGCCATCCCATTTGGGATGAGGCTGCATTCTCCCAGAAACTTATGCACTTCATCAAGCGCGATTTTCCAGCATGACCATAAAGTGAATTTTTCAGCCTCCTGCTAACCTGAATAATTCACAAAGAAAACCGCAAAGCCGCGAAGTTCGCGAAGGACAAAGGTTTTACCGTTTTTTCAAAAAGATCGATTTATCGAAAAGCATAATTCAATCGGATAACGCGAAATCTTGATTTCCGGCTTTCATCGTTATCACCACAAAATACTCGACCTCGGCGAACCTTTGCGGTTTCTTTGCGCGCTTGGCGGCTTCGCGGTTCAGGTTTTATGAATTAAACGGACGAAGCTCGTCATCTTTCATTCAAAATTGCGCAAATTACACGGATTGCTTTTAAGTGATGCGCGAAAGCTGTATAATACGGCGCATCGCCGTTGGCAGCGTCTTCAATATTCGGCCCGCGTTCTGCGTAGTGAAACGAATAACTTTCAATGCATCTCTGGAGAGATCATCTTGATGAAATGCAAATTATTTGGTGCCGTAAACTTTCTTGCCGTTGTTTCCAGCTTATTTTTTCTGATGAACGGCTGCCAACCAAAATCCCAACCACTCCCCAGCGCCAATCAACAACCGATTTCTCCCACACTGATTACCGAAAAAGTGAACGTCGATTCCGACGACCCGGCCATCTGGCTGCATCCGACGGACCGCAGCCAAAGTCTGATCTTGGGAACCGATAAGGGCGATCCCGAGCCTGGGGCGCTTTATGTTTTCAATTTGCAAGGAAAAATTCTGGCGGACAAAGTCGTGCACGGCTTGGATCGACCAAACAATGTCGATGTCGAATATGGCCTTCCGCTCAAGGGTGTTGAAAAAGACATCGCGGTGGTGACGCAGAAGTATTCAAACAAGATTCGTATCTTCAGTTTGCCCGACGTGCGCGCCATCGATGGCGGCGGGCTGGAAGTTTTTGCCGGTGTTCCGAAAGTTGAACCGATGGGCGTATCTTTATATAGGCGTCCCGCGGACGGAGCGATCTTTGTGATCTTGAGCCGAAAGCAAGGCCCGACTGGCGGCTCTTACCTATGGCAATATCGCCTCGAAGATGATGGAACCGGCTGCGTGAAAGCCACGGAAGTTCGTAAGTTTGGCCTGTGGAGCGGCAAAGGGGAAATCGAAGCAATTGCTGTTGATGATTCGCTTGGTTATGTTTATTATTCCGACGAATGGTTTGGCATTCGCAAATACGCCGCCGACCCCGATGCGCCTGAAGCCAATCGCGAGCTGGCAGTTTTCGGAACAGCAGGTTTTGCAGAAGATCGCGAGGGCATTTCGATTTATCAAATCAACGGCGGCACTGGCTATATTATTGTCTCGGATCAACAGGCCAACACCTTTCATTTCTATAAGCGCGAAGGCGAGCCGAGCGATCCGCACAATCATTCGCTCGTCACGGTTCTAAAGTTGTCGACCGATGGATGTGACGGGGTGGAGGTTACTAACGCTGCGTTGAGCAAAGAATTTCCACAGGGGCTTTTCATCGCAATGTCAGAGAAGGGCGTATTTCATTTTTATTCCTGGCCGGATATTGCGGATGGCAAATTGGCGATTGCCCCGAACGGCGAAAGAAGCGATTCTCGCTGAACGCTCGAAATTTTGTAAGGCAATTCATTAGCCTGAATAATTCATAAAGAAAACCGCAAAGCCGCTAAGTTCGCGAAGAGCAACTTTTTCGATCAAACTTTTTTGTTGAATCGGACAATCTTTTTCCAAATCAGAGTAGAGACGTGTAAGAGGTCACTTTCGATGAAATAGAGTTTGTTCCTTTCGATTTTCTTGATGCTTCGCGATTATCTTCGCGGCCTTCGCGACTTTGCGGTTCGAATTTATGAATTAAACAGGTTAGCAAAAGCATCATGGTGAAGAACAAAACTATCACACGCGACGCTCGACAATTGGGGACTCTGCTTGGCTTTTTTGCGTTGTGTGTGACGATGTGGATTTTGACTCCGTACTTTTTCACCGTCTCAAATCTTCTCAACATTGTTCAGCAAACCTCGATCAATGCCATCATCGCCGTGGGGATGACCTTTGTCATCATTTCTGCCGGAATCGATTTGTCGGTCGGATCGATTTTGGCTTTTTCAGGAATCATTTTAGCCAGCGCGTTGCACAACGGTGTGGCTGCGCCGTTGGCTATCTTGCTTGGATTGATCATCGGAATCTTGTGCGGCGTGCTCAATGGTTTGTTGATTACTCTCGGCAAGCTGCCGCCGTTCATCGCAACGCTTGGAATGATGAGCATGGCGCGCGGCGCGGCGTTGGTTTATACCGAGGGCAGGCCGATCTCCGGTTTTAGCGAGCAGTTCCGAGCGCTGGCAAGCGGCGAGATATTTTTTCTTCCAACGCCGGTAGTGATCATGATCGGCGTATACCTCATCGCCCACGTCATGTTGACGCGAACGAGAACTGGCCGGTACACCTACGCCATCGGCGGCAACGAAGAAGCGACGAGACTTTCCGGCGTCAACGTGCGTTTTCACAAAACTGGTGTCTACGGATTCTCGGGACTCGTGAGTGGCATCGCTGCCGTTCTTTTGACGGCGCGATTGAACTCCGCGCAACCCATTGCCGGCATCATGTACGAATTAGACGCCATTGCTGCAACGGTGATTGGCGGCGCGAGCTTGATGGGCGGGGAGGGAACATTGCTCGGCACACTCTTCGGTGCATTGATCATCGGCGTTCTCCGCAACGGCCTGAACCTCCTTGGCGTTTCCTCATTCCTGCAACAGATCATCATCGGCTCGGTAATCATCATCGCCGTGCTCATTGACACGGTCTTGAAAGCGTCAAGAAAATAGTTGCGCTTCTATCATCATCTTGGTTAATCTATTTTCGTGATGGGTGTTGTCTTGGTACAAAAACAAAGAAGCGAGCAGCGGATTACGCGGATTCAATCAGAGTAATCGGCTCGACTGAGCTCGCCGAAGTCAGAGAAATCCGCTGCTATTCTGGTTTGGACTGATTCAAGAACAGGAGGAATGTAGATGAAGAAAATTGCTGTTTTCTTTTTGCAGTTTGCTTTTTGTCTTACCCTCGCATGTGATCGAGGGCAGAATAAAAATGAAGCCGCCGGGCCACGAGTTGCTTTGGTGATGAAGACGCTGAACAATCCATTCTTCATCGACATGCAGCGCGGCGCAGAAGAAGCGGCGAAGCGACTTGGTGTAAATCTAATCGTGCAAGCTCCCGAGCGCGACGCCGATGTTGAAAAGCAGATGCAGATCATTGAGAATTTGATTCAAACCGACTTGCAAGCCTTGTGCGTCACGCCAAGCGGTTCGAAGGAAATTATCCCGGCCTTGGTCAAAGCTGCTGAACGCGGCGTTCCAATTTTGATCGTGGACTCGGGACTCGATAGCGCCGCTGCTGCAGAGGCAGGCGTGCAAATCAAAACATTCATCGGGTCAGATAACTTCGAGGGCGGGCGTATCGCCGGAGAATATATCTCGGCGCTTTTCAATGGCAATGCAAAAATTGCCGTGCTCGAAGGCGTTCCCGGCCACGAAACCAACGAGTCGCGCTTGCAGGGTTTTCGCGCGGGAGTTGCTGCGCATCCCGGCGTCGAAGTCGTTGCTTCGCAAACGGCGAACTTTGAACGCGATCAGGGCTTCAATGTCTTTCAAAATATTCTGCAAGCGCATCCGAGCGTCGAAGCTTTGTTTTGCTGCAACGACATGATGGCGCTGGGGGCAATTGAAGCGATTGCCACCGCTGGCAAAACCGGCGAAATCAAAGTCGTCGGCTTCGACGCTGTGGAAGATGCGCGCAAGGCGATTTCCGCCGGAACACTTGCGGCTTCGGTTGCGCAATTTCCCGAGGAGATGGGACGGCTGGCAGTGGAGAGCGCCGTGAAAGTGATCAACGGTGAAACGTTGCCGCTCTATTTGCCTGTGAAGATTGAATTGATCAAAAAAGACAATGCCGCCAGGTAAAACAATCTTAGCAGGAATCGTTTCACGTTTTTGGAAATCATTTTCAGTCGTTTAATCACAACATTCGCCAATTTGTTTTAGCGGACACTTGATGGTGCCATAAGAGCAAAACACGCAGCAATCGCCCGCTCGAGGCTTGAGAACGGCTTTGCAGTTGCGGCATTGATAAAAATATTGGCACGCATCGATTGGCATGTCAGCTTCTTCGGCAAAACCACACCCCGGACATTTCAAAGTAGATTTGGTGATGACAGTCATTACCAATTGCCTTGTTCATTCAAATATTCTAAAATTGGACAACCATGCTCATAAATAGCGAAGCGTCTCGATGTTAACGTTCGCATCCTTGACTAAGTGGCCGACACATACAGTTCTCATTGTTCGTGCCGCAGTTTATATGTTCCAGCGGTTGTAATATAATGCCTGTATTATAATCCGGAGTCAAGAGTTTTTTTGAATGGAGCAAGAAAATCGAAATCATTCAACTGCAAAACTTCGTGGAGAATATTTTGAATGACCGCCAGCCCCGTCGACCATCGACGACGGCATCGAAGCGCTACGGGTGCGATTGTGGCTACGAATTCTCTTCATGCTCATCAACCGGTCGAGGTCTCATCTGTGACCGCTTGATGAAATTTTCGCGCTGCAAGTTTTGATTTGATACTTTCGGATTTAAAGCCTATTATTAGACCGCTTCACCTGTAACACAGATGAGATGGACGAATGAAAATCGAAAAACCACTGCTTCCAATTATTTGCTTTCTTCTCATTGCGTGGGGCTGCGGCCAGCATTCGGGTAGCTCTTTTCATTTGTCGGAGAAAAAAGAGATTGATTCACCGGCAGGACCCAATAGCGGCGAGCCGAATCTTTTTACGGCGAACGACGGCAAAATTTATCTGAGCTGGATCGAGGAGACGCCGGGTAATCAACACGCATTGCGTTTTTCCGTTCGTCAACAAGACGGCTGGTCGGCGCCGACGACCATCTCCGAGGGCAAAGACTGGTTTGTGAATTGGGCGGATTTTCCATCGCTTGCTGTTTTAAATGAAAAATCTCTTGTCGCTCAATGGCTCACCAAGAACGCCGATGAAAAATACGCCTACGATGTCAAGTTGGCGCTTTCGAATGACGGCGGCAAATCGTGGGGCGGAGCAATCACGCCGCATCGCGATGAGACCGCGACCGAACATGGTTTTGTCTCCCTCCTCCCTATCTCAGATGATGACTTTCTTGTCGTATGGCTGGATGGCCGAAACTTTTCCCCATCCTCCGAAGGTTACGCCGGACACGGCGAACCAACCAATAAAATGATGCTGATGGCCACGATGATAGATACGACAAGCGAACTTTCCGAAGAGATTCTTCTCGACCCGCGCGTGTGCGAATGCTGCCAAACCTCAGCGGCGCTCACCTCGGATGGCGTTGTGATCGCTTATCGCGACCGTTCTGCGGATGAGATTCGCGATATCGGCATCGTTCGATTTCAAAAAGGCCAATGGCTTGAACCAAAAATTATTCACAACGACGGTTGGAAAATCGAAGGCTGTCCGGTTAATGGCCCGGCCGTCGACGCGATTGGCGAGCGCGTTGCGGTTGCGTGGTACACGGGAGCGAATGAGGCTTCACGTGTGAATGTTATTTTTTCAAATGACGGTGGCGAGAGCTTCGGCGTACCGATACAAGCCGATGACGGCAATCCCATCGGACGAGTCGATGTGATGCTGCTTCCCGATGGTGCGGCGCTGGTATGTTGGCTTGAACAGGATGGTGAGTCCGGAGAAATTCGTGCGCGCCGCGTTTCAACGGATGGCGCTCGCGGTTCATCCTTGACGATTGCCGAAACGACCACGCAACGCGCCAGTGGTTTTCCGCGCATGGCGCGCAACGACGAAGAAATTGTTTTCGCTTGGACTGATGACGGAGATCCATCGCAAGTGCGAACTGCTTCGACTAAAATCACTTCGAAAAACTAATCTGCTGATGCTTCTATAGTTCCTTTGCGAATTCTTTGCGACTCTGCGTGTGATTTTTTAGCCTTGATACTTCATAAAGAAAACCGCAAAGCCGCAAAGTACGCGAAGGATAAAGCTCGTTTGTGATTTTTGTCAAACAACTCAATTCTTCGAAAAATATGATCCAATCAGACATCGCGAAATTCTGATTTTCGATTTTCATCGTAATCATACTCTTCTACGAGCCTTTTTGCTTTCTTTGCGCTCTTGGCGACTTCGCGGTTCAGGTTTTATGGATTGAACAGGTTAGAAGCGTTAATCAGCGAGAAACTCAATTTCGCACGGAGGAATTTACCATGAATATCCTGCGCAATTACATCAACGGCGAGTGGCGCCAATCGAGCGCCAAAGAATATTTGGATGTCGTCAATCCTGCCACGACAGAAGTGATCGCGAAGGTGCCGTTGTCACCGGCGAGCGAGGTTGAAGAGGCAGCCCGCGCCGCAGCTACAGCGCAAGTGGAATGGCGACGCACCCCGCCGCTTGACCGCGTGCAATATCTTTTCAAGCTCAAAAGACTACTCGAAGAAAATCTTACCGACCTTGCGCGCACGATCACCATGGAATGCGGCAAGACTTTCGGCGAAGCCAAAGCCGAAATGCAGCGCGCCGTCGAAAATGTCGAAGTCGCCTGCGGCATCCCCACAATGATGCAGGGATACAATTCCGAGGACATCGCCTCCGGCATCGACGAGATGATGATTCGCCAGCCGGTCGGAGTATGCGCCGCCATCGTGCCGTTCAACTTTCCCGGCATGATCGCCTTCTGGTTTTTTCCGTATGCCATCGCCTGCGGCAACACCTACATCGTCAAACCATCCGAGCGCGTGCCGATGACTCTTCAAAAGGTTTTTCAGTTGATTGATCAGCTTGGGCTTCCGAAGGGCGTGATGAATCTCGTCAACGGCTCAAAAGAAACCGTCGATGCGATTCTCGATCATCCGGAGATTCGCGCCATCAGCTTTGTCGGCTCGACGCCGGTGGCGAAGTACATCTACAGTCGCGCCACGGCGAACGGCAAGCGCGCGCAATGCCAGGGCGGCGCGAAGAATCCGATCATCATTCTCCCCGATGCAGATTTGAAAATGACGACGAGCATAACGGCGGATAGCGCCTTTGGCTGCGCCGGACAACGCTGTCTTGCCGGCTCCTGGGCGATTACGGTCGGAGAAAGCCGCAAGATGTTTTCCGAAGCGATTGCCGATGCGGCGAATGCGCGGGTGGTCGGTTACGGCTTGGATGAAGGCGTGGAAATGGGTCCGGTGATCACTTCACAAAGCAAGATGCGCATTGAAGCGCTCATTCAAAAAGGCGTCGACGAAGGCGCAAAAGTTTTGGTCGATGGACGCAACCCGAAAATCAGCAAATACGAGCGCGGCAATTTTGTGCGGCCGACGATTTTGCAGGATGTGAAACCGGGCAGTGAAATCGCCCGCACCGAAATCTTTGGCCCGGTGTTGAGCATGACGCACATGGAGACGATTGACGACGCCATTGCTTTGATCAACAGCGGCCAGTACGGCAACATGGCGTGCGTCTTTACAAGCAGCGGATCGAACGCGCGCAAGTTCCGCTACGAAGCGCAGGTCGGAAACATCGGCATCAACCTCGGCGTCGCCGCGCCGATGGCGTTTTTCCCATTCAGCGGCTGGAAGGAAAGCTTCTTCGGCGATCTTCACGCGCAGGGCAGACACGGCGTGGAATTTTTCACGCAAACCAAAGTCGTGGTCGAGCGCTGGCCGAAGGAGTGGTCGAGGAAGTTTTGAGAAGGAATCTGAAATTGCAGCGTTCTGGATTACACCGCCATTTCCAATTTAAAGACCGGCACATTCATCGTTTCCGATGGTTGTAGTTTCTGCGTTTTCTCAAGCTTCAAAAGCTGTTCAATTTGATCGAGTATTTTTTCCAACATATACTCGTGCCCATTCACCTGACACCGAAGCGCAGGCACATCTCGGATTACAACGAGATGCCCGTTTTGCAAAGTGACATATTGAATTATTTTGTCCTCCAATTCGCTCTGGCAACGAGGGCAGTGGGCGGGCTTCTCGGCTAAGAATATCAACTTAGGGTGAAGAAGATTCTGATGGAGATTAACATCGAATTCGACTTTTTCCATATCCTTCCAATACTCAGCCGAATCGTGCGACTCCCAAAACTCAACTTCTTCTTCTAAATTTTTAAAATCGGGTGCTTTGGGCATTTTTCAACCTCTTTGATATAAATCTCTTTCATCTTCGGTCATATCACGGGCACTCAAGATCAATGCTCGATGATCAAGCTTGTAAATGAAAGCCACGAACAAATATCGTCCGGCCTCTGTTTGGCCGTAGGCCTTGTACACGTCCTCGCCCTTGCGTTTTTTGCCTCGTGGACCTCGGCGGTAGATCGTGCTCGGCCTAAAGATTTCCTCGACTTCTTCAACTGTGACCCCGTGTTTGCTTTCGATCTTTTCAATGACTTCTGCGCGCCAGATGATGGATTCAATATTCACTCTGCCATCCCCTGCTCATTGCAACAACGTGGAGTTGCCAACGAGAAATCAAGAATGCATGATTTGAATATAAAACAAATTTTAAATGATGCAACTGCTGTTTTCAGATAAAGAAACTGACAGCGATCTTCACGCGCAGGGCAGACACGGCGTGGAATTTTTCACGCAAACTAAAGTCGTTGTTGAAAGATGGCCGAAGGAGAGGTCGAGGAAGTTTTGAAAATGGGTTTACGCGGTGATCAAGTTGACGCTGAGAGAAGAGCAAGGAGTTTGTTTGAAGTGGAACGGCTCTTTCAAGCTTCAATATGAACCAGGTCGCCAGCTTTTATTGTTCTTAACGCTTCGATGACTTTTGGCATCAAGGGGCTTAATGTCTCGAAAGTGTTATCCGAAGCTCTTATCACAATGACGGCGAATTTAAGCGCGCGTAGATTCTGCTGATACTCTAAATTTGCATCGATCGTTATAAACACCTCGAAGTCGCTGGATCGTATCAAGCGCAGCAGATCGCCGTTCTTGGTTCCTGCCCATCCCATTTCTTGCACAGAAAAAACTTCATGGCCGGTCACTTCGCGCTTGAGCCTTTTCGGTAAGCACTCGTCAAGCAACACTTTCATGACTTTCTTCCAACAGTTTCTGTTTCATCAGCTCCAGAACTGCTTGCGCATGTTCGCGTTTGACTGTTGGGAAATCATCCAAAAACTCGTCGAGCGGGTGACTGTGTTCAAGATAATCGAAGAGTGTTTGAACCGGCACTCTTGTGCCCGTGAAAACCGGAGTTCCACCCAAGATTTCTTTGTCGCTTGTGATTAGGTTGCGTTGGAGCATAGTGGTTTGTCTCCTTTATCCGCATACTTGGTTTGGTCTGATTCGAATATAGCACAAATTCCAAATGATGCAACTGCTGTTCTCTGAAATGGAAATTGACGGCGATCTGCACTCACAGGGCAGACACGGCGTGGAATCTTTCACGCAGACAAAAGTCGTGGTCAATCGATGGCCGAAGGAGTGGTCGAGCAAGTTTTGAGAAGGGATTCTTGTATTTGGCGGCACAGAAGATGCGATGATTCGCTCCATGCGGCCCCGTATGAAGTATTGGATGGGAAGGGTAGGAGAGAAACCCACCCTTCCCCGATGAAACTATTAGATATGAATTCCCTTTTTCAACGGATTCTATCGACGTTCAATATCTAGTTTTCATCCTCTAATCATAGTCATATACAGGATCTTCATCTTCATAATTGCTAACAATATTCCATTTTGTCGAATAGGTCGTCGTAGTTTGATGTTTGGTTTTATTGCCTGCAATGATTGATCCTCTTACATCCTCGTGAGGGTCTTCCAAAGTAAGCTCTAGAAGCAAGTTAGAAGGAACGGTTCCAGAGTAGTTCAAGTACGCTGGTTGCTTTGCGATTTCAGCAACGTAATCTTGCTCACGCGCAATTGAGTCTTGCATTTTGGAGTTCTCCTTTTGAGATGTAGCAGTTTAACTGGAAGCCTGTGTATTAGAAAGTAGTGCTTTGGCTAAGGATTTTGAAAAACTCGACTGTCCTCCCAACCCCGCAGCCTCCTCCATCCATCCAAATTGGCCGCCGACATTGATCTCCAGAAAGTAGAGTTCTTTAGTCTCTTCGTCTTCAACCATATCTATTGCACCATATCGTAACCTGAGCATCGCCATAAGTTTTCTTGTAGATATGAGAATATCATTACGTAGAAGTCGATTTTCGTATTTGAGTGTATCATATGATCTTCGAAAATCTAGAGACTCGATTGGACAGCCTGTCATTCGCACAGAGGAGATGTGATTATCAACAATTGTAATTCGCCAATCCGCGCTTTTTTTTATTCTTTGTTGGACAAAGATAGGAAAGATAAATTTCTCTGATAATCGGTCACGTAATTCTTTTTCTGAAATTGGTCTGGCATATAAAAGAGTTGGCAAAAAATCAATAACATCTGGAACAGAAACCAAGGGCTTTAAAACTACCCATCCGCCCATTTTGTTTGAAAAATCTAAAATACAATCAGTCTTGTTTGAAACAATCCACTCGGGGCAACGCAGCCCACATTGCCGTGCGTAGTTAAGTACACGAGTTTTATCGCGCGCCCCTTGAATAGCATCGGGGTGGTTTATCCAGCACTCAAATGGAATTGCATTAACTAACGATTCAAGAACACAGGCTTTCGTTTCTAATCTTGTGAAGCGCTGGTGTGGTTGCTCTTTTCCAGGTATTGAGAAAGCCCGACGATTCCAAACTGATGAGATTTCTGATAGCTGTAATCTTCTGTCTTCTTGTATTAACAGCAGTTCCATTAGCTTAGGGTCGAAGTGAAAGGTAAATGACTTATCAGAGTACAGAACGAATTCTCTACCCTCAAGGTGCGGTACAACTAAACTTAAATGGTCATCCCAAGAATGCGAGAGGACTAATATTTTCATCTAATTCTCAACAGTTCTTGGATTCTCTGTAGGTTATTACGTAAATATCTATTGTCTAAGATTCAAAAGTGATGTAGGGAAGTGAAGTCAGTAGTGTCCGGTTAAAAACCGAATAAATCCAACTGTTTTGTTGCATCAGGCGGTTGCGGCGCGATGGTGTATTCTGTAAGTAATTGATTTATATCGCTCTTTTCGAACAACGTCAC
>Ga0247727_10013916_pt1 | contig 13460 bp, 12 predicted proteins | sample WisWelCaveWW1625_FD_202498 | JGI IMG/M metagenome (GOLD analysis project Ga0247727, IMG submission 202498) | Biofilm microbial communities from Wishing Well Cave, Virginia, United States - WW16-25 | ecosystem: Environmental > Aquatic > Deep subsurface > Groundwater > Cave microbial mat | place... | reverse complement strand
ATCCACAACTTCGGCGACGCGGCGACGGCGATCCCGGTCGGGGTGGCATTCCTGCTGCGCTCGTTTCGAGCCGAGCGGATCGCAGGGCTCTTCGTCGTCTTCGCCATCTTCGTCTCGGCCTGCGTTGCGCTCTACGAGACGATCCTCCGCTTCATCGATCCGGAGCCGCTCTCGCATCTCGGCGCGCTCGCGGCAGCAGGTGTGATTGGCTTTCTCGGGAACGAGATGGCGGCGCAGGTGCGGCTTCGGGCTGGGAGGAGGCTCGCGAGCCCAGCGCTGATCGCGGACGGAAACCACGCGCGCGTCGACGGCTTCGTCTCGCTCGGGGTCGTGGTGAGTGCGATCGGCGTCGCGCTCGGCTACGACCTCGCAGACCCGATCGTCGGGCTCGCGATCACGCTCGTGATCCTCAAGATCACCTGGGACTCGTGGCGAACCGTTAGGGACAGCGAGCCCGGCGACGTCGAGGCTGCGCATGAGCACTGAGCTCCACTACAGGCCCCTCGACTCGCACGAGCTTGCTCGGGTCGGCGAGATCGATCGGACCGACGCGATCTACACACAGCGGGGCACGCGGCTCGAGCTCCAGGAGGGCGACTGGAGCTCTCCGCCGTGGGACTCCGAGGGCGACGGCGAGCACTCCCTTGCCGCTGTGCGTGCCGCGCTCGAGGATTGGGCTGCACGTGGGGCGACCGCACAGGGAGCGTTCGAAGGCGAACGCCTGGTCGGCCTGGGTGTCGTCCTGCCCCACCTCAGACCGGGCATTGCGCAGCTTGCGTTCCTCTACGTCAGTGATGGCGACCGGGGCCGGGGTGTCGGCGGCCGACTTGCCGGCGAGCTGGAAGACATCGCGCGGGCAGCAGGCGACAGCACGATCGTCGTCTCGGCGACTCGTTCGCAAAACACGGTGCGCTTCTACCGGCGGCGCGGCTTCGAGCCCATGGCCGAGCCGATCCCACAGCTGTACGAGCTCGAGCCCGAGGACGTGCACCTGCAGAAGTCGCTGTGACTTCGGATCCTTGCAACAGTCTGTTGCAAGCGAGCAAAAATCGCTGCAACACGGCGACATTAGACCTTGCAACAGACTGTTGCAAAGTGGCTAAACGACGAGCTCGGCCCGAACCGTGCCGGCGCGCTCGTGGCGCGCGACGACGCCGACCCGTGCTCCCGCCGCCGCCTCGACGACCCACTCGACCTTCGTTCGGTCGCTCGTCGAGTGGTCGACGTTCCACCACATGACCGAGCGGCGCTCCACGCGTCCCTCTAGCTGCCCGGCGTCCTCCCGCTCCTTCCCGGTCACGACGCGCGCGCCGTCAGGCAACTCGAGCGAGACCTCGATTCCTCGCACAGCCGTGCGATCGAGCGCCTTCTGCGTGACGTGCGTGGGGAGCCAGCCCGAGTTCTCGAGGACGAGCCGCAGTCGATACGCACCGTCGCCCACCCGCTCGGACTCGAACGAGCGCACCTCTAGCTTCGGGCTCACCAGCGCGAGGAACAGCGCGAAATCCGAATGCGGCTTCACCTCTTCCTCGAGCCTCGAGAGCGGCGGGTTGAACCAGAACCGCACGAGATCCCAGCCGCCGAGCTCGACCGAGCCCAGCTGGGGATGCTCGAACGCGTACCAGTCGACGTAGCCCTCGCCGATCTCGTCCGCCAGCTTCAGGATTGCGAGGTCGTCCTCGGGCGGGTGGTCGCGAATCCAGTCGATGAAGTGGTAATCGGCGATGCCCGCAGCGCGCTGCGGGCTCCAGAATTCGGTGACCCATGCGAACGCGCCGAGGAAGTCGTACACCCAGTCGATGTCACCGCCCTTGATCACCATCTTCGGGTCGTACTTGAAGTCGTGGAAGATCGAGATCGCGGGGTATCCGGTGAGCCGCGTCGCCTCTTCGCCAATGAGCTTGAACGCGCGCAGGTCGGACGTCGGGAAGTCGTCGTCGGAGCGCGCGGAGTACGGGCGCAGGTGAACGCCCGAGAATGTGTGGTAACCGACATAGCTCGTGATGTTCGGCCGGTCGACGATCGCCTGGACGAGCGCGCGTACTTCCGGCTCCGACGTCGGATACGGCCCCGCGCCGAGTTGCTCGCCCTCGGGCGCCCAGTCGGCGGGCCAGTTTCGGTTCAGGTCGAGCCCCTCTCGCGGCGGCGCGATCGAGACGTTGACGCCGTCCCAGTTCTGGATCGTTCCCTCCGGGAAGACGCGGTAGAACTCCCCTTCGACGTCGTCGGGGCGCCGCGCCACGAGCAGACGCGGATCGTCAGGGTGCAGCTTCCACGAGCCGTTCGGATCGCCCTGGCGCATCATCAGCACCCGCCCGTCGCCGTCGACGTCGTCGCGGTGTAGCCCGTCCTGCGGCTCATCGTGTGGGTAGGGCCGAACGCTCGAGCGGCGGAAGCGCCCGTCGGCGAGACCGGCGTCTGCGCCATCCGGGTTCACCCGAGGAACGACGTAGAAGGTTCGGGTGTCGAGCGCCAGCGTGATCCGCTCGTCTTTCCCGTAGTCGTGGAGGAGGCGGTCGAGCAGGTCGAGCGCGGCCGTTGTGCCGGTGAACTCCATCGCGTGGATCTGGGCGTGGACGAAGACCGCCGGCTTCTCGTCGTGCGGCCCCGTCTCGAGATTCGTCACCGTCGCGATTGGGATCTCGCGACCTTCGTACGACTGGCCGATGGTGCCGATCTGGAGGAGTCCCGGGAACTCGGCCGCCCACGCGTCGAGCGTCTCGGTCAGCTCGGCGTAGGTGTAGAAGCGGTCGAAGCGGACGCGCACGGGTGCGCAGGCTAGTGCATTACCCTCACGTCGTGCGCGAGCTCTCCGACTACCGGGACGAGTTCCCGATCCTCGCGGAGACCACCTACCTCGCCAACCACACGCTCGGCGCGATGCCAAGGAAGGCGCCCGACCGCCTGGCGGAGTTCGCGCGCATGTGGGCGGAGCGCGGGATTCGCTCCTGGGCGGAGGGCTGGTGGGAGACGCCGATGCGCGTGGGCGACCAGATCGGCCGGATCATTGGCGCGGCGCCGGGCTCGACCGTGATGCAGCAGAACGTGGCGATCGCCGAGGCGATCGCGCTTTCCTGCTTCAAGCCCGTCGGCCCCACACGGAACCGTGTCGTCTACGAGCGCGGGAACTTCCCGTCCGTTCGCTACCTCTACCAGGCGCAACCGGATCTGGACGTCGTCGTGTGCGAGGACGACGGTGAGATCGTCGAGCGAATCGACGAGCACACGCTCCTCGTCCCGATCAGTCATGTGATCTTCAAGCAGGCGGAGATCCAGGACGCCGCGCCGATCGTGCGACGAGCGCACGAGGTCGGTGCCCACGTGGTCCTCGACTGCTACCAGTCGGCGGGGATCGTCCCGCTGGACGTCACCGAGCTGGGCGTCGACTTCGCCGTGGGCGGCTCGGTCAAGTGGCTGTGCGGCGGGCCCGCGAACGGGTGGCTCTACGTTCGCCCGGACCTCGCGGAGCACCTCCGCCCGACGTACACGGGCTGGCAGGCGCACGCACGACCGTTCGGCTTCGAGGAGGAGATGGAGTACGCGACGGGCGCAGTGCGCTTCCTCACCGGCACTCCGAATCCCGCCGCCCACTACGCCGGCACCGCGGGCTACGACCTGATCGAGGAGGTCGGGGTCGCGCGGATCCGCGAGAACTCACTGCGGCAGACGCAGCTCCTCATCGACCTCGCGGATGCAGCCGGGTTCGAGGTGTGGAGCCCGAGGGATCCCGTCCGCCGGGGGGGAAGTGTCACGATCGCCGTTCCCGAAGCGGCCGCCGTCTACGCCGAGCTCGAGACCCGTGGGATCCTGGGCGACTTCCGGCCGGGCGCCGGCATTCGGCTCGGCCCGCACTTCTTCAACACGGACGACGAGATCAGGTTCGCCGTCGCGCAGATCGCCGACATCGTGGAGACCGGCGAGTACGCGCGCCACGTCGGCGCTGCCGCGCTTCATTAGCGGGCTGGACTCGCATGGCCTGGGCGGCATACGATCACACCGGATGTCGCTGCAAACGAGCGAGAAGTTCCTCCACGAGATCGTCTCCACCGTCGCGTCGTCGCTCGAGCTCAAGGAGGTGCTGCGATCGGTCGTCCGGCTGATGTCCGAGGCGAGCGGCGTACACGCATGTTTCGCGTACCTGGTCGAGGACGACGGAACGCGCCTCGTGCTTCGCGCGGCGTCACCGCCGTACGAGCGCCAGGTCGGCAAGGTCGCGTTCGAGCGGGGCGAGAGTCTCGCGTGGTGGGCCGCCGAGCACGGTGAGCCAGCCTTCATCCGCGACAACGCGCTCGCCGATCCGCGGACGAAGTACGTTCCGGAGCTCGAGGAGGAGCGGTTCCAGTCGTTGCTCGCGGTACCGATCGTCGATCGCGCCGGAGAGGCGATCGGTGTGATCACTGCCCACACTGAGGCGCCACGCGAGTTCTCCGACGACGAGGTCGACTTTCTCGTCACCTCCGCGTCGCTGGTCGGCGGCGCGATCGAGAACGCGCGCCTGTACGAGGAGACGCGGCTGCGCGTCAACGAGCTCGAGCAGCTCACCGAGCTCGCGGAGGCGATCGCGCGTGCGGAAGCGCTCGACGACCTGCTGCAGACTGTCGTCGCCGACGCTCGCCCACTGCTCGCCGCCCGCGCCTGCCACGTCTATCTCCTCGATCCCGGACGGGAGGAGCTCGACCGATTGGCAAGTGACCCAGAGGCCGGAAACGCGCGACAGACGCTTGGCCTCGCGGAGCTCGGCCCAGAGCTAGCCCGTGGCGGCCGCAGCACCCGCCTTTCGATTCCGCTCGTTGCAAGCGGCGAGCTCATCGGGTTGCTCGTCGCCGAAGGCAGCGCCCGAGTCGAGTTGGCGCGCGCGGTCGCCAGCCAGGTCGCAGTCGGCATCAAGAAGGTCCAGGTGATCGAGCAGCTCACCGAGAAGAACCTGATCAAGGACTTCTTCGAGGAGCTCGCCGGCGGCAGGCAGCGTGGTGACCTCGAAGGTCGAGCGGCACGTCTCGGCTGCGACCTCGACCAGCCGCATGTCGTTCTCGTCGCCGAGCCGCCGAGCGAGGCGCTCGCGCGCGTGCTTCGCAGCGCTGCCACGGGGTCGCTGTTCGATCAGCGGGAAGATTCCCTCCGGGCGCTCGTCAGACTCACGAGCAAGTCGAGTGACGCGTTCCTGGAGCGGCTTCGCCGCGCGCACCGCGATCTCGAGCATCCGGTATCCGTCGGAGTCTCGAGCGTGTGCCAAGGTGAGGGAGCCTTCGCGGACGGCTTCGCCGAGGCGCAGCAGGCCCTCCTCGGGACCGTCGTGCTCACGGGCAAGCCCGCAGTCCTCACCTACGAGGAGCTGGGTGCCTACAAGTACCTCCTCCGCATCGCCGTCGACGGCGGCGTGCGCGACGTCACGGTCGACGCGGTGTCCAAGCTCGCCGAGTACGACGCCCAGCGCGGCGCCCAGCTCGTGGGCACGCTCGAGGAGTTCCTTCGCCGCCACGGCTCGATCAGTGCGACGTCGGAGGCCCTCTACGTCCATCCGAACACACTCCGCCAGCGCCTTCGGCGGATCGGTGAGCTCTCAGGCCTCGATCTCCGCCGCGACGACTGGCTGCTGATCGAGATCGCCGTGAAGATGGTGAAGCTCCAGCAAGCCCTCGGGGCGGTCAAAGCGCACACATAGACGTCGAGAAGGTGTGGAACCCGCACCTTCACTCGTGGGTCGCCGGGTGGTAGGCGTATGCCTCCGACGTCAGAGGGAGGACGAGCAATGGGTGGGACCGCAGCTGCCGACTCGATCTGGAAGGACATGGAGAAGCGCGGCGTCGAGTTCGTGTTCGCGCAGTTCGTCGACATGTACGCGCGGCCGAGCGCGAAGCTCGTGCCGGTGGGGTCGCGAGAGGCCTTCGACGGCCTAGTCTCAGACGGCGCCGGCTTCGCGGGCTTCGCCGCCGGGGAGATCGGGCAGGTGCCGAGCGATCCCGATATCGCGGCGATCCCGGATCTGGCGAGCTATACGCCGGTCCCCTGGCAGGGAAACCTCGCGCGCTTCGCCTGCGACGTCACGGTCGAGGGCGAGGAGTGGCCCTACTGCCCACGCACGATTCTCCGCCGAATGATCGCGCGCGCCCGCGAGAAGGGGTTCGAGTTCAAGATGGGCCTCGAGCTCGAGTACTTCCTCGTGAAGCAGCGCGACGACGGGTCGATCGAGATCGCGGATCCGTACGACACCCTCGAGAAGCCGTGCTACGACATGGCCGGACTTACGCGCCGTTACGACTTCCTGACCACCGTCTCGCGCTACTGCAACGGCCTCGGCTGGGGCAACTACGCCAACGACCACGAGGACGCGAACGGTCAGTTCGAGCAGAACTTCACCTACGACGACGCACTCGTGAGCTGCGACCGCGCGATCTTCTTCCGCTACATGGTGCACACCCTCGCGGAGCAGAACGGGATGATCGCCACGTTCATGCCCAAGCCGTTCTCGGACCTCACGGGCAACGGCTGCCACTTCCACATGTCGCTGTGGGACGGCGAGACCAACCTCTTCCTCGACGAGTCGGACCCGCGCGGGCTCGGGCTCTCCGACGCTGCCTACCGGTTCATCGGCGGCCTCAAGACGCACGCGCGTGCAACAAGTGCGCTCACTGCTCCGACGGTCAACTCGTACAAGCGCCTGAAAGTGGGGACGACCTCGAGTGGTGCCACGTGGTCACCGGTGTGGATCTCGTACGGCTACAACAACCGCACGCAGATGCTCCGGATTCCCGGGCCGGGTCGGATCGAAGACCGCACGATCGATGGGTCGTGCAATCCGTACCTCGCCGCAGCCGCTGTGCTCGCGGCGGGCCTGGACGGGATCGAGAACGGGAGGGACGCGGGTGAGCCGAACTCGGACAACCTGTACGCGATCCCGTACGACGAGCTCAGGGCGCGGGGCCTCGAGACTCTGCCGTCGAACCTGCTGCAGGCGACCATCGAGCTCGCGCAGGACGAGGTGCTTCGGGCGGGCTTGGGAGCCGCGCGCGACGAGGACTACATCGACTATTTCATCCGCGTGAAGCTCGACGAGTGGAACCGCTACCACGAGCAGGTGACGCCGTGGGAGATTCGCGAGTACCTGACCCGCTTCTGACCAGAGAGGCGGGGAACACACTTTGCAACAGTCTGTTGCAAGCGTTGCCAGTGTTATGGAGTATTTCTCCACATACGTGAGGCGGACTCCAGCGCTTATTGCGGTGTTCACTCCCGGTGGCGTATGTACCTTTTGAACACATGTGCGGAATCGTAGGCCTGTTCGCGAAGTCGCCCGAGGTCGAGGAGCGCCTCGGCGAGCACCTCGCCGCGATGCTCGTGCAGATGTCGAGCCGTGGGCCCGACTCGGCGGGCGTTGCCGTCTATCGCGATCCGGCGCCGAGCGGTTGGAGCAAGCTCACGCTCTACTCGGCGAACACGCACGAGCGCTGGGGGGTTGTGCGCGACGGACTCCGAGAGGCGTTCGGAGAGTGTGACGAGCCTTCGATCCGAGCGAGCCATGCCGTGCTCGTCGTCGAGGCGGAAGCCGACGATGCCGAGGCCTGGATCCGCGAGCACCGGCCCGACCTGCGCGTGATGAGCGCGGGCTCGGTCATCGAGATCTACAAGGAGACGGGTCTACCCGAGGAGTTCGCCGCCGAGTTTCACCTAGAGGACTTCCAGGGCACGCACGCGCTCGGCCACACGCGCATGGCGACCGAGAGCCGCGTGACCACGGAGGGATCGCACCCCTTCTCCACCGGGCTCGATCTCTGCCTCGTCCACAACGGCTCGCTCTCGAATCACAACCGGCTGCGCGAGAATCTCCGGCGCGAGGGCATCGAGTTCCAGACCGAGAACGACACAGAGGTCGCCGCCGGCTACCTCGCCTGGCGGCTTCGCGAGGGCGCGACACTCGAGCAGGCACTCGAGGGCTGCCTGACCTACCTCGACGGCTTCTATACCTTCGCTGTCGGGACGGCCGACGGGTTTGCCGTCCTGCGCGACCCGATCGCATGCAAGCCGGCGGTGCTCGCGGAGACGGACGACTGGGTCGCGATGTCGTCCGAGTGGCGGTCGATCGCGGTCCTTCCGGGCGCGGCGGACGCGCGGGCCTGGGAGCCCGAGCCCGGAGTCGTCTACGTCTGGGAGAAGGCCAAGGTCTGATGGCCGTGGCAACGACCGAGACCGCCGAGCTCGAGGTCGTCGACCTCCAGACGACTTCCGTTCGCGAGCTCAACCAGCGATTGCACGACCTCGCGGGCGGCGCTCCCGGGCCGCGACGCTTCCGGATACTCAACCCGAGCGGCGCGCACGCGCTTGCGTGCGGGCTGGACGCCGAGCTCGAGGTCGAGATCGAGGGCCACGTGGGCTACTACTGCGCGGGGATGAACAAGCTCGCGACGGTGCGAGTCCACGGCAACGCGTCGACCGGGATCGCGGAGAACCTCATGTCCGGCCGCGTCATCGTCGAAGGGAATGCGAGCCAGTCCGCAGGCGCGACCGGCCGCGGAGGCCTCCTCGTGATTCGCGGGGATGCGTCATCTCGCTGCGGCATCTCCATGAAGGGGATCGACATCGTCGTCGGCGGCTCGGTCGGGCATATGAGCGCCTTCATGGCGCAGACCGGCTGTCTCGTCGTGGGCGGGGACGCGGGCGACGCGCTCGGCGACTCGATCTACGAGGCGCGGCTGTACGTCCGCGGCTCGGTGGCCGGTCTCGGTGCTGACTGTGTCGAGAAGGAGATGCGCGACGAGCACGTCACGCAGGTCGCCGGCTTGCTCGAGGCTGCGGGGATCGACGCCGATGCTTCCCACTTTCGGCGATACGGCTCGGCTCGGCAGCTCTACAACTTCAAGATCGACAACGCGGGTGCGTACTGATGGCAGGGGTCAGACCCCGGGACACGTCCGGGTCGGACCAAGAGCGACCGTGGGGGCTCCGCGAGTCCTACCTCTTCGACCGCAACATCATCGCCGAGATCCAGCGCGCTGCCCGCGAGGGGATCTACGACATCCGGGGCTTCGGCGCCAAGCGGCGGCTCCCGCACTTCGACGACCTCCTCTTCCTCGGCGCGAGCGTTTCCCGATATCCGCTCGAGGGCTACCGCGAGAAGTGCGCGACCGATGTCGTTCTGGGAACGCGCTACGCGAAGAAGCCGCTCGAGCTCAAGATCCCGGTCACGATCGCCGGCATGAGCTTCGGCGCCCTCTCGGCGCCCGCGAAAGAGGCTCTCGGCCGCGGTGCAACGGAAGTCGGGACGTCGACCACGACCGGCGACGGCGGCATGACGAACGAGGAGCGCGAGCACTCGGAGACGCTCGTCTACCAGCTTCTCCCCTCCCGCTATGGCATGAACCCGGACGATCTCCGCCGTGCCGATGCAATCGAGGTCGTCGTCGGGCAGGGCGCCAAGCCGGGCGGCGGCGGGATGCTCCTCGGCCACAAGATCTCCGATCGCGTCGCCGAGATGCGCAGCCTCCCGAAGGGCATCGACCAGCGCTCGGCGTCGCGCCATCCCGACTGGACGGGGCCCGACGACCTCGAGATCAAGATCCTCGAGCTCCGAGAGATCACCGACTGGGAGAAGCCCATCTTCGTCAAGGTCGGCGCGACCCGGACCTACTACGACGTCCAGCTCGCGGTGAAGGCCGGCGCCGACGTGATCGTCGTCGACGGGATGCAGGGCGGCACGGCTGCGACCCAGGACGTCTTCATCGAGCACGTCGGTATCCCAACGCTTCCAGCGACGCGGATCGCTGCCGACACGCTCCAGGAGCTCGGGATGCACCGGAAGGTGCAGCTCATCGTGTCCGGCGGGATCCGGGGCGGGGCGGATGTGGCGAAGGCGCTCGCGCTGGGCGCCGATGCCGTCTCGATCGGAACCGCTGCTCTCATCGCGATGGGCGACAACAGCCCCGAGTACGACGAGGCGTATCGCGAGATCGGGAGCGCGGCAGGCTTCTACGACGACTACCAGGCGGGCCGCGACCCGGTCGGGATCTCGACCCAGGACGACGAGCTGGCGGCGCGGTTCGATCCGGTCGTCGGAGGACGCAAGGTCGCGAACTACCTGCGCGTGCTCACGCTCGAGACCCAGACGCTCGCCCGCGCGTGCGGGAAGTCACACGTCCACAACCTCGAGCCCGAAGACCTCGTCGCGCTCACCGTCGAGGCAGCTGCCATGGCAAAGGTTCCGCTCGCGGGAACCGACTGGATTCCAGGCTGGAACGGGCGCGGCTAGCGCAGTCGGTCGAGCACGTCGCGTAGCTTCAGGTTCGCGGGAACGTCCTCGGGCTTCGCGTCGGCGAGCGCCGTTTCCGCGAGGGTTGCGTACACGTCCGCTATCGCATGGAAGAGCGCCGGGGTAAGACCGACAGCGGACTGTGATGCCGCGATCTCGTGCATCTCGGCGACGTATCGTGCGGACTTCGACGCGGCGGTCGCAAGCCGGCGTTCGACCCGCGAGACGAGCTCCGGCGCGCCGACGCGAAGATCGGCCAGGACGTGTTCGAGGACGCCGTTCGCGTCTGCCGCGAGAAGTGCCTGCGCGAGCACCGCAGTCGTGCCCTTGTAGACGGAGGCGGTGCTCATCTTGACGGCCGACGCGCCACCCACCGCGTCGCCGACAATGATCCGATCGACGCCGTCGAAAGGGAGGGCAGCGATCTCAGCAGCACGTCGTCCTGAGAGGTAGAGCCGGGTGGTACCGGGTTTCCACGGCGGCGGGCCAGAGATCGAGCCGTCGACGAGATCGCGCCCCGCATCTCGAGCAGAGGTCTCGATCTCGAGAGCAGTGCCTGGCGCGATCGCGTTCAGGTCCGCAATGAGTGGCTGCGTCGCCTGGTCGACAGCTGAGCGCACGACTGTATCCGCGACTGCGGGTGCCGCCTCCGGCGGCACTATCGAAAGGACGACGTCAGCCCCCCGAACGACGGCCTCGAGGTCCGGCAGGAGCTCGATCCCCGCGCGTTCGGCGAGAAGCGCCGTTCGCTCGCTGCGCCCCGCGACACTCGCCACAACTCGAGCGCCACCGCGGACGAGCGTGACCGCAATTGCGCTGCCCATGGCGCCGGGGCTGACGATGCCGACCGTAGGCACTCGAGGCGAGTATGTCAGCAGCGGGTCACGTGCGCCGAGACGGTAAGCCAGCGCCCGTCGCGACGCGCCCACACATCCGTGTAGCGGCCGTCCGCGGCGTGACCATCGGACCGGGTGTAGGTGGTGCGCGCGTGGATGATCGCGATGTCGCCCAGGAGGCGCACGTTCACGTCGTGAGCCTCGAGGTCCGTGATCGTCGACGGCCGCGCCGTCTGCTCCAGGAAGCCGGCTCGATCGACCAGCGTTCCCTCGGGGTTCGAGCAGAGGAAGTCGTCGGCCAGGATCTCTTCGAAGCGGGAAACGTCGGAGTGCTGCACCGACTGGATGTAGTCACGATTGAGGTCCATCAGGATCTCGAGGTCTGGCCTGCAAACGGTCGTCGCCACGGGTCTGCTCCTCCTCTTTCGGGGGAACGCGCTCGCGAAGGATGTTTGCACCCGCTGGAGCCGTTCGCCGTAGCGCCGCGTGCCGGCTCGACGGCACGTAGAGAGTCAGTCAGCTCGCCAGCCGAGCTCGCGCGAGATTGCGCTCGCGCTTTCGAGGAGCAGTGGCACGGCGACCCCGACGGCGGCCGGGTCGAAGCGAGTGCTCGGTCCCTGGAGCGCGACGATCGCCTCGAGCTCTCCGCGGCTCGAACGGATCGGAGCGGCGATCGCGGTCAACCCGGGCTCGCGCTCGCCAGTCGCCTCCGCGTATCCACGTTCGCGCACGATTTCGATCTCCCGAGCGAGCACCTGCGGGTCTGTGATCGTTTGAGGCGTGTAGGCGCGGAACGGGCCCTCGGGGAGCTCGCGTCCGGAGAACGCGAGCATCACCTTCCCAGCGGAGGTCGCGTGAGCGATCGACGGGCGACCGAGCCGCGAGACGGGCTGAATCTGATGCGAGCCCGGAACGAAGTCGACGGTGATCGCGTCCTCATCGCCCGGCACTGAGAGCGTGGCTGTCTCGCCAGTCGCCGCGACGAGCGCGATGAGGTGCGGCCGCGCGACGTCGCGGATGTCCAAGCGGGCGAGGACAGCGTTTGCGAGATGGATGAGACGGATACCGAGCCGGTAACGGCCCGATGTAGATACCCGCTCCACGAGCCCGGACGCTGCAAGCGTGCCGAGCTGGCGCGAGACCGTGCTCGGCGTCATCCCGGTACGGCGCGCCACCTCGTTCGTACCGAGCTCGCCGCCGTCCGCGAGCGTGTCGAGGACGGCGATCGCTCTTTCAGCGGCGCCAATTCGGCGGGTGGAGGGTTGACGAGTGCGAGACATCCGTGTACGTTCGTTGCGGATATTGGCACAGCATTGCTGAGAGTGCAATTCATAGACTGATGTCGTTTCTCCTCTCGTGCCCCTTCTGCGGTCCACGACCCGTGGACGAGTACGCGTACTTCGGCGAGGTCACGAGACGACCGGGCCCGTCTCCGACCCTTCGTGAGCTGACCGACTACGTGTACTTCCGCGACAACGTCGCGGGTGTCCAGCGCGAGTGGTGGCAGCACCGCACGGGATGTGGCGAGTGGTTCCTCGCCGAGCGCGACACGCGCACGAACGAGGTGCTCGAGATCGCGCTTCCTGAGCCGCGGAAGCCGGCGTCGTGAGACTCGACGCGCGACGCGCCGAGCGGATCGACCGCTCGAGGCCGGTCTCGTTCTCGTTCGCGGGCTGGAAGATCGACGGATTCGAGGGCGATACGCTCGGCTCGGCCGCCTTCGCTGCCGGGAAGCGTGTCTTCTCGCGCTCGTTCAAGTATCACCGGCCGCGAGGGCTGCTCTGCTGCTCGGGGCACTGCCCGAACTGCCTGATGACGGTCGACGGCGTCCCGAACGTCCGCGTTTGCACGGAGCCGATTCGCGAGGGCGCCGTCGTAGAGGGTCAGAACGTGCGCTGGTCGCTCGACTTCGACTTCATGTCGGTGACCGACAAGGTCGGCGGCCCGTTCACGCCGGTCGGTTTCTACTACCGGACCTTCATCCGGCCGCGCCGGCTCTGGCCGCTCTACGAGAAGTTCCTGCGCAGCGCCGCCGGGCTCGGGAAGCTCGACGAGCACGCAGCGTACTCGCGCCGCTACGACACCGAGCATCGCAAGGCGCGCGTGCTCGTCGTGGGCGGTGGCCAGGCCGGCCGCGCGGCCGCGCTGGCGGCTGCCGCGGTAGGCCCCGGTGTCGTGCTCGTCGACGAGGACGCACGACTCGCTGGACTGGAGCTCGAGGGCGTCGAAGTGCTCGCCCCGGCTCGTGCTGTCGGGGTCTGGGAGGGCGGTCTCGTTCCGGTCGACGCCGGCACTGTCCTCTACCGGTTCCGCGCGGAGCGGATCATTGTCGCCACGGGAGCGATCGAACAGCCGCTCGTCTTTCCGGGCAACGACCTTGTCGG
>Ga0247727_10013915_pt1:10000-13460 | contig 13460 bp, 6 predicted proteins | sample WisWelCaveWW1625_FD_202498 | JGI IMG/M metagenome (GOLD analysis project Ga0247727, IMG submission 202498) | Biofilm microbial communities from Wishing Well Cave, Virginia, United States - WW16-25 | ecosystem: Environmental > Aquatic > Deep subsurface > Groundwater > Cave microbial... | reverse complement strand
CCCTACGGGCTCCTTCGGCGGCCCCGGAATCGTGTTTCTTTGCGTTGGACATGCATTCCCTCCTTAGAACATTCTCTATAACAAATGTTCCCAATGCACTGTCCAACGAAATCCCGGGCCGGGGGATAGCGGACCCAACTCCGCCGTCGCCAGCGCTCTACCCGCAGCTCAAGCGCGCACCTTCCTCCGCCGCCCGCCTCGGCTCTCGGCCTGGTCCAGCGCCTCCTGGAACAGATTCCGCACCAAAGTCTCATACGCGATCCCGCGGCGGGCAGCCAGGCGCTTGGCCCTTCGCACCTCGCGCGCCGGCAGACGGACGGCCCCGTACCACCATCGCGACACCTTCGGCGGTAGCTTGACTACGTCCTCTACCGACCTCAACTGCCCCTTCGCCGCTGCTTCCTCCAGCCACGCCGCCGCCTTCTCCTGATTGTTGTCCCACCATGCCGCCTCCTCGGCTTCGGAGCGGAACTTCGGAAGTCGCTTTTTCATCGTGATCGCCCTCACTGTCCCTTGTGCGCCATGTAGACTCGCCGCATCTTCTCCTTGGCCGGATGCGCGGTTACGACTCGGATCATCCCGCCCCGCAAAGTAAAAATCACCGCCAATAGCCGCCCATGATCCGTTTCACCTATCGTCAGTACCCTCTGTTCTCCTTTGCGCGTTTGAATCTGCAAAACGACCGGATCGTTGTACAGAACCTGCTCGGCCTCCTCCGGGCCCACGTCGTGCCGGGCGATGTGTTCCAGATTCCCCTCGTCCCAGTCGAACCCTCGTCGTTCTGTCGTTGGCTCCTCCCTCGCGGCCTCGCAAAACCAAAAGGCCCGAAGTCTCCTCCGGGCCTTTCGTTTTTATCCGGGCAACGGCCTACTCTCCCACGCCGTTTCCAGCGCAGTACCATCGGGGCTGAGGGGCTTAACGGCCGTGTTCGGGATGGGAACGGGTGTATCCCCCTCGCTATAGTCACCCGAAACTCGTTCTCGCAACGGCACGCCCCGCGGCGCACCGCGCGCTCCAAATACTGACGGGCCCCACCCAATCACCAAATCACTAAATCAACAATTTCCCCAGCATTCTGCTGAGTGAATTTTATGGTCAAGCCGAACGGGCGATTAGTAACGGTCTGCTTCACGCCTCGCGGCGCTTCCACATCCGCCCTATCAAGCAGGTAGTCTTCCTGCGCCCTTCTTAGACCTTTATTGGCCTTGGGAGATCTCATCTTGGGGAAGGCTTCACGCTTATATGCTTTCAGCGTTTATCCTGTCCGAACTTCGCTACCGAGCTATGCCGCTGGCGCGACAACTCGAACACAAGAGGTTCGTCCACCCCGGTCCTCTCGTACTAAGGGCAGATCCCCTCAAATCTCCTGCGCCCACCACAGATAGGGACCGAACTGTCTCGCGACGTTCTGAACCCAGCTCACGTACCGCTTTAATAGGCGAACAGCCTAACCCTTGGGAGCTTCTACACCCCCAGGATGCGATGAGCCGACATCGAGGTGCCAAACCGGAGCGTCGATGTGAACTCTTGGCTCCGATCAGCCTGTTATCCCCGGCGTACCTTTTATCCGTTGAGTGATGGCCCTTCCATGCGGGACCACCAGATCACTAGCGCCTGCTTTCGCACCTGCTGGACTTGTAGGTCTCGCAGTCAACCGGGCTTATGCGCTTGCACTCGATGGCTGATTTCCAAACAGCCTGAGCCCAGCTTCGCACGCCTCCGTTACCGTTTAGGAGGCGACCGCCCCAGTCAAACTACCCGCCTAGCAGTGTCCTTCTCCCCGTTTAGGGGAGTAAGTTAGACTCACAGAACAATTAGGGTGGTATCTCACCGTTGGCTCCCCCGAATCCGAGAACCCGGGTTCCAAGCCTCCCACCTATCCTGCGCAAACCGACCCATAAGTCACTGCTAGGGTATAGTAAAGGTGCACGGGGTCTTTCCGTCTAGTGGCGGGCACCCGGCGTCTTCACCGGGACCACAAATTCGCCGGGCGGGTTGTTAAGACAGTCCTCAGATCGTTACGCCATTCGTGCAGGTCGGAACTTACCCGACAAGGAATTTCGCTACCTTAGGACCGTTATAGTTACGGCCGCCGTTCACCGGGGCTTCAGTTCAAAGCTTCGCAGCTTGCGCCGCTTACCTCTCCCTTTAACCTTCCGGCACCGGGCAGGCGTCAGCCCCTATACGTCGTTTTCGACTTGGCAGAGACCTGTGGTTTTGTTAACCAGTCGCCTGAGGCCTTTCACTGCGGCTCTTGCGAGCACTCCTTCTCCCGAAGTTACGGAGCTAATTTGCCGAGTTCCTGAACAACCCATCACCCGAGCGCCTTTGATTACTCGTCTCGTCCACCTGTGTCGGTTTGTGGTACGGGTAGCCAGACCCTCCTTAGAGGTTTTTCCTGGCAGCGTGGCATCAAGGACTTTACAGGGTTGCCCCCTCGCGTCCGTCCTCAGTGATAACTCCCGCGCGGATTTGCCGGCGCGAGACACCTTACGACGTCCGAACTCCATCCATCAGGAGTCCCCTCTAGCCTTCTGCGTCCCCTCATCGGTCTTGATCGGATCTAGCTAGTCGCGGAATATTTGCCGCGTTTCCATCGGCTACGCCTTTCGGCCTCGCCTTAGGCCCCGACTAACCCTGAGCGGATTAACCTTTCTCAGGAATCCTTAGACTTTCGGCGACCAGGGTTCCCACCTGGTTTATCGCTACTTATGCTGGCAGAGTCTCTTCGGAACCGTCCAGCCGTGCTTCCGCTCGGCCTTCACCAGTTCAGAATGCTCTCCTACCATTCGCGGATCCCGAAGGACCCGTAAATCCGCAGCTTCGGTACGGCGCTTGAGCCCCGTTGAATTGTCGGCGCCGGGCGGCTTGACCAGTGAGCTGTTACGCTTTCTTTAAAGGATGGCTGCTTCTAAGCCAACCTCCTGGCTGTCTGTGCTTCCCGACATCCTTTCCCACTAAGCGCCAATTTGGGGACCTTAGCTGGCGGTCTGGGCTGTTTCCCTCTCGACAATGAGGCTTAGCCCCCACTGTCTGACTCCCGTGTTGCGCGTCAACGGCATTCGCAGTTTGATTGGATTCGGTAATCTGGGAAGACCCCTAGTCCATCCAGTTCTCTACCACCGTTGCGGACCACACGAGGCTAGCCCTAAAGCTATTTCGGAGAGAACGAGCTATCACGGAATTTGATTAGCCTTTCACCCCTACCCTCAGCTCATCCAAGCTGTTTTCAACCAACACTGGTTCGGACCTCCAGGCGGTGTTACCCGCCTTTCATCCTGGCCAAGGGTAGATCATCCCGCTTCGCGTCTATTCCCGGCGACTGAGCGCCCTATTCAGACTCGCTTTCGCTGCGGCTCGCTTTCGCTTAACCTTGCCACCGAGATATAACTAGCCAGCTCATTATGCAATAGGCACGCGGTCAGGCGTGAGTACTACCTTGCGGCAATACCTATAGCCC
>Ga0247727_10013915_pt1:0-5000 | contig 13460 bp, 6 predicted proteins | sample WisWelCaveWW1625_FD_202498 | JGI IMG/M metagenome (GOLD analysis project Ga0247727, IMG submission 202498) | Biofilm microbial communities from Wishing Well Cave, Virginia, United States - WW16-25 | ecosystem: Environmental > Aquatic > Deep subsurface > Groundwater > Cave microbial mat... | reverse complement strand
AGCGGGCAGCCGCTGCCGCGGTGACAGCCGAGGACCAGGCCCGAGAGCGGGAGGCGATTGCTGCCTACCGGAGGCGGCTCATCGGCGACCACGAGTATCTGGACTTTCGGGGCATCCTCCAGGTTCGCGAAGTCTTGCAGCTACGACTGGAAGACCTGTACGTGCCGCTCAGCGCCATGACCGGAGAGATGGAATGGCCCCTGCCGGTTGAGTTAGGAGAGGTGAGGGCGGGACGCAAAGGTCCGAAACGCATAGAGGCGGCGTGGACCAGGAGAGGAGTCGAGCTGGAGTTGTTTCCGATCGAAGCCTGGCAACCGCAGCGCGTGGTGGAACGCCGGGTTCCTTTGAGGGAAGCATGGCGGCAGCACATGCGGCTGGTAGTGCTGGGCGATCCGGGGTCAGGCAAGTCGGCGCTGCTGAAGTTCATGGCTCTCAAGTTTGCACGGGGGCGGGAGCATGCCAAGCAGGATCTTGGACTGGACGAAGAGCGCCTGCCGCTGCTGGTTCCCATCGCGGCTTATGGAGAGGAGATAGAGAAGGACCGGACCGTATCTTTCTCAGGGTTTCTGTTGCGATGGGCGGCGCGGAGCGGACTGGATGGCGAGATCGCGAGGCGGGCGCTGGAACGGGGCGAGTGCCTCGTGCTGCTGGATGGCATGGATGAAGTGCTGAAGGTCAAGACGAGGATCGAGACCGCCCGGCAGATAGACCGCTTCCTGCGCGAATGCGACCAGCGGAACCGGGTCGTGATCACGTCGCGAATCGCCGGCTACCAGCGGGCGGGGTTGGGCGGAGAGATCACCCACCTAACATTGCTGCCGTTCAGCGACGAGGAGATGAAGGCGTTCGCGCGCAACTGGGCGCGGGCGTATGAATCCCGAAGGGAACCACCAGAGGGTCGCGAGGAGCGGGCGAGACAGCGAGCGGAGCAACTGGAGGAGGCGATTCAGGCGCCGGCGATTCAGCGGCTGGCGACAAAGCCGCTGCTGGTGACGATTCTGGCGTTGATTCACCACCAAGGCATGAAGCTGCCTCACCAGCGCGTGGAGCTCTACCGGTTGTGCGTGGAAGCGCTGTCGGAGCACTGGCACCTTGCGCGCCAGAGTCTCTACCGCTTAGTAGATCTTCACCTCGGCTCGCATCGATTGGACGAACCCTACGTGGTGAGGATCCTGGCGCCTATTGCCTTTCGGTGGTTTGAGACACGTCCGACCGGACTGCTGCATCGCAGGGAATTGGAAGAGCGGATCGCCGCGCGGCTGGTGGAATCGGATGGAGTGAGAAAGGGCAAAGCCAAGTCGCTGGCACGCGAGTTTGTGGATCTGATCCGGGAGCAGAGCGGCTTGCTCGACGAGCGCGGGGCGGACCTGTTCGACTTCCTGCACCCGACTTTCAAGGAGTACCTGGCGGCGCGTTATCTGGCGGAGCGGCTGGAACCGCTGAAGTCGCTTGAGCAACACTTGTTTGAGCCGCGGTGGCGAGAGATTGTTCTGCTGACGGCGGGTGTACTAAAGGGCGATCACCTGAACGTTTTTCTCGAGGGGATATTGAAGAGCCGCCCCGAGTACTGGCGCCTGCTGCCCCGGCCGTTGCTGCTGGCAGGCCGGTGCCTGGCGGACGATGTGGCGGCCGCGCCGGCACTGCGAAGGAGGGTTGCCGAAGGATTGGTAGAGCGGTGGCGAAGGCCCGAGTTTAGAGAGCTGTGGGGAGCCATCGGGAGTCTGTTCGCCGAGGCGAAGGGGAGCAGTCTCGGGGGCGAGATAGCGGCGCGGTTGGCGCCGCTGGCCGAGCGCAAAGGGATCGAGCCTTCGATGCTCTACTCGATCGCGATGGCGTTGGGGCAATTGGGGGAACAGGAGAAGGCGGCCGGGCTGCTACTGAGTCTGGCCGAGGACCAGGGGGTCGATCTATGGCGGCGGTGCGAGGCGGCTGCGGCGTTGGGGCAACTGGGGGAGCGGGAGAAGGCGGTCGGGCTGCTATTGAGTCTGGCCGAGGACCAGGGGGTCCGTGTATGGGTGCGGCGCGAGGCGGCTGAGGCGTTGGGGCAATTGGGGGAACGGGAAAAGGCGGTCGGGCTGCTACTGAGTCTGGCCGAGGACCAGGGGCTCCATCCGCAGTTGCGGCAGGCGGCGGCTGAAGCGTTGGGACAATTGGGGGAGCGCGAAAAGGCGGTCGGGCTGCTACTGAGTCTGGCCGAGGACCAGGGGGGCGATGCGGACGCGCGGAGCTGGTCAGCTGAGGCGTTGGGGCAACTGGGGGAGCGGGAGAAGGCGGTCGGACTGCTACTGAGTCTGGCTGAGGACCAGCGGGTCAATGTGGACGTGCGGAGACGGTCGGCTGAGGCGTTGGGGCAACTGGGGGAGCGGGAGAAGGCGGTCGGACTGCTACTGAGTTTGGCCGAGGACCAGCGGGTTCCTTCGTCCGCGCGGGCAGGGGCGGCGTCGGCGTTGGGGAGGTTGGGCGGGAGCGACAAGCGAGTGCAGCGACGGCTGGCCCTGCTGGCGCGGTCGCGGAGCCCGGTGCGAAATGCGGCACGGGGGGCTTTGTGGAACCTGATGAGCGGCGCGGGCTCGGACGCGGGTGGGTGAGGTGCAGGGACGGGAAAGGCGCGTGAACGGGGCGGTGGCGGCGGGAAGGTCTGGTCGAGATTGTGGAGGGCGGGTAGAGGTGCGTTCTGGCGCCGATTAGTTCCGGATCGGTCCCAGAAGCGCCAAACGCGCCAGCCGGCGGGCGGCCTGATAGACGTCCACTTTGTGCCTTTCCTTTCGAATGCCGACGGCGACGACAAGCACGACGACTTTTTGGCGATCGACGCGGTAGATGATGCGGTAGCGCTGCCCCCGGTTGAACTCAGGAATGAACGAAATTACGAATTGCGTCCAACCAGATTGTCAAAGATCTGCGCCCGGCCGGATCGTCGCCGCGCCAACCTGACCGCTCCCTAAACGGTTGCGGCTGGGATGACGTTGCTCCCCGGACCGGACTGGCCTCGAACATTTCAGCGCCTTCGCCCCGGCGGCAAAACTTCGCCGTCCGATGGACAATCGACGCTAAACTTTCGAAACTTGAAAGACCGCTCAGGCAGGGCTGTATCCGTCCCGGCCAGCATGAGGAGGCGCACGAGTGGTTCGCGGCAAACCGCCGGCGCGGGTGGGCGACTTGTCCGACGACGCTGAACGGGACGGTGCGGGTGTTGAGCAACCCGGCCTACCCGACCGTGGAGGCGCGGCCAGAAGAGGTGATCGCGCGGTTGCGGGCGCTTTGCGCCGCCGGGGATCACCAGTTCTGGGAGGACGGCGTGTCGCTGCTCGACGAGAGCCTGTTTCGCGGCGTCATGATCGCGGGCCATCAGCAGATTGCTGATACCTGCTTGCTGGGACTGGCGGTGCGCCGTGGGGGGAAGCTGGCGACGTTCGACCGGACGATCCCGCTGAAGGCGGTGATCGGGGCGGAGGGGAAACACTTGGAGCTGCTAGGGGGAGCGGCGTAGCTAGCCGGCCGCCCGAGGAGGTGGGTTGGCGGATTCCGCGCCCCCCCGCTCGAGTTCGCGGATTCGCTGGGCGACGTCCTGACCGATCTCGAAGATCTCTTTAGCGACCTGCGGAGACTCACCGAGGTAGATGCGCAAACCGACGGCCAGCGGCTCCAAAGCGGAGGCGCCGGCGGAAGCGAGAAGTTTGTCGAGGGCCGCGCGAGCGTGACCCGCCGCGGCCGCCTCAACGAGGATGGCTTGTGCGGGACGCTTCGCGTTCTCCTCGGTGGCGGCTGCATCGAGCACGCGGCCACTGGCTTCGAGCGCTTCGGGCCACTTTTTCTGTTTGGCAAGGAGGATTGCAAGAAAGCCGGAAATGGCTGGTGAAGGGTCGGCGGAAGCCTTGCGCAAGACCTGCTCGGCTTCGTCGTACCGACCAAGTTGGGAGAGCGCCATGCCCAGGCCGCCCCACGCCTCGGCGAGTTGCGGCTGCAACTCAGTCCCATTGCGAAAAGCCTGCTCGGCTTCGTCGAGCCGGCCCAGTTCGCTGAGCGCAAGGCCCAGGTTGCTCCACGCCCCGGCGAGTTGCGGCTGCAATTCAGTCGCCTTGCGAAAGGCCTGCTCGGCTTCGTCGTGCCGCCCCAGGTGGAGGAGCGCCATGCCCAGGTTGCCCCAAGCCTCGGCGAGTTGCGGCCGCAACTGAGTCGCCTTGCGAAAGGCCTGCTCGGCTTCGTCGTACCGGCCGAGGTCGTGAAGCGCAGTACCCAGGCCGCGCCACGCCTCGGCGAATTGCGGCTGCAACTCAGTCGCCTTGCGACAGGCCTGTGCGGCTTCGTCGTATCGGCCGAGGTTGACAAGCGCAAAGCCCAGGTTGCTCCACGCCCAGGCGAGTTGCGGCCGCAACTGAGTCGCCTTGCGAAAGGCCTGCTCGGCTTCGTCGTGCCGCCCCAGGTGGAGGAGCGCCATGCCCAGGTTGCCCCAAGCCTCGGCGAGTTGCGGCCGCAACTGAGTCGCCTTGCGAAAGGCCTGCTCGGCTTCGTCGTACCGACCAAGTTGGGAGAGTGCCATGCCCAGGCCGATCCACGCTTCTGCGAGTTGCGGTTGTAGCTCGGTGGCCTTGCGAAAAGCCTGCTCGGCTTCGTCGTGCCGCCCCAGGTGGAGGAGCGCCATGCCCAGGTTGCCCCAAGCCTCGGCGAGTTGCGGCCGCAACTGAGTCGCCTTGCGAAAGGCCTGCTCGGCTTCGTCGTGCCGCCCCAGGTGGACGAGCGCCATGCCCAGCTTGCCCCAAGCCTCGGCGAGTTGCGGCCGCAACTGAGTCGCCTTGCGAAAGGCCTGCTCGGCTTCGTCGTACCGGCCGAGGTCGTGAAGCGCAGTACCCAGGCCGCGCCACGCCTCGGCGAATTGCGGCTGCAACTCAGTCGCCTTGCGACAGGCCTGTGCGGCTTCGTCGTATCGGCCGAGGTTGCCAAGCGCAAAGCCCAGGTTGCTCCACGCCCAGGCGAGTTGCGGCTGCAACTCAGTCGCCTTG
>Ga0247727_10013914_pt1 | contig 13461 bp, 13 predicted proteins | sample WisWelCaveWW1625_FD_202498 | JGI IMG/M metagenome (GOLD analysis project Ga0247727, IMG submission 202498) | Biofilm microbial communities from Wishing Well Cave, Virginia, United States - WW16-25 | ecosystem: Environmental > Aquatic > Deep subsurface > Groundwater > Cave microbial mat | place... | reverse complement strand
CTCAGCGATCAGATGACGATCACGATCCAACCCGCAGCGACCGCAAGTGCGGGTTCCGACCAGACCGTGTGCGCGAGCAGCCCGCAGGTGCAGCTCGCCGGCTCGATCGGCGGGGGGGCCACGAGCGGCACGTGGAGCGGCGGCGCTGGAACGTTTAGCCCCAAGGCTTCGACCCTGGGCGCGACGTACACCCCGACGGCGGCGGAGATCGCGGCGAGAACGGTCACGCTGACCCTGACCACGAACGATCCGGCAGGGCCGTGCCCGCCGGTCGCAGATCAAATGACGATTACCCTGGACCCGATCACGATCGTCAACGCTGGCCCGGATCAGACCGTGTGCGCGACCAGTCCGCAGGCCCAGCTCGCGGGCTCCGTGACTGGCACCGTGACGAGCGGAACTTGGAGCGGCGGGACAGGGTCGTTCAGTCCCAGCGCCAGCTCCTTGAACGCGACCTACACCCCGACGCCGGCGGAGATCGCGGCCGGGAGCGTCACCCTGGTGTTGACCAGCGCCGTCTCATCGGGGCCCTGTCCCCAGGCCAGCGACGCGACGACGATCATCATCAATCCGGCGGCGACGGTGAACGCAGGTCCGGACCAGACGGTCTGCGCGGCCAGCCCGCAGGCGCAGCTCGCGGGTTCGCTCGGGAGCGCGGCGACGACTGGCACGTGGAGCGGTGGAGCCGGGACCTTCAGCCCCAGCCCCACGGCATTGAACCCGACCTACACGCCCTCGGCGGCTGAGATTGCGGCAGGCAGCGTGACTCTGACGCTTACGACCAACGATCCCAGTGGCCCGTGCCCCGCGGTGAGCGATCAGGTGAAGATCACGATCGACTCACCCGCGGTCGTGGTTTCGGATCGCGTCGTCTGCACCGGCATCACCTCGGCCACCCTGTGCGCGAACCCGACGCGTGGCATCGCGCCGTACACGTACCAGTGGAACACCGGGGCCACCAGCCAATGCATCGCCGTGTCCGACACCGGGAGCTACGCGGTCACCATCACCGATGCGAAGGGATGCCAGGCCAGTGCGAGCGGCGCCTTCCGGCAGCGCGAGTGCATCGGCCAGTTGGCGCATACCAGCACCACCTGCGCCACCTTCATGGGCGGAACCGGCGAAGATCTCTCGGAAGTGCACTACGTAACCAGGGACAACGTCATCACCAGCATCTCCCCTGGCGTCTTCTTCTACTACACGAAGGTGACGGCGCCGAGCCCGGACTTCACCGTCTACCTCATGCAAACCCGGAGCAACGCCGCCTTCCCCTTCTGCGAGGTTCAGCAGGATCAAGTGGTGCTCTACGACTCTGATTGCAACCGCGTCGGCACCGGCGCGCAGACGAGCCCGGGGCAGGCCTCGGTCGACGTGACGGGCGCCACAGTGGGCCAAGTGTTCATCATCAGCGTGAAGTACTCGCTCAAGACCCTCGTCGGCACCTACATGGACCCGACCATGGGCGTCCACTACGACTTCAGCACGATAATCAACGGTCAGATCGTCGATTCGGATCCCGATGGGCTGCAGATCGGGGCCGAGCCGTCGGCCTTGGTCGGCGTGGACCCGTCTCCGGATGCCGACCGCCTCACGCTCTACCGGCCGGTGCCGAACCCGTTCACCCGCGGCATGCGAATGGCCTACGCGGTGGGCTCGACGCGCGAGATGGTGAACATTCGGGTCCACGATGTCGCTGGGCGGCTCGTGCAGGCGCTGGTGAACGAGTTCCAGTCCCCGGGACGCCACCTCGCGGCATGGGACGGTCGCGATGAGCAGGGGCAGCGCATGCAGGGAGGCGTGTACTTCGTTCACGTGCGGATCGGCAACCAGGCCCGGCACGTTCGAGTCGTGTTCCTGGATTAGGCCGAGGCCTGGAAACCCGGCGCGCGGGCTCTCGGCTCAGGCCCGGCCGGGCTGTAACGCCCCAGGATCTTGGTGCCCCGCATGATGGTGTGGGTGGCATCGAGATGGCGACGCATGGTGACCATGAGGCCCGCATAGGTCCCGCGACCCGGATGACGGGGCGACCTGCAGCGCCATCGAGACCGCCGAGCGGGTGGTCGTGATCTCCGGCGACACCCGTCCTTGCGCGCACGCGGGCTCGCTGCTACCGGTCTCCCCCGCGCCTACCCCCGCGCCGCCTCCGCCCCCACACTGTCCGCCAGCACCGTCGCCTTGTTGTTCGACACCTCGAAGAACCCCCCGCTCACCTGCCAGCGCTCCGTCTCACCGCCGTGCTTCCGCACCGTCAGCGTGCCGGTCGCGAGCCCAGTGACCAGGGCGGCGTGGTGGGCCAGCACGCCGAGGTAGCCCTGGCTCCCGGGCACCTCGACGTACTCCACCGTACCCTCGAACACGGTGCGCTCGGGGGTGAGGATCGAGAGCTGGAACGTCGCCGTCATCAGACTCCCCTCCGCGCCGCCGCCATCTCGTCCCGCGTCGCGGTCATCAGACCGTGGCCGCCATCTTCTCGGCCGCCTCCTGGACCTCCTCGATGCCACCCTTCATGTAGAAAGCCTGCTCCGGCAGCTCGTCCAACTGCCCCTCGACGATCATCTTGAATCCCCTGATGGTGTCTTCGAGCTTCACATACTTGCCCGGCGTGCCGGTGAACGCCTCGGCGACGAAGAACGGCTGCGACAGGAAGCTCTGGATCTTGCGCGCCCGTGTCACGGTGATCCTGTCGTCCTCGGAGAGCTCGTCCATGCCGAGGATGGCGATGATGTCCTGGAGATCCTTGTAGCGCTGGAGAATCCGCTGCACGGCGCGCGCCACCTGGTAGTGCTCCTCGCCCACGATCTGCGGGTCGAGGATGCGCGAGGTCGACGCCAGCGGGTCCACCGCGGGGTAGATGCCGAGCTCGGCGATCGAGCGCTCCAGCACCGTGGTGGCATCGAGGTGCGAGAACGTGGTCGCCGGCGCCGGGTCGGTGAGGTCGTCGGCTGGCACGTAGATCGCCTGGACCGAAGTGATCGAGCCCTTGCGGGTGGTGGTGATCCGCTCCTGGAGCGCCCCCATCTCGGTCGAGAGCGTGGGCTGGTAGCCCACCGCGCTCGGCATGCGGCCCAGCAGCGCCGACACCTCGGAGCCCGCCTGGGTGAAGCGGAAGATGTTGTCGACGAAGAACAGCACGTCCTTGCCCTGCTCGTCGCGGAAATACTCGGCCATGGTCACGCCGGTGAGCCCCACCCGCAGGCGGGCGCCGGGGGGCTCGTTCATCTGACCGAAGACCATCACGGTCTTGTTGATCACGCCCGACTCGGTCATCTCGCGGTAGAGGTCGTTGCCCTCGCGGGTGCGCTCGCCCACCCCGGCGAACACCGAGAATCCGCCGTGCTGGGCGGCGATGTTGCGGATCAGCTCCTGGATGATCACCGTCTTGCCCACGCCCGCGCCGCCGAACAGGCCGACCTTGCCGCCGCGCTGGTAGGGGGCGAGCAGATCCACGACCTTGATGCCGGTCTCGAACAGCTGCTTCTCGACCTCCTGATCGGCGAACGTCGGCGAGGGGCGGTGGATCGGCATCCTCCGAGTCGCCTTCACCTCGCCCTTGCCATCGATGGTGTCGCCGACCAGGTTGAAGATGCGGCCGAGACACTCCTCGCCCACCGGCACGGTGATCGGCTCGCCGGTGTCCATGGCGGGCATGCCGCGCACCAGGCCGTCGGTGGAGTCCATGGCGATGCAACGTACGACGTTGTCGCCCACGTGGAGCGCGGCCTCGACGATCAGCTTGATGCCGCGTTTCTTGTCCTCGATGAGAATGGCGTTGTAGATCTTCGGCAGCTTCTCCGGCTCGAACGCCACGTCCACCGTGGGACCGATCACCTGCACGACCTTGCCGACGTTCATCGCTTGCTCCTCTGCATGAGTCAGCCGCACCTCGCCGGGTCCGGTCGGGATGACCGGACCGCCCCGGTCCGGTCGGGATTCCGTTACTTGAGCGCTTCGGCGCCGCCCACCAGCTCGGCGATCTCCTTGGTGATCGCCGCCTGGCGCAGCCGGTTCCGGGTCAGGGTCAGGTCGTCCACGAGCTCGCCGGCGTTCTTGCGCGCCGAGCCCATCGCCACCATGCGCGCGGAGTGCTCGGAGGCGAGCGCGTCGGCCATCGCGGCGTAGAGCTTGGCGGTCGCGTAGCGCGGCAGCAGCTCGCGGAAGATGCTCTCGGCGTCGGGCTCGAAAATCGTGCCTCGATCCGAGCCTGCGGCACGGGTCTCCCCGCCCACCGGCAGGAAAACCTCGTTCTGGACCCGCCGCACCAGGGCGTTCACGAAGTGGGTGTAGAGCACCTCGACCCGGTCCACCCGGCCGCCGACAAACAGCTCCACCAGCTCCGCCGTGAGCTTGCGCGCGAAATCGAAACTGGCCTCGCCCGGCAGCTCGGCATGAGCCGCGAGGATCGGGACCCCGCGCCGCCGGAAATAGTCGCGGCCCTTGCGCCCGATCACGACCAGCTCCACCGCCCCGGGGGCGGCGGAGCGGACGCGCTGCTCGGCCACGCGCAGGACGTTGATGTTGTAGGTGCCCGCGAACCCGCGATCCGCGGTCACGACCACCAGCGCGGTGGTCTCGACCTTGCGCGCCTTGAACAGCGGGTGTTCCAGGTCGGACGCGGCGCCGGCGAGGTTGGAGAGCACTTCCGAGATCTTCCTCGAGTAGGGACCGGCCGCCCGGGCGCGCTGCTGCGCGCGCCGCAGCCTGGCGGCGGCCACCATCTCCATGGCCTTGAAGATCTGCTGCATGCTCCGGGTGGCGCGGATGCGCCGCCGGAGATCTTTGAGAGACGCCATCGGGCTACGCCTTGAACTGCGCCTTGAAGGCCTTGCACGCCTCGTGAAGTCGCTTATCGTCCTCGGGCGAGATCTGCTTCGTGGTGCGGACGTTGTGCGCCACTTCGCCGTAGCTCTTCCCCACGAACCCGATCCACTCGGCCTCGAAGCGGCGCACCGCGGCGACCGGAACGTCGTCGAGATAGCCGTTGGCGCCGGCCCAGATCGAGATCACCTGGTTCTCCACCGGCATGGGCATGAACTGCCCCTGCTTGAGGATCTCCACCATGCGCTCGCCGCGAGTGATCTGGGCCTGGGTGGCCTTGTCGAGGTCCGAGCCGAACTGGGCGAACGCCGCCAGCGCGCGGTACTGCGCGAGGTCGAGGCGCAGGCGGCCGGCGACCTGGCGCATCGCCTTGATCTGGGCGTTGCCGCCCACGCGCGACACCGAGATGCCCACGTTGATGGCCGGACGCACCCCCGAGTAGAAGAGGTCGGACTCGAGGAAGATCTGGCCGTCGGTGATCGAGATCACGTTGGTCGGGATGTAGGCGGACACGTCGCCGGCCTGGGTTTCGATGAACGGCAGCGCGGTGAGCGAGCCGCCGCCCTTCTCGTCGGAGAGCTTGCAGGCGCGCTCCAGCAGCCGCGAGTGGAGGTAGAACACGTCGCCCGGGTACGCCTCGCGGCCGGGCGGGCGGCGCAGCAGCAGCGAGAGCTGACGGTAGGCGGTGGCGTGCTTCGAGAGGTCGTCGTACACGCACAGCACGTGGCCGCCGCCGTAGGTGAACTCCTCGCCCATCGCCACGCCCGCGTAGGGGGCGATGTATTGGAGCGGCGCCGGCTCCGAGGCCGATGCCGTGACGACGATCGTGTACTCCATCGCACCGTGCTTCTCGAGCGTGCCCACGACGTTCGCGACCGTGGACTCCTTCTGGCCGATCGCGACGTAGATGCAGACGACGTTCTCGCCCTTCTGGTTGATGATCGTGTCGAGCGCGATCGTGGTCTTGCCGGTCTGGCGGTCGCCGATGATGAGCTCGCGCTGGCCGCGGCCGATCGGGATCATGGCGTCGATGGCCTTGATGCCGGTCTGGAGCGGCTCCTTCACGGGCTGGCGCTCGATCACCCCGGGCGCCTTGAATTCGATGTTGCGGAACTTGTCCGCGCCGGTCGGACCCTTGCCGTCCACCGGCTGGCCCAGGGCGTTCACGACGCGTCCGATCATGGCCTTGCCGACCGGCACCGACGCGATGCGCCCGGTGCGCTCGACGCGGTCACCTTCCCCGATGTTCTTGTCCGACCCAAACAGTACGACGCCGACGCTGTCCTCTTCGAGGTTCAGCACCATGCCCATGACCTCGCCGGGGAACTGGATGAGCTCACCGGCCATGGCGTCTTCGAGGCCCCACACGCGCGAGATGCCGTCGCCCACGGACAGCACCGTGCCCACGCTCTTGGTCTCGAGCTTGGCCTCGTAGCGTTCCAGCTCCTGCGCTAGCACGGCGCTCACTTCTTCGGGTCGGAATGACATCGTTGGAAACCCCGTTTCCTTGGTTGCAGGACCGCGCCTAGACGCTGGCCTCGTACAGTTGCTTCGAGATCGACTCGAGCAGGGTTCGGACCGTGCGGTCGATCACGCGATCCCCGATGCGAACCAGGGCGCCGCCGAGCACGGCCGCATCCACCTCGGTCGTCAGCTTGATCCTGCACTTCGTGACCCGCTCGAGCTCGGGCACGAGCCGGTCGAGCTCGGGGGGTGTCAGGGACACCGCGCTCACGAGGTGGGCGCGCTGAACGCCCTGGGCGCGCTCGACCAGGTCCTCGAACTCGTGAGCGATGGTCCCGAGCTCGGCGAGGCGCTTCTTGCGCAGCAGCAGATCGACGAAGACCGCCACCACCGGCAGCGCTTTCCCCTCCAGGGCCTGGCGCAGGGCCCGGCGCTTTTCTTGAAGTCGGACCTCGGGAGACGAGAAGAACCCCGCGGCGCGCGTGCCCGGATCGAGCACCTCGCGCACGCTCTTCAGATCTTCCAGCGCGGTCGAGGTTTCCCGGCGCTTCTCGGTGACGATGAACAGCGCCCGGGCGTACCGGGCCGCGACGATCGTGTCTTTCAACGCAGCGCTCCCACGTCGTCGATGAACTCCGCCGCCAGCTTGCGCTGGGTGGCGTCGTCCAGCTGGGCGCGCAGGATCTTCTCGGCCGACCGCATCGCCAGGCGGATGATCTGCTCCTTGAGCAGCTCCTTCGCCTTCTCGCGCTCGCGGGCGATCTCGTCCACGGCCCGCTCCAGTCGCTGCGCGGCTTCGGTCTGCGCCTGCGCCCTGATCTCCCCCGCGACCTTCTGCCCTTCGGCCATGGCTTCCTGGAGCCGCTGGCGGACCTGCGCTTCGATCCCGCGCAGCTCCTGCTCGTAGCGGGCCCTGAGTTCCTGGGCCTCGCCCTTGAGGCGGTCGGCCTCCTTGAACTCGCCCGCGATCTTCTGTCGTCGCGCTTCGAGCATCCCGAGCAGCGGACCCCAGGCGAACCGGCGGAGGCCCCAGACCAGGATGAGGAATCCCAGGATCTGGGTCAGGACCTGCCGGATGTCGATCAAGTTCATGGTTTCGGACTCCCACCGGCGCCGGCGCCGGCGCGACCGCCGTGGATCGCTAGATCTTCGGCGACAGCAGGAACATGGTCACGAACGCGTAGATCGTCAGCGCTTCGGCGAGCGCGGCGATGATGATCATGGCGAGCTGGATCTTGCCGGTCGCTTCGGGCTGGCGGCCGATCGCCTGCATGGCGCCGTTGCCGATGCCGCCCAGACCGATGCCGGAGCCGATCGCCGCGAGCCCGATGCCGACCGGAAGGCCCCAACCGAGTGCCGCGTGGAAATCCATCGTCATGCCTCCTTCTGGGTTAGTGGGCGTGATGCGCTTCCGCCTCGTGGTCGTGTGACTCGTGCGGCAACATGAGGAGGAAGTAGATGGTGCTGAGGACGGTGAACACCAGTGCCTGAAGCGTGCCGGTGAGGAGCGCCAGGATCATGAACGGAAGTTGGAGCGGCAGGCCGATCGGCAGGTGCGAGAACGACGTCACCATGATCCCCAGGGTCACGAAAGCCACCAGCAGCATGTCCTCGCCGAACACGTTGCCGAAGAGACGGCACGAGAGCGAGATCGGCTTGGCGAGCTCGCCCATCAGGTGGATGGGCAGCATGAGGGGCACCAGGAACCAGCCGATGGCGGTGCGCGGACTGCCGGCCATGTGATCGAGGTAACCGACCGGGCCCAGCTCTCTGAAACCGATGAACTGGGCGTAGACGAACACGGTGAGGGCGAGCGCGACGGTGACGTTGAGGCTCGAGGTCGGCGAGTCCATGAAGGGAATGAGCCCCAGCAGGTTCATCACCAGGATGTAGATGAAGAGCGTGCCCAGGAACGGCACGTAGCGTGGTCCGTGCCTGGGACCGAGGATGCCGACCACGAAGTCGTAGAGCTTCTCGACCACCATTTCGGCGGCGTTCTGCAGCGGCCCCGGGATCATCGTCGGGTTGCGGCTCGCGAAGTGCGCCAACAGGCCGAGCAGAAACGCCACCCCGAGCGCGAAGAACACGGCTTCGAACTCGTGGAGGAGCTGGGCCCACGGCTCGTTGGGGAAGGCGCGCGCGAGCACGGTGATGACGTTCGCGAACTTCTGGGGGCCCTGAGACTCGCCGTGGGCGGCCACCACCAGCGCCGGGGCCGCCGCGGCGACCAGGAGCAGCGCAAGCCACAGGCCGTTGACCCGGCGCGGATCGCGCACGAAGCGCCTCCACATGCCGGTTTCCAGAAGCATCAGGGAGGCGGCCTTGAGCACGATGACCGCGAAGGAGAGCAGGAAACCACACAGCAGGCTCTGGGGCGGAAGCTTGGCGAGCAGGAAAGCTCCGATGGCGAAGAGCACCAGCATCCCGTTCACGGCCAAAGCCGCCTGCTTGAGCACCGGCCACTGCTTCCGGTCCGACCTGGTGATCGCGACGATGAGACGTTGGATCAGCGCGAGATTGATCAGAGACCAGGCCGCACCCACGGCCACGGCCAGGCCGGCGGCGGGGGTGGCGTAGGTGCCGGTCATGAGCGCGACGACGCCTCCCACCCAGAGGCTGCTCTTGCGCACGCGCGCGAGGAATTCGAGACCCATCGTTCGTCCCGCGTCCGGTTCAGGGACGCTTCTGGCGCTCCTCTTCCGCCTGGTAGCGGCGGTAGATCCTGTAGGTCTCTCGTCCCGCCGTGACGAAGCCCAGCACCAGACCGATCGCGGTGAACACCCGGCCGGTCTTCAGCCAGCGGTCCATCGCCATTCCGGCAAACAGCCCGACGAGAGGTGAAACGATGAGCAGGGTGGGGATCGCAAGCAGCAGCCCGGCGGAGCGAAGACTTTCGTGCTGGGCCTTCTTCTCAGGAGCAGAAGCCATCCCGCCCACCAGTGAAAGTTTTCACAAATAACGCCCAAACCCCAGTAATACCAACACCTGACGACCCGCCGCGGGACACTAGGCAAAGCCTCCCCTGAGGTCAACCCGAAAGTGCATCAGCCTCCCGGGCTGGGCTTTCTTGTGTAAGAACCTTTGACAGCTTGCCATCGCCCGGCGGCAGCCAGCGGTCTGGCGCGGGAGCCTCGAGATGGCTATCCTGCCCGCCCGTGCCAAACCTACTCGTCAATCAGATCGAGGCTTACGTGTTCTGTCGCGGCCCGCGTGGCCCCCGCTTCCTGCTGCTCCGAAGGGCACGAAACCGCAGCCTCCCAGGCATCTGGCAACCGGTCACCGGGAAGCTCCGGCCCGGGGAGGACATCTTCCGGGGGGCGGCGCGGGAAGTCCGCGAGGAAACCGGACTCGAGCCCCGATCCTGGTGGCTGCTCGAGACCATGACCCTCTACCCGGATCGCGCCACGGGCCGGCTCCGCGGGCTCCCGCTCTTCGCGGCGGAAGTGGACCCGCGGGCTCGCGTGAAGGTCTCGAGCGAGCATTCGGCGTACCGATTCGTGAGCGCCCGCGAAGCCGCGAAGCTCGTGCTCTGGGACTCACAGCGAACCGCCCTCACCGCCCTGCGACGCCAGGTGCTGGGCCGCGGCGCGCTGGCGCGGGCCCTCGCGATCCCGGCGCCGCCAGGGCGCTCAGTTCGAAAGCGACATTCCGCGCGCTCCGCGCGCTAGGGAGGAGATTTCATTGGCCGGCAACAGCTCGTTCGACGTCACCACCGGGGTGGACTTCAACGAAGTGCAGAACGCCGTCATCCAGGCCACCAAGGAGATCACGCAGCGCTACGACTTCAAGGGCATGAAGGCCAGCATCAACCTGGACCTCAAGGAGAAGAAGCTGGTGCTCGCCGGACCGGACGAATTCAAACTCAGGGCGATGTGGGACGTGCTGCAGAGCAAACTGGTGCGGCGGCAGGTTCCGCTCAAGAACCTGAAGCCCGGCACCCTGGAGCCCGCCGGAGGCGGCACCGCGCGCCAGGCGGTCGAGATCCAGGATGGGCTCACGGCGGACATGGCACGCGCGGTGGCGAAGACCCTCAAGGACGCCAAGATGAAGAAGGTCCAGGCCGCCATCCAGGGCGACACCGTCCGCGTGTCCTCACCGAGCAAGGACGATCTTCAGGCCGCGATCGCGCTGCTCAAGCAGCAGGATTTCGAGGTCGAGCTCAAGTTCGAGAACTTCCGGAGCAACTGAGCCCGGCGCGGGCGGCGCTCAGCGGAGCGGTCGCCAGCACCATTCCTCCGATAGTGCCCGTCCGTCGACCGTGCCTTCCACCCGCGCGCAAAGACGCCCCCGAGGCCCCCGCCAGTAGAGGACCCGCTGCGGGAAATCGTGCTGCGCATTCTCGAACACGACGCGGTCGGCGGTCAGCGCGATCATCCGGAACGCCGTGGCGGGCCGCCCGGCCGGGCTCGCCAGGTACGTGATCGTGTCGCCGCGCCGATCGATACGCATGAAATCGAACTGGGCTCGGCGCCCCTTCCGGGCGGTGCGATTCATGCCCAGCATCAGGTCGCCCACGGGGGTCATCCAGTGTTCCTCGACCCGCGTGCCGGCCGAGTCGCTCACCCACGCCCCCGCCATCCATGCGAGGCGTGAAAGGTCGTCTTGGGCCGACCGAACCGCGGTGGCGCCCACGGCCAGAGCGGACAACGACAGCGCGCATGCGACGAGGAATCGCATCGGCCCGCCTATACCCCGTACTCGGGCGCCGGCTTGCCGAGCAGCCAGCGATCGAACCAGCGTCGGATGTGCTCCTGGTTCTGGACCCGGCGCGATGGCACGCCGCTGCGCGACAGCTCGTGGTTCTCGCCCGGGAATCGCACCATCACGACCGTCTTGCGGAGCTGCTTGAGGGCGCGGAACATCGCTTCGCCCTGCCCGATCGGCGTGCGCCAGTCCTCCTCGCTGTGAATGATCATCAGCGGCGTCGTGACGTTGGCGGCGAACGACACGGGTGAGCGCAGGCGGTACTCCTCGGGATCCTCGAACGGCGGCCTGCGGAACCAGAACGGCATGTACAGCGTGAAGTCGCAGCTGTAGTAGAAACTCGCCCACTCGGCGACACAGCGCTGGGTCACGGCGGCGCCGAAGCGGCCGGTCTGGGTGACCAGCCAGTTGGTGAGCAGCCCGCCGCCGCTCCCGCCGGTGACGCCGAGGCGGGTCTCGTCCACGTAGCCGCGCGCGAGCAGGGCGTCCACGCCCGCCATCAGGTCTTTCGCATCGTCCCCGGGGAAGCGGTACTGGATGACGTCCGCGAACTCCTGCCCGTAGCTCGTGCTGCCGCGCGGGTTGGTGTAGAGCACGACGTATCCGGCCGCGGCCAGCACCTGGAACTCGTGGAAGAAACCTGCGCCGTAGGCGGTGTGGGGGCCGCCGTGGATCTGGAGCACCATCGGGTACTTTTTCGCGGGATCGAATCCCGGCGGTTTCAGGATCCAGCCCTGGATCTTCCGGCCGTCGAACGACGGGTACCAGAACTCCTCGACCTCGCCGTGCGCCATCTCTCCGAGCCAGCCGTCGTTGGTTCCCCAGAGCTTTCGCAGTGTCCGCGTCTCCACATCGAAGACGTGGAGGTCTCCCGGCGTGCCCGGGTTGCCCACGACCAGCGCCCACCGCCGCCCGTCGGGCGTGCTGGTGCCAGAGACAATGTCGAGGCCCGGCGGCGTGAGTTCGGTGACGGTGCCGGCGGCCAGATCCACGCGCACCAGATGGCTCGAGCCGTGCTTCGCCACCGCGCTGACGACCACCGCGCCCCCGGCGGTAAACGCGAAGGGAACTCGTCCGCCGGCTCGCGGCGGGTGCTGGTCGGAGTTGATCCCCTCGGCGAAGGGAAAGTCGTAGTCGGACGCGATCGCCCGCAGCTCCCGCCGCGGCCGGGTCCCGATCGCGAGCAGGAGCCGCGGCTGCTCGTAGGAGCGCGCGGGCTCGGAGCCGATCGGGGCGGCCAGCGCGATGCGGCCGTCGGCGCCTTCCGCGAAGGCCGCGATCGTCCCGCAGCCTTCCACCACCACCTCGAGCGCCGCGCCATCGGTGGGTGACTCGAGGTCGGGCGAGACGGCGTAGAGCTTGGTCTCCTCCAGCCCGAACCACGGCTCGGCCCGCCGGTCCGCCGCGAAGAAGATCCAGCGCCCGTCGGCCGACCAGGCCGGCGAGCCATCCGGGATCGGCCCGCTCGTGAGCGGCCCTGGGGCCCCTCCTTCCCGGCTCACCACCCAGACGTGGTCGCGATGCTGGTCGTCGAAGAACCCGATGTCGTTCTCGCGGAACACCGGGCGAGTCACGATGCGCGCCGGCTCGTTCTTCGGCTTCTTCCGCTCGGGCGTGTCGAGCGTGGGGTGGTGGGAGCTGAGAAAAGCGATCCGGAGCCCGTCGGGCGACCAGGCCGGATCGGAGGTCCCGCCTTCGAGGGACGTGAGCGGCATTGCCTCGCCACCCTCGACCGGGAGGAGGAACAGTTGCGCCGGCTTGCCGGACTCGGTGCGGCGGGTGAAGGCGAGCCAGCGTCCATCCGGCGACCAGCGCGGCTGGGCGTCGTAGACCCCCGAGGTGAGCGCCCGCGCCCCGCCCGCGCCGGTGTCGGCGATCCACACCTGGGTGCGGTACTCGTCCGCCTCGGCGTCGATCCATACCTTCGTGAACGCCACCCGGGTTCCGTCCGGAGCCATCTGGGGATCCGCGATCCAAACGAAGCGCAGCAGGTCGTCCTCCCGGATCGGGCGCGATCCGGCGACCGCGGCGGCGCCGGGGGCGCCGTCCGCCGCGCGGGTCTCGGTGGCCGAGCTGTCCATTCCGTGCCTCACGTCTTCTCCTTTGCCGCGGGATGCGCGCTTCGCAGGGTCTCTTCGACGGCTTCGACGATCAGGCGGGGGAGTATGCCGAAGGCGTAGGGCGCGTGCACGCGCTCGTAGAGTCCGTGCGCGTCCCGGCCCCACGGACCGATCGTCACCACCTCCAGATCGAGCGCCCGCGACGCCGCGACCGGCAGCCGGTACTCGTGACCGAGCGCGGGCAGGTGGGCCTCGACCTCGGCCGGCGCGTCGGCGCGCCACGCCACGTACGAAGCGTCGGTGATGAACGGATACCAGGGCCTGGGCTCGACTCCATGACGGGCGAGCACCGGCCGCAGCGCAGCCGCGAACCCCCGGGCGCGCGGCGCCGCGTGGGGATAGTAGGGTGGCAGCAGGG
>Ga0247727_10013913_pt1 | contig 13462 bp, 7 predicted proteins | sample WisWelCaveWW1625_FD_202498 | JGI IMG/M metagenome (GOLD analysis project Ga0247727, IMG submission 202498) | Biofilm microbial communities from Wishing Well Cave, Virginia, United States - WW16-25 | ecosystem: Environmental > Aquatic > Deep subsurface > Groundwater > Cave microbial mat | place... | reverse complement strand
GGCAATCCATCGATGACAACGAGCTGAACGACGGCTCTTTTGCGTGGACAGTTCCCGCCTCCGCTTCAACCAACTGCAAAGTTCGCGTCACCTCGGTCATCAATGAAAGCATTACCGATGAAAGCGACGCGGTCTTCACGATCGTCACACCCAGCTTGACGCTGTCCTCGCCAAACGGCGGCGAGCAAATACTGATCGGCGCAAATTACAACGTTACATGGACGGACAACACCGGCCTCGCCACCATAAAGATCGAGCTGTCTACAAACGGCGGCTCAACCTGGACAACCGTCGCAGCCAATGCGCCGAACAACGGCAGCTATAGCTGGGCAGTTCCCAACAGCCCGTCGACAACTTGCTTGATCAGAATTTCCGATCCAACCGACGGAACGCCGAATGACGTGAGCAACGACAACTTCACAATCACCAATCCCAATTTAGTATTGACCGCACCGAATGGCGGTGAAACTTGGTACATCGGCACAGTCCCGAACATTACGTGGAATACGATCGGGACGATCAGCACGGTGAAGCTGGAATTTTCCGCGAACAACGGCACGACCTGGCAAACCATCGTTGCCAGCGTGAATAATGCCGGCAGCTATGCGTGGACGATTCCCGCAAGCGCCTCGAACACGTGCCGCGTGCGCATTAGCGACGTCTCCGATGCAACACGCACGGATATGAGCAATACGGCTTTCACGATTGCCACGCAATTTCTTGGCGTCACTTCTCCGAACGGCGGGCAGACGCTCATCCTCGGCAACCTGCAAAATCTCACCTGGATCTCCGGCGGCCCGACCGACAACGTCAAGATCGAACTGTCGAGAAATGGCGGAGGGAGTTGGGAAGTTTTGACCACCAACACGACAAACAGTGGAATCTATCCTTGGGTGGTTTCCGGCGCAGTTTCGAATAACTGCCTGCTGCGCGTTTCAGACGCGGCTGATGGCAGTCCGGTTGATATCAGCGACGGGACATTTTCCATCGCCAATCTGACGATCATTCTCACCGCGCCGAATGGCGGTGAACCGTGGAGTTATAATACGACGTATGCCATCCAATGGTCAACCAACGGCCAGGTCGATGGCATTCGCATCGAGTTCTCGACGAATAATGGAACGAGTTGGACGTTGATCACGCCGAATGCCCCGAACACCGGCTCTTACAACTGGGCAGTGCCAAATATTCTTTCGGACAATTGCCTCGTTCGAGTTTCCGACGGGGCCGATGGCACGCCTCTCGATGTCAGCGATGCGGTCTTTCGTATCGTGCCGCCGAATCGAGCGCCGGTTGCAAGCCTCGACGGGCCGTATTCCGCGCCGCGCAATGCATCGATCACTTTTAATGCTTCACAATCGAGCGATCCGGACGGCGACGTGTTGTCTTTCCAATGGGAATTCTCGGACGGGCAACTCATGAACGGCGCCCAAGTGTCACGCAGTTTTAGTTTTGTAAACCAGTACTCCGTCACGCTAAAGGTTAGTGATGGGCGCGGCGGCGAATCTTTTGCGTCGGCCAATATCAACATCTTCAATCGTGTGCCTGTCGCTGCTGCCGGTGGGCCTTATAACACCAAGCCCGGCAACAGCACGAATTTCGACGCCAGTGCCTCATCTGATGCCGATGGAGATATTCTCATATACACATGGAATTTTGGCGACAACACGCCGCCGGTTGTCGGCGATGCGCAAATCAGCCATCTCTATTCAAATCTCGGCGCTTATCAAGTCATCTTAAAAGCGCAGGATAATTTCGGCGGCTTCTCATACGACACGACGACTGCGGTCATTAGCAATAATCTTTTGCCGATTGTGGAAATCCGCGCCAGCGAAGTGAGCGTCATCGGCGCATGCAACGACTCGTATCAAATCGATTTCGCAATAGACACAGCGCAAGACCCGGATGGCTCGGTAACCGGCTATGAGTGGGATTTTGATGACGGCAGCCCCCACAGCAACAGCAACACTTCGGTTTCACACACCTTCGTCGTTCCCGGCGTGTATGATGTCAAACTTTCGGTGACTGACAACGAAGGCGCCGTGGGAGTAGATTCGATAAGAATTTCCCTCACGGCCGATCAAGCACCGATTGCCTCGTTTACGCTTCCAGCGGACACGGTAGCTTGGAATACGCTGGTAAGTTTTAATGCAAGCGCCTCATCAGATATCGACGGAGAGATCGTTGCGTATGTTTGGAATTTTGGCGATGGGACGATTTTTAACTCTACACAGCCGATAGCGACGCACACCTATCTCGCCACGGGAACGGCGAATGTCTTGTTGACCGTGAGTGACGGATGTGGAAAAATTGGCATTACCTCGAAGTTTCTTCGGGTTGAACAATCAGTCGGCATTGACGATGCAAATGGAAGCGACTTGCCAAAAGGTTTTGAATTGCAGCAAAATTATCCGAATCCCGTCTCGCTCCGCGGCGCGCAGTCGCCGGTTACGCACATCTCGTTCAACTTGCAAAAAGCATCGAATCTCCAAGTGACGGTTTATAATATTTTCGGGCAAGAGGTGCGCAAGCTCGTGCGCGGTTCGCATGGTTCAGGAAAACACGCGGCGGTTTGGGATCTGCGAGACGACAAAGGCGAGCTGGTGAGCACCGGAATTTATTTCTATCGTCTTCAGGCAGGGGATTTTCTGGCAACGAAAAAGTTGATTATCACGAAGTAGTAAGTCGTAGGGACGTTCAGGCAGAACGTCCCTACTCCATTCTAACTCCGCCCACTTTCCCTTCTCTTTCCATAGACGACTGGCAAAGAGATCCTTCCATCCTTCTGCAACGAGGTTGCAGCGTTCCAAAAATATTTTCCCAAGAGCATTTCAAAAAGCCTTCATCGTGCATCACATTTGCAAAACATATTTCTGCTTTAGGGATGCCATTTATCAGACGATTGACCTTAAGAGAAGACAAGTTGCATTATCGTAACGACGATGAACCATCGAGACGCGTATGAACGAATTGAAAATACTCGTTGCTGAGGATGACCCCACCAGTTCATGATCAGACTTGGTGGGCTGATCATTCTATATTATCCTTGGAAAATGCTTTTTCCTGTTCGATTGACGCCATCTATGTTCACCATAAATTTTTTATTTCATGATTGCAACTATTCTAACTCAGAATAGTACATAGTGAAGCAATTTTACTTAACCGGAGCTGCCATGTCCAAAAATGAGATAACCGTGCTTGGCCTACTCGCAGAAAAGCCGATGTACGGTTATGAAATTCATCAAGAAATAAAACGGCGTGAGATGGATTATTGGGCGAAGATCAAACTGCCATCCATTTATAACACCCTCGCGCGGTTGGAAGAACAAAATTACATCCAAGCTGGAAAAGAGAAGGTCGGCAAAATGCCGGAACGAAATGTTTACTCGATTACCAACTCCGGTCACGACAAACTCAAGGAGTTGGTAATCGACTTTTTGCGAGATGAAGATCACCCGGAATGGAATTTTGGGGTGGGCGTTGCGTTTCTTTTTGGCGCACCGCGCGAAATGGTTCTGGATGCGCTGCTCCAGCGCCGGGAATCTGTAAACAAATGTCTCGTCGACTTGCAACAGGAAAAAGAAGATTATCGGGAAAAAATTCCATTTAACTGGTACATGCTGATCGAACATGGCCATAAGCACATGGAGCTTGAGCTGGAGTGGCTGAATACCCTGATCGAAAAAATCAAAACCGTGGATAATTGGACTGTTGATTTTTCAAAAATACCATGCCAAGAAGGAGGCTGTTGATATGCAGGTTCGCATAAACTACTCACGCGGAGTTGCTTGGATTTTTTCCGTGCTGCTCATTGGTTCGGTGTTTCTCTGCTATTGCCAGGCACAGGCTCAGAATAGCAAAGTGCTGATGCTGGAAGAAGCCGTACAAACGGCGCTTGAGAATAATTATTCATTAGAAGCCTCGCGCAAAGGCGCACGCGCAGCGAGTTGGGGAGTGAAGAGGGCGTATACGGAATTTCTGCCTTCGGTCAATTTTGACATCGTGTACACGCGCATCGATAATGGCACATTCGACCGCGCCAACACATTCTATAACATCAGAGATTCCTTTCCGGAGGAACTACGTCGCAACGTTCGACCCGGAGCATGGAAAGATTCTTTCGGCCCATCGTTGAGCGTCACACAGCCGATCTTTACCGGCGGCGCCTTATTGGCAAATTTGGACCACGCACAGGCAAACGATTTGCGCGCCCAGGCCGATCTGCAAAACACGCAGCAAGAAACGATTCTGAATGTTCAAACCACATACTTCGGCGTGCTCAAGGCAAGTGAGCTGTTGAGCGTGGCGCACGATTATTTGCAATCCACAGAGGAACATCTTAACAGCGCTCGAAAAAAAGTCGAGGCCGGCTTGAGAAGCCGCTCGGAAATTCTCCGTTGGGACGTTCAAAAAGCCTCCGCTGAAAGCCAGGTCATCGAGGCGGAAAATCGTCTGGCGATTGCAAAGACGACGTTGAATCAAGTGATGGGAGTCGATTTGAACACGGAATACACTCTGTCGCCCGTTGAAGAAATTCAGGTCAATGTGCCGTCTACGCTGGCGGAGCAAACGGCGTTGGCTCTCACGCGACATCCGGGCTTGCGAGTTGCGGAAGCAGATGTCGAAGTGGCCAACGCGCAGGCGCATGTGGCGCGATCCAACTTCGTGCCGAAGCTCTCGCTCGCTTACAACTATAACTGGGAAGCCAACGACACTTTCGCATTCGACAGCATCGAGCAATGGTCGCTCTCGGTGGTTGCGACGATTCCCATTTTTAACAGCTTCCGTGATTATGCCGGCTATCAACAAGCCAGGCAGGGAACCCAGCAAATGGAAAATCTTCGCGAAAACTACAAACGCCTCCTGGCTTTGCAAGTGAAGCAAGCCTCGCTCAATCTCGAAGCCGCGAAAAAGCGCGTGACCATCACCGAAAAAGCGCAGGCCGAAGCCGAGGAAAATCACCGCATCGTCAAAAATTCTTACGAAGTCGGCCTGGCGTCGAATCTCGACTATCTCGACGCGCAGGATGCCCGCAATACCGCGCGCTGGAATTTCATCGACGCGCGCTACGATTACTTGCTGTCGAAGACAGAACTGGCGCGGGCCATGGGCGTGTTGGGCAAATAGAGAGGGCAAGTGGGAGATGGGGCGAGAGGGTGGAGAATAGAATTTATCTTCATCTCCCACTCTCCCGCTCAACTCCTAAGTTTACATATACATTTTTTAGAGAAAGCGAGTCAAGTATGAAAGCGAAGAGAATTCTGATAGCCACCCTCGCCACCGCGATGGTCAGCTTCGCGGCGTGGAGCAGATGGAAGGATGAGAAGAAACCCGAGGCTGCGGCAGCGCAGCCGCTGGCCGTGAAAATACAAACGATCGCGCCTCAAGGCATTTCCAAAACCTTGACCGTGTCGGGCACGTTGGTCGGTGAAAATGAAGCGACCGTTATTGCTGAAACCGGCGGCAAAATAGAAGCAGTCAAAGCGCAAGTCGGCGACTGGCTGGCGAAGGGACAAGTCATTGTTCAGCTTGAAAACGATCTCAAGCTGGTGGCGCTGGATCAAGCAAAAGCGCAACTCATGTCGGCGCAAACGAATCATGAGAAATCGCAGAATGATTTGAGGCGTTATGAAAATTTGTTCACGGAACAGATTGCGACGCAGAGTGACATTGAAAACGCCAGGCTCGCCGCTCGCGCCGCCGAGGCGCAGCTCAAGAGCGCCGAAGCCGGTTTGAAGCTCGCGCAACGCCAATACGACGACGCCGCCATCAAAGCTCCTTTGAGCGGCCGGCTTGCCGATCGTTACGTTGATTTAGCAGCGATGGTGATGCCCGGCGACAAAATCGGCGTTGTCGTCGACGCGCGCAACATGAAACTCAAAAGCAGCGTTGCCGAAAATGAAATCGCGCTTGTACGTCTCGGCCAGCGAGTCGAGCTTTTTGCCGGGGCGTTGGGTGACGTAAAGTACGTAGGAAAAATCATCACCGTCGCGCAGAGGTCGACGAACGAGCGAACCTATCCGATCGAAGTTTTGGTTGCAAACGACAAAAGTGAATTATTGAAAAGCGGCATGTTTGCCCGAGCGAACATCGCAGTTGAAAAAACGAACGAGACTATCGTCATTCCTTCTTCAGTCATTCTGGCCGAGGCTGGGAAGAATTATGTGTTTGTCGAATCCAACGGCGTTGCAAAACGAATTGCTGTCAAACTCGGCGTGCAAGACGGCGACCAATCGCAGATCGTCGAAGGATTGAACGCCGGCGACCGTCTCGTCGTCTTTGGCCAACAGCGGTTGACTGACGGGGCGAAAGTCATCGTGCAAGAGTGACTCTTCGGATTAGTGGATCAATGGATTTCTGGATTGATGGATTGGCAGATCACTGGGGGTTCCAACAATCCAATTATCCACCAATCCATCAATCCATATTCCAAGATTCCATCTTCGTGCATGAACAATTAACAAGACTCTGATGAAATAACCAAGGTTGATATATGAAACTCACTCAAGTCTCCATCCAACGCCCGGCCTTCATCACCATGGTGTTCACGGCGCTGGCGGTGTTGGGAATTTTTTCATACTCCCAAATGGGAGTCGATCTCTTGCCCAAAATGGACTGGCCGATGGTTTCCGTCGTCACGGTATATCCTGGCGCCGGTCCGAAGGAAATCGAAACCACGGTTTCAAAACCGATTGAAGAAGCGCTCGCCAGCTTGAATGGGTTGAAACATCTGCGCTCATTTTCAAACGAGGGCGTCTCCGTCGTGCTGGCAGAATTTTCCTTCACCACCGACGTCGAGACCGCGACCAACGAAGTGCAACGCAAGATCGATGGCGTGCGCGCGGATTTGCCCAAAGAGATTTACACGCCGACGGTGACCAAATCCGACATCAATGATTTTCCCATCGTGCGAATTGCTCTAAGCAGCGATGTTTTGGATGCGCGCGAGCTTTATCAGCTTGCCGACGAGAATATTGCCGAGCGCTTGGAACAGTTGCCGGGAGTTTCAAGCGTGGAGATCGTCGGCGGCCAGGAGCGCGAAATCCGCATCGAAGTGGATAACGATCGCCTGCGCGCCTATAGCCTTTCGATCACCCAGGTGAGCCAGGCGCTGCAGCGCGAGAACTTGGATTTCCCGACCGGAAAAATAAATTCGCCGACCAGCCAGTACATCGTCCGCGTCGCCGGAAAATTCACCAAGCCCGAAGCGATGAACGACATCGTGCTTATGGCCAACGGCGACAACAAAGTTCATCTGCGCGACGTTGCGCAGGTATTGGATACATATAACGAGGACGTGACGTACACACGCTTGAACGGCAAAGCCGCTGTAGGACTTTTGTTGCAGAGGCAGTCGGGCGCAAACTCAGTGCAAGTTGCGGATTTGGCTCGCGCCGAACTGACAAAAATCGGACAGGAACAAAAAGGCCGGATTCATTTCGAAATTGCCCAGGACATCACGCGCTTCACACTGCATTCTGTAGATGAAGTGAAACGTGACCTTGGCATCGCCGTGCTGATGGTGGCGCTGGTGCTGTTCGTTTTTCTCCACAGCTTCCGCAACTCGTTCATCGTGCTGCTGTCAATTCCGACCAGCTTGATCACCACGTTCATCATGATGCAGGCGTTTGGCTTCACAATCAATCTCGTTTCGCTCATGGCTTTGGCACTGGTCATCGGTATTCTCGTTGACGATTCCATCGTCGTGCTCGAAAACATCCATCGCCATCTTGAGCGCGGCGAAGAGCAAAAAAGCGCGGCGCTCAAAGGCCGCAGCGAAATCGGCTTCGCCGCCATTGCCATCACGCTCGTTGATGTTGTTGTCTTCCTTCCCATCGCGCTCATCGGCGGCATCGTCGGAAAAATTTTCAAAGAGTTCGGCTTGACAATCGTCGTCAGCACTTTGCTCTCTTTGTTTGTGTCATTTACTCTTACGCCGATGCTGGCCTCGAAATGGTCGCGCGCCGGATCAACAACTCTGCGCTGGGGTTGGCTGCATTTCTTGATCGAAAAGTTCGAAGCTTTTCAAGAAAATTTGAACGCACGCTATCATACTCTGCTCGCTTGGAGTTTGGGCCATCGCAAAACAATTTTGCTCACGAGTTTAGTTCTCTTGATTGCAAGTCTCGCGCTTGTACCCATGGGATTGATCGGCACGGAGTTCATGACCGAAACCGACCGTGGTGAATTCGCCGTCAATTTGGAAATGCCCATCGGCACGGCGCTCGACATTACGGACAGCGCAGCGCGTCGCGTGGAAAGCATTGTTGCCGAAATGCCGGAAGTGGATCGTTATCTTGCTACGATCGGCAAATCTGAAAGTGAATGGACGAGAGCGAAACGACCGAACGTCGGACAGATTTCCATCACGCTCGTTGACAAGCGCTCGCGCAAGCGCAGCACTGCAGAAGTTATGAATACGATTGCCGGACAAACCGCGTTGATCCCCGGATTAAAAGTGCGGATGAGTCCGATCAGCATGTTCGGCGCGGCGCAAGAGTCGCCGCTGCAAATCGAGGTGAGAGGGCCGGATCTCGATACATTAGCTCCCATCGCCGACAAAGTCGCCATCATCACCGCCGATGTCGCCGGTACGCGCGATGTCAAAAGTTCTTGGGAAGAAGGCCAACCGGAGATTAAAGTCTCGGTTGATCGTGATCGCGCGGCGCAGCTCGGCTTGACGCTCGGTGAAATCGGTGTGGCGTTGCGCACAGCGCTCGAAGGCGACATTGCCACCAAGTTTAAAGACGGCAATACAGAATTTGATACAAGAGTTGTTTTGGCGAAGGCCAATCGTTCGCAACCCGATGCAGTTGAAAAAATCACACTGGTGAACTATCGCGGTGAGCGAGTTTTTCTCGGCCAGGTTGCCGATGTGTATTACGGCAAGGGACCGACAACCATCAGCCGGAAAGATCGCGAGCGCCTCATCACGGTCTCTTCAAACTTGGCCGGCACGGTAGCGCTCGGCCAGATTAATGCTGAAATCGAAAAACGTATTGCCGAGCTGGAGCTGCCTGCGGGGATCACCATCACCTCCGGCGGCGACGTGCAAAACATGCAAGACATGTTTCGCGACATGACGATTGCGATTACATTTGCCGCTATCTTCATCTACATGATCATGGTGGCATTGTTCGAAAGTTACGTGCATCCCTTCACGATCATGTTCTCGATACCGGTTGCGCTCGTCGGCGGGCTTGGCGCTTTGGCTTTCACCGGACAGACTCTCAACATGTTTTCGATGATCGGCATTCTGTTGGCAATGGGTTTGGTGACGAAGAATGCAATCTTGCTTGTCGATCGCACCAATGAACAGCGCGCCAAGGGACTCTCCGTTCGCGAAGCGCTCCTTGAGGCCGGCCCGACGCGCTTGCGTCCGATTCTCATGACGACGCTCACAATGGTACTGGGAATGATGCCGCTGGCTCTGGCTTTGGGCGCCGGTGCGGAAATGCGGCAGAGCATGGCCATCATCGTCATCGGCGCTTTGATCAGCTCGACGCTTCTGACGCTGGTTTTGGTGCCGGTGATTTATACATACATGGAAGGTTTGCGCCTGCGCTTGAGCCGAAAGAAAGTTGACGCGACGAATGGACGTCTTGAGAAAATGAAAGCGCGGGAGTTGGTGACAGCGGAAGTCGCGTAGTAGTTTTTTAATGAATGAGAGGGTGAACAGGTGAAAGGGAGACAATCTCTCTTAACTCCTTTTCACCCTTTCGTTTTTAGCCGCGAGCTTTTTGTTGATTATGTAAACGGCATTTTGTATGATTAAGCAAGTTTTGTTGTAATGATATCTACAGCCTTCAAGTTGAATCGGCCAAGCGAGGCCGGAAAATCCCCATCGATGGAATACGTAACATGGAACATCGATTGTGAGATATGAATGCCCGAGCGTTGACGAGCCTCGATTCGATTTAATGATGAAAAACCTCTCTCTTCCGCGACTTGATCGCAACTCCGAAGTACGAAACCGCCTCCTGAAATATTGCAGATTGCAGCCTGGTGAAATTTGGAATGATCCACTGAGCAAACATCGTATCGGCTGTTTGGATGCGGCTAATGATAATCATATTCAAAAACTATTGGCAGACGAGCGCGCAACGTTGGCGATTCATGATCCGCCTTACAACCTTGTCGCGTTTGATGAGAAAGAGCTTTCAGAATACATCACTTGGTGCAAGAGATGGATTGAAAACACCGGCGCTGCGTTAGTGGAGAACAGCTCGCTCTATGTCTGGCTCGGCGCAGATCAGACCGCCGGATTCCAACCCTTGCCGGATTTTATACTAATGATGCGAAGCATGCCCTTCCGTCCCCGCAGCTTCATCACCATGCGCAACCAGCGCGGTTATGGCACTCAAAAGAATTGGATGGCGGTTCGGCAGGAATTGCTTTATTACATCAAAGGCGAGCCGGTTTTCAATGTTGAAGCGGAATACACCGACATTCCAAAAATCCTGCGGGGTTATTATAAAGAAGTCAACGGCAAGCTCACCGAGAATTTCGAGCGCAGTAAATCAAATAACATTCGCGCTGGAAATGTTTGGGTTGATATTCAACAAATTTTTTATCGGATGGAAGAAAACGTCAACGGCTGCTACGCGCAAAAGCCGTTGAAGAGCATCGAGCGCATCATCCGGGCTAGCTCACAAAAGAATGATCTCGTCATTGATTTTTTTTGCCATGCCGGTACGACTCTATTGGCGGCAGAAATGAATGATAGAAGATGCTACACAATCGACATAGATCCAATTTATTGTGAGGTCGCTATTCGTCGTCTCGAACGCTTTCGTACAACCGGAAAACTCGGTTGGCAAAATAGCAATCCATTTGAAAAAGAAATAGCGGATGATGATGAATTACAGCTTTTGTTGATGCCAGAAAAAATGGACGACCTCAAGCACAGTGAGAATTCATTTGCTTAACCAACCTCGCGAAATCGATCTCGGCATTGCCTGGGAATGGCAATACGACGCCGAGTTTGTCAAAGGCCTCGCCGATGCCGGCCATGCCCGCGGCCTGAGCGTTCAATTGATTCACACCCGCGACCTGCCTGCCGCGCAGCGCGATTTCACTGGCGGCAAAATACGCTTTCGCGCATTTCTCGACCGCGCTTCCGATAACGTCAAGGAGTTCCTCCCCTTCGGCAAAGCTATAGCCAAGAGCGGCGCGCGCATGATCAACACTTATGCGCAAATGGCCTGGTGTATCGACAAGGCGACGATGCACATGGAATTTCTTGCCAACGGTCTGCATGTCCCCTATTCGATTATTCTTTCGGCCTATGATCACGAACCGGAAATCAAGATCAAAGACTTGGCGCGGCTGGGTAGGCCGTTTATCATCAAACCATGTATAGGCGGTGGAGGCACGGGTGTTGTATTGGGCGCAGAAACGCTCGCCGACGTTCTAAGCGCTCGCAAAAGCCAGAACGATCAAAAATTTCTTCTTCAAGAAAAAATTGTCCCTCAAGTACTCAAAGGGCGTAGAGCTTGGTTCCGGGTATATTGGGTTCTTGACAGGATATTTATTGTCTGGTGGAACGATCTCACCCATTTATATGGAGAATTGACTTCAACTGAGGAAGAAATATACGATCTCTCCTCGATGCGCAGGATCATCTCCAAAATAGCCGGCATCTCGCGGCTCGACTTCTTCTCCGCTGAAATCGCCTTGACCAACGACAACAGGTTCGTGGTGGTTGATTATGTCAACGACATCGTCGATATGCGGCTCCAATCCTACCATTCCGACGGCGTTCCAGACAGCTTGGTGCGCGACATAACCTCAGCCATTATCGATTTTGTATCGGAAAGCACTGCAATTCCCGCCCATTTTGATTACACAGAGCTTGATGCGGCATTAAGCATGCGGCCATAACGAGCTGCCATCGCAAATTTCTCCACCTTCCCTCAAAAAAAATTCAAAATTCGAAAATTTTACTTGCATGTAACAAACTCGTCACTTATATTCCGCACGCCTTGCGGCTGCGTCAAGCGTTTTTTTGTGTGCAAAGAGTTTTGATGAGGATAGGCATCGAGACCTGCACGCACAACGGAGGAAGGTTTAGCCGAGTTTTCGAGAGCGGAAGCACACTGCCACTTCGGATGGTACGGTTGTAAGACGAGCATCGCTGCACCCACCACGAGTATCTTGCACCCGCCCCCAGCTTCCGCCCTCTGTTCCTCTCTGGTTCTCTTCAGTTTCATATCAATCTTTCTCATTCTCTGTGTCATCGTCCGCAAGCTGCCAATTCACGGTAGTCCCCCTAAGAACGGAGGTAAAATCGGATGAGGTAGAGGAATGCATCTTCAACGAAATGTGCGTTGGGGAAGCGGGGTGGGGATTTTTGCATTAACGTGCCTGATGGCGGCTTGTGCAAATTCGCCGTCAGACGATCTGGCAAGGGCTCAAACGGAATTGATTCGGTTAGAAAAACAGGGCGCGATGGCGTATTTGCCCAAGCAAATTGCCATTGCGAGAGAAAACATCAAAATTGCCAAGGAATTCATCCAGCGCAATCGTTTTGAGTTGGCCAATGGTCCCCTCGTCATGGCGCGAACGATTCTGGATTCGTGCGCTGCGGCTTTGGTGATCATGCGATCTTCGGCCAAGAGCAATTCTGAGGCGCAGTACACCGGACTCGAAGCCGGTCTGGACTCCCTCACTGTCCTGCTTAGCGAGATGCCCCGGAAAAGTTACCTTGATCAAAACCGCTACGATCTGTATTCTTTGAAATTGAAAGAAATGCGCCAGCAGGCTATCTCAGTGCGCGAAAGTATGGACAGCAAAGATTATCTTGCTGCGCTGGAAAAGGGCAAGCACATCGAAAGGCATTTGCGGAAATCGCTGGCTATCGTGCGAGATAATTCATCTGCGCCGGCCGTAGCGGTTTCGAGCAATGAATTGAAATAGCCAATACGATTCTGATTCGCGATTATGGGCCTGATGGTTTGGCCAAAAGGTCCAAAGTATCCTAAAAATTCCAAACCTTGACTTTCGCGAAGAAATTTTTTAAATAGCTTCAACATCACACACATACACACAGCGGGGCATCTGTTCCCACATTCTCACTTCATCACTTAACGCTGGGAGGAAGTATCATGAAAACCGCCGGTATTCTTTCCTGTGCGCAACGCAAGCGCAAGGCGGCAGCGTAGCTTCTGGACATATTCCCATCCTTCCCCATGGACATCCTGGTAGTGAGCCACCCTATGATTATGCGCCTTACAGCAGCATTTGCTGGGGTTATGCACAAGGCCGAGCATTCGGCAAAGATCCCGGAGACCCTGATTGTGATCCTGCCAAAACATACGCCGAGAAGATATATGTAACCCAAAAACTGCAACAACTGCATTTGGCGCTTAAAAAAGCTTGTGAAGCGATACTTCGACAAGCCGATGGCAGTAAAGACAACAAATCACAATTTTTTCGAGCTGGAGCCGACGGACTTCTCCCT
>Ga0247727_10013912_pt1 | contig 13465 bp, 14 predicted proteins | sample WisWelCaveWW1625_FD_202498 | JGI IMG/M metagenome (GOLD analysis project Ga0247727, IMG submission 202498) | Biofilm microbial communities from Wishing Well Cave, Virginia, United States - WW16-25 | ecosystem: Environmental > Aquatic > Deep subsurface > Groundwater > Cave microbial mat | place... | reverse complement strand
CCTCTTCCGGGGCCTCGATCAGCAGGTGAGGCTCGATGTAGGAAATCTGGAGGAAAAAGGGCTGCGCCCGGTGACTGCGGATGAAGCGGGCCGCTTCCTCGGAGAAGATGTCGGCGGTGTAGCCGCGGGCCGGCTCTTCCTGGCGGTTTCGGAACAAGGTCTTCGGGAAATGTTCCCAGGAGGCGCGCGCATCGAGAAAACCATAGGTCTGATCGAAACCCTGGTCCAGGGGATGAGTGAAAGAACCGTCGGAGAGCCGGCCGCGGTGCCACTTGCCGATCAGGGCGGTGGAATAATTCAGGCGTTTCAAGGCTTCGGCCAGGGTGATTTCCGAGGCGGGCAGGTCCACGCTGTTTGTCTTCACGCCGTGGTGAATCGTATAGCGGCCCGTCAGCAGGCAGGCGCGGGACGGAGCGCACAAGGGCGATCCGCTATACCAGCGGGTGAAAAGTGTTCCCTGTGCGGCGAGCCGGTCCAGGTGGGGAGTAGTCCAGCTATTGCGGCCGTTGAAGCCGACGTCTCCCCAACCCAGGTCATCGGCATAGAGGATGACCAGATTGGGAGGCCGGGTTTGGGCCCGCAGAGCGAAGCCGCCCAAAGCTGCGCCCGGAGCAAGCCGCAACAGATCCCGCCGGGTGAGGGAGATCGATCTTCGCGCACGCGCCGGCATAATGGAGGATTCCCAGTGTACCACCGAGGAAGGCAAGTGGAGAAAGCGGTCGGCCGTTGTCAGCCCCGCTGGTTGATGCGACAATCGGAATCTTTCCTGGCCCTGCTATGAGCAAGATCCAACGAGCGCTGTTGAGCGTCACCGACAAGACGGGCCTGGCTGCTTTCGCCCAAACCTTGCTGGAATTGGGTGTAGAGCTGATATCCACCGGGGGGACGGCGCGGCTACTGCGGGAGGCAGGCCTGGCCGTGCGCGACGTGGCCCAGGTGACCGGCTTCCCCGAGCTGCTCGGGGGCCGCGTGAAAACCATGCACCCGCACATCACCGGCGGAATCCTCGCCGTGCGCTCCAATCCCGAGCACATGCAGGCGCTTGCCGACCACGGCATCGGACCCATCGATCTGGTCGTGGTCAACCTGTACGCCTTCGAGGCGGCTGCCGCCCGGCCCGGCGCCAGCCAGGAGGAGATCATCGAGAACATCGACATCGGCGGACCGGCCTTGATTCGCTCGGCGGCCAAGAATTTTGCGGATGTGGCCGTGGTGATCGACCCGCAGGACTACTCCGCGGTGGCGGTGGAGCTTCTCGCCACCCGCGGCGCCCTGTCGGAGGAGACCCGCCGCCGGCTGGCGCTAAAGGCGTTCGCCGCCACCTCGGCCTATGACCGGGAGATCTGGTCTACTCTAGCCCGCCGAAGCGGCGCGGCGAATAGCGAGCCTTTGCCTGAAACCCTCGACATCCGCGCTCGCCGGCGCATGACGCTGCGCTACGGCGAAAACCCTCACCAGGCCGCCGCCCTCTACGCCGCAGGCGAGGAAGGGATCGCCGGCGCCCGTCAACTCCAGGGCAAGGAACTGTCCTACAACAACCTGGTGGATCTGGACGCGGCCTGGCAATTGATTCAGGAGTTTGAACAACCGGCGGCGGCCATCATCAAGCACACCAACCCTTGCGGCTGCGCCGAGCAGGAGACCCTGGCCGCCGCTTACCGTATGGCCCTCGAGTGCGATCCGGTCTCCGCCTTCGGCGGCGTGCTGGCGTGCAATCGAACGCTGGATGAGGAAACGGCGGCTGCGGTCGCCGAGCTTTTCGTGGAAGCCATCGCCGCGCCGGGCTACTCGCCGGAGGCGCTGGAGCGATTCCGGCGAAAAAAGAATCTGCGGTTGGTGCAGGCCTCCGGAAGCGCGGCCGGGATGGTTGTCCGAAACATTTCGGGCGGCTACCTGGCCCAGACCGAGGACCGGCCGCATACAGATCGCAGCAAGAGGGAGGCAGTCACTCTTCGCGCTCCCACACGGTCGGAAACAGCCGCGCTGGAGTTCGCCTGGAAGGTCGTCAAGCACGTCAAGTCCAACGCCATCGTATACGCCGCCAAGGGCCGGACGGTCGGAGTGGGCGCGGGGCAAATGAGCCGGGTGGACTCGGTGCGCCTGGGGGCGAGCAAAGCCGTGTTGCCGCTGGCCGGCAGCGTAGTCGCCTCCGACGCCTTCTTCCCGTTTCCTGACGGGGTGGAAGAGTTGGCCCGGCACGGCGCCACGGCCGTGATTCAACCCGGCGGATCAATGCGCGACCAGGAGGTGATCGCGGCCGCCGATCGCCTGGGGCTGGCCATGGTCTTCACCGGGATCCGGCATTTTCGCCACTGAACTCGCGGCGCAGCTTTCTCCAGGTGACCGCCAGTTCCTCCGGCAAGACTCGCGTCTCCCCGACCACGCTGAAAAAATTGGCGTCCGCCTCCCAACGCGGCAACACGTGCATGTGGATGTGGCCGGCCACCCCGGCCCCGGCGGACTTTCCGATATTCATCCCCAGATTGATCCCCTGCGGGCGGTAGACTTTCCGCAGAGCCGACTCGGCCCGCCTGGCCAGTTCCATCATCTCTCGTAGTTCCTCGGCCTCGCCTTGCTCCAGCGTGTCGATGTGGCGGTAGGGAACGATCATCAAGTGTCCGACCGTGTAGGGATACAGATTCAGGATGAGGTAGTTATTCCGCGCGCGATGCACAATATAGGTGCGCTCGTCCTGGGTTTCCTCCGGCGTCCGGCAAAACACGCAGCGGGGGGAGGTGTCAGGCTCCGAGACGTAGGTGAATCGCCAAGGAGTCCACAGATAATCCATGGGAAAGGCTTCGCCGGCCGGACTATGCGTGCGGAGCGCCGGAGACGGATTCGGGGATGGAGGCCTGGGCCGGCGGTAGCGCGGCGGCGCCCCCGTTGACGATATCCTTCAGCTCCTTGCTAGGCTTGAAAAAGGGGATTTTTTTGGCGGGCACTTCCACCCGATCCCCGGACTTGGGGTTGCGACCGATGCGGGCTTTCCTCTGCCGGGTGCGGAAGCTGCCAAAGCCGCGAATTTCGATCTTGTCTCCGGTCCGCAGCGTTTTCACGATACTGTCGAAGATGGTTTCCACAATGATTTCCGCGTCCTTGCGGGTCATCTCCACAACCCGGGAGATTTCATCGATCAGGTCGGCTTTCGTCATGGCAGTCGCTAACTCTCCTCTCGCTCCTTGAAACTCAGGGCCTCCTTGATGGTGCTGGTGGCGGTGGCCGCCTGGCGCGAGGGTTCGGCCATCTCCGAGCGCGATTCTTCTTCCACCACCTCTCGCAAGCTGAGGCCAATCTTTTTCTCCGCCTGGTTCATCTTGATGATCCGAAACTGGCACACTTGCCCGTCGCCTGGAATCGTTCCCCTCTGGGGGTGATGGAGGGCGGGGAATTCCGAATTGTGGCATAATCCTTCCACCCCTTCGGCCAGCTCGACAAACACCCCGAAGCCGGCGCGCCGGGTCACCTTGCCGCGCACCAGATCCCCGACCGCGTGGGTCTGGAAGAACGACTCCCAGGCGTCCGGATGCAACTGTTTTATGCCCAGGGAGAGCCGCCGGTTCTCTGCGTCGATTCGCAGAATCACCGCCTGGATCTTTTGGCCCTTCCGCAGTCCTTCGCCGGGATGTTTGATGCGCTTGGTCCAGGAGACGTCGGAAACGTGAACCAACCCGTCCACCCCGTCCTCGATCTCGACAAAGGCGCCGAAATCGGTAAGGTTTCGCACCCGGCCTTCCACCACCGAGCCAACCGAGTAGCGATCCGCCAGCGTAGTCCAAGGATTGGGCTCCAGTTGTTTGAGCCCCAGCGAGATCCGGCGATCCCGCGGATGGATTTCAAGCACCACGACCTCTACCTGGTCGCCGGTGCGCACGATCTTGGAGGGATGCTTGGTCCGCTTGGACCAGGTCATCTCGGAAACGTGAATCAATCCCTCCACGCCTGATTCCAGTTCCACGAAGGCGCCGTAGTCGGTCACATTCATCACGCGGCCATAAGCCCGGCCATGGACCGGATATCGCTCCGCCACGCTTTCCCATGGGTCGGGCAAAAGATGCTTCATCCCCAGGGAAACCCGTTGCTTGGCCCGGTCGAACTTGAGCACCTTGACGGTAATCTGGTCGCCAACCTGGAGAACCTGGGAAGGATGGGTAATCCGGGTGTGGGAGATGTCGGTGATGTGCAGCAATCCGTCCACGCCTCCCAAGTCCACGAAGACGCCGTAGTCGGTGAGATTTTTGACCGTACCGGCAACGACTGCGCCCTCGGCCAGCGAATCCAGCGTGCGTTTTTTGCGGGTGTTCTGTTCCTCCTCCAGGGCCACCCGGCGGCTGACCACGATGTTGCCGCGCCTGCGGTTGAACTTGATGAGGCGGACATCGATCTGTTTGCCTTTCCAGCCTTCCAAATCCTGGGTGGGATGCAAGTCAGCCTGGGAGCCGGGGAGGAATGCTTTCACTCCGCCCACATCCACCTCCAGGCCTCCTTTGACCCGTGCCACGACCAGCGCCGGAACCGGAGTTTTCTCGGCGAAGGCCTTCTCCAGTCGTTCCCATAACTTGAGCCGGCGAGCGCGTTCGTGGGTGAGGCGGATGTAGCCGTCCCGGCTCATCGCGCTCTCCAGCATCACATCGACTACATCCCCCGGCTGCACGCGGATTTGGCCCAGCGGGTCGCGGAATTGCTCCAACGGGATCAAGCCCTCGGACTTGAAGCCGATGTCGACGATGACTTCTTCGCCGGTGACCTTGAGGACCCGGCCTTCCCGGATCTCCCCCTGTTGAAGAGTGGAGAAGTGGGTGTAGTTATACATCAGGTGAGCGTAAGCATCCTGCGCGCGGCGAACTGGAGACGGGGGAGTTGAGGGGGTGGGCGGCGCAGCCGAGGGCACGGCGCCCTCGGTTGACTCCCCAGGGGCGACCTCAGAGACAGCGATCTCCGGAGGAGAACCGGGCCCGGCTTCCAAACCGGGATCGAGCTCCTGTGCTTTGGTAGCCATTTCGCAGCCTACCTGGACCCATACGCTCGCCGCGACCTTAGTTTTCAACCGAATCGGTGAGCCACCACGATGTCTAGATGGTCAGGTTGTAAGGGCCACCCTGGTCCCCCTCGAACCCTGCCGATCCCTCCACCTGGCTCACGAAACCATTGAAAACTCGTTACTAAACTATATCCAAGTGGCGCCGCTATTGTCAATGAAGCCGGTCAAGCGCTCAAGGTGCTTAACGGTTCTCGGGACCGCTCCATCCCGGCCCAGAGGGCGCCCCGGCTCGGCATCGGGTTCATGCCGTCCGTCACTTTCCAGTCGCGCACCCGAGAAAAAAAGCGGCCAGGCAGGCCACACCCGCCCGTGCGCTGCCAGAAGCGCCTGGCGGTCCCCCTCAGCAAGGCCGGCAGCCTTCCATCTCCGCCGCCCCGGGGATCAACTTGCGCCGGGTCAACCGGAACGCCAGCGCGTCCCGATTTGAAGTTGGAGGGGTATTCGGGGGACTCCGGGACTCCCTAACAAGCCGTCACATTGGGGCCCGCCGGGGTTCAACCGGCCACCCCGCAATCTACACTTCTCTGCGATTGGGACGGAATTGTAAAACTTGAAGGCAGCTCCCTCGCCGGCTCGACTCGGGCCGCAGCGCCGCCGGGCATTCAGTACTGTGATCGTATCTGTCAGCTCACATCATCCGCCAACGGAGTCGGCGTCGTAGCGGCTTCCTGGCCAATGTCCGGGTTAGCCAGAAGCTGACGCTTATCCGCTTTGCGCTGCATCCTCTTCGCGACTTTGTCGCGCTGCTTCTGGACGCGCGCGAGTTCCTGCTGACGTTTTTTAAAAGTCGTACGGGATCGAGTCGCCATGAGCTCCTCTTTCTGTGCCAGCGAATCAGGGATTGCGCTGGCGTGTGGAAGATTTAATCTACCAGCGAGGCTCGCGACGCCGGCCAGATCCGCGCTGCGATCCGTAGGAGCCGCCTCCGGCCCTTGGTCCGCCGTGGTCCGCCTTCGGCCGGGCCTCGTTGACGTTAAGCGCACGGCCACCGACAACAGTGCCGCTCAACCCAGTGATGGCCTTTTCGGCTTCACCGGAGTCTGGCATCTCCACGAAAGCGAATCCTCGAGACCGCCCCGTATCGCGGTCCGTGATCAAGCTGACACGCTCCACCGCCCCATAAGGTTCAAAAAGGGACCGAATCGACTCTTCGGTGGCGCCGAAATCCAAGTTGCCTACAAATATTTTTTTCAAGTAGTCTCCGTACATTGGACGGCGAGCCACGCGAGGCAGAGTCGAGACTCGGCCAAGCCTGGCGGGGCCATCAAACGCAAATCAAGTATAGCAGAGTTAACAAGCAGGCGAACAGCCCGGCTCGAAACCTACTATTCAACGCCTCGACCGCGCGGCGGAGATCGATGCGGGTGGTCCCGCAAGGAGGCCGCTCATGCCTGGCGGATGCTGGCCAGCAGCGGGTCCCGCCATAACTGATCGACCCGGTCATCGCCGTTGCGGACGGCCCGACCCGGCCATTTCAGCGCTTCCTCACCCCTCTCTTTGAGCGCATCTTCGCGCTTGCACTCCAGGGCGAACAACAGCCCCCTGCCACCAGGGTGGTGTCCCGCCTGCCGCTTGCCAACGCGCGCGGCTCGGCTGGCGTACCCCTACGCTCTGGCCGAACCTCCGATCAATTTACCACTTCTATGTCGTGCACGTGCTTGACTCTGCGAACTGGTGAACGCATACTAAGATGCATAGGTAAGAAAGCTTAGTGTGCCACGGACCATCTTCCCGCAGGGCTCCCTTCCTCTGCTGGCGCTGAAAATCCTCGCTCAGGCCGGCCCGCTGCATGGATACGCCATCACTCTGAAGATCGAACGACTATGCGAGGATGTTCTGAGCGTCGAAGAAGGGTCTCTGTATCCGGCGTTGCATCGTCTGGAAGAATCGGCATGGATCAAGGGCAGGTGGATCGTCACTGAGAACAAGCGCCGCGCGCGGATCTACGAGATCACCTCCGCAGGACGGGAGCAACTGGAGGTCGAAGAGAAAAGGTGGCGTGTTGCGGCGGCCGCGGTTGCCCGCATCCTTCGTTTTGCCTGAGGAGGTTTCCCCATGTCATGGCTTTCGCGTCTGCATAACGTGTTTCGAAAGGACGAACTGGACCGCGAACTCGACGAAGAACTGCGCTTCCATGAGGAGCAACGAGCATTCGATGCCGGCGTGCCTGTCGCCGAAGCTCGCCGCCAGCTCGGCAGCTCCCTGCGCCTTCGCGAAGAGAGCCGCGACGTAAAACTTGCGACATGGCTGGAGACCTTGCTCCAGGACGTTCGATTCGCTCTGCGCGTTTGGCGCAAGAAACCGATCGTCGCCCTGGCCGCGATCCTGACGATTGCACTGGGAGCCGGGATGAACGTCGCCGTGTTCCGGGTGATCTGGACCGTGATACTAAAACCGCTGCCGTACGCGGATGCGGGCCGCCTGGCGCAGGTTTGGCTCGATGACGGCAAGCAAGAACGGAACGCTCCGGACAATGCGTTGATTGAGCGCTGGCGCGAAGGCAGCCGAGCGTTTACCCACATTGCTTCGTACCGCCCCTGGCGGGTGACCGTTGCCAGCGGCGGCGATCCGGAACAGGTCTTCAGCGGCCTGGTTTCGCCGGAGTTCTTCACCACGCTGGGCACTCCGCTGCTGGCGGGACGCGCCTTCACGCAGGAAGAGATGAGAGCGGGCGCCGACCAGGTGATCGTCCTCCGTGAAAGTTATTGGAGACGGCGCTTCGGCGCGGATCAGGCGATCCTCGGCAGCGAAATCACCGTCGACGGCATGCTCTGCCGGGTTACGGGGATCGTGCCGGACTCTTTCTTGGGTACGGTGCTCGTGCAGGGCGCCCGCCGGGGAGCGGACGCCGAACGCGGGAGAAAAGCAGAGCCGGATGTCTATCTGCCCATCTCACGGGCGCGCATCGCGGGGTTCAAGGCTCCGTTGCGCACGAGCTTCGTTGTCGGGCGTCTGCAGGCCGCGACAACGATCGCCCAAGCCCGCCAGGAGCTGGCGTCCATGGCCGGGCCTGAGGAGCGCCGCCGGGTGTGGCTTTCTCCGCTGCAAGAGGAGATCGGTTATAAACTGCGGCCGGCGCTGCTCGCGTTGTTAGCGTCGACAGGCTGTGTTCTGCTCATCGCCTGCGCTAACCTGGCGAACCTGCTTATGGCGCAGGCGGTGATGCGCCGGCGGGAATTGGCGGTGCGCTCGGCGTTGGGAGCCGGGCGGACGCGTATAGCCCGCCAGTTAATCATGGAGGCGCTGATGTTGTTGCTGGCCGGGAGCGCCGCGGGAATTGTCTCCGCGCAGGCCGTCTCGCAAATCATCACCGCGCTGTATCCGGATGCGATTCCGCGCGCAGGCGAAGGCGGACCCCAATGGATTGTGTATGTAGTTGCGCTCGGCGCCACGATGGCGATCGGCTTGCTCTTCGGCGTGCTGCCGGCGTGGCAGGTGACCGGCGAAACGACCGAGGAAGCTCTGCGAGTGGGCAATCTCTGGATGAGCCGGGGCAGCCGCCGGTGGGCGAACGGCCTGGTAGCCGTGCAAGTGGCTCTGACGGCTGTGGTGCTTATTGCGGCGGGCCTTCTGCTCAAGAGCTTCCTGCATCTGCGTGATGTCGAGATCGGCGTCGCGCGGGAGCACATTATCACTGCAAGCGTGGATCTGCCGGAGGCGCGCTTCAAGACGCGCGAAGACCGCGCCCGGTTCGCCGCCGAGTGGCTTGAACGATTGCATGCGATCCCTGGCGTGTCCGCTGCCGGTGTCTCGAATTCCCTCCCGCTGCGTTACACCACGCTGCTCGACGTTTTGATTCACCTGCCCGGGGGACAAGGGGAGCAGAAGGTTGGCGGCCGGGCAGTGGGAGGCCTGTACTTCCAAGCGATGGGGATGGCTTGGGCCGCCGGGGGCGCCTTCGACGAGAGACAGAAGGGGCAGGTGGTGGTCAACGAAGCCTTTGTACGAAAGCACCTCCAGGGCCGTCCGGCGATGGGAACTGCGTGGAGCAATGGAAAGCAGATGCTGACAATCACAGGTGTGGTGAAGGACGTGCGACATATGGGTATGCGAGAGGCGGCGCAGCCGGAGATCTTCATGCCGTTTGCGAGCTTTCCACTGAACCCGGTGGACACGGTCGTACGGTCGGCATTGCCGCCAGGCCAAGTGGCGGCTGCGATGCGTCGCGAGTTGCGCTCAGTGGACGATCAACTCGCGCTCGGGCGAGTGATGACCATGAACGAAATCGTCGACGACCAACTTGCGAGACCGCGTTTTCAGGCTGCACTGCTCGGCCTGTTCGCGGTTGTGGCGATCGCGCTGGCAGCGGTCGGCGCCTATGGAGTGATTGCGCACAACGTTCGCAGTCGCGTGCCCGAGTTCGGCCTGCGTCGCGCGCTGGGCGCCACCACGCCGGACCTGCTCCGATTGGTGCTGTTGGATGGGATGAAGGCGCCGTCCATTGGTCTTGCGGTTGGACTATTGCTCGGCGGGTTCGCCGTCGGGCGTTTTCTCGAAACGCTGCTCTACGGGATCACCCCGCGTGATTCTGGAGTGTTGTTTGTCACAGCGGGGTTGCTGGCGCTAACGGCCCTACTGGCGTGCGCACTACCGGGGCGATTGGCCGTGCGCGTCGAGCCAAGCCAAGCGCTGCGGCAGGAATGATTCGAATCCGACCAGTCAACACCTGGGAATCCCCTCCGGCTCGGTAAAGTCGGCTGCCCCCTCCTGTGGAAGCGGGATCGGGAAGGTCAGTAGTGCAGGCTTCCAGAAGCAGCAGCATGCGGACGGCTCTGTTTTCGTTCGCTTGCGAGAACCAGCAATGCGGCGACGGACGCGGTCTTCTGGTCGGTGGTCCAAGGCGGCCCCAGCGATCCTCACAGGACCGCAATCTCTCGTCGCAACTGAATCGTCCCACTGCCGAAAACTGCCTCGGCGCGCCCATCGAGTTGCCGCTCTGGAATCCCCGTCACCTGGATTTCCAGCCGTTCGCTGGCTTTCCAGAAGGCCCGGCGAAAGAACTCACCCTCGGCCGCGTGAATCAAAGAGTGTGAGGCGAGGATTTGTGAAAGTGACGGTAGGGAGCGGCCCGAGGCAAGGAGAATCGCGCAGCCCACAGCAACATACTCGCGACGCCGCAACTCCTTGACGATCTCGCCGAGGGCCGCTAAGGCGAGTCGTTCCGAGACTGCCGCACAGTCCGCAAGGTATCTTTCAGCCTCCGGAAGCTTCTGTCCCTGAGCGAAGTGATAGGGCTGGTTCGCTCCTCTGATGTTCGGGTCAGTAATAGCTGTCCGCCTTCGCTCAATTACATCTACAGTGGAAGGACTCCCGGAGACGACGACCAGAGCCCCCCAACCCGAGTGCGCTCGAATGCCGATGGCTGCACGCTTCATGCTTGACCGTTCCTAGTGTACTCAAGGGGGCTGCCTCTGGACTACCAACGGCAAATGGATCCTACAAAAACCTGTGGGCCAACAACGGCGGCGCGAAGGGCACAGAAAGAGCTCGACCCCCAGAGCTTCGGGCAGAAATAATCCTTGACACGAGCGCCGGGTTCGATCTATCATTCAACCATTAGGATGAATGATAATCTTCCCGGCCTTGACCTCACTCTCACCGCTTTGGCTCATCCGACGCGGAGGGCGATCCTCGAGCGGGTGATGCGGCGGGAATCGCGCGTGACCGAACTTGCCGAGCCTTTTGAGATTTCGCTCAACGCGATCTCCAAGCACATCCTCGTACTGGAACAGGCCCGCCTCGTGCGCCGCCGGAGAGTCTGGCGTGAACACCTGGTGTCGTTCAATCCGGCGCCGCTCGACGAGGTGTCGGCATGGATCGAAAAGAGACGCCTCTTCTGGACAGTCCGGCTCGACGCCCTCGATGCGCTGCTTAAGGCCGAAAATGCCGCCGCGGCCAAAAAATCTGGCAAGAAAGGACCTTCGTGATGACCGCCGACCCTTCTCATCTCTTGCGCATCACCCGCCGATTCGAGGCGTCGCCGGAGCGCGTATTCGACGCCTGGCTCGATCCGGCGATAGCCCGGAAATGGCTGTTCACTTCGCCAGAGACCGACATTGCCGCCCGCCGCGTCGAGATCGACGCGCGGGTGGGCGGCAAGTGGCTGATGACCAACCCGTGCGAAGGCCAGGAAATCGAGGGCATCGGCGAGTGCCTCGAAATCGACCGGCCGCGCCGCCTGGTGTTTACCTTCGCCATCCCGCTGTTTGGCCCGCACGTTGACCGCCTGGTCGTCGAGATCGTGCCGGACGGCGACGGATGCATGCTAACGCTGACCCATGAACTGCTGCCTCCGGAGTTCCACGACCCGACCGAGAGCGGTTGGGGCAAGATGTTCAATCGGTTGGCAGTGGTGCTGGATGGCAAGGTGCGGGAACAGGCCGACGAAACATGCTCAGGAGCAAGCAAAGGAGCAGCAATGAGTCTGCCGCACAAACCCCCCAACTACAATACCGTCTCACCCTATCTGATCGTCGATGGCGCGAATGGCACGATCGATTTCCTTGTGAACGTCTTCGGCGCAGTCGAATTGCGCCGCTTCCCCGACGCCGCCGGGAGGCTCATGCACGCTGAAGTCCGTATCGACGACACGGTGGTGATGATCGCGGACGGAGGCGCCGGCTGGCCGCCGGTCCCCTCTTACTTGCACGTCTACGTCCAAGACGTTGCCGCGACGTATCAACGCGCCCTGAAGGCGGTATCGGTGCAGAAGCCAGTAAAGAAGCAAGATGAGGACAAGCGAGGTGGCGTGAAGGACGCGGGAGGAACGACGTGGTGGATAGCAACCAAGGTGGAGTAGTGGGCACAGTTGCCGAGGTTTCAAGGCCCTGTGGCGGCGCAGCTTCGGTTGCTGGATTTCCTGGCTCGCTGGGGCGCCGCGCGAAGCTGAGCTGGGTGGTTGGTCGACTTTAACAAGAGGAGGATAGCGTGAAAAAGTTCGCCATTGCGGGATGGGTCGTAGCGCTGCTGGCGGGCGCGAGCCTGCTCGCGGGGCAGGACTCCCCGGAGGCCGGGCTGAAGAAGATTGGGCGCACGAGCGGGCGCCAGTGGCTCCAGCAATTCGTGGGTGAGTGGGGATCGGAGATCGAGGCCAGGCCCTCCCTGGCGCGCAGGGCGGCAAAGCGCTATTCCTCGGGGCTCATGCCGGCCGCGAGGATCTCCTCGATTTGACTTTCCAGGTGGTATTGAAACTCGTCGTCCAGCTCCTGCTCGACCTGCCGGCGACGGAAAAGCGTGCGCAACCGGAGCGCGAGGGTGTGGATCCAATGTTCCCAACTCATCCTCAGGCCTCCTCGCGGCAGACCACATCGGAGATCGCGGCCGAGGCCCGTCAGGGAATAAAACTTCGCCCGGCTGAAGTTCTCCGTTGGCTTCCACTCGGCGGTGATCCATCCCTGTTGCTCCAGCTTGTGCAAGGCTGGGTAGAGTGAGCCGTCGCTGGCGCGCAGGACCTCACCGGAAACTTGCTTGAGCCGCTGGCTGATGGCCCAGCCGTGAAGCGGCCGCAGCGCGAGAATATTCAGGAGAAGCAGATCCAATGATCCCTGAACCAAGTCCGACGGCTTGCTCACGCTCTCCTCTCGGTTACCGAGGCCAGCATACACCTGGTCCTGGCCGCCCAGGATCGCAACGCCCAACTGAACCAGGAGAGGCTGCTGGGGATCGCGGCCACCCACGGTCAGCCAAAAACGGTAGAATCGGACCGAAGTGGCTGGAAAGACCTTGCCGGACTACCGCCTGCGGTCCGTCCCTGCGGTGACAATTCTTTTTTTGCTCCTGCTGCTGGCGGGTTGCGGGGCCCAGCGCCGACAAACTCGTCTGCCCGATGCGGAGCGCGGCAGGATCCAGTTCCAGAGCTACTGCGCAGCCTGCCACCTGTACGACGGCCAGGGCGCAGGTGAGGCTCCCCCTTTGGCCGGCTCGCCCTGGGTGACCGGAGCGGAAAACCGGCTCATCAGGATCGTGCTACACGGTCTCCGCGGACGCATGGAGGTGTCCGGCAAAACCTACGATCTGGAAATGCCTGGATTCGGGCAGATCTTATCTGACGCCGACGTTGCTTCTTTACTCTCGTTCGTCCGCAGGCGCTTCGGCGCTCCGAGCCAACCGATTGCACCGGCGACGGTGAGCCGAGTCCGCGCTGCGAACCAAACCCGGACGGACTACTGGAGTGTGGAAGAGTTGAATAAGTGAGCCGGTCAATTATGGACTTCGAGATACTGGGAACCGCTCACTGGCTTGCCCTTTTCATCCTTCAAGGCAGCGACCAGCTTCCTGGTCTTGGCGTCAAAGACGTCAGGCGCCTGGGACCATGCGCGCTGACCATCCGGGTCGAGATAGAAAAACGGCGCGTATGCGGTAGGGTCCGGTGGCCTATCCAACACTTTCGCGCTGGGCCTCAGTCCGGCTCCCATAGCCACGTTTCCG
>Ga0247727_10013911_pt1 | contig 13465 bp, 8 predicted proteins | sample WisWelCaveWW1625_FD_202498 | JGI IMG/M metagenome (GOLD analysis project Ga0247727, IMG submission 202498) | Biofilm microbial communities from Wishing Well Cave, Virginia, United States - WW16-25 | ecosystem: Environmental > Aquatic > Deep subsurface > Groundwater > Cave microbial mat | place... | reverse complement strand
TATCGCTCAAACGCGCGAAAAAATTCCCGAAGCCCGGCGGCCCGAAGAGCCGCAACGGCCGATCGGCGCGCTGCCGGCCCTCGCCGTCGAGCGCCCACAACAGCGCCGGCAGATCGGCGATATGATCGAGATGCAAATGCGAGAACAGAATGGCGTCAACATGCAATATGGGCAAGCCCGCTTCAAGCGCGCGGCGGATCACGCCGCTGCCGCAATCCAGCAAAATAAAAAAGTCCGGGCGAAAAACCGCGTAGCCGGACATGCTGCGTTCCCGGAGCAAAACGCGCGTGCCGGAGCCGAGAACGGTGATTGCTGCGGATGGGGTGAGCGGGGTATTCAACTCGTTGCGTCTCTCCTGGTGGGAAACAAACGGCGTCGAAAGTAAAAATAGTTTTTCAATTCATCGCCGCCGGCGACTTTTTCAAACGTTCTTGCATGATTCGGGCAAAACGCGGGCGGTGGATCAGGTCAAAAACTTTTTCCTTTTCCGGGAATAAATGCAGCACATGGCGCCGGGTCAGGCGCAGCAAGGCGCAAGCTTCGATCACGGAAATATTCCCCTGCGCGATGACGGCGGCGGTGATATCGACGAGACAGCGCATTTCGCGAATTTTACGCTCTTCTTCGCGCAACGCTTCCAGCGCGCTGCGCCCGGCGTTATGATCATTGCTTTTCATATCAACACCAATGAAATGATTAGCGGCAGGAACAAGTTACAAAATTTTTGCCAAAAAAAGCAAGCCAATTTATTTTAATCTTTGCCCCTTGCTTCTCATGGCGCCGTGCGCTATATTATATTTTATGCAAAAAAGCCCTCGCCAATATCATTTGCAGTTTTCCGACCGTCATTTCATCCAGGTGCGGCGCGTGTTTTTCGCCGTGCTGCTGGCGGCGGCAACCATTACCGTGATCATTCTGCTGCGCGATCTGGTGACGCCGGTGGTGATCGCCATTTTCCTCGCTTATTTGCTGGCGCCGCTGGTGGAGGCGATAGAAAATCGCGGCTTCTCGCGCACGTGGGCCGTCGTTATCGTTTTCGTGGCCTTGCTCGCCGTCGCCGGGCTGGGAATTTCTCTCGTCTGGCAAACGATGCTCGACGAGCTTAAAGCCATTGTTTCCGGCGTGAAGATCGACGATCGCGACCAGCTCGTCGACGGCATCCGCGCGAAACTGCAAGCGGCCTTTCCCGGCATGGCGCAGTCCAATCTCATCAGCACCCTGGCGGAAAAAGCGGTGACGTATGGCGAAGCTTTCGCGCAACGCACGCTCGGGGCGTTTTCGGCCATCGGCGAGATGATCATCATTCCCTTTTTGACGTTTTTTATTTTAAAGGACGCGCGCACGCTCAAGAAAAATATTGTCGCCCAAATTCCGCACCGCTACTTCGAAATGTCGTTGAGCCTGATTCACAAAGCGACGCTGCAGCTCGGAAGATTCATTCGCGGCCAGTTGCTCGATGCGGCGATCGTCGGCGTCATGGCGATGATCGCGCTGTCGCTGCTCGAAGTGCGCTACGCGCTGCTCATCGGCACGCTGGCCGGCATGGCGAATTTGATTCCTTTTCTCGGGCCGATCATCGGCTGCATTCCGGCGATCGTCATTTCGATCATCGATACGGGAAGTTTTGAGTTCGTGCCCCACATCATCGTCGCCTTCGCCGTTATCAAGCTCATCGATGACATCATCGTCCAGCCCGTCGTGGTTTCCAAAAGCGTCGAGCTGCACCCGGTCACCGTCATCATTTCGATTTTTGCGGGCGGCCATATCGCCGGCATTCTGGGCATGATCGTCGCCGTGCCGCTGGTGAGTATCGTGAAAGTGAGCGCCGGCATTTTGTATTGGGGTTTTACCAAATATTATATTTTTGGTCCGCCGGCTTATGCCGTTGAAGAGGCCACGCTTGAAGTTCTGCCGACAACGGCCTCCGTCGAGTTGCCGGTTCCGGCTGACGCTGAACCCATTGCCAAATCCGCTGTTATCGCTTTAACTGCAAATCCGGAAACCAAACCGCCTGCGCTCGGCAAACGCTTCCGCCCCGCCAAAAAAACGTGAGCCGTCTGCCGGAACTTCTGATGAAACAGCGCCGTATGGTTATTCAACCGTTGGACCAAATCATGGAGCGAATTGCATGAAGAGGTTGTTCCGCCTCGGAGTTTTTTCCGCCCTGTTAGCGTTGTCTTCTCCTCTCCTGCCCCAAAGCACCGCCAATCTCAGAGTCGTTTCGCATGTCGATCCTTTGCCGCCTTCACCCAACTGGAAATACGGCGAAGTCACCGGCGTTGGCGATCTGGCCGTTCTCGGCGGTTTTTCCAACAATACGAATGTTTGGATTTATGATCTGACCAACAAAACCCAGCCGGCTTTGCTGGCCGCCATTCCCATCAATACGCCTTCCTGGGACGTGCAGGTGCATGGCCGCTATCTTTTCATCGCGTTGAGCGGACGCCTGGAATGGTACGATATTATTGAGCCGGCGCAACCCAAGCTCGTCAAACGTTTTGAGCCGAACCCGCCGATCAATCCGCACACGTTTTTTGTGGCGGGCAACACGCTCTATGTTGCCGACCTCGCGTTCTCGCCGTGGAGTGTTCGGGTCTTCGACATTACCGACAAGAAGAATCCGCGCCTGCTCACGAGCATCAGCGATCCGCTCTGGAACATTCACGACATGACGGTCATTCGCAAACGCTTGTACGGCGCGTGGATTTACGGCAGCGGCGGTCTGCTGTTGGCGGAGGTTTCCCGGCCGGCGGCGCCGAGGGAACTCGCAAAAATTCGCTATCCACAGGCCGCCACCCACAATGCGTGGCCGACGGAAGATGAAAAATATATTTTGACGACGGACGAAGTGGCGCCCACGCGCAATAACCTGAAAATCTGGGATGCGCGCACGCCGGGGCAGTTAACGCAGGTGAATGAATACCAGGTTCCGAATGCCGCCTCGCCGATTCACAACACGTACGTGCGCGGCCGCTATGCTTATATGAGCCATTATTGTGACGGCCTGCGTATCGTCGATATTGCCGATCCCACCCAGCCACGGGAAGTTGCATTTTACGACTTTAATTCGAGCGTCAATTGCACGAGTTTTAATTCCAACTGGGGCGTGCATGTTTTTTCGAATTTGATTTACGCCAGCGATATGAACACCGGCTTGTACGTGCTGGAGTTTGACAATCACGTGCCGGCGAATTTTACCGGCGCCGTCGTCGATAACAATTCCAACCAGCCGATTCGCGGCGCAATGGTTTATTTTCGCGACGAATACGCCAGCACCCGCACGAACAGCGCCGGCAGTTTCGACATTCCGTGGTTTAAAAATGATACGGTGAAAGTCGTGACCGAGGCCCTGGGTTACCTCCCCGATACCGCGACCGTCATCACCAGCACGATCAATAAAACCACGGCGACGATTCGCCTCAAACGTTTAAGCACGAACGTTACGGAGTTACAAGAAGGCCCCGCCGGTTTTGAGCTGCTCAACAATTATCCCAATCCGGTTTCCTCGTCCATTTCGCAAATTATTTTTCGCCTGCCGCGGCGCGCCCAAGTGCAACTCGACGTTTACAATATTTACGGCCAGCGCGTGCGCCGGTTATTGCGCGCCGCGCGTGAGGCCGGCGAGCATCGCTTGACGTGGGACGGCGCTGATGACGCCGGAAAAGCCGTGACCGCCGGCGTTTATATTTTGCGCCTGCGCGCCGGAAAATTCAGTGACAGCCGCCGCATTACGGTGTTACGATGAATAAAGTCCGAAAAAACAAAATCAATTTATATTTACAGGAGCCGGTCGATGAGAACACCTCGATTATCTTTTTTAAGCTTTACATTATTATTGCTCGCCGCCCCTCTCTTTCCCCGCCAGAATAGTGCGGAGCTGAAATTTTTATCCAGCGTCAATCCCTCGCCCGGCGTCACTTACAGCGAAGTGACGAGCTGCGGCGATCTGGCGATCATCGGCGCGTTCAGCAACAGTTCTTCCGTGTGGATTTATGATTTTGCCGATCGCACCAAGCCGGTGCAGCTCGCTTCGATTTTCGTCGCGCGTTCCGTTAAAGACGTGCAGGTGCATGGCCGCTATCTTTACGTGTCGTTCAGCAACGGCATGCAATGGTACGACATCCTCGAGCCGAAGCAGCCGAAGCTCGTTTACGATTTTCGCCCACCGGAGACGATCAACGCGCACACTTTTTTTGTGACCGGCAATTTGTTGTATATCGCGGATTACGTCTCCGGCGGCGTGCGGATTTTTGACATTACCGACAAAAAAAATCCCCGCTCGGTGGCCAACGTGATTGACGCCGCCTGGGCCATTCATGACATGACGGTGATTCGCGGCCGCATGTACGCGGCGTGGATTAATCGGCAGGCCGGGTTTTCGGTGATCGATGTTTCCACTCCGGCGCGGCCTCGTGAGCTGGCGAAGATGCGCTACGCGCAGGCGGGAACGCACAATGCCTGGCCGACGGAAGACGGGAAATATGTTTTGACGACGGACGAAGTGGGCGCGACGCGGCACACGTTGAAAATCTGGGACGCGCGCACGCCGGGCGTGTTGACGCAAGTGGCGGAGTTCGGCGTCGGCGTTTCGCCGGCTTCGACCATTCACAATGTTTACGTGCGCGGGCGTTATGCGTACATGAGTTATTATTGCGAAGGCGTTCACATCGTCGATATTGCCGATCCGACCAAACCGCAGGAAGTGGCGTTTTACGACATCAACGGCACGGAATTTTGCAACGGCTACAATTCTACCTGGGGCGTTGATCCGTTTTCCAATATTATTTTTGCCAGCGATATGCAGCGCGGCCTTTATGCGCTGGAGTTTGCCGATCATCCGGCGGCGAACCTCGCCGGGCAAGTGGTCGATGCCAGAACCAATGCGCCGGTGCCGGGAACGATGGTGTCTTTTCTCAGCGAATATCCTTCGACCCGCACCAATGCCGCGGGAAAATTCGATATCGCGTGGTTTCGCAACGACACCGTTCGCGTCGTTAGCGAAGCGCTGGGGTATCGTCCCGATACGTCCGTCGTGATCACTACGGTCACCGGCAAAACCTCGCCGGTGATTCGGCTGGCGTCGTTGACCACGGCGGTCGAGCAATCGCAGGAGCTGCCGAAAAATTTTGCGCTACTGGCGAGTTATCCGAATCCGCTCTCCTTAAAACAATTTGCGCAAACGCAAATCGCGTTTCGTTTGCCGCAGCCGGAAAACGTGCAAATCGAAATTTTCAACGTGCTCGGCCAGCGCGTGCGCGCGTTGCTGAATGCGCCGCGTGTCGCCGGCGAGCATTCGATTCTGTGGAACGGCGCCGATGATCGCGGCCAGCGCGTCGCCGCCGGCATTTATTTGGTGCATATGCGCGCGGCAAATTTTGTCGCAAATAGCCGAATCACCGTTGTGCAGTAAATATTTACGGAATGCGAAGCTTTAGCTTCGCGCCATGCTCAAGCTTCGCATTCCTTCTCTCTCACTTAAACCCCGGAGTGTTGATGATGAAACGTTACCGCTTCATTTACGCCGCGTTATTGTTAACTTTCGCTCCACTCACGCCGCTTCTTTCGCAAACCAGCAGCCCCAATCTCAAATTAGTGGCGCATCTGGATCCGCTGACCAGCCGCACCGGCGACCGCGCCAGCTTCAGTGAAGTGACCGGCGCCGGCGATCTTGCCATCCTCGGCGGCTTTGAGGATTTTTTCGTGTGGATTTACGATCTCTCCGACCGCAACCGGCCCGAATTGCTCGCGACGATTCCGATTAACTCGGTGGCGTGGGACGTGCAGGTGCATGGCCGCTATTTGTTTGTGGCGCTCTCCGGCGCCATGGCGTGGTACGACATCATCGATCCACGTCAGCCAAAGTTGGTGAACCGTTACAGCCCCAACCCGCCGATTAATCCGCACACTTTTTTTGTTGCGGGCAACACACTTTATATTGCTGATCTCGTGTCGCGCGGTATTCGTCTTTTTGATATCACGAATAAAAAAAATCCCAAACCGCTTGCCGATGTCATTGATCCCACCTGGTCGATTCATGACATGACGGCGATTCGCGGCCGTTTGTACGGCGCGTGGATCAGCGGCCAGTCAGGACTGCTCGTTTCCGATGTTGCCAATCCCGCGGCGCCGCGTGAATTGGCGCGCGTGCGTTATCCGCAAGCTGGCACCCATCACGTCTGGCCGACGGAAGATGAGCAATTTATTTTAACCACGGATGAAGTCGGCGGCACGCGGCATAATTTGAAAATCTGGGATGCGCGCACCCCCGGACAACTCACGGCAGTGGCCGAGTTCACCGCGCCCGGCGTGGTCGATCCGACGACTTATCAATCCGTCATTCACAATGTTTACGTGCGCGGCCGTTACGCTTACATGAGTTATTATTGCGAAGGCGTCCGCATCGTCGATATCGCCGACCCCGCCAAACCGCAGCAAGTGGCGTTTTATGATTTGAACGGCGCCGCGGCATGCGAAACTTTTAATTCCAACTGGGGCGTGCATCCGTTTTCAAAATTGATTTACGCCAGCGACATGCAAGAGGGCCTTTACGTACTGGAGTTCGCCGATCACCCCGCAGCAAATTTTACCGGCAAAGTGGTCAACGCCGCGACCGGCGCGAATGTCTCCGGCGCCATGGTTTATTTTCGCGATGAATATCCGTCGACGCGCACCAATCTCGCCGGCGAGTTCGACATGCCGTGGTTCAAAAACGATACGGTCTATGTGATCACCGAGGCGCTCGGTTATCTTCCTGATACGTCCGTTGTCATCACTCGCGCGAATACACCGACCGCAACAACGATTCGCCTGCGTGGCGCGCCCTTTTTGACAATTGCGCAAACCGTGATCGATGATGATCAAAGCGGCGGCAGTTTCGGCAACGGCAACGGCCAACTCGACGGCGTCGAAAGATACGAATTGAATTTTTCGCTGAAGAATAGCGGCTTCGGGCGGTCACAAGCGGCACAGTGCGGCTGCGCAGCAATGATCTTTATGTCACGATCACGGATTCCGTGCAAACGTTTGGCGCGCTGGGCGTCAATCAAAACGCCGGGCTCAATGGCGCGCTGCGTTTCAACATTTCCGCGGCGACCCCAGGTGATCACCAGATCGCCTTCCGACTGGCCGCGACAATTGATAACAAAATAACGCAGGAAATTGATTTTCGTCTGCCGGTGCTGGCGCCGGCGATTAAAAATTTCCGCGCCAATTCGACGACGAACAGCGTGACGCTGCGATGGTCGGCGACGGGCGATCCGCAACTGGCGGGATATCATGTGTATCGCAAGCTGGCTTTGCAAAGCGATGACGGCTTTATCAAGCTCACCCCCTCGCCGCTTACCGACACGAGTTACACCATCTCTGGTTTGACGAGCGGCCGAGCGTATTCTTTTGCCATTACGAAAGTCGTCAACGGCGTCGAGAGCCTTTTCGGTGCGCGGTACAGCATTATCGCGCGCAACGGCCGGCCGCGCATTCTGGTCGTGAACGGCGTGGACTGGTCGACGTATCAGCAGGAAATGACCAACATGTATGCGGCCTTGCCGTTCAACGCCAATCAAGTTTTTGATACCTGGGACGTGATCAGCTCCGGGCAAGGCTTTTCCAATGACTACGCCATCATCGGACAGTCGCCGCAGTTAACATTGGCGGATTTGAGCCGTTACGAAGTTGTGGTTTGGGTGGGGAATAATTTTAATGGCGACATCAACGCGTGGTATGCCAGTTTGCCGGCGCTGAAAATCTATCTCAATAACGGCGGAAAATTGTTGCTGATCTCGCGCCTGCTTTACTCCTTTTTGGATGATGACGATTTCCTGTTGAATCATTTGCATTTGTCGCGCGATCAAGTTTTGCTCTCCGGCCCGGTCATTCAACAACTCGTGCCGTTGCGCGGCGAGCTTGGACCGATCCTAACGACGGCGAATAACAATTCCCTGAGCCCGGGATTATTCAATGTTGTGACCAACAACTTCGTCGAGCCGATTTATTATTTGAATAATGATCGCGCCACAACGATGGGAATTCGCGTGCGTCCGGGCGCCAACCGTCCGTTCAATGTCGTCGTGATTTCCGGCCGGCCGTATCGTTTGGAATTGACGACGCTAAAGAATAATCTGACGACGATTATCCGGGATTATTTCAGCCTCGGCACCGCGGTTGATGAGCCGGCTTCGGCGCCGTCCACTTTCACGCTGCTGCCGAATTATCCCAATCCCTTCTCACCCGCGCTGGCCGGCGAGGCCAACGCGATTGGAACGCAAATTATTTTCCAGCTGCCGCAGCGCGAAAAAGTCCAGCTCGAAATTTTCAACGTGCTCGGCCAGCGCGTGCGGGTTTTATTGAATGCGCCGCGCGAAGCCGGCACGCACACCGTGCAGTGGGACGGAAAAAATGAACTCGGCCACGACGTCGCCGCCGGCGTCTATATCATGCGCCTGCGCGCCGGAAAATTTGCGGCGGAGAAAAAAATGACCGTGGTTAGGTGAGACTCGTAGCTGGTTGCTCGTTGCTGGCTGCTGGTTGCTTTGTAACGAATTTCGTGAGCAAATGATTTTTCTCGAAAGATTCGGAGGAAGCTTATGAAAAAATGTTTATTTTCGATCAGTGTCGCAATTCTGACGATGTTTCCGGCGCTGCTCCGCGCGCAGGCGCACAGCACGAACTTGAAGTTATTCGCGTACGTCGATCCCTTGCCGGCGGATAGCAGCGACACGCCTAATTTCAGCGAAGTCACCGGTTGCGGCCATCTCGCCATTCTCGGCGGATTTAACGATCCGTATGTCTGGATTTACGATCTCTCCGAGCTGCGGCCGCAACTGATTGCGACGATTCCAGTCCGCAGCGCCGTGTTTGATGTGCAGGTGCATGGCCGCTATCTCTTTGTGGCGCTTGGCAGTGCCATGGAATGGTATGATATTCTCGACCCGTCACAGCCCAAACTGGTGACGCACTTTGCCCCGCCGCCGCGTTTTATTCCGCATACTTTTTTTGTCGCCGGCAATACGCTCTACGTTGCAGATTATGGCGTTTCTCCCGCGCGCATCAATATTTTCGATATTACCGACAAGAAGAATCCCAAATCATTGGGCGCCATCGGCGATCCCGCGTGGTTCATTCACGACATGACGATCATCCGCAACCGTTTGTACGGCGCGTGGATTGGCGGAAACCCCGGCTTGCAGTACGTCGATATTTCCGATCCAACGCAGCCGCGCGAGCTGGCGAAGGTGCGTTACCCGGGCGCGGGCACGCACAGCGCCTGGCCGACGGAAGACGGCCAATATATTTTGACGGCGGACGAAGTGGGCAACACCCGGCACAATCTTAAAATCTGGGATGCGCGCACGCCCGGGCAACTAACCCAGGTCGCCGAATTTACGCCGCCGGATGTCAATCCCAATTCGGCGACGGCAACCATCCACAACATTTATGTGCGCGGGCGATACGTTTACCTCAGTTATTATTGCGCGGGGCTGCGCATCGTCGATATCAGCAATCCGGCGCAGCCGGTGCAGGCGGCGTTCTACGATTTCAACGGCAACAAAGATTGCGACTTTTATAATTCCAACTGGGGCGTCGATCCGTTTTCGAATTTGATTTATGCCAGCGACATGCAGGACGGGCTTTATATCGTCGATTTTACCGATCATCCGAAAGCCAATCTCACCGGTCGGGTCTCCGATGCGGCGAGCAATGATTTCATCGCCAACGCCGTGGTTTATTTTCGCAATGAGTTTCCGACGACACGCGCCAATCTGGCGGGACAATTCGAGATTCCGTGGTTTAAAAACGATACGGTCTGGGTCGTTACCGAAGCATTCGGTTATCGCCCGGATACCACGCGCGTCGTGACTTCGGCGACGCAGCCAACGGCGATTACGGTTCGCCTTAAACGCGCGCCGAGTTTGAGCCTCGTCAACACCTTGATTGACGACGACAGAAACGGCGGCAGTTTCGGCAACAATAACGGCGAGCTGGACGGCGCTGAAACCTACGAAATGAATTTTTCGCTGCGCAATGACGGGATTGCTGCGGTCACTGCCGGCACGGTGCAACTGCAAAGCAACGACCCGTATGTGAAACTCGTCGAGCCGCAACAAACACTCGGGCCGATTCCCGCCGGGCAAGCGAGCACGTTGCCGCGTCCTTTGCGCTTCAGCGTGGCGGCGATTACGCCGATCGATCATGAGTTCGCGTTGCGATTGCACGTGATTTTAAATAATGAAATCATTCAGGATATCGATTTCACGCTGCCGGCGCAAAATCCGATTATCCGGAATTTTCGCGCCGGCTCGAGCGGCAGCACGGTAACGCTCAACTGGCGCCGGGCCGATGAGCCGGGATTGCAGGGCTATCATCTTTATCATCGTCTGAATCGCGAACCCGAGGCGCAATTTGTTCGCCTGACCGCGGCGCCGGTGCGCGATACGACGTTTACCGCCAACAACTTTGCATTGGATGAAATTCATGTTTTTGTGATCACGAAAGTGGTCAACGAGATTGAGAGTCTCGCCGGCTCCCGCATTACCCGGGTGGTGCGCGCGCAGAGTCCGCGCCTGCTGGTGGTCAACGGTGTTTCATGGTCAACGTATACGAGTGAAATGACGGACATGTACGCCGCCTTTCCCTTCAACGCCGGCCAGCCATTTGACACGTGGGATGTTATCAGCCTCGGTGAGGGCTTTCCCGACGGTTACACGATTATCAGCCAGAGCGCCCGGTTGACCGTTGAGGAGCTTCGCGGTTATGAAGCCGTCATCTGGGTCGGCAATAATTTCGGCGGCGACTTCGAAGTGTGGAATGAAAGCCTGCCGGAGATCAAAAAGTATCTCGATGACGGCGGGCGTTTGGTTCTGCTCACGCGGCGGCTCAACCAGTTTTTGCAGGATACGAGCTTTGTCAAAGATTATCTTCATATTGAGAACGCGCAGTTTTCAAATACTTTTCAATTGGCCGAACGTCTGATTCCGCAGGTCAATGATTTGACGATCATGAACTCGATTCGTCCGAACAGCGCCAGTCCGGGAATCCTCAGTTTTCCGGCCAATCCACTGGTCGAGCCGATTTTTCGACTGGAAGCCGATCCCGGTGTCGTCATGGGCCTGCGCGCGCGCAAAACGGCAGCCGGGCCGTATAATCTCGTGGTGATCGCGGGCCGGCCCTATCGTTATGATCCGGCCGCGCTCAAAGCCAATATGACGGTGATTCTCACAAAATATTTTGGGATTAATACCGCGATTGACGAGCCGAAAGAAAACACGCCGCATCGTTTCGCGCTGCTGCCCAATTATCCGAATCCCTTCTCGCCGGCGGCAACGGCGTTGAATAAACTCGCCGCCACGCAAATCATTTTTCAATTGCCCGGGCGCGAGCCTGTGCAGCTTGAAATTTTCAATCTGCTCGGCCAGCGCGTGCGAGTTTTATTAAATGCAACGCGCGAATCCGGCACGCACGCCGTTCTGTGGGATGGAAAAAATGAAGCCGGCCAGAATATCGCCGCCGGCGTTTATCTCATGCGCCTGCGCGCCGGAAAATTGGCGGCGGAGAAAAAAATGACCGTGGTGCGGTGAGGCTGGTTGCGGGTGGTTTGTTACGGGTTGTTTTGTAATTCATGCCGTGCGCATGCTGGTTAATGACGTTGCAAACCACGTTAATCGGGAACCGGCTCCAGCCGCCAGTCCGTAATGGCTTTTTCTTTGGTGCAGATTATTCAATTCCGAATTTATTGACCCCATGCAAAGATCGGGTTAAGGTTTCATTTAAATTTCTCGAAAATAGTATTTAGCCATACTCCTGTATAACGAATCAACCAGCAGCAAGCGACCAATTTCACCCAATCTCCTGCACCCACCCAAACGGATCGTCAAGCAGTTGGAATTGAATGCCGACGAGCAAATCCCACAGCCGTTTGGTGCGAAGATTTTTTTCCGGGGTGAAGCGGCGCGAGCGGCCCTTGAAATAAAACTCCGAGATCGGCGTGATGATCGCAGCGTTGCCGGTGCAGAAGGCTTCGGCGATGCGTTTTTCATCCATGATTTCATCAACCGCGAGCTGCCTTTTTTCAACGCGCCAGCCTTCGCTTTCAGCCAGCTTCATCAACGCGTCACACGTATTGCCGGCGAGAATGGATTCCGATTTCGGCACGACCAGCGCGCCATTGGCGCCGATCGCAACGAAATTCGCGCCGGCAAATTCTTCGACATATTTATTCTGCACCGCATCCAAATAGAGCACGTCGTGAAACGGCTCGTCGCTCACTTTCTTGGGTTTGCCCTCGACCCAGTCGTAGCCGTATTTGGCCAAACTGCTCGGCAGCAGGCCGGAGGCATAATTGCCGATGACTTTGACGTTGCCCGTGCCGCCCGGCGTGGCGCGATGAAAATGATCCGTCACCAAAACACGCACGCCATGAATCGGCCAATAGGCCTGCACCGGCGAGGTGAAAACCATAAAGAGATGATCTTTCGCGGGCTTCACCCCTAATTCCGGCCCGTGGCCGAAAAGCAGCGGCCGCACGTACAGGCACATCGGATTGCGGGTTTCCCACTGCCAGTTTTCGCGGCGAAACGGCGGAATGAATTCGCGATTGGCGAGCACGGTTTGCTGCACGGCGTCCACAAACAACTCGACCGGCACTTTCGGCAACAGCAATCGGCTGGCGGTGAATTGCATGCGTTTGGCGTTCATCTCCGGACGAAAGAGCACGATGCGGCCCTTGGCGGAAATCATGGCTTTGCTGCCTTCAAACGTTGCTGGCGCGTAATGCAGCGCGCAAGTTGCCGGATGGAGCGCCAGATTATCCAGCGGAAATAAGGGTCCGCCCGGCACTTGTTGCCAGCCGTTTTCTTTATATTGATCGGAATAATATTTTTCCCAGCCAATTTCAAAACAGCGCGAGGGCCATTGTTTTTTGCCGTCGAACTGGCTGGTTTGATGATGGGCGAGAAAAATTTTGGCGGTCTGATAAATATCAAAATGAAGATTTTGAAAATCGGGAAATTCCAACGCGCGGAACGGCAGGGAAATGGCGGACGCTTGTGCCGCGCTAAACGTCTTCTCGGCGGTCATGATTTTTCTCCGGAAGATGAGAATCGTGAAGTTAAGAACAACCATAAACTAAGACGAATCCTCCGCCTTATCTCAGCATATAAAACAAAAGAATATACAAATATTTCTGTTGAAAAGCCAGCGCTGATTTAGTGGCGTGATTTTAGGGTTGATTATACACGTCAATGGCCTGTTTTAATTTTTGCTCTTTGCGAAAATAGGGGATAAATGCGCTCAAGGTAACGCCAATACCGGCATATGCGGCGGTTGTCCATTTGAAACCGGGACTGGGGTCGGTTACGGAGGGAGGGCGGTTTAATCTCCTCGGCGCTCCGGTGACGATGCCATAAAACGTCGTTGCGAAGCCGGCGCCGAAGAGAAAAAGTGAAAGCCGTTTATAATTTTGATGCTGGTT
>Ga0247727_10013910_pt1 | contig 13466 bp, 14 predicted proteins | sample WisWelCaveWW1625_FD_202498 | JGI IMG/M metagenome (GOLD analysis project Ga0247727, IMG submission 202498) | Biofilm microbial communities from Wishing Well Cave, Virginia, United States - WW16-25 | ecosystem: Environmental > Aquatic > Deep subsurface > Groundwater > Cave microbial mat | place... | reverse complement strand
TTAAAAAGATTCCTCCTGAATGACAGGGAGGGTGGGTACTCCGATGAAATGTAGCATACTCAAATTGAATTTTAAAAGTTCATAGCGGAATATATTCGCTCCTCGTTAGAGATGCAAGCCTCGCGTCAATTGACTTTCCACCCATGTGGTTGTATATTGCCCGCCGATGAAAACGACGCCCACCTCCCAAACGCGCATGCTCGTGCTCACGAGCTTGTTCACGGCCTTGACCGTCGTCGGCGCGCAAGTGCGCGTGCCGTTGCCGCTCGTGCCCTTGAGCCTGCAAGATTTTTTCGTCTTGCTCTCGGGCCTCGTGCTCGGCCCGAAATACGGCGCGATGAGTCAGTTGCTCTATCTCGTTTTGGGATTAGCGGGCTTGCCGATTTTCACCAAAGGCGGAGGGCCGGCCTATGTGCTGCAGCCGACGTTTGGCTACTTGCTCGGCTTTCCAATGGCGAGTTTTATCGCGGGCAAAATCATTCATCGCGAAAACAACAACGCCTCATTTTTACCGGTTGCTACTTGGACGCAACTCGTGTTCGCATGCACGTTCGCAGTGCTGGCGTTGCTCACGTTGGGCGTCTTCTATCTTTGGCTCAATACCAATTGGATTGTCGGCAAAGAGCTGAAGCTGCTGCACGCGGTTTATGCCGGAGCCGTCATCTTCCTGCCCACTCAAGCAATAAAAATTTTCGCCGCCGCGTTGCTCTATCGCGCCTTGCAGCCGCGCTTGGCTTTGCATCAGTAATGTTCAGCCACGGCTTGCCGTGGCTTGCTTTATTTATCGGGGAATGGAAGAATAATATCAAATGCCACGGCCAAGCCGTGGCAGATCACAAACTGATTGCAGCGTTAGAAAGCGAGTTCCAATAACATGCCCTCGCCAACCTATATCCTCGGCATCGACAGCGGCGGCACGGAAATGCGCGGCGGCCTGTTGCGCGGCGACGGCGTCTTGCTCGCGCGCCAAACCGTGCCCTCGGCCAATTACAACAAACTACGCGGCGAGATCGCAAAGAGTGTGGTTGCGCTCGCGCAGTTGTTGTGTGAGCAGGCAAAGCTTTCGCGTGAGGACATTGCACTCGCCGGTTTCTGCGCCACCGGCGTAGGCCGGCCCGCGGATCGTCAACTCGTCACCGAGGTTTTGCAGCAAGCACGGCTCGCCAAACAAGTTGTGGTGGAAAGCGATGCGCTTGCAGCATTGACCGGCGCATTCGCCGGCGGGCCGGGTATCATTGTCAGCGCGGGCACCGGCGCCATCGCACACGCGCGCACGCATGAAGGCAAGATCGTGCGTGTGGGCGGCTGGGGCTATCTCCTCGGCGATGAAGGCAGCGGTTATCATCTCGCGAAGCAAGCGCTCAACGCCGCGCTCAAAGATTGGGATGGTCGCGGTGAACCGACGCAATTGCGCACGATGTTTGAAAAACATTTTGGCGTAACGAGTATCGAGCTGATCATCACGCACGTTTACGATCCGACATTTGATCGCGGCCGCGTTGCCGAGCTCGCGCCGCTGGTTTTTGCCGCGGCAGAGGAAGGTGATCTCATTGCAAAGCTCTTGGTGGCGCAAACTGGAAGCGCGTTGGGAAAATTGGTTCGCGCAGCCGTGAAAAAGTTCGATGCCGGCATGAGCATTCCCATCGCGCTGTTAGGCAAACTCTTTCGCCGCGCCGATATGTTGCTTCCCGCTTTCTGGAACGCGTTGCAAGAAGAGCATGGAAGATTGCACATTGTCGCGCCGCGCTTCGAACCTGTGATTGGCGCGGCTCTGCTTGCGCTGCAAACAGCCGGTCATGCTTTTGAAGAAAGCTTTTTGGAAAATCTCGAGCGCACTTGTTGAACCGTTCCAACCTCGGCTTGGCCGAGGTTTTCCGCATCTCATGACGAGTGCGTTTTGACAAAGCATGCAACGGCCAAGCCGTTGCGGGAACGTATCTTGAAAACTAGGAAACTGGACACCTAGCGCAGTTCCAACCTCGGCTTGGCCGAGGTTTTTCGCGCCTCTTGCCGAGTGCGTTTTCATAAAGCATGCAACGGCCAAGCCGTTGCGGGAACGTATCTTGAAAACTAGAAAACTGTGGTATCCCATGCTTCGCTTGCTCAATCTCACACAAAAAAAAGAAAAGCTCGTCCTCGGCCTCCTCTCCGGCACTTCGGCTGACGGCATTGACGCCGCGCTCGTGCAGATCACCGGCACAGGCTTGGAATCGAAGCTCCGCTTGCTCGCTTTCGAAACTTATCCCTATCCACACGAACTGCGCGAGCGCGTGCTCGCGGCCTCGTTGCCAGGGCATGGTTCGGTCGATGAAATCTGCCGTTTGAATGTCGCGGTGGGCGAATGCTTCGCGCATGCCGCATTGCAGATCATTGCGGCTGCGCATGCGCGGAAACATGAAGTGGATTTAATCGGCTCGCACGGTCAAACCATTCATCACCTGCCCAACGCCGAGCCGATTGCGGGCGTGCCTTCGCGCGGCACGTTGCAAATCGGCGAGCCGAGCGTGATTGCGAAGCGCACCGGCATCATCACAGTCGCCGATTTTCGCGCCGCGGACATGGCGCTCGCAGGTCAAGGCGCGCCGCTCGTACCGATTATGGATTATCTGCTCTTTCGTTCGACCACGCAAACGCGCGGCCTGTTGAATCTCGGCGGCATTGCGAATTTGACTCTGCTCAAAAAGAACGGCGCGCTTGCCGAAGTTCTCGCTTTCGATACCGGGCCGGCGAATATGGTCATCGATGGGTTGATGCAAAAATTTTTTGATCGTGCTTATGATGAAAACGGCAAGACGGCCGCACGCGGCAAAGTCTCGCACGAGCTCTTGCAGCGCTTGCTCGCGCATCCCTACTTCGCACGATCCCTTCCCAAGAGCACGGGCCGCGAAGAATTTGGCGCGAGCTTTATCGAGCAGCTTCTGAATGACGCGCGCGTTCTTCAGCTCAATCCCGAAGATATGATCGCCACGGCCACGGCTTTGACCGCGGAAAGTATTTGGCGCGGCGCAAGTTTGTTGAAACAAAGCCACGGCCGCATCGAAGAGTTGATTGTGAGCGGCGGCGGCGCGCACAATCTCACGCTCTTGCGCATGTTGCGCGAAAAATTTTCCGGCGCGAGGATTTCCACCACGGACGAATACGGCGTGCCGAGTGACGCGAAAGAAGCCATGCTCTTCGCGCTGCTCGCGAACGAATCAATCTCTGGCAATGCGGGCAATGTGCCGTCCGTCACGGGCGCAATCGCCGCGACAGTGTTGGGTAAAATTTGTTTGTAGAATTGCTTCCCGAAACGAGTTTGTCTATATTGTGATGAGTCTGGAGAATCAACATGAAAACCGTAAAAGACGTACAGCGTTCACAACAGAAATCAAAAGTCATTCGTAATCCCAAAATTTTGGGCGGCAAACCCGTGATTGCAGGCACGCGTATTCCCGTAAGCCTGATCCTCGATCATCTTGCCGAAGGTTATATGCCGGAAGAAATCATTTTCGAGTACCCGATACTGACGCGCGCGGATATCCAAACCGCGATGCGATTTGCCTCTCGCGCTGTTGCTGAAATCGAAAATGGCAAATGAGCATCCCAGCCCTGGCAGACAGCCATGTTGCGCGCTCCACCCGGCGCCTTTTGGAGCAGTCTGGCTTTCAAGTTGACAGCATAGATGTTCGTTTGGGTAGCGGCATCCCTGATCGAATGGTCGCAGATTTAGCGCGACGGGAAGGCCGGGTGCTTATTTCGGGCGACAAGATTTTTGCCAACGGTCGTGAATATCCTCCCCGCGCTTATGCTGGCATTATTGTCATTCGTGTCAAACCCCTCACCGCCGAGCGCATGAACCGCGCACTTCGACGTTTTCTCACGCAATCAACCGTTGCTGATTATCAAGGTTTGCTCGTCGTTATCACCGCGACCAAGTTTCGTATCATTGGAAAAAGAACTTCATCATAAAAGACATGACTTCCAGCCTCTGTATCTTCGAAGACGAGCACTATGCTCAATTCTATCCGCTCAGCCTAACGCGCCCGGTGTTTGATTTGCGTTGCGGCATGACCTCGCTGCGCGAGAAGATTACACGGCAATTCCCCGGCGCGCAGCTTTTTCTCTTCTGCCGCGAATATCTGGCAGATTATGTGCGCGAAACCAACTACCGCGTAAATCAAATGCCCGGGGAACTGAGCTGGTTTGTGAACGGCAGATTCCTTTTTAGCGCAGCGCTTCCTCAAAATTTGAAAGATGAACTGCTGCTCCAGCACAACGGCAAAACCGTCGCTGCTCATTTGAAACCGGATCGCCTAGCGGCGCACGTTCAGCCCTTACGCTTGCCGGAGGAAATTCCCGGCGTTGCAGAGCACGAGATTGAGGGCAAATGGCTCAGTTATCCGTGGGATTTGATACACGCGAACGTCCACGAGCTTGCCAAAGATTTTGCCCTCGCCAATCGCGGCGGCCAAATCTTGGGAAAGATTTATCCCAACGTAACGTTGCTGCAAACGCAAAACGTTTTTATTGCACAAAGCGCGAAATTAAAACCCGGCGTCGTGCTCGATGCCGAAGACGGGCCGATCTATATTGATGAAGGCGTGACCATCATGGCGAACGCCTCGTTGCAAGGCCCGTTGTATGTTGGAAAAAATTCCACCATCAAGATGGGCGCGAAGATTTACGAGGGCGTCTCGATTGGCGAATTGTGCAAAGTCGGCGGCGAAGTGGAAGAGTCCATCATTCACGGCTCTAGCAACAAGCAGCACGAAGGCTTTCTCGGCCACGCGTACTTGGGCGAATGGGTCAATATCGGCGCGGACTCGAACAACAGTGATTTGAAAAATAACTACAGCACGGTGAAAGTTTATATCAACGGCCAGAGCATTGACAGCGGCTCGCTGTTCGTGGGCTTGTTCATGGGCGATCATGCGAAGTGCGGCATCAACACCATGTTCAACACCGGCACGGTCGTGGGCGTGATGAGCAACGTGTTCGGCGCGGGGTATCCGAGCAAAGCGATTGCTTCATTTGCATGGGGTGGCGTGCCGAAGATTGAAACGTATGCGCTGGAAAAAGCGCTCGCCACCGCGCGCCGCGTGCTGGCCAGACGCAAACGCGAGCTGACCTCGGCGCAAGAAAAAGTCTTGCGGCATGTGTTCGCAATAACCGAAGCAGAAAGAAAGAGCGGGTTGTACATTCAATAAAAAACTTTAGGCAGAATAATTTGACGGCAGAATCATTCTGCCGAGAAATTATTCTGCCCAAAACTTTCGGAATAAAGCAAAACTATTTCTGGCAAAACGATTTCAAAATAGTTTTGCCGCCAATCGTTTTGTCTTAATAGGAGCATCGAGTGCAAATCGAAAATATCCCTCTTGCAAAGATCGACCTCGATTCGCCGGAGTGGCAGCAATATGTCTTCACGTATCCGGCAACGCCCGGCCCGTTGTTGGATTCCGTACGCGCCGTGGGTTTGCAGCAACCGCTGGCCGTGACGCCCGCGGGTCGCGGCTTCAAGCTGGTGATCGGCGTGAAGCGCGCGCTCGCGTGCCGCCAGCTTGATTGGAAAGAAGTGCCGGCGCTCGTTCTGCGCGATAAAAGCGAGGAAGAGTTATTGTGGTATAGTTTGCACGAGCAAGTCGGCGGCCGGCCGTTGAATGCCGTCGAAAAATCGCGCGTGCTGCAACGTTTCGCGGAATTGTGGGAAGGCGATGTGGAGCGTTTGCAAAGAGATGTTTGCCCCTTGCTCGGATTGCCGCCTACGATTGAAGCGGTGGAGAGTTATCTCTTCTTGCACGAAATGCCGGAAGAGCAGCAACAAGAGTTGGCCGAGGGTAGACTCACGCCGCAGCACACGGATTTGTTGCGCCCTTTGCGGCCCGATGATCGCCGCATCGCCACGGAAAGATTGTTCGGCGGCCATCGTGTTTCGCTGCAAGAAGCGCGTGAGATTTTGGAAAATGCCAACGGCCTTGCGGCGCGCGAAGGCACACACTTGCGCGATATTTTTGATCGCCCCGCAGTTAAGGAGTTGTTTGTGCGCGACAACTACACGCCCAAGCAACGCACCACTTTGCTGCGCACGTGGCTGCACCAGGAGCGCTATCCGCAATTGAGCGCATTGGAAAAAAAGTTTGAAGCCTTGGTCGCCACGCTGGTCTCGGGCAAGAAGCTCACGGTGAAAGCCCCGCGCGATTTTGAAGGCGACGAGATTTTGGTTTCCTTCCGCGCACAAAAGCCGGCGGAGATCAAAGAGATTCTCTCGACGATGTCCGAGGCGGAGCGCAAAGGTTTGTGGACGAAGCTCTTTGCGCTGTTGCAGGGCAGGAGCGAGGAAGGAGAGCCTTTCTAAACAATGTTCAACCACGGCTGGGCCGTGGTTTTATTTTTCTATTTTGCACGTGCGCACAACTGTGTTCTGCCGGAGCGCAGCGTTAATAAAACTATGGCTAAACCATGGTTGATCTGTGGTGTAATTCAAAAAGACCAAGCCACGGCCAAGCCGTGGCTGAACGATATAGTGCCATCATGAAAACCGGTTCCGCCAAACTCTTTCAACCCGAAGCGCTCTTCGTCGAGCACGAGGCGCGCGACTATCCGCACACGCAGGAAATCCTTGCGCGGCTGACGCATCTGCCCGTGCAGTTTATTGATTCGTATCACAACCTGGCCGCGCAAGTGCTCGGCCTCAATCGCCGCATTGCCGAAGAAAAGCGCAGCCTTATTTTGGCCGTGAAAAAAGGCGAGTTGGTCAAACAAGTCGAGCGCGATCTTTTTCGCCCCACGCCGAATGAGTATTACATCATTCACTCCATGGGCTGCCCGTTTGATTGCGAATATTGCTTTCTCTACGACTATCTCGACCATCAACGCCCGACGATCTTTGTGAATCTGCCGGATTTGTTGGCGCGGCTGCACGAAGTGATCGACGCGCACACCGGCGAAGGCGAATTGGTCTTTCACGCCGGCGAGTTTTCCGATGCGCTCGCTTACGATCACCTCACCAATCTTTCCCAACCGCTCGTCGAGCTGTTTGCAACGAAAACCAACGCGCGTTTGGAAATGCGCACGAAGAGCGATTACGTGGAAAACTTGTTGGGGCTCGCACATGGCGGACGCACGGTGGTGTCGTGGACTTTCAATGCGAACGACGTGGTGAAGCGCATCGAGCATCACACGGCTTCTTTGGAGAGCCGCATTGCGGCTGCGCAGACTGTGCAAGCGCACGGCTATTGGGTGGGACTGCGTTTCGATCCGCTCGTGTGGTATCCCGAATGGCGTGACGGCTATCATGATATGATCGCGAAAATTTTTGCCGCGCTCGATCCCGCAAAAATCTCCGACGTGTCGCTCGGCGTTTTTCGCGCGACGCCGGGTTTGAAGCACATGGTGCAACAGCGTGTGCGCCGCAGTTGGCTACTCGCCGGCGAGATGGTTTTGTGCGAAGACGGCAAGTATCGCTATTCGAAGCCGGTGCGCCGCGAGATGTATCGCGCGATCGTCGGCTGGATTCGCGCGCGCGCGCCGCGGGTGAAGATCGAAAGCTGCATGGAGTCGCCGGAGGTGGCGGCGATTTGCGAGAGCGTTTAAGCAATGCCGTTTTAATTCATCCGGTTTAACTTTTCGGAGGGTAACGTTATGTCCAAAAAAGTATTGCGCGATTCCGCTCCCCACGTTTCGCCGTTCGAGCGGATTCGCCGAACGAATGATGCCAGCGCGGAGTATTGGTCGAGTCGCGATTTCGCGCGGGTGCTGCAATACGAAGATTATCGTAATTTCGAGCAGGTCATCGAAAGAGCGCGTGCCGCTTGCTTCAATAGCGGCCAACGCATCGAGGATCATTTCGGTGATATCACCGAAATGATCGAGATTGGCAAAGGCGGCATGCGCGCGGTGAAAACCGTTTATCTCTCACGGTACGCTTGCTATCTGATCATTCAAAACGCCGATCCGATGAAAGAGATCGTGGCGCTTGGGCAAACTTACTTCGCGGTACAAACGCGCAAGCAAGAGTTGGGCGACATGTATCTTGAAGATCAGCGCCGTTTGCTTTTGCGGGATGAAATCAAGAAGCACAATATCAAGCTCGCGGACGCCGCCAAACAAGCCGGCGTCATCGAGTCCAAAGACTACGCGATCTTTCAGAACCACGGTTATCAGGGTCTCTATGGCGGCCTCACCGCGAGAGACATTCATCTTCGTAAGGGCTTGAAGAAGGGGCAGCAAATTCTCGATCACATGGGCAGCGCCGAGCTGGCCGCCAATCTCTTTCGTGCCACACAAACCGAAGAGAAGCTCCGACGGGAAAACGTTAAGGGCAAGGATAAAGCCAATCAAGCGCATTATGAGGTGGGCAAAAAAGTCCGGCAAACGATCAAAGAGCTTGGCGGCACCATGCCGGAAAAGCTTCCGGTGGCAGGCAGCATCAAAAAGTTGATTGCACGCAAACCTAAGCGGCTCAAATGAACAAAGCCATACCGACCATTTCGGTGACGTCACCGAAATGATCGGCCTTGACGATTCGTTTTCCAACAGTTAGTTGATGCCATCCCGGGATGACCATTTCGGTGATATCACCGAAATGGTCGGGTGATGCGGTTAGGCAAGCTTTCAAAGCCGCTTTTTGGCAATGCGATGCCGATCATATCGGTGCTTTCACCGATATGATCGGCAACACGCGGCGCGCGACATTTGACCTTGCGCGACACGCGAAGTATCTTCTGCCATACCTTCACGATGCTCGATATGCCTTTCTTGGACACGCTGAAAAATATCGCCGATGAGTGAACGCTTTGGCAGCGCTTGCGGGAAGGCGACCCGCAGGCGTTGGCCGCGCTCTTCCGCGCGCACTATGCGATGCTCTATGATTACGGCTTCAAGCTCGCGCGCCAGGCCGAGATGGTGCGCGACGGCATTCAAGAAGTGTTTGCTTATATCTGGGAGCGACGCGCGAATTTGGCGGTCGCGGAGTCGGTGCGCGCGTATTTGCTGGTCTCGTTGCGCCGTCGCGTGCTCCATGCGTTGGCGCAACAACGCCGGCGCCGCGAAAACCATGAAGCGTTCGAGCTGGTGCAGACCCGCGAATATTTTTCTCCTGAAGATTTTTTCATTCTGCAAGAAACCGAGGCAGGCGAGCAGAGCGCGCTCAAGCAAGCCTTGCAAGAAATTCCGCCGCGTTTGCGTGAGGCGCTGTATCTCAAAACCTACAACGGCCTTTCGTATCGTGAAATTGCCGCCATCATGAAAGTCTCGCCGCAAGTGGCGCGCAACTATGTGTGTGAAGCGTTGCAACGGTTGCGTGAGATTTGGGCCTCCAAGCCGGAAGGAAAATTTTAGCGGCGGGCATTACAGCGCGCGCTTTTTTTTCTCTTATCCACAAAGCGTGAAATCTTTTTCTGAACCCAACGATTTGACCGGATATAACATGCCGCTTCCGTCTCAGGACATTATGGTGTTGCTCGCAGATGAATCGTTCCAGCGCTGGCTGGCGAACACGGCCTCCGAGGCCGAGGCCCAACATTGGCGTGCTTGGCTAGAAGAGGCGCCTGCGCGTCCGGAGATTTTAGCGGAGGCAAAAGCCTTATGGCGCGCAGCGCAATTTCAAGCTGAGCCTTTGCCCGAAGTGGAAACCGAATGGCTGCGGCTTCAATCGCGCCTGAACCTTGCCGGCAAAAAGCCCGCAGTGATTCGCCGCCTTGACGCTTCGAGAGCAGAAGTCGGCCGTGATCGCAACGCGCGCTTTTCGTGGAAATATCTCGGCGTGTTCGCCGCAGCCGCGGGAATAGGTCTCGCGGTTTTATGGCCCAAAGAATTTGCGTCCGAGCAAAATCAAACCGCGACACTGCAAACCGTGACCACGGCTTATGGCGAGCGCGCGCATCTGAAGCTGCCGGATGGAACGACCGTGGTGCTCAATGCGCAATCCACCTTGCGCTATCCGGATTCATGGCGCGAAGCGGCTGCGCGTCGCGTCGAACTGCGCGGCGAGGCTTATTTTGAAGCCGCCTCGCACATGTTGCCCCATGCGGAAACGCCGCAACCTTTTGTCGTGCAAACCGGCGATGGCGAAGTCACGGTCGTGGGCACAAAGTTCGTCGTGTATGAACGCAATGCCGGCACTCGCGTCGTGGTGGAAGAAGGCCGTGTGCAAGTCAAAGCCGCGGCAATTTCCGCGGCTCCGGTGTTGCTCTCCGCCGGGCAACTTGCGCGGTTTCGCCGAAGCGAGGAGCGCATCACGCCGGAAAACGCGGGCCTCGGTTTTTATACCACGTGGTGGCAAGAGGAATGGCGCTTGGAAGCAACGCCGTTCGCGGAAGTCATTCAGCGTTTGGAAGAAACTTACGGCGTGCGCGTGGAAGTGTTGGATGAGCCTCTGCGCCGGCGAAAATTATCCGGCGCAGTGGAAAATCGCGACCTCGACGGCATCATTGTCGCGTTGGCAAAAGCGTTGCGCATCAATGTGCGGCGCGAAGGCGAGGTGGTGAAGTTTGGCGAGGACGTGCAATAATAAAAAAACCGAAGCTGATGCGCTATCGATGCTACTTGCTCCTAGCCGGCCTGTTGCTCGGCGCTCCTCTTGAGAGCCAGGGCCAGGTGCGCGACGCGAATAACCCGAACCCGGCGCGCGCGCCTTCCTCTTCTCAGCAAACCTATACCCTCCGCGAAATTCTCACCCTGCTCGAAAACATGTATCACGTGCGTTTTTTGTATGAAGACACTCTCGTTGCCGGCAAAACCGCGCCGCTGGCCGGGTTCGGCGCCAATAACTTTTTTCAAGACCTCAAGCTGGCCTTGCACAATAGCGCCTTGACCTATGAAGCCGTGGGCCATCGCACGATCGTGATTGTGCCCAAGAAAAATGCAGCGCTGGCGGGAACCGTGCGCGGCGTGATCACCGATGAAACCGGCGCGCGGCTGCCGTTCGCGCAAGTGCTGAGTGAAGACTTGTCGTTCGGTGCGATGACCAACGCCGAGGGCGAGTATGTGATCGACAGCGCGCCCCTCGGCGTGTGCAAGCTGCAAGCGCGTCTGCTCGGCCATCGCAGCCAGAGCACGGTGCTCGCGGTGCGTGCCGGAGAAACGGTGCGGCAAAATTTTTCTTTGCCCAATGATGCGTTGAGCATGCAGGAAATCGTGGTCACCGGCACGCGCAATCCGCAAACCAAGCTGGAGTCGAGCGTGGCGATCACCACGGCCAATGCGGCGCAAATGAACGCGCGCGCGCCGCGCAACGCCGCGGACTTGCTGCAAATCATTCCCGGATTTTACGTTGAAAGCTCCGGCGGCGAAGGCGGAAATAATCTCTTCGCGCGCGGCATTCCGGCGGACGGCAGCTTTCGCTATGTGACGATTCAAGAAGACGGCTTGCCGGTGTTTGAAGCGCCGGAGCTGGCGTTTGTGAATGCCGACGAATTGCTGCGCCTCGATGAAACGCTCGGCGAGCTGGAGGCGGTGCGCGGCAGCACGGGCGCGATCTTCGCGAGCAACGCGCCCGCGGGCATCATTAATTTCATCAGCAAAACCGGCGAGCTTGCGCCCACGGGCACGATCAAAACCAAACTCGGCGATCACGGCTTGTTTCGCACCGACGTTAATTTTAGCGGGCCGATTGCCAAGGCGTGGCGCTACAATCTCGGTGGGTTTTATCGCTATGATCAAGGCGTGCGCGACCCCGGCTTTGCGGCCAATCGCGGCGGGCAAATCAAAGCCAACCTCACGCGCTTGTTGCGCCGCGGCTATGTTCGGCTCTATGCGAAATATTTGGATGACCGCAATATTTTTTATCTCCCCATTCCTCTGCAAAATCCCGACGCGCCCACAGACATTGCCGGTTTCGATCCCAATTATGGCACGTTGACCACCGCGGACGCGCGATTCATCACCGCGCCGGCGCCGAATGGAAAGACGCACGAGTATGATTTGCGCGACGGCGTGCATCCGGTCGTGCGCTCCGTGGGCGCGGAAATTCTGTTGCAGCTCGGGGAAGATTGGACGCTGAAAAATTCCACGCGCGCGATGAGCGCCGATCTGCAATTCAATGCCGTCTTTTCCATCTACAATCCCGCCGCGGCGAATCATTTTGCGCAAACGCAAATGCGGCGCGTTGCGGAGGCCGCAAGCTTTCGCTATCGCTACACAAATTTTCCCGACGAGGCTTTTGATCCCGCGAACGCGAACGGCAACGGCTTGGTCGTGGAAAGCGGCTGGTGGGCAGTGACCAAGCCGCTGAAGAATTTCACCAATCATTTGCAGCTCACCAAACAGTTGGCCGGCCACGCGCTCACGGCCGGGCTTTATTTCAGCGACTATTCCGCGGACGAGTTTTGGTATTGGCAAAACATCTTGCTGGAAGTGCGCGACCGGCCGCGTTTGCTCGATTTGGTTTTGCTCGATGCGAACGAGACGCCGTTAGTGAGTGTGACGCACAACGGTTTCACGCAATACGGCGCGGTGTATGTCAACGCGCGCAACAACGGCGTGGTCGCGGCATATTATCTGAATGACGAATGGCAGGCAAGCGAAGCGCTCCGGCTGGAAGCAGGTTTGCGCTATGAACACAACACGCTCAGCGGCCGGCGCGAGAATCATGCAACGTTCGATTTGGGCGATCCCGCAACGTTGGCGGATGACAACGTGAGCTATGGCAACGGCAGTTTTCGACCGTATGATTTTTCCTATAACAAGCTCGCGTTTTCCGTGGGCGGCAATTATCGCGTGAATGCGAGCCTGGCTTTTTATGGCCGAGGGAGCAAAGGCTTTCGCATGCCGGACTTCGATCAGTTTCGCGCCGTGAACGCCGCGGAGGATAGCGCACTGGACAAAGGCGAGGTGGAAAGCGTGCTCCAGTTTGAAGGCGGCGTCAAACTTGCGAGGCCGCGGTTCGCGCTGTTCGGCGCATTGTTCTTTTCGGGATTGCAGCGCTTGCAATTTGACGACGAGGTGGTCGATCCGCTCACCGGGCAAATCGCCATCGCGCGGCGCTTTGCGAATAGCACAACCGTGGGTTTGGAATGCGAAGCGACGTATTCTGCGAGGGCGGGTTGGGGCATTGACGTGATCGCGACGCTGCAGCAGCCGCGGCTGCACGACTTTACTTTCACGGTCGGCGGCGTGATGAAAAATTTTGACGGCAATCGCGTGCGGCGCATTCCGCAAGTGTTCGCGGATTTCAGGCCGTTCGTGAAGCTCGCGGGCGCGCGCGTGTTCGGCAATCTGCGTTATGTCGGCGCGCGTTTCGTGGATGACGCCAATGAAGTAACGCTGCCGGCTTATGCCGAGCTGAATGCCGGCGCGTCATACAGCTTCCCGCACGTCACGCTCGCGCTGAACGCCGCGAATCTCACCAACGCCATCGGCTTGACCGAAGGCAATCCGCGCTTCGGACAGGTCGTGGGCGTGAGGCAGAATATCTATCTTGCGCGGCCGATTTTGGGGCGCAGCTTCGCCTTTGCGACGACGTATTCGTTTTGAGCCGGCTCACTCTC
>Ga0247727_10013909_pt1 | contig 13467 bp, 8 predicted proteins | sample WisWelCaveWW1625_FD_202498 | JGI IMG/M metagenome (GOLD analysis project Ga0247727, IMG submission 202498) | Biofilm microbial communities from Wishing Well Cave, Virginia, United States - WW16-25 | ecosystem: Environmental > Aquatic > Deep subsurface > Groundwater > Cave microbial mat | place... | reverse complement strand
CCAAAACATAGTTGTTAGAATTGAGAGATTATGCGGCCGGGATTTAAAAAGAACACATTGATTTTTTTAGGAATTGTTATTGTTATTGCCGGTGGGTATTGGATTTGGGACCGGTTTTTTAGTGATGCGGGTCGGGCTCGGCGGCAGGTTGCGCAGTATGAAAAAGCAGAAAAAGAATATATAGCAGCTGCGACGGCAGACACGTATGGAGGCAAAACACCTCAGGACACCCTTGATTTATTTGTCGCTGCTTTGAAAAAGGGGGACGTTGAACTTGCTCATAAATACTTCTTATTAGATGAAGCTGCAAGTCGAGAAAAATGGTTCGCATATCTTAAGGAGGTTAAGGCAAAAAATCTTTTAGATAAAATGGCTAATGATATTTTATTGAGAGCAAAAACAGATTTAGAAAACAGGATAAATGAAAATGATTTTAAGTTTGTTTTATATGATAACAATGGAGATGTTGGAGCGAGAATTAATATGCAATTTAATTCTTACGCAAAAGTATGGAAAATAGAAAGTTTGTAGGGCTTCTACTTTTTTTATTTGTTTTTACAGTTAGTAAATCTTTTGCATACGAAGTTGAAACGCATGCTTTTTTAACAAAGGCAGTCGTTGATTTTTATAATAAAAACTTTGATAAAAAAATCTCCGATGAATTAAAAGAATATATTATTGATGGCGCCCGATTGGAGGATAATGCGCCTCGATTTTTGAATCATTTCTATGATCCAATGAATGACCGTGGATTAGCAGATCTTCATTTTGAAGGAGCAAAATCTAAAGAATGGGCGCAAAATAAAAATTTACAAACTGGAAGGTTATATAAAATTTTTTCACCAAGCGAAGCCTCAATATTAAGCGCTACGCAAATTGATAAAATCAAACCAGTATTTAAGCAGCATGACTTTACTTGGCAAAAAGCAGTTGAGTTATATGCCGAAGGCGAAACCGAAGATGCCTTATTTGTGCTTGGACATATTGTGCATCTGATTGAAGATGCTGCTGTTCCAGATCATACCCGTAATGACGCTCATCCGCCGCTAGATGACGGAGGTAGTCCATATGAAAATTGGACCGGACATTTTACATTAAAAACTCCTGATTATGGTCTAGATAAGCGCCTAATCGGCAAAAAGCCCATAGTATTGAATGATTTAAACCAATATTTTGAGGCTATGGCAAAATATTCAAATAATAATTTTTATAGTCGAGATAGTATTAAAAATTATGATTTACCCAAGCCAGACTATTTCGTAAAAATTAATGGAGATAGGATCGGCTTTAAGAAAGATAAAGAATTTGGAGATTATCGACTAGCGTCATATAGTGGTAGTTTTGATTGGGCAAAAGAGCTTCCTGGTGATATGGATCAAGCCATAGTTATTCGAGAATACTGGGAGCGTCTCTCAACTAAAGCTATTCAACATGGGGCTGGAGTAATAGATTTATTTTTTAAGGAAGGAGAAAAGGCGAAAGCGGAGTATGAGCCCAAAAAAGCTCAGCGGCCGTTTCTGGGGACGCTGATTGACGGTTTCAAAGCTTTGTTCGGCGGTGATGGTGTGGAAGTAAAGAATGAACAGGGTAAAGAATTGCAGGGGAATTTATTGGCGGAAATATCGTTAGGTGATTCGCCGGAAGAAATACCTCCATCTTTGAATGACAACGATTTGGGAAACGAATTGGCGATTGTAAAGAAAGAAGAGTTAAAACCTAATGATAATAAAGAACTGATTCCCATTGAACAATTTATTCAAGAAAAGCCAAAAGAGATAGCAGAAATTCCGGCGGCAGAAAAGACAACGGAGAAAAAAGAAGTCGCGCCTGAGCCGCAACTGTGTAATTTTGTTACGACGGCCCAGCCGACGCACCGCGGCGCTATTTTGAACGAAGTGTCCTGGATGGGTTCTGCCAACAGCGCGACTGACGAATGGTTGGAATTGAAAAATGATACTAATGGAATGTTGGATATTTCCGGTTGGCAGGTTTTGGAACGGGATGGTCAGATTAAAATTGTGATTCCGGCCGGCACTAAGTTAGAAGCGCACGGATTTTATTTGTTGGAACGGACGGATGATACAACGGTGCCGGGGATTTATGCCGACCAGATTTATACTGGTGCGCTGGCGAATGTTGGTGAAGGACTCCGATTGTTTGATAATAACTGCGGCTTAATTGATGAGGCGTGGGCGGCGCCGGACTGGCCGGCCGGAGATAATGCCAATAAACAAACAATGGAACGCGCGACCGATTTTTCCTGGCGGAACTATAGTGGTAACGGCGTCAACGGCATTTCCGGAACTCCGAAAGCGCAAAACAGCGTTGGTATGATTAACGGTAGCCAGAATACTGGCGGAGCGGCGCCGGCGCTAGTGGTACCGCCGGCGAATCAAACGCCAGCGCCGCCGCCAAGCACACCGACCTTAATTGTCATTAGCGAGATTCGGGCTGGTACTGATGTCGGGGGAGCAGAAGACGAATTTATTGAATTATATAATGCCGGCGACAGCGCCGTGGATTTGGTCGGCTGGTCGTTGAAAAAGAAAACCAGCAGTGGCAGTGAGTCTAATTTGGTCAGTGCCGGAGCTTTTATCGGCACTATTCAGCCGCATAAATTTTTTCTAATCGCGCATCAAAATTATCAGGGCGGCAAGGTAAAAGATTTGGAATATTCGGCGAACTCCAATAATATCGCTTATACGAATAATTCTGCGGTGTTATATGACGCCGGTGGCGGGGTAGTGGACGAGGTAAGTTGGGCAGAGATCGAAAAGGATAAAAGTTTTGAAAGAAAAGCATTGTCTGGCGGCGCTTGTGCTTCCGCTCAAGGCGGCGGCGAACTTCTTGGCAATGGTTGTGACATGAATGCGACCAGTGATTTTGAAACGCGAGTAACACCTAATCCACAGAATACGAATGATGCGGCCGAACCGCGGGCGGCGCCGCTTTCGGTAGGCGATTTTCGCGTGTCCTATAATTCCAGCGCCATGGCGCTGGTTTTTGATTGGACGGCCATAGCCAGTACCACTTATAGAATTTTTGAAATGAACGGCGTTACCACAACGCAGATTTTTGACGGCGTGACGTCACCGTTGACCAAGACGATTAATGAAGTCGGTCGAGAGTTCCAATTTGGAATTGTAGCTATTGATGATATTGGTTTGCAGTCGGCAACCGCGACGGCTTCTATTATAGTGCCAAGTTTTTTCAGTTCAGTTGCTTTTCATGAAGCGACAACTTCTCAGTATCGTCTTGATGTAGATTGGGCGACGCATCCGTTAATACCAATTATTCCTGGTCAATGGCCGGTGTCTGGCGCGGGCAAGGAATGGCAGGTGGCGATTTTATACTATAATGTTGACGCGCCGGCCGAAGGATTAATTCGGTGGTTGGCGTATCGTCCGGAAGAACTTCCTTATGCTGATTGGGGATTGCATGTGCCGAATGGTTTGATTGTTCAATATCTAGGGTCTTGTAGTGGCGGTGGCCTTACGAGCGGTAGCGCGCTTATTCTTCCGGACGGCCCGACCCGTTGTAATCCTATGGTTGGTCGTCAGAATGGCAGCGCGATGCAGTGGTCAGTAATCGCCGGTCGCCCAATTTCTTTACAGATTACTTCGGGGATTACTCCGGTTGCCGGCCAGGATTTTGTAACAGTAGCGTTTTATACCTATCAGCACAGCAATCCATTATTTAATGAATTGGCTAGGTTAGTTGCGATAGATAAGACGCGCTATTATTTTTCTCCTTAAAACAATACAATAGAGGAGATGTTTAAAAAACGGGGATTGTATTGTTTCACGCCGACGGTGATGGTGCTGACGTTTATTGTTGAATCGGCGCTGGCCGTATATGTTTGGTTTCGGTATCGGGCTACGGCGTTTGGGCGGCTGGTAGTTGTTACTTTATTATTTCTGGCCGCGTTCCAGCTGGCGGAATATCAGATTTGTATTGGCAATGCCGATGTTTTTTGGGCGCGGTTCGGCATAGTGGCAACAACCATGCTGCCGGCTTTTGGACTGCACCTGCTTTCTATGGCCACTGGCAAGCGGCATTTTTTGATGGCCGGCTATTTTATCGCGATTGCGTTCGTCGGATATTTCATTCTAGCGCCGCAGGCAATAGATGCAGTTTGTGGGGGCAATTACATTATTTTTGAATCGGCGTCCTGGGTAAACTGGTCTTATGCTTTTTACTACGTCGGTTTTTTGTTAATCAGCCTTTGGGAAGCGTTGGAGAAGATTTTTGAAATTAAAAAGCGATTGGCCGGGCGCCGGACAATTTTTTATTTATTCATCGCCGGTTATTTGTCTTTTATGCTACCGATGTCGGCCGCGCTTTTGGTAATTCCGTCAACGCGTAGTGGAATAACCTCTATTATGTGCGGGTTCGCCGTGATTTTGGCCTTATTGCTCGCTTTTAAAATTGTGCCGCTTTATCATAAAAAACATGGTCGCCATTCTGCATAACATCAGAAGTCTGCATAATGTCGGCTCCATGTTCCGGACCGCGGATGCAGCCGGAATAGAAAAAATGTATCTGTGCGGTATCACGCCGACGCCGTTGGATAGATTTGGCGTTGTCCGCCAGCAAGTGGCGAAAGTGGCGTTGGGCGCGGAGAAAACAGTGGCGTGGGAAGCGGTGCGTTCTACAACGGCGCTGATTTCAAAATTAAAAAAAGAAGGATATAAAGTTTTGGCGGTGGAGCAGGCGAAAAATTCAACCCCGTACTTTAAACTTAAAACTTCTAACCTCAAACAGATAGCGTTGATTGTAGGCGCGGAAGTGAAGGGATTGTCAGCGGCAATTTTGAAAAAGTGTGACAAAGTATTAGAAATACCAATGCACGGGAAGAAGGAGTCGCTAAATGTCGCGGTCGCGTTTGGAATTGTAATCTTCGGATTATTGAATGAATGAAATCCAACCATTTGCTTGCTATAGCAAGCAAATGGTTGGATTAAGACGGATAGAAAAAATACTGCTAAAATGAAAGAATTGATTAGAAAGATTTTGCTCTGGACGAGTTTGATAGCCACGCTGTTTGTGGCCGGGATTATTTTTATGGCCACTGGCAAGCGGCCGTTTGATTATCGTCAGGCGAACTTGGCGGTCGGTAATACGATATTTAAAGTGGACATCGCGGAAAATTTTCCGCAGCAGCAGCGCGGGCTGGGCGGGCGGGAGAGCCTGCCGGAGGAACAGGGGATGTACTTTATTTTTGATTCGGTCCGGACTCAAAGTTTTTGGATGCTGGGGATGAAGTTCCCGCTGGATATTATCTGGATTAACGGCGACAGAATTATCGGCTACGAAGAAAACGTGCCGTTGGATACGACGGCGATGCCGAAAATCTATAATTCGCCGGCGCCGGCGGACAAGGTGCTGGAAATCAATGCCGGATTGATAGCTAAGTATGGTTTGAAAGTCGGCGATACAGTGGCCATAAAATAAAGAGGCCCCGATACGCGCATGGCGTCGGGGTCCTCAGACTTTGCTCTTGGTTAGAGCTATGGCTAACCTAGGGGTCAGCCGTAGTCAACCTGTAGGGCACACAGCCCTTTTTTTAGAGCCGTTGTTCAACGGCTTCTAGGGCGGGTCTCGCATCTTTCCTCCTCTCAGATGTTCTAAAGATAAGTATAGCAGGTCATGGTAGAATAAGACAAATGGTAGGTATGATATAATAATTGTAATGAAATTCGGAGCAACGCGGGTGGCAATTAACGGATTCGGCAGGATTGGACGGCTATTTTTTCGTCAGGCGTTCGGCGCCAAGGGAATGGAGATTGTCGCCATCAATGATTTGGGCGATATTGAGAACCTCGCTTACTTATTGAAATACGATTCGGTCTACCGGACATATGAGCGACAAGTGACAAGCGACAAGGAACACGGATTTTTAATCGTTGATGGAAAGAAGATTAAGGTTCTTCAGGAAAAAGAACTGGCTAAACTGCCGTGGAAGGCGATGCGAATTGACGTGGTGGTTGAGTCTACCGGCGCGTTTGAGTCGTTTGAAAAAGCATCTGTGCATGTAACTGCCGCCGGAGCTAAAAAAGTAGTAATTACCGCGCCGGCTAAAGACGAGGAGGGCGTGGCTGGAGGCAAAACTATTTTAGCCGGTATTAATGAAGACCAATTTAAGGCCTGCAAAATAAGTTCTAACGGTTCTTGCACGACCAACGCCGTGTCACCGGTAGTGGCGGTATTGCACGAAGCAATCGGTATCCAAAAGGCGTTTATGAATACGACCCATGCTTATACCGCGACTCAGAATTTGACGGACGGGCCGACGAGAGGAAAAGATTTTCGGCGCGGCCGGGCGGCCGCCCAAAATATCGCGCCGTCATCCACCGGCGCGGCGATTTCCGTCACGCGCGGCATTACTGATTTGAAAGGGAAGTTTGACGGTATCGCGCTTCGCGTCCCAACCATCACCGGCTCTGTTGCCAGCATTACTTTTTTGGCGAAGCGTAAGACCAGCGTTGAAGAAGTGAATGATATTTTGAAAAAAGCCGCCGCGTCTAAGCGCTGGCAAGGAATTTTAGGTGTGAGCAATGAGCAGTTGGTGTCGTCGGACACAATCGGGATGACTTACGCGGCGCTGGTGGATTTGCAGTATACAAAAGTAGTGGGCGGCGATTTAGTAAACGTCTTGTCGTGGTACGACAACGAATGGGGTTACGTTACGACGCTAGTTGACCATGTGCGCAAGGCCGGAGACGCTTTATAATGAAATTTGCAAACCCGATATATATACTTAAAAGGAGCAATGAAGCCTAACGGGTTTAGCTTAATGCGGGGAGTAGTCATCGGATTATTTATTGCCGCTTTATTAGCCGGAGGCTTCCTGATTTATAAAAAGACTGTTCTTCATGAAGAACTTTCTCTTTTTGAATTGACCGCATCTGTTGCTGACGCGGCGGGCGTTCCTCCAACCGTCACCTTTGCCCTAAAGAGCAGCGCGGACTTGAGCGCCGCTGTTATTGAGCGATATTTAAAGATTTCGCCGGCGGTGGCGGTAAAAATAGAAAAGCAATCGGCCGGTAATTACACAGTAACGCCGCGCGAGCCATTAAAGGAACAAACCGTTTATTCTTTGGCGGTTGCCGCCGGTCCAATCGCCGAGCGGGATTACAGCTGGGCATATCAGGTTAAGGCGCCGTTCCAGGTGGTGGCAACATTGCCTCGTGATAAGGCGCGATATGTGCCGGCTGATTCCGCTGTTGAAATTACGTTTAATCGCGAAGGACTGTCCAATTTTGAACAGGCAATCCATATCTCGCCGGCCGTTCCGGGCAAATTTGAGGCGCGTAATGAAACCGTTGTTTTCATCCCATCTCAGCCGTTGCGTCCGGAAACAATTTATACGGTGACTGTAGAGCCAACCGTTGCAGTTTTCGGCAGTGATGACCGTTTGAATGAACCGGCTGTATTTCGGTTCGAAACTACGGGGAAGGGGTATCCTTACGAAAATTCTTATTTTGATTTTAATAAATGGTTTTGGGAATTTAAACCGGGTGGCGAAACGGTTTTTGAAGTTAACGCCCAGAATACCGGCGGTACTGTTCCGATGACTGTTTATCGGTATGCGGATGCGGATACTTTCGCCGCCGCTTTTCAACAAGCTACAGACCCGCAGTATGGGTGGTCCGCTTTTAATAATTATGAAGCCGTAAATCTTCCGGATAACGCAAAAGTTTTCCAGGCGGCCATACCGCTGGAAAATCAGAGCGGGGTGTTCTATCTTCGTTTGCCGCAACAATTGCCCGAAGGGTACTACCTTGGCGATGTAACAGTTAATCAACGGCACAGGCAAGTATGGTTTCAGGTAACTCCCATCGCCAGTTTTTCCGCAATCAGCGGAGTTAAAAGTTTTGTCTGGCTTAAAGATATTCCAACCGGACAAGGAGTCCGGGATGCCGAGATTTTATTCGAAGGAAAGACGGTTGGTAAAACTGACGGAGACGGCGCCGTGGTGTTTGATACGCCTGCAAGCTTGGTTTGGCAGAAGCAGAAAGGGGAGGTGAACTACAGTAAGACAGCGGTTTATGTTGTCCGGAGCGGTGCCCGGAAAGTTGTGGTGCCGATTGAAAGCGAATACGGTTCGTATTACAAAGTCAGCCGACCGGATGCCTGGTGGCGGTACTTCTCTTTTGATAAAACCGTATATCAACCGACCGATACTATCCGGTTCTGGTCTATTATCCGGCCGCGTAGCGATATGGATTTCCGGGGGAAGGAAGTGACGGTTCAGCTTTCCAATTCGTATTGGGAGGGAACGCCGAAAGATGAAGTTTCTATTTATTCGGAAACAAAAGTTAAGGTCAGCGATTTTTACACGGTCAGCGGCGAATTAAAATTTACCGACGTGCGTCCGGGTTATTACCAGGCAACGGTCCGGGTCGGAGATGAAATTATTATGAGCGAGGGAGTGAAGATTGAAACGTACGTTAAGCCGGCGTATAAATTGCTTTTGTCGGCGGATAAAAACGCCGTTTTCGCTGGCGACTCAATTACCTATAAAGTGCGGGCGGAATTTTTTGACGGCACACCGGTTGCGAATTTAAAACTGCATTATAGCGGCTACTACACCAATAGTGTTGAAGGGGATGTGCAAGTAGACGCGAACGGAGACGGCTTATTTACGGTTCAGACGCAGTACAGTAAGGCGTATTGGCCGCAGTATTTTGGCATGAACATCCGGCCGGCGGTGGCGGAAGAAGGGGAAATAGACGCGAACGTGTGGGTTTTGGTTTTCGGTCCTCATTTTGATATGCGGGCCGAGCAAACATTTTCTCAAAAACAGACGAGCGTGACGCTTCGTCTTAAAACGATATTTCTGAATAAAGAAAACAGCGCCGAGCCGCTTTGGACAACTGATCGCTACCTTGGGAATACGGTGCCGTCGTGGCCGGTTGATGCGGAAGTTAAGGAAGTTATTCAGCATCGGACCGAGGTCAGCCGGGAGTATAACCCCATTACAAAAACGTCTTATCCGATTTACCGGTACTCAACTGAGGAACAGACACTGCGTAAAACCACTATCATGACTGATGGTGATGGAGCGGCGATTTTTTCCTGGACGCCGGAATCAGGCAAGACCTACCACATGATTTTTACCGTCCGTGACAGCACCGGTCGGGAGGTTACGCAAGAACGGTACGCGTACGGAAGTGATTACTCTTATTTCGGATTATACGATACGTCCGGCATCACGCTGAAAAATTTGGATTCAAAATTAGTGCACGGTATTGGCGACCCGCTGCATCTGCAGGTGCAGGATAACGGCGGTACCGCGATTGCTCCCGGAGCCCGTCAATTTGGTTTTGTGACGGTGACCAATGACACAATAGGGTATCGGGTGGCGGATAGCGCTGATTATAATGATACGTTCGGACTGAAATACATTCCGAATGTAAATGTTGTCGGCGTCTGGTTCGGCGGAGCGCGGTTCCATCACAGCCAACCGCTGAATATTCCGTTTAATGTTGACCAGCGGCGGTTGAATATTAAAATTCAAAAAGACAAAGGGCGGTATCGTCCGGGCGAGCAGGTCCGTTTGACTGTTGATGTGGCTGATCCGACCGGCAAGCCAAAGCAGGCGGAAATAAATCTTGGCGCGGTTGATGAGGCTATTTTCGCCCTGCGGCCGGAGGATAAAGACCCGGTGAATGATTTGTACAGGAATATTTACTTTAGTTTGCTGTTGCGGGATTCACATCTGACGCCCCGAGCGGGCTATGGCGGAGGCGGCGCTGAAAAAGGCTGCTTTGCGGCCGGAACGCAGGTGCTGACACCGACCGGCGAACAGCCGATCGAATCATTGCGGGAAGGAGATTTGGTGCTTACTAAGAGTAACGACGGAAGCGGTACGCTGACGGCGATACCGGTTAAAAAGACCGGCGCGTATCTGGTAAGCGGTTACCGGCGCATCAATAATCGTCTGACTTTAACTGCTAATCATATGCTGTTGGTAAACGGCCAATGGAAGAAAGCCGGACAGGTTCAGGTCGGCGACCAGTTGTTGGGCGCGGATGGTTTAGCCGAGCCGGTAGTTTCGGTCGCGGATATTCCGGAGTGGACCTATGTTTACAATATTGAGCTGGCGGCCCCGCATACTTTTTTTGCCGACGGACTATTTGTGCACAATGAGGAAAAAGACGGCGGCAGTGTCCGGTCGGATTTCCGGGATTTGGCGCTCTACCAGACAACCAAGACTGATTCCGGCGGTCATGCTGTGATTTCCTTTGCGTTGCCGGACAACATTACGTCGTGGCGGATTACGGCGCAGGGGGTGACGGAAGATTTGTTTGCCGGCAAGAAAATTGAATTTGTGCCGGTCGGTTTGCCGTTTTTCGTGGACACGGCGATTAACCGGACTTATCTGGCTGGTGATACGCCGATTATACGCGTGCGGGTGTTTGGAACCGCCGGAATTAATCAGGGCATTGCCTACAGCATTGAAAGCAAAACATTGCCGTCTGCTAAAATAAGCGCTACCGGCATCGGACCAACGGCGGCGTTCACCCTTAATCCTTTGCCGGTTGGTACGCATACGGTAACCGTGACTGCGCAAGGCGGCGGATTCACTGATGCGGTGGCTAGAGAAATACATGTTGTTTCCAGTTATTTCGTAAAGCCAACCGCCGATTTCTATGAAGTAACGCCTGCGTTGACGAATATTAAAGGAGCGGTCAAAGGAACAACGCGTTTAGCGTTTAGCGCTTATGATCGTGGCTGGCTTTATTCGAGGCTGGTCGCGCTTTCGTATCAGGACGGACTCCGGGTTGAACAGAAGGCCGGCGCGAATACTGCCCGTGATTTATTAGAGCAATATTTTAATGAAAAGAATCAACGGATTCCAACTGGCATAAGTTCTTATCAGACAGCAGACGGGGGAATCACCTTATTGCCGTATAGCGATAATGATCTGGTTCTTTCGGCAATGTTCGCGCACTTGCCTGTAAATGAAAAGAACGGAATCAACCGCGAATCTTTGAAAAAATATTTACAGACCAGCATAACCGACAAGAAAGCCGACATACATCGGATTGTAACGGCGCTTTACGGTTTGACGGCGTTTAACGAACCGGTATTGAGCCGGATTCAGCGTCTGAAGAATGATACCAATCTTAATTATATGGATAAGGTGTATATAGCTTTGGCTTTGGATAATTTGGGCGCAAAAGAAGAAGCCCGCCAATACTATGACGGCCAGCTGCATCCGAAGTTAATCACCAAGCGTCCGCTTGTGTATGTGCAGGAATTGAGGAATTCGGATGACAACATTTTAGCAACGGCATTACTGGCCGGATTAACGGCAAGTATCAGCGCGCCGGAAGCTGACGGATTGAGTCAGTACGCACTGACGCATCATCCTATACTGACATTGGATATTTTTGAAACATTGCTGTATGCGCAGGCGGCCTTACCTCATTTACAGGCGACCGATGTTCGGTTTACCTATCAGACATCCCAGGGTCAAAAGACAATGGCGCTAGGCCCGGGCGAAACAAAAATAATTGAACTCTCTAAAGAAAAATTAGCGTCATTGCGGTTCAGCGATGTGCAGGGACGTGTTGGGGCTGCAGTTATATATGATGCGGTGACCCGGCCGCAGGATGTTAAAACAGACGGCGCCATCGGGTTGTCCCGGGTTTATAAAGTGAACGGCCAGCCGACCACCCAATTTAAAGAAGGCGATTTGGTTCGGATTGATTTAGTGCCGACATTTAATTTGAGCGCTTTTCCGGGTGAATATCAGTTGGTTGATTATTTGCCGAGCGGTCTGCGGGCGGTAACCAAGCTTCAGACAACGCCTTACAATCCGTCAGAGAACGAATATTATGGGCGTGATTATACTTTGTACCCGTCGGAGATTGATGACCAAAAAATAACCTTTGTTATTTATAACAGTCCGAAGTACCCTGCAAGCTATCATTATTACGCGAGGGTGGTATCCCAAGGAACATATAAAGCTGAACCGGCACTGCTTCAATCATTGGAGAGTTTAGACAGTATTAATCTTTCTTCGGAGCAGACGGTCACAGTCCGATAATGGCGATGTTTTGGCGCAGGTTCTGGCCGGAGATTTTTGTATGCGGAGTTATCATTGCCGCGTCTTTTATTTATTACAAAAACCCCGATCGGCAAACGGCCATATTGGCTTATCATCCGCCGCAATTTCTTGAGTACGCCCGATTTATCAGTGAGGCGATTACACAAGCCAGAACGGCTGAAAAAGTCGGTCTGAAGCGGGTGTTGGGAGGAGTGACGTCTCATCATATTCCGACGACCGCGCCGGCATTGGCCGATTTCTACTGGCGCTTGAAAAATACCCGCAACGTCAAGACGTTTATTATTATCGGTCCGGACCATATTGATGCCGGCAAAGAAGATATCGTTATGTCTCAGAGCCAATTTGCCAATGCCTTCGGCGTCCTACAGCCGAATCTGCCGCTGATTAAAAAACTTGTAGATTCAGGGTTGGCGTCAGTGGACGAGAAGCCGTTTGACCGGGAACACTCCATCAGCTCTCAGTTATTTTTCATCAAAAAGATTTTTCCGGACGCGACAATTGTGCCGATTATTTTCAGGTCCAGCGGAACATTGGAAAGAGCCAGGCAATTCGGACGGCTGCTCGGTTCGTTTTTAAATGACGAGGTCTTTATTGTCGCCAGCGTTGATTTTTCTCATTATTTTTCTGAAGCGCAAGCGCGGCCGATTGATATTCTGTCAATGAATGTTTTGCGTTCATTGGATGCTCAAGCGCTTCGTCTGGTAGACGCAGATTCTAAGCAGTCGCTGGCTGCTTTAGTGGCGGCACTTGAGACGGCGGGCGCAAACCAGTATGCTCAAATTAAGACTTTCAATACCGCGGATTTCAACGGTGACCGTGATTATACGACCGGATATGTGTTCGGATTTTGGGGTACTCAATAATGAAGTGGAAAATCACAACTTTGGTTTTTGTAAGCATCGCGGCAATTTTAAGCGGTGTATTGCTTGCGTTTTGGCAAAATCGGTTGGATTTGGCGCAGACGAATAATAAGAAGGTGCAGGAATTTTATTCTCAACTTGCAAATTCTCAGGTGTCCTTTACTGATGCCGGCAAGTTAGTATTTCCGGACGAACAGAAATTCTTGGACGCCAAAAGTCGGTATTTGGCTGCACGTGAAAAATTTGTGGAGGTTGACCTGAAGGCAATGAAGTTGCGGTTGTACGAAAACGGCTCGGTCGTACAAGAACTGGCAGTACTTACAAAAGGAAGAGAGGGAAGTTGGTGGGAAACAGCGACTGGCGATTACGCCGTATTAGGAAAAGAAGCGAATCATTTTTCTTCCATTGGTAAAGTATGGATGCCCTATAGTATCCAATTTTATGGAAACTTTTTTATTCATGGATGGCCGTATTATGATAATGGCCAGCCGGTACAGAAAATTTATTCGGGCGGGTGTATCCGGC
>Ga0247727_10013908_pt1 | contig 13467 bp, 9 predicted proteins | sample WisWelCaveWW1625_FD_202498 | JGI IMG/M metagenome (GOLD analysis project Ga0247727, IMG submission 202498) | Biofilm microbial communities from Wishing Well Cave, Virginia, United States - WW16-25 | ecosystem: Environmental > Aquatic > Deep subsurface > Groundwater > Cave microbial mat | place... | reverse complement strand
CCGCCGAGGTCTCGGCCCACGGCAGGATTCCCAAGCTCGAAAAACCCGTGCCGGTGGTGGCCAGCGGCGGCAGTTCCCGCGCTGGCGGCTTCCTGCCCCGGCTCCAGACAGCCATCCGGGAGGCGGCCCTTCCCATCGGAATCTCGGAGGTCCGGCTGGCTGCCGATCCGCTGCACTCCACCGCCAAGGGCGCCCTGATGGCGGCCTTGCTCGAGATCGAGCCGGCGGCTGTGGCCATGGGCCACGCCGGCTGACCGGGACCCGTGGCAGCCCTGCTTCAGGGGCGGGTTCAGGTTGCTTTCCAGTCCCCCTATCCGGTAGCATGGCGGCTGGGTCGGGGCTGGAGAATCAATGACTCTGGCGCAGGGCGCGAAGCTGGGACCCTACGAGATTGTCGACCCCATCGGGGCCGGCGGCATGGGCGAGGTGTACCGCGCCCGGGATACGCGCCTCGATCGCACCGTTGCGATCAAAGTGCTGCCGGAACACCTGGCGGCGAATCCGGAGTTCCGCCAGCGCTTCGAGCGCGAGGCCCGCGCCGTCGCGGCGCTGAATCATCCGCACATCTGCGTGCTGCACGACATCGGCCGCCAGGAGGGTATCGACTTCCTGGTCATGGAGTACCTGGAGGGCGAGACCCTGGCGGCGCGGATCGCCCGCGGGCCGCTCTCCACCGAGACCCTGCTCCAGTACGCCGCCCAGGTGGCCCAGGCCCTGGCCGCCGCCCACCGCCAGACTGTGTATCATCGTGATCTGAAGCCGGGCAACGTCATGCTGACCAAGACCGGCGCCAAGCTGCTCGACTTCGGCCTCGCCAAGGTGGGACCCGCCGTCGCCGCCCCGGGGCCGGGCGTCAGCCTCTCGGTGCTGCCCACTCAGGCCCTCGACCTCACTCTGAAGGGCACCGTCCTGGGCACTTTCTACTACATGGCCCCCGAGCAGTTGCAGGGCAAGCCCGCCGACGCCCGCAGCGACCTCTTCGCTTTCGGCGCCGTGCTCTACGAGATGGCCACCGGACGCAAGGCCTTCGACGGCAAGAGCGTCGCCAGCGTCATCGGGGCCATCATTGATTCCGATCCGCCGCCGATATCCAGTTTGCAGCCGGCCTCGCCTGCGCTGCTCGACCACGTGGTGCGGAAGTGCCTCGAGAAAGACCCTGACCGCCGCTGGCAATCCGCCCAGGATGTAGGCAATGCCCTGGAAGGGGTGGCGCTCGCCGGCGGCCCGCTCCCGGCCGCCCCGCCGGCCCCTGCCGGCGTTGGTCGCTGGAAAACGCTTGCCGCGGTGGCCATTCTCGCCCTGCTGGCCCTGGCTTTCGTTCACTTCCGCCAGGCGCCGCCCGAGGCACGCGTCATGCGGTTCTCGGTCAATGCCCCGGAGAAGAGCGTCTTCTTTGGGACTCCGTGGTTGTCGCCGGACGGCCGCCATATCGTCTCGACTGTGACGCGTGAAAACGGCCCGTTTCAACTGGCGATCCGGTCGCTCGACTCCGTCGACGCCCGGTTGTTGCCTGGCACCGAGAGCGTGTTTTTCCCCTTTTGGTCCCCCGACAGCCGGTCCCTTGCCTTCATCGCCGACGGGAAGCTGAAGCGGATCGAAATCGGCGGCGGGCAGCCCCAAAACGTTTGCGACGTGACTGGGACCATCAGCCTGGGCACTTGGAGCCGAAACGGAGTGATCGTGTTCGGCGGTTCGGTCCCTGGACTGTTCCGAGTAGCGGCCTCCGGCGGAGTGCCCGCGCCATTGCCGGTCGCGGCCGGCGAGAAGCGGACGTGGCCGCGCTTTCTCCCCGACGGCCGCCGCTACCTGTTTCTCGGTTTCGATAGCCAAGGTCGCCCGGCGCCCTACGTGGGGTCGCTCGATTCGGCGGCGGCCACCCGACTGGTGGAATCCTCCGTAGCCGACTTTGCCCCGGCCGCGGAGAACAGCCTGCAGGGCCACCTGTTATTTCTGCGTGGACAGACCCTGATGGCCCAGCCGTTCGACGCCGCTCGCCTGCGCCTCTCCGGCGAGCCGTTTGCGGTCGCCGACTCGATCGTCACGACCGGGACCATCGGCGCATTTTCGGTTTCCGCCACCGGCGTGCTGGCCTACCGCAGCGGCCCAGAGGGCCGTGCCCAGTTGCGGTGGTTCGACCGTGAAGGCCGTCCCCAGGCGGCCAGCCCGCCAGCCGGGATCAGCCACTTCGCACTCTCCCCGGACGACCGGCGTGTTGCCTTCACCGACAGCGGGTACTTGACGGGACCCAGCGACATCTGGCTGCTGGAGTGGGCCAGCAACGTCCGCTCGAAGCTGACCTTCCACCCGGCCCGCGACTCGCACCCGGTCTGGTCCCCCGACGGCAGCCGCATCGCCTTCGCTTCCGCCCGCGACGGCCCGCTCAATCTCTACGTGAAAGCCGCCAGCGGCGCCGGCGGCGAAGAGCCGCTCCTCAAGACCGACCTGCCGAAATACCCTTCCGATTGGTCCAGCGACGGCCGCTACCTGGTCTACTCGACCGATGACCCCAAGACGAAGGGCGACCTTTGGGTATTGCCGCTATCTGGGAGCGCCCCCGGGGCCGGCAAGCCCCAACTCTACCTCCAGACCCAGTTCAACGAATTCAACGGCCAGTTCTCCCCGAACGGCAGATTCCTCGCCTACACATCGGATGAGACCGGCCAGTACGAGGTGTACGTGCGCCCGTTCCCGAACGCGGGGGCGGGAAAGTGGGCGGTCTCGAGCGGGGGCGGCGGCCAGCCTCGCTGGCGGCGCGGCGGCAAGGAGCTCTACTACATCGCTCCGGACAAGCGCCTGGTGGCCGTCGAAGTCAAGGCGGGAGAAACCTTCGAGCGCGGCGTTGCCAAGCCCCTGTTCGATGCTCGCGTCGGCGGCGCCTACGCCCTGATGGGACGTGTTGCCTTCCTCTACGCCCCAGCCGCCGACGGCCGGCGTTTTCTGACGGCCAGCGTTCCGGAAGCCGAGTCGTCTCCGATCACGGTGGTGCTGAATTGGGCGGCCGGGAGGAAGCCCTAGCAGCCGCGTTTGACAGACGCCGCCGCCGCCCGCTATCATCGTAGGGTATGGCGAATCACGTTTCGGCCCTCAAAAGGGTCCGTCAGACCAATCGGCGTACTGAAGTCAACCGGAGGCATCGCACCCGGTTGCGGCACCAGGTCCGCGCCCTGCGCCGGGCGCTGGCGGCGGGGGACAAGGCCGCCGCCGAGCCGGTGCTCCGGGAGACCATTGGGGTCATCGACCGCTCGGTGCAGAAGGGCGTGCTGACCCGGAACACGGCGACGCGCTACAAATCCAGGCTTTCGGTGCGCTTCAACGCCCTGCCGTCAGCTCCCATACCAGCCGCTCCATGATGATGCGGTCGTCGGGGCGATCCCGCCGCAAGTCGCGGTCGGTGGCAAACAACAGAAAGACGGCGCCCTCCAGTTGCTGGCGCGTGAAGCGCGCCGCGGTCTCGACGGCCTGCTGAGCCCGCGCCGGCCAGATGGGCACGCCCAAGCGGTTGAACAGCCGCATGGCTTCCCCTGGATTGCGGGCCCCGGCCTCCTTCACCGCCAGGGCATAGCGGAACAATCCGGCCAGGAAGTTCACTTGCAACGGCAGGTAGACATCCATGCGGGTGAGGTTGTCGAGGATCTCGAGGGCCCGCAGGCGGTTCTTGGCCCCCAGCACGTCGGTCAGCTCGAACAGGCCGCTGGTGCGGGCCTCCGGCACCAGCTCGGCCAGCGTTTGCCGCGTGATCTGCTGCCGGCCGCCGGAGTAGACCGCCAGCTTGCGGATCTCGCCGGCGATGCGCCCCATGTCGTAGCCGAGGGCTTCGGCCAGCTCGGCGAGCAGTTCTTCGGAGATCGCCAGGGGCTCCCGCTCGGCCAGCCGGCGCGCCCCTTCCAGCGCCGCCCGCGGATTCAGGCGCTTCAGCTCGATCTTGACCGGCACGGCCGCAAAGAACTTCGCCAGGCGCTCGAGCTTCTTCTTCTCGTCGCGATCGTCCCAGTTGAAGCGGAGGGCCTCGAACAGCAGGACCACCCCGGGCGTAGGCCGCTCGAAATAGGCCTCCAGCCCGGCGGCGGCCGGTGCGCGGCCCTGCTCGTCGTCGGCGGCTTCGGCGCCGCGTCCCAGCACCGCCTCGGCGTTGTAAGCCACGATCAGCCGTGACGGCGCGAACAGCGAAAGGGTTCGCGCCTCTGCGATCACGCGGTCCAGGGAAGTTTCCCCCAGGTCGAACTCCACCAGGCCGGCCTGGCGGTCCTGGGGCGGCAGGGCCGCCTCCACCAGCGCCTGACGGCAGCCGTCCCGCGAGAAAAGCTCGTCGCCCAGCAGGGCGTAGCCGGCCCCGAGCGGCGCCTTCTTCCGGCAGGCCACCAGAAACTGCGCCGGATCCACTAAAAGCCCTCCAGGATGGCGCTGACCACGGCGCGGGCCACCGAGCGGCTCATGCGCTCCAGCCCGGCCTCGCTCTCCTCGAAGTAGGCCCGCGGATCGATGGCCACCTCGTAGCGTTCCCGGGCCTCGTAGTTCTGGTTCTGATAGAGCACCCGGCCCGAGCCGCGCTCCACCAGGCTGAGCTGAAGCTGAACGGTGAGTTGGATGGCGGTGGAGCGGCCACTGGCAGGATCAAAGATGATCGGGGCGACGTAGATGTTGGTGACGGCGCCCCGCAGGGTGGCGTCGGCCTGGGCTTCCTCGGCGGTGACGTCAAAGCGAGTGCGCGCCAGCAGCTCGTGGGTCAGGGCCCGTGTCAGGTACTGCTCAAGCTTATATCGTGACGTGGCGTTCGAGAACGGCAGCACCGCGATGGTCCGGACTTTCTCGGGGATCTGGTCCCCGCGTCCGGCCACCTGGTATCCGCACCCGGCCAGCAGCACGGCCCCCAGGGCGCCGCCCAGACAGGCAGGAATGCCTGTCTTACCGCAGCTCATGCTGCGGCTCCGGCAGCGGCTTGGGGCGGCGTCGCAACAGCCCCCCGATGCGAACCACGATGCCGCCGCCGACGTAGACGGTGGCCGCCGCCAGTAGCACCGGCTCCGAGAAGTTCCACACCAGGTAAATCATCATCGCGAACACTACCACCGCCACCCGCGATCGCTGCTGGAACAGGTTCAAGTCCTTGAAGCTCGGATACCGCCAGGTGCAGACCATCAAGAACGACAGCAGCCCGATCAGGGCCAGCCACAGCAGGCCCCAGGGGAACCAGTTGCGGATCGAATGCCCTCCCGCGGCGTGCACCACCGCTCCCAGCATGGCGGCGGCCGAGGGAATCGGCAGGCCCACGAAGTATTTCCGCCCGCTGCGCCCGGGGTTCTTCGGCACCGGGTTCCTCTGGACGTTGAACCGCGCCAGCCGCGCCGCTCCACAGACGGTGTAGACAAAGGCCAGGAAGTATCCCAACCGCGTGAGGTGCTCGCCCAGCGCTCCGCTGGGCGGCTGGATCGACCGGATTCCCCACCCGAAGGCCAGCAGCGCCGGCGCCAGCCCGAAGGTGATCATATCAGCGAGTGAGTCCAGCTCCTTGCCGAACTCGCTCACCTGGTTGGTGAGGCGGGCGATGCGGCCGTCCATTCCGTCGGTAAAGACCGCCACCCCGATGGCCAGAGCCGCGACATCGAAGGTAGTAGCGGCCTCGGCCGCCCGTTCCGGCCCCAGAGCGATGGCCTGTAGGGTCTTCATCATGGAGTAGAAGCCGCAGAACAGGGTTCCGGCTGTGAAGACGCTGGGCAACACCTGGGCGCCTCTTCCCATCAACCGTCGTTGCCTGGCGGTTTTAGCCATGATCGTCAGGCGCCCCCGGTGTGGCCAGCACCGAGCTGCCCGCCTTGACCCTATCGCCCACGCGCACTGCCAGTATCCACTCCGGCCCCAGCACCACGTCCATGCGGGAACCGAACTTGATCAACCCAAAGCGCTCACCCTTCTCTGCGGCGTCGCCCTGTTTTTTGTGGCACACGATCCGCCGGGCCACCAGACCCGCGATCTGGCTGAAGCTCACCCGGCTGGCGCCGTCGTCGATGACCAGGGTGTTCTGCTCGTTTTCGGCCGACGCCGCCTCCAGACTCGCCACCTTGAACTTGCCCGGCGAGTAGCGAACCTCCGTGATGCGTCCCCCGATGGGGCAGCGGTTGACATGGACGTCAAACACGTTCAGGAAGATGCTGACCCGGCGGCGGCCGTCTTCCATCTGGCGCACGGCGACGACCTTGCCGTCAGCCGGCGAGACGGCCACCGGCCCGGGTGGAATCACCCGCTCCGGATCGCGGAAGAAATAGAGGCAGAACAGCGCCGCGACCACAAAGGGAAGGGCGGCGGCGGGATGCAGACGCCACAGCAGCGCCGCTGCCGCACCCATCGCCAGGGCATAGAAAACGCCGTCGCGGACCACACGCACCATTTACCGCCTGTCCGTACTTATTATAGGACACACCGGCGCTCCACCGGGGCAAGGATGCCGTTACCGGATGATGGGCCTCGATCCCCAGGCGCCTGCGCGGGGGTCAATCCGGCCCGGCTATGCTTTCGCTTCACCACGCAGCAACTGGGGGATTCGCTCGAAGTGTTGATCGCGCGTGATTAGCCGAAGTCCATGTTCGAGCGCGAGTGCAGCGATCCAGAGGTCATTATCTGGAACGGGCGTGCCGGCGCGCTTGAGTTGCACAAACAGCCGCGCGTACTGCTCCGCGGTTTCCCGGGTTGGGAACAAGATCCCGACGGTCGGCTTGGCCAGCAGGCTCTGAAGCAGACTCTCGTTACGGTGCTGCTGGGTGCCGCCATAGAATCCAGCCTTGATCTCCGCCAGAACGACCAGGGGAATCCAGACCTCATCACAAGTTCCCATCCACTCCGCCAACCCGGCGTCACCTTGAAAGAGATCGGTCAGCCGGTTGGTGTCCAGCGCAACTCTCACTTCCACTTGTCCCAATCGATCTGGCGTTGCGCGGCCATGATCTCGTCGAAGGCTGGATCTGCGGTCCACTGACCCACGAGGTCGGAGAAGTCCGCTTTACGTCCGCGACCGATGGTAGCGTGGGTCAACTCGTCCACGATCACCTGGTTGAGGCTTTGCTTTCGTCGGGAAGCCTTCCGCCGAAGTAGGAGATCGACCTCACAGGGCACACCACGGATGGTATACTGCACCGATTTCGCCTGCATCTTCATGCCTTCATGATAGCACGGAATGCAGGCAGAAATGCCGGCCCGAAGACAGGCAGGAATGCCTGTTCTACTGCACCGCGAAGGAGGTAAAGGCCCCGCCGGGGTTGAAGCGCAACCCCAGACCGGTGATCTCGCCGCCTGTGACGCTGAACTCGGCCACCCCCTTGCGGCCGACCAGCCGAGGGAACCGGTCCGGCAACGCGAAGGCCGTGTGGCTGCGCGGGCCTACCGGCACCGACTCGGTCAAGACCTGCGTCCCGGCTTCATCCCGCACCACCACCGACACGACGACGCTTTGCGAGGCATGAGTATTCACCAGCGCCATGGAGGTGACAAAGTCCTGGGTATTGTCAAACGGCAGCCGAAAGCGGCTGCCGCTGGAGGTGATGGTCACGGCCGCCTCCTGGGTGGGACGTCCCGCCACCGACTGGCCAAACACCGCCAGACCGCCGATCAGCCTGGAGGTGGCCAGCTCGGCCCAGCCCTGGGAGAGTTGGGCGGCCCTCCCCAGAGTGCGAATCGTCTGGGCGCCACCGGCCGGGATGGTCCCCTGCACCGTGTCCGCCGGTTCCAGGAGGCCCACGAACGGCAGCGGCAGCGCCGTCCCGTCACTCTTCCAGAACCGCAGGGTGAACGGCGCCGCCTGGGTGTCGAGGTTCACCAGGATGATGGTGGTCTGCCAGTTGGAGCCGTCGGCGATCTGCGACAGGATCTGGCTCGACGGCCGCGACGACGAGGGCGCCAGCGCCGGGAACGAGGTGAAGGCCCCGGCAGGATGGAATCGCAGCCCCAGCGCAGCGAAGGCGCCTGCCCCGGAGGTGAACTCCACCACCCCGCGCCGATTGGCGGACGAAGGCAGACGCTGGGGCAGGGTGAAGGCGGTCTGGCCGCGCGAAGGCAGGTTGATGGTGTCGCCGTTCAGCGAGCCGCCGGCTTCCAGGCGCGGCGCCGCCGGGATGCCACCCGCGGTGGGGCCGGTGTTCACCAGCGCCATCGACGTGACGAAGTTGTCGATGTTGTCGAACGGCAGCAAGAACCGCGGCGCCGTGGTGCCGAGCGGGACCGCCGCTTCCTGGTCCGGACGCCCCGCCACGCGCTGCCGGAATACGGCCAGGCCTCCGATGGTCGCCGGGGTTTCCAACTGGGCCCAGCCCTGCGCGAGAGTTGGGTCGGTTCCCAGAGTTTCGATGGTCCGCGACCCGCCCACCGGAATGGTGTTCTGCAACACCTCGAGCCTCCCCGGGCTGCCCTCGAACGGCAGCCGCAGCGGCGTCCCATCGCCGGCCCAGAACCGCAGCGTGAACGGCGCGGGCTGCGTTCCCACGTTCACCAGGATGATGGAGGTCTTCCACCCTTCCCCATCGGCGATCTGGGAGAACAGTTGCACGATCTCCCGCTCGGCGACTGTCAGGGTCACGGTCACCGGGACGCCGGGGGTGTTGAGAGCCAGAGCGATGTAGTACTCGCCCGCCCCCGCCGCGCCCGGGATAGCAACCGTGGTGCTTCCGCCGGTGGCCCGGTAATCGGCCTCGATCAGATCGTCCAGCGCCGGCGGTTGGTCCGGGCCAAAGTCCGGCGGCAGCGACTGCCCCACCAGCGGCTGCAAGATTTCGCCGGTATCTTTCGTCAGAAAGCCGGCTGTGCCTCCCTTGGCGATGGCCTGGTTGCTGATCTCCGGCGGCGAGAGCCTCCTGACGTAGAGAGCCACGTCGGCGCCGGGCGGATCGACCGACATGGTGATCAGGTCGCGGGAGCCCCTCTCCTTGCGATACAACAGGGCGTTGGGACCGGAGAACAGGGTGGGCTCCTCGACGGCCGGCAGCCGCACGACCGCCGCGGCGCTGGGGTTCAATGGTCCCCCACCCCCGCTCACCACCGCCTGGCCGGCAATCTGGACGGTGGTGTTCGCCGCCCGGCCGTTGTTGGTTTCTTCGCACTCCGTGACCTTGGCGTCCCAATCCATCAGCCCCCCGAGGTAGTAGGCGCCGGTGGCTAGGCTGGCGGGAAGTCCGATGGGCAGGTTGCTCCAGAAAGTCGAGATTCCGGCGCCCATCGACCCCAGCGGCAGGGTGGCGATCTGGGGGTCGGAGGTGGTGATGTTGTTGTCCGCAGAAACGTAGATTCCCACGGTCGCCGCCGGTGGAGCCGCGTAATTGGCCCCCAGGTTGGCCACGCTGAGGCCGACATTCATGGTCTGACCGGCCTTGGCCGCGGCCGGCACCGTCAACCCTGTAACGACGAAATCAGGGCTGGGGCAGACCTGCGTCAGCACCAGCGGGGGCGTGGCCCTCTTGTTGTTGGCTTCGCTGCACTCCGCGATGGCGTCCAGGGGGTCCACGGTCGCGCACACGTAATAGGTTCCGATGGGCCGCAGGGCGTCGAAAGTCCCCTGGAGCAACGCCGAACCCCCTGTCGTCAGGCTCGCCGAGGCGAGGGACCCCAGGTTTATTTGCGGCCCGGTGCAGTTGGGGTTGGGCGAGATGGACACGCCCACTGTAACCGGCCCGCTCGGCTGCGTCCCGACGTTCAGCACCAGGACTGATACCGACAGGGTGTTCGATCCCAGCAAGACCGGGCTGGGGGCCAGCACCGACAGCACCGACAGGTCCGGCTGCGCACAAGGCGCCAGCCCCCCGGGCGCGCACTTGGGCGCCGCAACCAGCTGCTGCACCTCGGCGGCGGTCAAGGCTCTCTTGAACACCTCCACCTCGTCGATAGCCCCTTCGAAATAGTCCGAGCCGGCGGTTGAACCTCCGATATGGAGGGCGGAGACGCTGTCCAGGTTGCCCTGCCGGCCGGTGGGGTCGAAGGCCGCCCCTTGCGGCGCGCCGTCCACGTAGAAGACCAGCCCCTGCGCCGAATCCCGATCCACCGTCACCGCCAGCAGATGCCATTTGTTGTCGGTCGGGAACGGATTCACGGCTCCGAAATCGGTGAAGCCCGCCGGGTCGGCCAGCCGCAGCGCTGGCCGGTTGTTGGCCAGGAACAGGCTGTAGCCTATCCCCGACGCCGGCAGCCGTTTCTCCACCAGCATGGCGGCCCCGGGGTTGTCGGCGGGGGTGGCGATCTTGACCCACAGATCGATCGAGAAGTCGCCGGTCCCCACGTTGAGCGACTGGGTGGCGGGGGCTGACACGAAGTCGTTGACACCGTCAAACTGCAAGGCCGCGCCGTACTTGCCGAGCGGGGTCGTGGTAGCCCCCGAGATGCTGGCGCGGTCGTCGAGGCCGCCGACGCCCACCAGGTTGACCAGCAGCGGCGGGCCGTCCACTCCCGCCGGAGCCATGTTCCACCATCCGGTCAGGTTGGCTGGAGCCGGCAGGCAGGATGCCGGGCAAGAAAGTTTTGAAACAAACGCGTCCCGCAGCCCGGCGAAGGTCAACCCGGGGCCACCCAGCGCCGGAAACGATGCCGACTTGGTGTCTCCCGTAACATGGATCCCGCCGCTCGAATCCAACGCGATGCCGCGGCCAGTATCCTCTCCGCCGCCACCCAAAAACCGGGAGCACTCGAGCGCCGTGCCCTGTGGGTTCAGGACGGCGACAAAGGCGTCGAAGAATCCGCCGCCGAAGGCGTTCTCGACTGCCGGGAAACTGAAATCCATGGTGTAGCCGGTCAGGTGGGCCCGCCCGGAGGCGTCCACGGCTAAGGCCAAACCGCTGTCAGAACCTGGACCTCCCAGGTAGGCGGAATACAATGCGGCCGACCCCTGCGGGTTCAGCTTGACCACGAAGGCGTCCAGGCCACCCTGGTGAGGGAACCCGGCGGAAACCGGGAACCCCATCGCCGGCGAAGCGCTGGTTCCGGCCAGGTAGACGTTGCCCTGAGGATCGAGGCCCATCCCGTCTCCCCAGTCGGCGGCGCTCCCGCCGATGTAAGTGCCCCAGGCCGGCGCGCCGTTGGGGTCGAGCTTCACCACGAAGGCGTCGGAGCTGCCGCCGCCATAGCTGGAGTCGAAACCGCTCAGCGGCGGAGCGAAGGGGCTGGAGGAAGTCAGCCCGGTGACGTAAGCCGCCCCATCCGGCCCTACCGCCACCGCTCTGGCCTGATCGTAGCCCGTGCCTCCCAGGAAGCCGGCGTACACGATCGCCGTGCCTGCGGGGCTTAGCTTGGCGATGAAACCGTCGCTGTAGACCCCAGCCCCGGCAAAGGTCGGATTCGGACCGGCGGCGACCGGGAAATCCGGCGAGTCGGTGTAGCCGGCGACATAGGCTGCCCCCTGCGAGTCCAACGCGATTCCCAGGGCCTGGTCACTCTTGGCGCCGGCCAGAAGGCTGGCGAAGACCAGTTGCGATCCCGATGGGTTGACCTTAACCACAAAGGCGTCCCTGGCTGTCTTCTTCACCAGCGGGTTTCCAGACGGCGTGGTGGGAAAATTGGGGGAGGTTGTGGATCCGGCAACGTAAGCGTTGCCCAGGGGGTCGATGGCAATGCCATCCGCCTGGTCGGTGAGCGAACCACCGATGAAGCCTAGATAGACCAACTGCGTTGCGGCCGGGTTCAGCTTGGCCACAAAGGCGTCCGAGGAGCCGTTGTGGGTCGTGTCCGGACCTACGGTGGGCGGGAAGGCGCCAAACGACGATTCCAGAGAATAGGTTGTGCCGGCGATGTAGGCGCTGCCGCCGGCATCGACGGCGATATCATTGCCGAAATCCTGGTCGCCGCCGCCCAAGAATCCTGAGTAGATCAGGACCGAGGGATCGATCACCAGCGCCTGCCTGCGGTCGTAGTCGCCAACAGCGAAGCCCCAGCTTCCATCCGCATTCCGGTGAAACGCCGCCCGCACCTCGCGGCGGACGCCATCGGCGTCTTGGTAAGCCACCGGGCGGTCGTCTTCGAAACTGCCGGCCGGGGTCTTCACGGCGAGGCGGCCGTCGTCGAGCAACTCCGTCGCGGCCCCGCGGTAGGCCATCCGGATGCGGCCCGGATCGGCGCCGGCCGCCACCACGAACTCATACTTCAAACGGTTCACGGTCCCGCGGTACGCCAGGTCGATTCCATCCCACAGGCCCCGGTACCGGATTCCAGCATACGCGGGGATGTTGGTCTTGTGCTGGTCGACCGGACCGAGGAAGTAGCTGACCGTGGCCCCGGTTGTTTCTTCGCCCGTCACCTCGACGCCGCTTCTGGCCCCCAGGAACTCCAGGAAGACGTTCCACCGCGTCGGGTTTTCGGGTTCGGCCGGCTGGCTGGCGCGCAGCAGCTTGGCCTGGCGCTGGCGCATGGCAATGAGTACGCCGCGGCTGGAGAAGTAGAGCTTCTTGTCCGACCCTGCCAGATAGTAGTTGACTCGCGGGTGGAGCTGGCCTCGGTTTTCAATGAAGTAGAGCGGCAAGTCGCCGACCTTTGGTCCCAGATGGGATTCCAAAGGGGTCGAGCGGGCGAGGCGCCGCACCCGTATCTCGACGCCGGCCGCAACCGTCAGTCCTACCAGCAAAGCTCCAGCAATCGCCTGGTTTCGTTTCCGCATTCGTCGCCTCAACCGTGGATGTGGGATCGAAAACAGTCTACTACATGCCGCTGGCGTCAAAGGTGCTCCGGGAGGCCGCCGGGTGAGATAGCGAACCAACGGTCCGCGCGCCTGGGGCCAGGGTGGAATCACTGGTACGGCCTGCTAGGGGACGGGCGCCCGCTTTCACCGGTGAAGTAGAGATAGCCGTCGTCGCGCAGATCGAGCTCGCGGGGAGGCCAGCACGTAGGTATCGCCAAGGGTGGCCTTGTCGGCGCGGTGCTCCAGCCGGGCGGCGTCTCCTGAGCGCACCACGATCAGCTCGCGGTTTCCGCCCCGATCGTGACGGCGGCCAGCCCAGCTCGCCGCGGCGATTGCAGCTCCACCCGGGCCGCATGTGCCGCGCGCCACGCCGGCGGATACGCCGGGCAATGAGGATCGGCGGGTCATAGCGAGGCCGCGGCCACCAGGCCGGTCGCCCCGAAAAATTCCCCCTCCAGCGCCCTTACCCCAGCAGGTCCTGAATCACATTCCCCGACACGATTGTCGGCCGCTCCATCCACCGTTGTGCTGGCGTGGGGATCGGTTTCTCGCGCGATGGCGCACCGTGCAACCGTTGCCAGGAGCCATGGTGGCCAAGCAGATCGGTTTTGGCCTGATCGAAAACCTGCTGCTCGGGCTGCTGGGCTGGCTCTATCGCCCATAGTTCGGGAGCGCCTCCGGTGTTATAGTGAAAGCATGAGCGCAGCAGCGACCTTGCTCACGGTCGAGCAATTCCTCCAGCTTCCCGAAGCGGAGGACGTCCGCCTGGAGCTGGAAGACGGGATGGTGATTGAGATGCCGGGAGCGGGTCCAGCTCACGAGATGGTCAAGGC
>Ga0247727_10013907_pt1 | contig 13467 bp, 7 predicted proteins | sample WisWelCaveWW1625_FD_202498 | JGI IMG/M metagenome (GOLD analysis project Ga0247727, IMG submission 202498) | Biofilm microbial communities from Wishing Well Cave, Virginia, United States - WW16-25 | ecosystem: Environmental > Aquatic > Deep subsurface > Groundwater > Cave microbial mat | place... | reverse complement strand
CGTCGATGACAAGGCTTGCCCGGCGACTTCATCGCAGAGCGCCCTGTCAACTCCTTCATCCACCCAGCCGGCCTGCCCATCGCAACTCATCACGTCAAGGCGTTGCGACGACCGCTTGAATCCGCCCAATGCGCTGATCGCGCTGCCGTGGAAAGGGCTCGCGAAGCAGACGACGGACGGCTACCCGGACCGGGACCGCGAGCCCCGCACGCTGGCGGATGCCAGCGGCAAGAAGGAGGTCGCCGGGGTCGACGTCCACTGGTCGCTGTGGCTGAAGGGTCGCTCGATCACGCCTTTCGCGGACATCCGGCAGCCCCCCGGATTCACTGTTCTCGAGCCCAGCCGGGTGAAGCTGGAGGTGCCGCGCAAAGGCGGCTGGAAGTTCGGCTGGGACGGCGAGCTGGCCGCCCGCGCCCGCCTCAAGGTCGCGGGCGAAACCGTCTTCTCGTGGAGCCCGAAGGTCGGGTTGGGGGTGGAGCTCTCGGACATCAAGCTCACCGCCGACGCGAAGCTGGACGCGACGGACCCGGCACGCCCGGTGCTGGATCGCACGACGCTGACGGCCAGAGCGCGCATCCGCGGCCGCGGCGCGGTGCCGGTGGACATCCCGGTCACGCTCGCCGCCAAGTTCAAGCAGCGCAAGCTGACCCTCACCGGCGATTTCACCGGGTTCAAGATCGACCTGGGTTCGCGCAATGCGCGGGTCGCCGGCGAGCTTCTGATCGAGGTCCTGCCTACGCAGCGGCCGTTCAACGTGGACTTCGACGTCGGATCGTTCAAGGGCAAGGCCGTGGGGCCCAACCTCAGCGTCGGCCTCGCGGACGTGCGCGTGAGCCTGAAGGGCACGCTCAAGATCAGCCTGCCGCGCGTGGGCGAGCGCTCGATGGGGTTCAAGCTCGGTTGGCGCACCGGGCTGATTCCCACCAACGAACAGCTCCTGGACATGCTCGACCTGCTCTCGCCGCCGCGGCCGCGGTCCCACGGAGAGGGACGCTTCGAGCCGTTCGACCCCGCGCCGGGCGGCGGTTACCGCAAGGTCGCGGACGCCTTCGAATCCAACCTCGGTGACTTCCTGCCTTGGGACGGCGTGCTCTCTCGCTCCTGGCAGACTCTCCAGCCGCCGGTCCTCAGCCAGTACGCCGTCGAGGCGGACTCCGCGATCTGGACCGGCCATCTGCTGGCTGCGGAGTCCTACCGCTGGGCGGCCTCGCCGCCCGCCGAGCGTGTACCGGCGCTGGAGCGGATCCGCCAGCTGCTCACCGGCCTGGAACGCCTGTTCCGCGTGACCCAGGACGCCGTCACCGTAAGGGTCAAGAAGTTCGTCCCAGGCACCCCCACGCCCAACAATCTCAACCCGCCGCCCCGAGTCGTGGTGGAGGAGGTGCGCAGGCCGGTCGATCCGGGGCGCGCCGGGATCTTCGCGCGCGTGGCACGCCGGGACGGTTCCGACGCGAGGATCGGGCCGCCGCTGAACGAGCGCGATTGCCACTACGAGTGGGGCGAGGGCGGCTGGGCCCTCTTCGTCGGCCGAGTCCGCAAGGGCAAGGTCGCGACCTTCCGCCAGGCGCACGCCTTCCTGAAGGCGAATGACGACGCCACCGCCAAGCCGATCGCCCCGGTCTGGCATGGCTGGGGCTGCGCGGAGAATCATCCGCTCAGCCGCGACCAGTACGCGGGCGTCGCGCTCGGGCTGGCGACCGCCCACCAGCTCGTCGACGACCAGGGGGTCCGTGCCCGCGCGAAGGCGATGATCGACAAGCTGCTCGGCAACCTGCTGCGCCATGACTGGAACGTCGTGCTGCCGCCCAAGAACGAGGCGCCGATGAGCTCGAGCTTCCTCGGCCAGTGGGACAAGCAGCTCGCGCTGCTGTTGGTCGGCTCAAAGGTGAGTCCGGCGCGGTTCGCCGCGGAGTACGAGCGCTACCGCGTGGCCGCGGCGAACGCCTGGCTGCCGCTCTGGGCCAGCGCTCTTGACCCGATCACGCAGTACTACAAGTTCAACCTCTCGCACGCCTGGGCGACGATCCTCATGACCTACGAGACCGACCCCGCAGCCCGTGCCGGGTACCAGTACCAGCACGACGTCCTGCGCCGCGCCACCCGCCACCACCGCAACGCGTACTTCGACCTGATCCGGATCCTGGCCGCGCCGCCCGACCAGCGCGCCGCTGTGCGCGACGGCGCCTCCGATGCGTTCGCCGGCGTAGCGATGGTCGACCAGATCCGGTCTACGCTGGCCGAGTACCTCACCCGGCGCACGAACCAGGCCGGGCCACTCGGGCGGCCGACGAACGCGAACAGCAGCGCCGCGGCGACGTTCCAGCAGGGCCTGTGGCCGAGCAGCGTCAAACGCTTCGTCGCCTTCGACGGCACGCCGGCGTGTCTGGCCACCGCCGCGCTGCCGGTCTGGGCCCGCGGCGGCGAACGGCAGGACTTCATGTGGCAGAAGGACCCGTTCTCGCTCGCCGCCGATGAGAGCGCCTGCCCCCAGCGCGGGATCGGCGGTCCGCCGAGCCTCGGTTCACTCATGTCCGAGGGTGCGTCGCCGAAGCGCGAGGGCCCGGGTGTCGACTACCTCCTCGCCTACTGGATGGCCGTCCACCTCGGAGTGCTGGCGCCGGGCGCCTGAACAGGATTCCGCCGTGGCGGCTCTTCGGCTTTGAGACCGGATCGGCAGTCTGTCCCCCGTTCGAGTCCCGGACCGACCATCTTCCGGTCGACCGAATGGTTCTCGCGCCGTAACGTCGCCGCATGAGGCACGGTCGCCTCATCGGGGGAGGAGCGCTCGCGCGGTGCGTGGGCGTGTTGACCTGCGCTCTTGCGCTGACGCCCGGCATCGCGCACGCGGGGCGGATCGTGGTCACCGGGCACGACGCTGATTTCCACTGCGGCTCCGGGAATCGTGTGGAGACACGGTGGCGGGCTTCGAGCTGGCGGGCTGACTGCCGCTCAGCGCCGCTTCGGGACACATGTGCGGTAGCGGCGTGTGCCCACCTGTTTGCCGGCCACCGCGGTCGGTCACCGGCCTCGTGACCTTGAACGTGCCCTTTGGCAGACCCTTGAGGTCGATTGGCAGCGACAGCGCCTTGCCGCGGACCTTGCGCACGGTCTGGGCGTTCAGCTTGACCTGGGCCTCGACGATGCCGCTGGCCTTCACGCCCCGCAGTCGCCTTCGACGCCTCCGAGCCACGCTTGAAGGTCCGTGAGCGCAACGACCGGTTACGCGGGCCCGGCGTGGCGGCTGCCCGCGTGAGAGAGTGATCGGGAGATGACCGCGGGTGCCCAGATCGATCAGCGGACAGGCGCCGGCGCGGTCGTCGGCGAGCTCACGCGGTTGGGCGTCGAGATCGCCTTCGGGCTGCCGGGCGTCCACAACCTCGCGCTCTGGCGGGAGCTGCGCGGCGGGCCGATCCGGCTGGTCGGCGTTCGTCACGAGCAGGCGGCCGCCTACGCGGCGGACGGCTACGCGCGCGCGTCCGGCAGGCTCGGCGTCGCACTCGTCACGAGCGGGCCCGGCGCGGCGAACACCCTCGCCGCGGTCGGCGAGGCCGCTGCTTCGCGCTCGCCGGTTCTCGTAATCGCAACCGACGTCCCCGCCGCACTGCGCCGGCCCGGCGTCGTCCGCGGCCTGCTGCATGAATCGCGCGACCAGCGGGCGCTGTTCACGCCGCTCGTCAAGGCGGCGATCGAAGTCGCCGAGCCGGGTGAGATCGCGGCCGCGGTCGGGCGCGCCGCGGCGATTGCGCTCGCGGCGCCGGCTGGGCCCGTGTACCTGGGCATCCCGGCCGACCTGCTCGACGCGCGGGCCGGGGACGCGATCGGTGGCGATTGGGAGCCGCGAGTCTCAATCACCGGGCATGCTGGTGGCTCGCTCAGCTTCCCGCCGCCGGTCGCGGCTGACCGCGCCGTCGCCCAGGCCGCCGCCCTGCTCAGCCGCGCCGCGCGCCCGCTGATCTGGGCCGGCGGCGGCGCGGTCCACGCGGGCGCCGGTCCTGCGCTCGCGCGGCTCGCCGAGCGCCTCGCGGCGCCCGTCGTGACGACCTACCAGGGGCGCGGAATCCTGCCTCCCGAGCACCCCTGCGTCGTATCGGGTCCGGTCCATGCGCCCGAGGTCGGCGCACTCTGGGACGAGGCGGACGTCGTGCTCGCCGTCGGCAGCGACCTCGACGCGATGATGACCCAGAACTGGCGGATGCCGCGCCCGCCGGCGCTGATCGCGGTGAACGTCGACTCGGCGGACGCCGCGAAGAACTGGACGCCCGACGTGATGGTCGTGGCCGACGCGCTGGTCGCCATCGAGGCGATCCTCACCTCCCTCGAAGGCGCCGGCGCGCAAGCAGGGACCGGCGAGCCGCGGGCAACGAGAAGCCAAGCGCAAGGAACGCGAGGCGAGGACCCGGAAACGAGCTGCGACCAGGGCGGGCCGCCGCTCTCCGCGCTCGCCGCCCGCCTGCGCATCATCGGCGAAGCGGTGCGCGCCCGCGTCGCCGCCGACGAGCCGCAGGCGCCCGTGTTCCTCGACGCGCTGCGCGACGGCCTGCCGCGCGACGCTGTGCTCGTCGCCGACATGTGCATCCCGGGCTACTGGGTCGCGGGCTTCCATCCGGTCCCGGCGCCGCGGCGGCTCGCCTACCCGGTCGGCTGGGGCACGCTCGGGTTCGCGTTCCCAGCCGCGCTCGGCACGGCGCTCGCGCACGACGGCCCGACGGTCTGCGTCTGCGGCGACGGAGGCTTCCTGATGGCCTGCGGTGAGCTCGCGACCGCGGCGCAGGAGCAGATACCGCTGACGATCCTGTTGTTCGACGACGGTGGTTACGGGATGCTGCGCTTCGATCAGGGGCGCGCCGGCGCGGCGCATTTCGGAGTCGACCTGGCGTCGCCCGACTTTGCAGCGCTGGCGGGCTCGTTCGGCGTCGACGCGCAGCGCGTCACGCTCGACGGGCTGCGCGAAGCGCTGGAGGAACACGCCGGCCGCGCCGAGCCCACGATGATCGTCGTACAGGCGGCGCTGCGCCCTCCGCCGACCACCTCGCCGCGCTGGTACCGCGCGGCCGCCGGACCCGCCGGACCCGCCGACTCCACCGACTCCGCCGAACCGCCGGCTCGCCCGCGGCCCGTCGCCCCGCAGCCCACCAGCCACTCCCCCGAGACGGAGCCCGCATGACCGAGACACCATCCACGATCGCCTCTCTGATCGACGGCGCCCCGCCGGCGCAGGCGACCGGCGGCGAGCAGGAGGCGCGCAACCCCGCCAACCTCGACGACCTCGTCGCGCACGTGCGGCTCGCCGACGCCGGCGTCTTCGAAGCGGCGTGCCGAGCCGCGCGCGCCGCGCAGCCGTCCTGGTCCGCGGTTCCGGCGCCAGTTCGCGGCGAGGCGATCGCCAACCTGAGCCGGCTGGTGGAGGACAACAGGCGCGCGCTCGCGCAGCTCGTCACGCGTGAGATCGGCAAGCCCGTCGCCGAGGCGCTCGGTGAGGTCCAGGAGGTCATCGACACATGCCGGTTCTTCCTCGGGGAGGGCAGGCGCCTCTACGGCCAGACGGTCCCCAGCGAGATGCCCGACAAGCACCTGTTCACGTTCCGGGTGCCCGTCGGCGTCGCGGCGATCGTGACCGCCGGCAACTTCCCGGTCGCAGTGCCGAGCTGGTACATCGTGCCCGCGCTGCTGTGCGGCAACGCCGTCGTCTGGAAGCCCGCTGAGTACGCGTCGGCCAGCGCGCATGCGCTTGCGCGCCTCGTGCTGAAGGCGGGCGTTCCGCCGCGCGCGCTGCAGCTCGTCCTGGCGAGTGGTCAGGACACCGAGGCCGGTCTCGAGCGGGCGCTCGACCAGGGCCTCGTCGACAAGGTCGGGTTCACCGGCTCGACGGCGGTCGGCAGCCGCATCGGCGCGCTCTGTGGAAGGCATCTCCAGTCGCCGTGCCTGGAGCTCGGCGGCAAGAACCCGCTCGTCGTGATGGACGACGCGGAGCTCCACCTCGCTGTCGAGGGGGCGCTGTTCAGCGGCTTCGGCACGGCCGGCCAGCGCTGCACGTCGCTGGGCACGGCGATCGTCCACGAGCGCGTCCATGACGAGTTCCTGACGCGGCTGACGGCGGCGGTGCAGGACGCGGCGATCGGCGATCCCACGCGCGACGTGCTCTACGGGCCGATGCTCGGCGAGCGCTTCCTGCGCCGCTTCGAGGACGAGCACCTCGCGCTCGTGCGCGAGCACCACACGCTGAGCGGCTCGACCGGCACGGGCCGGATCACGAGCGCCAACCCGCGGCATGGCTTCGTGGGCGATCCCGACCGCGGGCTGTTCGCGCACCCCACGATCGTCAGCGGCGTTCAGCCGGGCGATGAGCTGGCCAACACGGAGACGTTCGGCCCGATGATCGGGGTGGCGCGTTTCTCCGACTGGGACGAGGCGATCGCGCTCGCCAACGGCCATGGCTACGGGCTGTCGTCGGCGATCTACACGCAGAGCGCCGGTCACGCCTTTCGCTTCCGCGAGCAGGTCTCGGCCGGCATGGTCAGCGTCAACAACTCGACTTCGGGCGCGGAGGCGCACCTGCCGTTCGGCGGCAACGGTCGCTCGGGCAACGGCGCGCGCCAGTCCGGAGTCTGGGTGCTAGACCAGTTCACGCGCTGGCAGGCGATGAACTGGGACCACTCAGGTCGCCTGCAGAAGGCGCAGATGGACGTCGCGGAGATCCAGGCCGACCTGGACTTCAGGCTGTAAGGCGCCCGTCTGGAGGCGAGTGTCGGAGCGGTCGGCGCGCCGCCGCGACATTCCCATCGGCAGGACACCGCGGCCCGTCGGCGAAGGTCGGTCCTACCAAGTCCGCGTCCGCGCGTGAGCCGCGCGAGGAGAACATGTCCAGCCAGCCCGCAGGAACCATCGATGTCGGCGCCGTCTTCGCGCGCGTCCTGAACACCTACGCCAAGATCTGGCGCACTTTGACCGTGGGCGCGCTGATCGTGTTCGCGCCGATCGCTGTGCTGCTCGGGATCATCGTCGCGAGCGAGAGCGGCGGCGCGGCGTTCCTGGTCGTCGCGCTCGCGGTCGTGGGCACCTTCTGGTACCAGGGCATGGTCGTCGAGACCGTTCGCGACGTGCAGGACGGGACGCTCGACAGCAACGTCGGTCAGCTCTTCAGATCCGCCACTCCGGTGCTCGGCTCGCTGATCGCCGTGGGTTTCCTCGCCACGGTCGGCGTGCTCATCGGGTTCGTCCTGCTGATTGTTCCGGGACTCATCCTGTTGACGATCTGGGCCGTCGTCGCTCCCGTGGTGGTCATCGAGCGCAAGGGCGCCGTCGAGGCGTTTGGTCGCAGCCGTGAGCTGGTGCGTGGCAACGGCTGGCAGGTCTTCGGAGTCCTCGTGGCCCTGTTCGCGCTGAACATCGCTCTCTCGATCGTCGTGTCGGTGATCGGGGCGGCGGGTGTCGGCGCCGCGATCGTGGCCCAGCTCGCGCAGTACCTGGTCTTCGCGCCCGTCTCGGCGCTCGCGGCGGCGATCATCTACTTCGCGCTGCGCGAGGCGCACGGCGACTCCGTGCTGGCCCAGCCGACGGGCGTGCTGAGCGGCGGTTTCGTGCCGCCTGTTCCGCCGACTGCTGCGGACGACGAGGCGGGCTGGCCGGCCCCCCAACCGCCCGCCGCCGCCGAGCCGCCCGCCACCGAGCCGCCCGCCGCCGCCGAGCCGCCCGCCGCCGAGCCGCCCGCCACCAGCTATCCGGCGGTTGCCCCCATAGCCCCGATCACGCCGGCGCCCGCGGTAGCCGAAGCGCCCACGCCCGAGCCGCAACCCGCCAACCTTCCCGCCGAGAGTGCCTTCGGCACGCCGCAGCCGGCCGAGAGCGACGCCTTCGGGCAGCCCGACGCGCCCGCCGATGACGAGCAGCCCCCGCCGCCCCCGGCGGTGCCGCGCGACCCTGACCAGAGCGTCGCTCCCCCCGGTTGGACGCCCCCCGCCGGCCAGTAACGCAGGGCCGCGCGACCCAGACCGAAACTTCATGCCGCGCGTCCACGTTGCAGCGGGGCAGCGCTTCCACTCCAACGAGGTCATCGCATGATTCGCACCGCTCTGTCCGCGCTCGCGCTCGGGCTCATCGTCGCGCTCGCCGCCGTCGCACCAGCAGTCGCCAGCGTGCAGGTCGGCTCCTCCGGCTGGCTTTGGGGCAACCCGTTGCCGCAGGGCAACACGATCAGCGGCGTCTCGTTCGCAGGCGGCAACGGCTTCGCCGTCGGCGACTTCGGCACGATCCTGGCGACCACCGACGGCGGGACGACCTGGACGGGTCTCTCGTCGGGCACCTTCACGAACCTCGGCATCGTCCAGGCGATCGACGGCGACTCGTTGTTCGCCGGTGGCGGCTGCGTCGGCCGGCGATCGGACGACGGCGGCAAGACCTTCACTCGCGTGGCGTTCACCCCGGTTGAGTCGACGTGTCGCCAGCGCCTCTCGACGGCATGGTTCGTCGACGACAAGACGGGCTACCTCGTGCTCGAGGACGGAACCGTCCTACGGACCGACAACAACGGCGACACCTTCGCCCAGAAGATCGCGGTCCCAGGCACGGCAGCGACCGGCGGTCGCCTGAGCGTCCCCGAGCTGCGCTTCCTCAACGCCAACGTCGGTTTCGCGACGACGACCGACGGCAAGATCTACCGCACCGCTGACGGCGCGAACTCCTGGACCGTGGTCAGCGACACCCAGCGCACGGTCCGCGAGATCCTGTTCCTCGACGTCAATCGCGGCGTCGCGGTCGGCGACGGCTCGCTGTTCCTCGCCACGACCGACGCCGGGCTCAGCTGGAAGGCGAAGGCGCTGGCGATCCCCGTTGCTCAGCAGCTGCGGTCTGTCTCGTGCGCGACCACCGAGCTGTGCGTGATGGTCGCGGACGGCAACCAGATCGTGCGCACCGCGGACGGCGGCGCGAGCGGCTCGCTGATAGCGCCCGCGCAGGATCCAGTCGGCGCCGCGGGGTTCGCCTCGCCGACGCGTGTCGCGGCGCTCGGGCGCAGCGGCGCGACCTCGATCTCCGATGACGGCGGCGCCACGTTCGTCCCGGTCGGAGGGCGGCTGGCGGGTCGCTATAGCGCGGTGGTGGCCGGTCCCCCGAACGTGGCCTTTGCTCCGGGCGACAACGGTTCGCTGGCCAAGACGGTCGACGGCGGGAAGAACTGGACGCGCGGAAACGTCTCGACGTCGGAGGACGTGCGCGACGTCTCGTTCCCGACGGCGGAGGAGGGCTTCGCGCTGGACACTTCGGGTGGCCTGTTCCGCACCCGGGACGGTGGTGCGACCTGGCGTGCGCTGGATATCGGCACCACGGCGGCTCCCCAGGCGGTGCTGGCCGTGTCGAAGAGCGTCGTGCTCGTCGTCGGCCCAAGGGGGCTGCGGCGCTCGACTGACGGCGGCGAGACGTTCAGCGCGGTGCCGGGAACGATCAATCGCTCGGACCTCTCGGGCGTCGACCGCGCGGGTCAGACGCTGATCGCGTACGGGTTCCTCGATGTCTGGCGCTCAACCGACAAGGGGCGCACTTGGAAGGCCGTGCGCAAGCCCGGCAAGCCGGCCAAGCTGCGCAGCGGCAAGCTCGTCAACCGCAAGACGATCAATCGGGTCGACTTCATCACCGCAAACGCCGGCTGGCTGCTCGATCGTGACGCGGGCCGGCTCTACCGCACGGCCGACGGCGGCAAGACGTGGGCGCTGCTCGACGGCGTCGGAACGCACACGGCCTATGGCATGGCGATGAGCTCGGACAAGAGCGGCTACCTCGTGATCCCGCGGCTGGGCTCCGGCAACGAAGCCGGCTACCTGCTGCGGACGAGCGACGGCGGAGTGACCTGGGCGCCGGAGTTCGTCGTCTCCTCGCGCATCGGCCAGCGCGGCATCGCCGCGGGCGCGGGGACCGACTACCTGCTGGGCGGCGAGTCGAGCCTGCTGACCTCGACGACCGGCGGGCTCGCGGGCGCGCCCTCCTCGCTGTCGATCACGACCAAGCAGCGCGTCTTCAACAAGTCGCCGAAGGGCACGATCACCGTGACCGGCACGCTGAGCCCGACCAAGGGCGGTGACCAGGTCACGGTCAGCTACCGGCGCGGAACGCAGGGGCGCTGGTCGGCGCAGACCGTCAAGGTCGCGGCCAACGGCAACTTCACGACGAGCTGGCGGATCGCCAAGGGATCGAACCTGTTCGTCGCCCAGTGGCTCGGCAACTTCGCCAACGCCGGCCGCGGCTCGGCAGCGCTGAACGTCCGCGTCGGCAAGAAGAAGTGATCGCCGCTCAGGCGGCGCGAACGGTCATCGGAAGTCCGCCGCGCGGCGAGATCGTCGGCGCGTGGCGGATGCGCAGCTCGTAGCCGGGCAAGAGCTCAAGTCGGTGGCCGCTCAGGATCTTGCGCGCGATCATCGCGATCTCCGCCTGGCCGAAGCGCATCCCGATGCATGTGCGCGACCCGCCGCCGAAGGGCACGTATGCACCCTTCGGAAGCGCCGCTTTGGCTGCTTCGGTGAAGCGGTAGGGGTCGAAGCGCTCGGGGTCGGGGAAGACCTCCGGCAGGTGGTGACTGGCCCACGAGCAGTAGTGGACGTGGGCGCCCGCGGGAACGTGAACGCCGGCGATCTCGCAGGCGTCGATCGCGCGCCGCGGCCCGATGTAGGCCGGCGGGTACTTGCGCAGCAGCTCGTCGATCAGCATCTCGGCGCTGATCTGCGGGTCGTCGACCAGCGCCGGGTTGCGGGCCAGCTCGTAGAAGAGGAACGAGACCGACGAGGTCGTGGTGTCGTGCCCGGCGAAGAGCAGCGTCATCACCTCGTCGCGGATCTGCTCACGCGGCAGCGGGTCGCCGTCGTCGTCGGTCGCGTCGAGCAGCATCGAGAGGATGTCGGCGCCGCGCCGGCCGCTCGCTCTGCGCTCGTCGATCTCGTTATGGATCAGCTCGTCGAGCCGCCTGCGCGATCGCCTCAGCCGATCGAACGGTGAGCCCGGGCCGCGCATCAGCTGCATCCAGAAGTCGTGCGCGTGGTAGGCGAGCGCCGACTCGAACTCGTGCGCGGCGTCGATGCCGCCAGACCGTGCCGCGTCCGGGTCGATCCCGAACAGCGCCCTCATCGCGACGCGCAGCGCCACGTCGCGCGTCCAGTGGTAGACATCGATCACCGCGCCGGGGACGAACGACGCCAGCGCTGCATCGATCTCCTGCTCCATCACCTTCATCGAGGCCGCGATGCGCCGCTTGTGGAACGCCGGCAGCATCATCTTGCGATGCACGCGGTGGTAGTCGCCGTCAGTCGTCAGCAGCCCGTCGCCCAGCAGCGGGATGAGGTCACGGAAGTGGCCTTCGCGCCAGGAGAAGTTCTTGGCGTTCGAGACGAGGACGTGGTGGTTGGCCTCCGGGCCGAGTGCGAACACGATGTTGTGATGCAGGATCTTCAGCGTGAAGACCGGCCCGTAGCGCTCGTAGCCCTCGAGCAGCACCGTGAGCGGATCGCGGATGAAGCGGTTCGTTCGCTTCAGGCTGAACGCGAGCTCACCCGGTGGGAACGGAGTGCTCGCAGCGCGGTCCGCGAGGACGTCGTCGCGCAACACCGAGAAGGGGTTGGTCGCCGGGCTCGGCGGGCGCTGGAGCACGCGGCGAGGATATTCGAGGCCCGGTCCGCGTCAGGGATGCATCACGTCCCCGAAACGCGTGAGGCCCCGCATTCTCGCGGGGCCTCACGGTGCTTGGTCGGCGCGGGCAGTGGGCCTCGCGCTCTGAGCCTGATTACTCGGGCTTCGCGGTCTCCGGACGGATCTTCTCGTCGCGGTCGTCGTCGCGGTTGGACTTGTCCTCGTTGCCGCGGTCGCGGTTCTTCTGGCCGCGGGCACGCGGGTCGCGGCGCTCGACGCGCTCACATGAGCCGTTCGGGTTGGCGGCCGTCGCGTCGGTGATCTGGTCGTAGTTGTCGAGGATCGCCTTGTCGTTGCCCGCGCCGCAGGTGATCTTGTCGACCTCACCGTCGCGGGTGCGGAAGACGTCGTCGCCGTCGCCACCGTCGAGCGAGTCGCCCACCGGGTCGCCCAGGGCGGCGACGTCAGCGCCCGCCAGCGCCCAGAGGACGTCGTTGCCGGCGCCGCCGAAGGAGCTGTCGACACCGACGTTGGCGTAGATCAGGTCGTCGCCGTCGCCGCCGTTCTGCGTGTCGTCGCCGCTGCCGCCGCTCATGCGGTCGTTGCCGCCGTCGCCGCTCACCGCGTCGTTGCCGTCGCCGCCACCGAGGTGGTCGCGAGCGTCGCCGCCGGAGATCGTGTCGTTGCCCGATCCGCCGTAGATGCGGTCCTTGGAGAAGAGGTCGCCGACGCCGGGCGTGTCGCCGCTCAGGTTGTCGTCGCCGTTGCCGCCGTGGATGCGGTCGTTGCCGGCCAGGCCGCGGATCGTGTCGTTGCCCAGGTCGCCCCAGATGCGGTCCTTGCCGCCTTCGCCCTCAAGCGTGTCGTTGCCGTCGCCGCCGCGGATGAAGTCGCCCTGGTCGCCGCCCTTGACGGTGTCGTCGCCGAGGCCGGCCTGGATCCAGTCGTGTCCGGCGCCGCCGTCGACCGTGTCGTTTCCGGCGAGCGCCCTGACGCGGTCGTTGCCGCCGAGCGCGGTGATCTGGTCGGCGTCGTTGGTGCCGATCAGGCGGTTGTTGCCGTCGTCGCCCGTGATGACGGCTGCGAAAGCGACGGTCGCGGTGATCGCAAGCGCCGTGAGCGCGGAGACCAGCGAGAAGGTGAGTCGGGTGGTGCGCATGTGTGTGTCCTTGCCTCCCAGGCAGTGTTGGACGAGCAGTTCCGACTGCCGAAACACGCTCCCGGCCGGGGAGTTGCGCTGTCACCGAGTCGATGCGAGGCGCGGCGCCAGTCGCGCCGTCGCTCCCGCGCGCGGGTTTGCGATACTGGGGCCTCGCGCCCGGGGGGCGTAGCTCAGTTGGTTAGAGCGCCGGCCTGTCACGCCGGAGGTCGCGGGTTCGAGTCCCGTCGCTCCCGTCCTAGGAAGTGCTGGAACCAGGCGTTTGGCTGGTTGGCACGCTTGCATTTCCACCGAATGGCCTTGCTGGTACCACCAGCCGGTACCAAACCGGCTGGTGGCCGCCGCCGGTGTGCCGCGTAACGATTTCGTGCATGTTTGACCGTCGAGGAAGCTGCGAGCAGGGTGGGGCGCAGCCCCGAGACGGTCCGCCGGTGGATCCGTGACGGGCGTCTGCCGGCACGGACCGAGGGCCGCCGGCGCGTGATCGATCCGCCAGACTTGGGCAGCGTTCGCTACGAGCTGTATCCGATGCTGCCACCCCGCCGGAGTGGCAGCGGCTCGAGGACGGCAGTCCGGCGCCTGAGAACGATGGTCTGAACTGGCCCCACTGCGATGGCTTGAACTGGCCCCACCTCCGTCCGATCGTGGCCTGACGGTTGGCGCTCATCGCGAGCGCTGAGCGGAGGCCGGAAGAGGTGGGATCC
>Ga0247727_10013906_pt1 | contig 13468 bp, 11 predicted proteins | sample WisWelCaveWW1625_FD_202498 | JGI IMG/M metagenome (GOLD analysis project Ga0247727, IMG submission 202498) | Biofilm microbial communities from Wishing Well Cave, Virginia, United States - WW16-25 | ecosystem: Environmental > Aquatic > Deep subsurface > Groundwater > Cave microbial mat | place... | reverse complement strand
TATAATTCTCCTTCAATCACTTCATAAATCCAGCCGTCGTCCGGCAGGCGGCGGTAGTCTTCATAAGTCCATTTATTTTGCGGCGGCCATTCGTGTTCTACCGGCAGCGGCGCTTCGCGAACTGAGGGTTCGAAAAATGTTGTCGTCATGGGGATTCACTCCAGGAAGTTTCAGATAAACGTGATTTCATCCGAATAATGACTACAGTCGTTTTGTCGCTAAAAACACGCGCCTATCATAATGAGTAAAGATACACCACCTTTCACAAAAAGTCAAGAACATTAAAAACTAACGGATGATTTCGCCGGCCCATAAATTTAGCAGGAAAATTCGCCACGGCAAAATTTTGATCTTGTCGACGATTCGCGGCGTTTTTTCGTTGCAGACCACCAGCGCTCGGCGCGGCGAAAATTCGTCCACGAAAGCTTTGAGCGCGCGCAAATCCGCGCCATCCACGCGGCTCGTGCCTTTGATTTCAATGGCGACTTCGCCGCCGCCGAGCACAAAATCCACTTCGAGGCCGGATTTGGTCCGCCAGAAATCAATCGCAAAATCCATTTCCTTTAATGAATTGTAGGCGACAATCTCCATCAAAATGAAATGCTCCAACGCTCGACCAAACGCCTCGCCCTTTTCTTGACTCAAGCGCCGGTTGGTCATCGCGCCGGCAACGCCGACGTCGAAAAGATAAAACTTCGGCGCTTTGCCGATCACCTGCCGCGATTGTCTCGGCTTGAATGGCGAAATAAATCGGCCAAGCAATGTATCGACGAGGATTTGATAATACTCTTTCACGGTTTTGGAATCGACGCCGCAATCGCGCGCGATATTGGAGTAATTGGTCAGTTCGCCGTGCGAGTAGCCCATCGCCTCAAAAAAGCGCGAGAACGCCGGAAGGTTTCTCGTCAACCCCTCATTAAAAACTTCTTCTTTCAAATAATCCCGCACATACGCTTGTAAAGTTTTCTTGTAGTCATCTTGCAAATAATGTGCGGGAATCATGCCGTGATTTAGCGCGCGGAGCAAATTCACCTCATCTAATTCCGGCGTCACGAGTGGAAACATTTCATAGCGCCAGGCGCGGCCGCCCAGCAGGTTGCTCTGACCACGTTTCAATTTTCGCGCGCTGGAGCCGCACAAAATAAACCGCAGCCCGCGATTTTCGATGAGCCAATGAACCTCATCCAAAATCTGAGGAACTTTCTGCACCTCGTCCAGAAGGATCGGCGGCTGCAGCTCGCGCGCGTTTTTTGCCAGCAGTTGTTCGCGCAATAGCGCCGGACGCCTGGAAAATTCCACCAACAAGTCCGTCCGCAGAAAATCATAAACGAGGCTTTGGGGGAACGCCGTTTTTAAGAAAGTCGATTTTCCGGTTTTCCGCGGCCCCCACAAAAACGCCGATTGGCGCGGCGGCAGGTCGATTTTCAGGACTCTTTGAACATTTTCCATTTTGGAGCCGACTCCGAATTAGTTTAACTATTTCGGAATATACTCCAAATTGGTCAAAATGTCAAATGAAAAGTAAAGTCGGACTTGCGCGCGTAGATTCTATAAACTTCAACAATCTCCCGGCGCAGGTCCGACTTGGCTTATTTTATTTCGGAAATTTCGACTTGTCCAGCCCCGGCAGAATTTTCAGCGCGTTTTTGTAATAAAGCTTCTTCAACACTTCGTCCGGCAAGTCGAGGCCGTACAATTTCCAGAAGGCGTGGCGCTTGCGATAGTAATCGAAATACTCGTCGGCGGTTTCCAGCACGCGGAAGTAGCAATAATATTCCTCCGGCGCCCAGATGTCTTTGCCGAACAGAACGCGGTCCTGGTATTTCGTGAACCATTCGCGCGCAAAACGCGGCTGGCGGCCCGGATCGTAAATGATCGCGCCGATCTCGGTGTGCATGTTGGGAATTTCGTCGAGCAATTTTCCGAGCCGGCCGAGGTCGTTGGCCAGCCACGCCATGTGCGCGCTGATGAAATTCGTTTTCGGATGCTTGCGAAACACGTTGAATTGCTCGTTCATCACCCGTTCCCACGCCGGCTCTTTGCCGTGGCGATTACGATCCGGAAATTGTTTCAGCTCCAGCCAGCGCTCGTTATTTTTATCCTGCGGCAGCCAGAACGAAGCCGGATCGCCGGTGTGAATCAGCACGGGAATTTTCAGCTCGCCGCATTTCGCCCAGATCGGATCGAGACGCGAATCATCGACCGGCACGCGTTTGCCGCTCGTGTCTTTAGTTTCCAATCCGAGGCTTTTATAAATTTTCAAACCGCCCGCGCCGTTTTTCACATCTTGCTCGAGTTCTTGCACCGCTTTCTCCGTCCAGCCCGGACCGCCGATGCCGTTGAAATCGACATTGGTAAAAATAATGAATCGCCCCGGCGCAGTGGCGTTCGCGTTCTCGACGCTTTTTTTGAGATATTCGCTATCATTAAGGCCCAATGTCGTCGTGCCATCAGGATTTTGTGTTCGTTTAAAACCGCGACCGCTGAGATTAATCATCACGGCCATATTGAGCCTGTCCATGTCGGCGACGAGTTTTTGCAGATTCTCCGGTGACATGTTGTTCTGATGATTGTGCACGTCAATAAACGGGTGCTTTGCGCGCGTCACCGGATGGCCCGGCACGACCAGCGTCGAACGCGGATCGTATTCTTCAAAGGACATCGTTGAGCTGCTCTGGTCGCCGGGATTGGTTTGGCTGCGAATATAAAAAGGAGAGAGAAGCGCCCACAGCAGAAAAAATCGAATTGGTTTTAACATGTTTCTCCTCGCCGTTTTAATTTTGCGATTGGCTTAATCTTTTAGTAGTCAATTTTGTGCAAAAAAAGCAAACATTTTTTTATCGAATAGCATTTCACCCTTTATTTATGAGGGTTTTAAATGATTCTGCCGCAGCTCCAACTTTTCAAGTTTTGTAGTTATAATTTGTCGACTTTACAACTCAAAATTGTACAGAAAACTTAATTAAGACAAAATCAATTAATGATAAAATGATCGGATTGGGCAAGATAATTGTGGCAAGATGATTTAAAAGCTCTTTAATCATCTTGCCAAAATATCTTTACGTCTCCTACGCTTTTTCATGTTTGGTTGTGGCTTGTCCGCGTTGTGCTTTTACAAGTTGGATGTTGGCAAAAAGAGCAAAGAAATTCCACGCGGATAAAAAAACACGCTGATAATTCCGTGCGGTTTTTTAATCCGTGTGGTATCCTTACGTTTCCATAATTTCTATCTCATATCCCAGCATCGTATCTTCATCAAACAAAAATCGCCCGCTAAATTTTTTGCGCGCGAGCAGCAGCGGAATCCAATGGCGATCGTCGGCCCACATGTTCTCGAAAGGAATCTGGTCGAGCGGCGTCCAGAGCGGAACCGCTTCGTCCGTTTCCTGCGGCTCGCCTTCACAATCGTTGGCGCGAAAGACTTCGACGTGAATCGAAAGGCCATCCACAAATTGAAATGCCAGCTCGCCGCAGTATTCCACGTTCAGCGGGGTGACACATAGTTCCTCCTGCACTTCGCGAATCGCGCCTTGCCGCGGCGACTCGCCATTGTGCAGCCGCCCGCCCGGGCCGTTGACCTTGCCCGCGCCGAGTCCTCTTTTCTTTTGAATTAATAAAATCTGCCCATCCCGCACCACGAAGAGCAACGTCGCCGGTTGCTGCGCTTTCCAGTTTTTCCAATCGACCTCTTCCAAACGCGAATATAAAGGAGAGTCTGCCATGATGCAATTTCCTCATGCGAATGAAATAAAAAAACGTTGGTATCCGGATTTGCCGAATTTCCCGGATTTCGTGAGCCGGGCGAAAAAGATAATGTGATTTTAAAACGGCAAAGTCAAATAAATTTTTAAGCATAATTTTTTAAGCGCCTCTTGACGGATTCAATTCTTTGCAGCAAATTGTCATATAATTCACAACGCAGACGAGCCGCAACCAGACAGGTAAAAAGTAATTGCCAACGGATTAAAAACGGCCAACGGATAAAAACAATTATAGCAAAATAATTGACGAATTATTTTGCGAGCAATCATTTTGCCTTTCAATAAAATCAGTTGGCCGCTTTTTATCCGCTGGTTATAAAAAGTTGGAGACTTTGAAAAATTTCATAAAAGGTGATTTTTATGAATCCTTACGCCATGATTGGCTATCTCGGCTCCGGTCTCGTCGCCGCGGGGCTGATGATGTCATCGATTATCAAATTGCGCTTCTTCAGCCTCGGCGGCGCGGTTTGTTTTGTCATTTACGGGTTGCTCATTCGCGCCTACCCCGTGGCGATACTCAATGCTTTCATTATTCTGATTCATCTGTATCATTTGCACGACGCTTTTACCGCGAAAGAATACTTCAAGCTGCTGGCGATCCAGCCGCAGTCGGAGTATCTCAAATTCTTTCTGGATTTTTATGCCGCGGAGATCAAAAATTTTCTGCCGGATTTTTCCTATCAACCGTCGGAACGGCAATGGACATTTTTGATTCTGCGCGACCTGGTGCCGGCGGGGCTGTTCATTGCCGAACCGCGGCCGGACGGCGCGTTGCGAATCAAAATCGATTTCGTGATTCCCGGCTATCGCGATTTCAAAATCGGCAATTTTTTATTCACGGAAAAAGCCAAAATTTTCAGGGAAAAAGGCGTACGGAAAATTTACAGCGCGGCGGGGACGCCGAAACACGAAAGTTATTTGTGGAGAATGGGGTTTGTCTTCGACGTTTCGCCAGAGGGTGAAGAGTTGTACAGTTTAATGATCCGGTGAATTCGTGAGGCGCATTGTCATACTGAGAAAACGCTTGCTTTTAATCGCCGGAGGTTTAATTTGAATCCAATTCTAATAAACTTTTTGCTGGAAAGGAGTGGAGCGATGAAATTGCAGCGCAAAACGATTTTGCTTTTTATTTTCAGCGGCGCATTTTGTTTTTGGCTCGGCGCGTTTTATCAGGCGCCGGATAAAAATTCCCTCACGCGCGAGATGGTGACGGCCGCCGAACAATTGATCGGCCTTTCGTTCAGCGAGGCCAAACGCGACTCAATGCTCGGCGATTTGAAAGAGAATCTCGATAATTTTCAAAAGCTGCGGACGATCACGCTGGACAATAGCGTGCCGCCGGCGCTGGCGTTCAATCCGATTCCGGCCGGAAAGAAATTCGACACGAAGCGCCAGCCGCCGGTGTGGAGCAAGCCGGCCAAACTTACCGTGCCGGCAAATTTAGAAGCGCTCGCTTTTGCCTCAGTCGGCGAATTGGCGGAATTGATTCGCGCCCGCCGTGTGACCTCGACGCAGCTCACGAAAATGTATCTTGAACGGTTGAAGAAATACGGCCCGAAATTGGAATGCGTCGTCACCCTCACCGAAGAGCTCGCGCTCGAGCAGGCGCAGCGGGCGGATGAGGAAATTGCCGCCGGCAAATATCGCGGCCCGTTGCACGGCATTCCGTACGGCGCGAAAGATTTGCTCGCGAAGAAAGGCTACAAGACCACGTGGGGATCGGTGCCGTACAAAGAGCAAATGATCGACGCCGATGCCACCGTCATACAACGACTCGAAACGGCTGGCGCGGTATTGGTCGCGAAATTGACAATGGGAGAATTGGCGTGGGGCGATGTTTGGTTCGGCGGCAGGACGCGCAATCCGTGGAATTTGGAGCAAGGCTCGAGCGGCTCATCGGCCGGCTCGGCTGCCGTGACTTCGGCGGGATTGGTTGGATTTTCGATTGGCACGGAAACATGGGGCTCGATTGTTTCGCCCTCGACGCGCTGCGGCGTGACGGGATTGCGTCCGACATTCGGACGCGTGAGCCGCGCCGGAGCGATGGCGTTGAGCTGGTCGATGGATAAAATCGGTCCGATCTGTCGCACGGTGGAAGATTGTGCGCTGGTGTTTAATGCGATCATCGGCGTCGATGGAATCGATCAAACCGTGGTCGATCTTCCGTTTAATTATAATCCGCAGGTGAAATTGAGCGCGCGGCGTGTCGGCTATTATAAAAGCGCGTTTGAACAAGACACGACGAATAAAGTTAGCAACGAGGCGGTGCTCGCGAAGCTGCGCGAAGCGGGCGCAAATTTGATTCCCATCGAATTGCCGGATTATCCGGTGAATGATATTTCATTTCTGCTGGGCGTGGAAGCCGCGGCAGCGTTCGATGATCTGACGCGCTCGGGCAAAGACGATCTCATGGTTCGGCAAATTCGCAACGCGTGGCCGAATGCGTTTCGCAGCTCGCGCTTCATTCCGGCGGTGGAATATATTCAGGCGAATCGCGTGCGCTATCTCGTCATTCAGGCGATGGAAAAAGTGATGGCCAATACCGACGTGTATGTGACGCCGTCGTTCGGCGGCAGCAATCTTTTGCTCACCAATTTGACCGGGCATCCGTGCGTCGTCGTGCCGAACGGTTTTGATAAAAAAGGCAGCCCGACCAGCATCAGTTTTGTCGGTCGATTGTATGACGAAGCCACAACATTAGCCGTAGCCAAAGCTTATCAGGACGCAACGGGTTTTCATAAAAAGCATCCGCCGCTGTTTCCGTGAGTTTGTAAAATTTCAGGCTTGATTTTAAAACTAATTTTGTCTATTTTGGGTTAAAAGATAACCCCGAGGTAAAACATGAGCATTAGTGTGACCTTACAGGTGTCGCCTTCCGTTTATCGTTTGGCGCAAAAAACCTCGCAAGCCGTCTCTCGTTCGGTCGAGCAAATCCTGGCTGATGTTATATCAGCCGCCAGTCCGGTGACAGAAGATTTGTCCCCCGAGCTCCAGACGGAATTAGACGCCCTTGCGCAATTGAGCGATGAAGAATTATGGGAAATGGCTCGCCGCACGTTTTCTGCCGCGCAGCGACGACATTATGATCGGCTTTTGGAAAAAAACAGCGCCGGCACTTTGAACCCGGCTGAACGTGAAAAATTACACGCGTTGCGTCTTGCAAGCGAAAGGCTTATGTTGCAGAAAGCCCACGCTTATGCTCTGCTAAAATGGCGCGGACATCCTTTGCCGGTGTTGACCAAAATTTCTCGCCCGCGATGAGTTTGTGAAAAAACTTTCTGACATTCGTCGTCGCATTGCGGCGCAAGCTGATTATCTTTGCGGATACTGTCTGACTTCTGAACGGCTCACGGGTATCCGACTTACACTGGATCACATTATTCCAATTGCCGCTAGAGGGCGCACAGAAGAAAACAATCTGTGGGTGGCCTGTCGGCCATGTAACGAATTTAAAGGAATCCAGACGCACGCTCAAGATCCGGATTCCAACAAACGCGTGTCTCTCTTTAATCCTCGATTTCAACAATGGCATGAACACTTTAAATGGAGCGCGGATGGAACGCGCATCATCGGAATAACCGCCATTGGCCGCGCCACCGTGGAGGCTTTACAACTGAATCGTGATCTCATCGTTCATGCCCGTCGCCGATGGGTGAAAGTCGGGTGGCATCCCCCGGAATAATCTTTCTGAAGACAGATTAATGTTCCCGGAGCCAATCATGTCTCGCCGCATTCAATTTTTGTTGCTTTCTCTCTGCTTTCTTTTTCTCACGAGTTTTGCCCAAACCGGCGGCACACAACCAACGCCGGATTCGGCGCTGAAAAAAGTTGTTGCGTCGAAAACGGTCGCAGCCGACTCAACCACATTTTGGCAATCATTAGAAAAGCATCCCGTTCTCATCGGCTTGATTGGAACAATTGTCGGCGTTATCATCGCGCTCGTCGGTGTGTTCGTGAGCCGGCAAACTAAAAATAAAGCTGCCGAGTTAGCCACGGCAACGAAACGCGCGGAGATCAAAGTCGAACAGGAACTCGAGCAAGACATCCAAATTCAAGCCGCCGATGAAATCGAGCGCCGCTATTTGTATGGCGTGAAAGCGGAGCACGACACCATCAACCTGTACGGCTTTCAATCGACCGCGAATTTGAAAGTGCGCACGTTGGAAGTTTTTGTCTCGCTGCGCTTGACGGAAGATTGGCATGGCGAGAGGCCGGCCGATCGGTTGGAAAGAGAAGAGAGCCGCCAGCTCACGCCCGAACAAGCGTTGCAGCGCACCTTTCGCCGCAAACGGCTTTTGCTCATTATCGGCGACCCCGGCTCCGGCAAAACCACGCTGCTGAAATATTACGCGATGTGCTGCCTCGACGAGATCGGCCGGCAAAAGCTCGGCTTGCAGAAGCCCCTGCTGCCGATTTTTGTGCCGCTGCGCAAAGTCGATCCCACCAAACCGTTTTGTGAAGCGCTCAGTGAATGGGCCACGAAAAAGAACCGGCCGGTCACTGCTAAGCTTTTTGATGACTGGCTCGAAAAACGCGGCGCGCTGGTGATGCTCGACGGCCTCGACGAAATCAGCGAGGTGAGCCGGCGCAAGCAGGTGTGTGAATGGATCGACAATGCCTGCGATTATTACGGCCAGTCGCGTTTCATCGTCACCTCGCGCTACACCGGCTACCGCGTCAGCGAAGGAATCGAGCTGCACACGGATCACTTGCGCGCGGACGTGCTCGATCTCGATTCGGGTCAGCAGGAAACCTTTTTGAAAAAATGGTTCACCGCGGCGTACAAAGACGAGCTTGATTCGTCCGACCTCAACCCGGCGGAGCGCGAAAAAGAAATTGTCCGGCAGGCGCAGGAGGTGGCGACCGGCGTTTTGCGCTATCTCCGCCGGGAAGAAAACACCGGCCTGCGGCAGATGGCGGGCACACCCGTGCTGCTGCAAATCATGGCGATTCTCTGGAAGGAATATCACAATCTGCCGCCGGGCCGGGCCGCGCTCTATGAAAAATGCACCGACTATTTGCTCGACCATCGCGACCGCGAGAAAGACATCATCCCGCTGCTGCCGGCGGACGACGCCAAGATCGTGTTGCGGCCGGTTTGTTTGTGGATGCAGGAAATCCGCCGGAGCGACGAAATGACGGCCAAAGAGCTGGCGGAACAAATTGCCGGCCGGCTGGAAGAAGTGAAACCGGGGCTGCCCGCTCGCGCCTTCGTGGAAAACCTATGCGACCGCGCCGGCATTCTGCAAGCCTTCGGCGATGACGGTTACATTTTTCGCCACAAATCGTTTCGCGAATTTCTTGCAGCAGCGCAACTCGCGGAAGAAGTGCAGCGCCGGCCGGAGCGCGCACAGATTTTGGTGGAAAATTTCAACGAAGGCTGGTGGCGCGAAACGTTGCTCTTTGCGTTGAGCCTCGCCAAGCCGGTGATCTTCGGCGATTTCTTTTCCTGTTTTTTGCCGCACGATCATAACGCCGCCGGATTTCCAATTTTATTGGAGCAGGTGGTAAAGGAGGCGCGACACAAACCCACGGCAGCTTTTGAAAAGTTCATTCTCGACAAGGCACAACACTGGCAGAAACGCCACAATACTTTGCAATGCCTACGCCTGATTGCCTCGGAACCGGCCAGAGCGCTGGTGAAAAAAGTGTGGGAGCAGGAGAAGCCCAATCTGATCAAGCAGAAAGCCGAAGAGATTTTGATTGAATGGAAACTGCTCCGGCCCAAGGTTGAAGCGGTGACGCTAACCGGTATGCCCAACAGTTTTCGGAATCCCTTTGAGTTGGAGGTCGAATACATTCTCATTCCTAGCGGCAAGCACAAATACTCCGTGACCCAACAAGAGGTTGAAGTTCCACCGCTTTATTTTGCCAAGTATCCGGTGACCAACAAGCTTTATCGCCGTTTCATCGATTATCTCGCCGGCAAAGAAAATATGAAAGAAACGTTGGCGATGTTGCCGCCGGAACGATTTGCGCAAAGCTTGCTTAACAGCGTGAAATCCAATAAAGATTTTGTTTCGCATTTAGAACGTGACGTCAAACGCTGGTCTGAGAAATTGCGTTCAAGACTTGACGAGGAGAAACGCTTCAACGGCGACGATCAACCGGTGGTGAGCGTGACATGGTTTGCGGCGCAGGCGTATTGTTATTGGCTGACAGAAGTGCAGAGGGCAAAGGGCAGAGGGCATAGCGAAAAGCTCATTTACAAATTGCCGAATGAAGAAGAATGGGAATGGGCGGTAAGCGGCGGTAAACGTGAATATCCGTGGGGCAAGGAAGAACCGGATGAGACGCGCGCGAATTATGGCGAAAAAGTCGGACAAACGACGCCGGTCGGCGCTTATCCGAAAGGCGCAACGCCAGATGGCTTAATGGATATGGCAGGAAATGTTTGGGAATGGATGGAGAATCTGTATGGTGAAGGTGCCCATCGTGAGGATGCGCGCGCGCTGCGTGGCGGCTCGTGGGCCACCATAGATGCGCGCGCGCTGGCGTGCGGCATTCGTTCCTACTACGAGCCCGATGTCAGGCTCAACGTTATCGGTTTTCGCGTTGTCTGCGGCCAGTCATAAGTTTTTGATACTCTGAAACTCTGTCCATCTGAAACTCTGAAAATCTGGGCTTTTGCTTTTTACAAAACCCCGCTTCGCGGGGTCGAAAATTTTTTTGAAAAAATAACATGTCATCCCGAAGGGAGCTTTTTATTTCAAGCACCATGTTCAATTCAAAAAAGATTCCTACGGAATGACAGTTTGCTTCTGACTGAGAATAGTTTTACCGTATAATGCAAAAAATCGACCTCTGCATCATCGGCGCCGGGCCTTCCGGAATTGCCACCGCCGCGGCGCTGATCAAGCTGCGTCCGGAATTGCGCGATCATCTCGTGATTTTGGAGAAGGCCGAACATCCGCGCCAAAAACTTTGCGGCGGCGGGCTGACGCCGTGGGCGGATGCGTTGTTGCGCGAGCTTGATCTCGAAGCGCCAGTGCCGACATTGTCGGTCGACAAGGTTCAGCTTTATTTGAGCGAGCAACCGCTGGAGTTTGACAAACCGGGCATGATGCGCACGATTCGCCGCAATGAATTTGACGCGGCGCTGGCAAAAAATTTGCACCAAAAGGGTGTGCGCTTGTTGGAAAAAACGCCGGCGCAGAATTTAATCGAAGAGTGCGATGGCATTCGCGTCGAAACCAACGGCGAAACATTTTTGGCTAAAATCATCGTCGGCGCCGATGGCGCGAAAAGCTTGGTTCGCCGCGCGTTTTTTCAAGAGACTTCATCGCGTGTTTCACGGTTGATTGAAATTTTAACGCCGGCCACGAACGGCCTGTCAAATGAATTTGCGCAGCGCCGCGCCGTCATCGATTTCCGCCCGATTCAACGCGGCCTGCAAGGCTACATTTGGGATTTTCCCTGCTGGTGTGACGGCGCGCCGCATTTGAATATCGGCGTTTTCGATAGCAGGATTGTTGCCGAGGAGCCCCGCGCGAATTTGCCGGAAATGTTGCAGCGCCATCTCGATGAACGCGGCTGGAATATTTCGGTGGATTTGATGGGCCACCCCGAGCGCTGGTTTCACCCGCAGGATGTTTACAGCCGGCCGCGTGTGTTGCTCGTCGGCGATGCGGCCGGCGTTGAGCCGTGGCTCGGCGAGGGCATTTCGATGTCGCTGGCTTACGGCCCGGTGGCGGCAGCGACGATTTTGCCGGCATTGGAGAAGAACGATTTCGCATTCGCCGATTATCGCCAACGCATTCTCAGCCAGCGCCTCGGCAAGATTCTGCGGCGCAACCGGTTGGTGGCCCGGCTGTTTTATGCGCCGAAAGTATTTTCCCTTCTGCCAATGTTTAGCCGGATTTTGCGCGCGTATCTGAATCATCGCGTCAAGTGCGGAATCAAATCCCATCAGAATGAAAAGCTTTTTGAACGCGGATAACACGGATTTTCGCGGATTTTTATTTTCATCCTGTATCCGTGTTCAAATTAAATACGAAACAAATTGCGATCGACTTGCCGAATCAACTGGAGTCACTTATGATCGTTGCAGCCATCCAAATGGAATCGCGCCAGGACATCGCGCAAAATTGGGAAGCAGCCAAGCGTCTCGCTCGCGAAGCCGTTGCGCGCGGCGCAAAAGTTATCGCGTTGCCGGAAGTCTTTTTATATGTCGGGCCGGACAAAACCGCCGCGTCGAATTTGGAAGAGGAGTGGTTGCCGCAATTTATGGCGCTCGCCGCCGAGCTGAAAATTTATTTGCTCGCCGGCTCGGTGGGCGAACGTGTTGCCAATTCCAACAAGATTTACAACACGTCGGTGTTATTCGATCCGGCCGGCAACGAGCTGGCCCGTTATCGAAAAATTCACCTTTTCGATGCGACGCTTCCAGACGGCCGTTCTTATCGCGAATCCGATCACATTGCGCCGGGTTCGGAGGTGGTTGGCGCGAAGACAGCGTTTGGCGAGGTTGGACTTTCGATTTGCTACGACCTGCGCTTTCCCGAGCTTTATCGGAAATTGACACGCGGCGGCGCGACGCGGCTCATTTTTATTCCGTCTAATTTTACTTTGATGACGGGCAAAGATCATTGGCTGGCGTTATTGCGGGCGCGGGCGATCGAGAATCAAGTTTATATCATCGCGCCGAACCAGCACGGCGAGAAATACGGCGGCCGCGCGAGTTACGGCAAAAGCGCGATCATCGATCCGTGGGGCAGCGTGATTGCCCTGGCGCCGGATCGCGAGGCGGTGATCACCGCGGAAATCGATTTCGCGTATCAGGAGCAAGTGCGCGCGGCGCTGCCGTGTTTGAGCCACGCGCGGCTGTGAGTGAAATTTTTACAACGACCTTTGGGAGAAATCATCATGTCGACATACGAGGACACAAAGAAAAAACACAATGGTTGGCTGATTTTCTTTGTGGCCTTTGCGGTTAAAAAAATGGCACTTTCACATAAACATCTTTAAGCGAAAGTTCGCAGCCAATGCTCTCGAGCTTGACAATGTCTTCAAGATTTTGGTATCGGGAATACATCCAGGTTCGATCGCTTTGCCGCACATATTGCTCGACGCGAACCGTATTCTGCGCGATCAAAATATACTCAACCAAAGATTCAATGAACTGATAATGCTGAAACTTCTCGCCGCGGTCATGCGCTTCGGTGGAATGAGATAAAATTTCGAAGATCACAATCGGGTTCAGCAGCGTGTCAACATAATCATCTTCAAAAATTTCTTTGCCGCAGGCCACGGCAACATCGGGGTAAGTATACTTGCCGATTTTTTTGATTTTCACCCGCATGTCGCTCGAATAGACATTACAATCACGTTCCAGCAATTGATTGCCCAGAACACGAATGATGTTGTTGGCGATAAGATTATGCGGCCTCTGCACCCCCGCCATCGCAAACATTTCCCCCTGAAAGTATTCGCTTTTAAACTCAGCTTGGCGTTCGATGGCGAGATATTCTTCAGCGGTTAAAAGCGATCTTTTCGGCAGAGTTGACATCGGGTAACCACCTTGAAAATGATGGGTAAAAAGCCGGTGAACCAGAGAATTAATCAGTTGGAAAGATACGAAATTTTGTCCATAAATTCAAGAGCGAACTGCAAGCAATCGTTTTTATAATCTTGCTTGCAGCCCTCCTCGGAATTATATTAAGGGGAATGCTTTTCAACCCACAATCCAATTTTCCAACTCTAACCAG
>Ga0247727_10013905_pt1 | contig 13470 bp, 14 predicted proteins | sample WisWelCaveWW1625_FD_202498 | JGI IMG/M metagenome (GOLD analysis project Ga0247727, IMG submission 202498) | Biofilm microbial communities from Wishing Well Cave, Virginia, United States - WW16-25 | ecosystem: Environmental > Aquatic > Deep subsurface > Groundwater > Cave microbial mat | place... | reverse complement strand
TGTGGTCCACCGGGGCCGGCTCCGACCTGATGCGCCGCATCGCGGCCCCCATGATCGGCGGCATCGCCACCTCCTTTCTGATGGAGTTGCTGATCTATCCGATCCTCTACGAAATCTGGAGGGAACGGCAGGGATTCTCAAAGGGTCTATAAGAGCCTGTTGCCTGAATCGCGAATCACATCAATGGCAAGCTCCTTTTGGATCATGGGAACAACGTACAACGCATTTTATGAGAGTACAAGTTTTTATGGCCTAGCGCCCAGGTTCCAGCCGACGTGCTCGCACGAAGCGCGAGCGCTTCGGCCTTGGCAGTGGCCTGCTTCCGAGTTTTTCCGTACGCCATGACTCCTGACAGGTCCGGCGCCTCCGCAATCCACCGGCCGTCTTTCTCCCGTTCGATCTCAATTTTCATGTGCCCATCCTCTGTTTAGTTCGCGGAGCGAAGGAGAACGCTCAGCATCAGCGGCGGCGCGCAGCGCCGTCCGCTGCATGCCGTTGTTAGACGCCAAGCCTCGCTGCACTGGACTACGACCCCTTGTCAAAGTGGTTCTCACGGTACTTGGAGAAGTAGTAGAGCACCGCTCGCTCGGCGATGTCGGCCATGACGTTGACCATCTCGTCGACCGACCACGGATTCGGGCGAAAGTAGAAACTGCCTCGGTTGAACTTGCCGCCCTCCTCGTTGTGGAGGTACGTCTTGTTCAACTCGCCGAACATCGCCATCGTGGACACGCGATCAAGGATCGAGGAATCGGCCTCGAAGTCGCAGCCGTACCCGAAGCAAACGAACGGGAAGATGGCCTCGCGCATGAGCGCGGCCCGGAGACCGATGAGGTTCTTCCCGAGTCGTTCGATGGCGTTGCCCTTCGCCTGCTTGGGAAGCCCCTCGTCAGCCCGGAGGTCATTCGTTCCCTGATTCTTGACCTCCGCGATGAGCACCGGATACATGAACTTGTCCCCGGCCTTCCCTCGGATGTGGAGAATCCCCCCGTCTGGCCGGATTGAGCTGCTATCGAAGTGATAGTGGAAGGTCGTGTCCGGATAGCTGTGCCGGAGCTCAGCGACGATGTCCTTCAAATACCATTGCTTCTCATGCGCCAAAGAGATATTCCTTGCGAACTTCCGGTTGAGGCGCACTTCGACCTGGCGCAACGCCTTGATGATGTCCAACTCCTGCTTCTTCGAGGTGACGTTGATCACCGTGCCCACACGTTGCCCTCGTATCTGGTACTTTCGGGCCATCGTCAGCTACCTCCGCTCGACCAGGAACAGCTGTTCCGTCACGTGAATCGGTCTGTTGTTGAAGTTGCGACTACCACGGAAGGCATTGTATGGCACCTCGAACGTGTCCACGGAGCCCAGGGTGTTGAGCAACGAGCGCATCTGCTCGGGTGGGATGAAGCCCTCGTTGTTGAAGGAGATCAAGAGGAAGGAGGCATCCAGTGACTTCAGCAGCTGATCGAGCAACGGCAAGGAGCGCGCACGGACGTTGTAGCCTGAACGCTGCCAGTCTGTGGGTATACCCGACACGCGGCTAACGTGGTGCGGGCGTTGATAGCGAACCAGGAGGTTGAGCATGAAGTAGTTCGAGCCGTACGGATGCTGGTTATAAGGCGGATCAATGTAGGCTAGGTCAAGGTTCCGCATCTTTGGCGCGAGCGCATTGGCATCTTCTTGGTGAACCCGATACTCGCATTCGAAGTTGCTCAGGACAGGAACCTCAAGCTTGATCTCACCAAGGATACGGAACAGGGCATCAGAGCCACTGCCGCCAAACTGACCCGCTCCCGTCTCTCCGTTCTTGTAGAACCCCTTGAAGACACCAGCTGTGTTCGCGTGGACCGACGCCTTGCTCAGAAGCGGAGCGAGGAGCAAATCTCTCATCTCGCACGGTGCGGTGTCGATGAGGCGCCGATAGTTGTCCAGCCGCCGCGCGTTGGCTTTGGTGTAGAAGACGCGGTCTTCACGTGTGATTCCGCCTTCGTCCTGGGGTGCGTAGAGATCCTCGATGAAACCCGGCGGCATCGGGTCGGAGACTCTCGCGTTGAAATCGGCGACGACTTGGGCGACAGCCTGGAGGTCAACGGCGCTTCGGTTGCGCAGGTAACAACGCCCGGTGACGGCGGCGTAGTCCTCAAGATCATTGCTAATGAGCAGGCAGGAGTGCGCTTTCAGGAAGCGGGACACGACGCCGGAGCCGCTGAATGCGTCGAGGACGTGGAGGCGGGGCTTGCCGAGACGGCGCTTGACCTGCTCTAGAGCCCGACCGATGTGACCAAGAAGGGCGCGCTTGTTTCCGATGTAGGTGAGGAGCTGCCGCGACAGGTAGTCGTGGTCCTCGGCCATCGGGTCGTCGGCCCAGAGGCCCAACTGACGCCCCTCCCGAACTTCGAGCATTGGCTGTTCAGAGTCTCTCACGTTCTCCTCCAGGTCCTTCATCTTGCGTCTTGGCGTCTAACGAAAAAGCTAACCGGCGTGCCGCTTTTTGCGCGTCCGTGTTGAGCGATTTGTTAGGAGATCATGGCGTGAATACGGGACGGCAACCTTTTAAGCGTCAGATCTTTCAGTTGAACTTTTTTACTCGCATTGTCAATCTCAATAGAGCCTGTGTCAAGACTCTTTGGAAATGTCCTGTCATGACTCTTTGGAAATGTCCATGTATTAGCTCGGTAGAAATGTAACATTTTTCTCCTTAAAGAGGGGGTAACTTTGTAAGGGGGGATCCCTCGACGCCAGGGATGATCCGGTCTTGGGATGGACTTCTTTCGGGGCAGTGACGGGCGCACTTTCAGCGGCGTTGGCTTCTCTGTCCGCTCGGGTTGGTCATCGCTCATTCTCTTTTTAGAATCTGAAAATATGGCGTTCTTCCCTCCTATAAAAAACCGTTTAAACGTGCTTGAAATCCACCCCTCGCAGGGCTCGCAGCCCCAAAGGGTCCGCATCGCAATGGCCGTCGTCTCTTCCATAATCCATTAACTCAAAGACCGTTCCCTGGGCGCTGATTGTCATTCCGGACTTCATCACCTTTGCCATCACAACCCATCGCGCACGCTCTTTCTTACTCATCGTCAAATGTCCTTTCATCTCACACTGCATAAGATAAGATACATATTGCACTCTCTCGATACAGGAGGGAGATGCAAGTACGACGACTATTTTATGGTCAGCGTCTTGACCTGGGGGGGGGCTACTGTATAATGGCCCCCGATCATGCAGGCGCGTTTCTGAAAGGCGGATGGCGTGGCCGGACTGAAGTTTGAGGAGGCGTTGGGGCGCCTGGAGGAAACCGTCCGATCGCTCGAATCCCCCGATCTCTCGCTCGATGCGTCCATGAAGACGTTTGAAGAGGGTATCCGACTTTCCAAAAGCTGCCTGAAGATGTTAGAAGACGCGGAGCGGAAGGTGGAGGCCCTGACGCAGGATCACAACGCGCCATTCCAGCCTGCTTCGCCGTCCGTTTCACCCGTGCCGGGTACGCAGGGCGTACAACAGGACGACGCGGCAGGGGCCCAACACGAACCCTGAAAACGACAACATCCCCATGCCCAACGAAACCCTCGAAGTCTACATTGCGGCGCGACGGGCCGAGGTGGATGCGCTGCTTGCGACCTACCTTCCTCCGGCGTCGTGTGCGCCCGCGTCCCTCCATGAGGCGATGCGTTATTCCCTGTTCGCGGGGGGGAAGCGGCTGCGCCCGATTCTGGCGCTCGCGGCCTGCGACGCCGTGCTCGGAAGACGCGACGTCGTGCTTCCGTTCGCGGCGGCGTTGGAACTCATCCACACCTACTCCCTCGTGCATGACGACCTCCCCGCGATGGACAACGACGATCTGCGCCGCGGAAGACCGACCGCGCACAAGGTGTTCGGAGAGGCGACGGCAATCCTCACCGGAGATGCCCTCCTAACCGCCGCCTTCGCGCTCATGGCCGAAAAGGGGTTGGCGTGCGCCATCGCCCCCAAGAAAATTCTCTCGGCCATGTTAGAAGTGGGCGTCGCTGCGGGCAGCGCGGGTATGGTGGGCGGGCAGATGTTGGACATCGCGGCGCAGGGCAAGGAGGGTATCGCCCTGGAAGATTTGCATGATCTCCATTTGCGCAAGACCGGTTTTTTGATTTTGGCCGCCGTACGAATGGGCGGCATTCTGGGCGGGGGCGGCCCGGCGAAGCGGGCCAAACTGACGCAGTATGGCGAAGCGGTGGGACTGGCCTTTCAAATCGTGGACGATATTCTGGACGTGGAAGGGGAGACGGCGCAAACCGGGAAACCGGTCGGCGCAGACGCATCCAAGGCCAAGTGGACCTATCCCAGAAAGGTGGGCCTGGACGCAGCCAAAAAGGAGGCGCGGGTGCTCATTGATAGGGCCGTGGCCGCCCTCAAATCTTTCGGCCCAGAAGCCGATAGGTTGCGGGAGATCGCCGCATTCACCATCCACAGGACTGTTTAGAGGGGCTCGCGTCGCCCCCTCCATCGGCAGAGCCGGCAAGGCGCGGCTCGGCCGCGTCGCGTAGCAAACCCGCAGGGTTTGCGAAGTGAATGTGCCTCCCCCTCAGCGCGGCGTTGCCGCTTGGGAACCCCCTCAGCCGATGCCGGTGGGTGTGCGAAGCGTGACGCCGTGCGCAGCACCCGCAGGAGCCCCCTTGAGCGCGGCGTTGCCGCTTGGGAAGACGTCTGACGACGTCGGTGGCCATGCGAAACAAGACGGGAGACAGATTGGCGGACATCGGGAAGTGCGCGAAGCGTGACGCCGTGCGCAGCACCGCAGCACCCACGGGGGAAACACATGGGGCTTTTAGACCAGATTAACAGTCCGAAGGATGTGAAAGAGGTCCCGAAGGGCGATTTGCCGCAATTGGCCCAGGAGATTCGGGAGAAGATTCTTTCGGTCATCTCCGATAAGGGCGGGCATTTGGGGGCGAGCCTCGGCGCCGCCGATCTGACCGTGGCCCTGCACGCCGTCTTCGACGCGCCACGGGATCGGATCGTCTGGGACACCGGTCACCAGGCCTACCCACATAAACTGCTGACGGGGCGGCGTGACGTGTTTCACACGCTGCGACAGCACGGCGGTATCAGCGGATTCCTCTCGCGGGCGGAGAGCCCCTATGACACGTTTGGCGCGGGTCATGCCGGCACCGCCATCTCTGCGGCCCTGGGCATGGTGGAGGCGCGCGAGCAGATGGGGGGCGATTATCACGTCATCGCCGTCGTGGGCGATGGGGCCATCACGGCGGGCATGGCCTACGAGGCGCTCAATCACGCGGGCGCCCTCGCACGAAATTTCATTGTCATCCTCAACGACAACGAGATGTCTATTTCCAAAAACGTCGGGGCGATGTCGGCCTACCTCACCCGGATGATCACCGACCCGCTCTACACCAAGTTCAAAAGCGAGGCGGGCACCCTGCTGAAGAACATTCCCAAAATTGGCAAGCCGATGTGGGAGATGGCCAAGCGGGCGGAGGAGTCGGTCAAGGGCGCGATTGTTCCCGGCCTGCTGTTCGAGGAGATGGGGTTTCGGTATATCGGGCCGATTGACGGCCATCGCATGGATCATCTGTTGACCACGCTGCATAAGGTCAAGCAGTTGGGCGGCCCGGTCCTCGTGCACGTCATCACGAAAAAGGGGAAGGGATACACCCCCGCCGAGGCCAACCCGGTGGCGTATCACGGCATGTCGGCGTTCGATTTGGCAACCGGCGTCGCCAAAAAGAAGGCGGTGTCCGCGCCGACCTACACCGCAGTGTTCGCCGAGCGGCTCATCCACCTGGCCACGGCCGACCGACGGATTGTGGCCATCACCGCGGCCATGCCGGAAGGCACGGGCCTACACACCTTCGCCGCGGCCTTTCCCAAACGGTTTTATGACGTCGGCATCGCGGAGCAACACGCCGTCACGCTTGCGGCGGGCATGGCCACGGAGGGTCTGCGTCCCGTGGTGGCGATTTATTCAACCTTCCTCCAGCGCGCCTACGACCAGATCATCCACGACGTGGCCATTCAAAATCTTCCGGTTGTCTTCTGCCTCGACCGCGCGGGCATTACGGGCGAAGACGGGCCAACGCACCACGGCTTGCTGGACATGGCGTATCTAAGGCCGATTCCCGGCCTCATTGTCATGGCGCCAAAGGACGAGAACGAGTTGCAGCACATGATGGCCACCGCCTTGGCCGCGCCCCAGCCCACGGTGGTGCGCTATCCACGCGGTGAAGGGGTAGGCGTGGCCCTCGATGGGGAGCCCCGTCCCCTCCCCATTGGCGTGGGGGAGTGGCTGATCGGGGATGCCACATCGGAGGCCGACGTTGGCCTGGTAGCCATTGGCAACATGGTTCACCCCGCGCTCGCGGCGGCCGCGCAACTTTTGAGGGAGGGTGTGACGGCAAGCGTCGTGAACGCCCGCTTCGTCAAACCGCTGGATCGTGCCCTGCTCGCGTCGGTGGCCCAAACCGCCCGCCGCATCGTAACGCTGGAGGAGCATGCGCTCTCCGGCGGCTTCGGTGAGTCGGTGCTCGCCGCGCTCGAGGAGGAACGGATGGCGGGGAACATTCCGCCGACGCCGGTCTTGCGCATCGGCGTTCCCGACCGGTTCGTCGCGCACGGCGCCCCGAAAGTTTTGCGCGCGCAATGTGGGCTGGATGTCGAGGGCATCGTCGCGTCGGTGCGCGGCTTTCTGAAAACAGACGCCGTTGCCGTCGTGTCCCGCGCCGGCGTGCCTTTGACAAAAACACAGCGATGAGCGCCGCGCGTCGGGAGGGCCCGCGTGGCGCCTCCAAATCCCGTCTCGCCAAATCCCGTCTGGACTGTCTGCTGCACGCGCGCGGTCTTGTCAAAAGCCGGGAAGAGGCGCGTGGGCTGATTCTCAGCGGCGTCGTCACGGTCGCCGGGACGCGGCGCGATAAGGCAGGCGCATGGGTAGACGCGGACGCCGAGATTGCGCTGCAAGCCGACCCGTGCCCCTACGTCAGCCGGGGTGGACTCAAACTCGCGGGGGGGCTGTCCGCGTTTGGCATTCAGCCTGCGGGCCAGGTTGTCCTGGACGTGGGGGTGTCCACGGGTGGCTTCACCGACTGCCTGTTGCAGCAGGGGGTAGCGCGGGTCTACGCCGTGGATGTGGGCTACGGCCAGATCGCGTGGCGGCTGCGATGCGATCCGCGCGTGGTGCTCTTGGAGCGACAAAACATCCGCACGCTCCCAAAGGAGGCGTTGCCCGAGGCGGTGGACCTGATCGTGATAGACGTCTCGTTCATCTCGCTGGAGAAGGTCATTCCATGCGTGACGCCGTATCTGAAGCAAGATGGGCAGATCGTCGCGCTGGTGAAGCCGCAGTTTGAGGTGGGTTACGGACGGGTGGGCGCGGGGGGCGTCGTCCGGGATGCCGCCCAGCATCATGAGGTGCTCCAGCGCGTCCGAGACCGAGCCGAAACATGGGGGTTGGCGGTGGCGGGCGTGGCGCCGTCGCCCATTTTGGGCAAAAAAGGAAACAAGGAATTCTTCGTTTTATTTCGGGCGAGCGACACATGAGAATACTGGTGACGGGCGGGGCGGGATTTATCGGCTCCCATCTGGTGGATCGCCTGCTTGTGGAAGGCCACGAGGTGAGCGTGGTGGATAACCTTTCCACTGGAAAAAGGAAGAACCTCAACAAGGCGGCGGCGTTCCACAAGATGGACATTCAGAGCCAGCGCGTGGCGCGCGTTTTTCGGGACGCCAAGCCGGAGGTGGTTTTTCATCTCGCCGCGCAGATGGACGTGCGCCGGTCGGTGGCGGACCCCTGCTTTGACGCGCAGAGCAATATCGTCGGCATGCTCAATCTGCTGGCCCTGGCCGTGGAGAACGGAAGCCATCGCGTGATTTTCGCCTCCTCCGGTGGCGCCATTTATGGCGAGCAGGCGCAGTTTCCCGCGCCCGAAACGCATCCGACGCACCCGCTTTCGCCCTACGGTGTGAGCAAACTCGCAGGCGAGCATTACCTCTATTACTACCAGAAGGTATGCGGTCTGGAATATGCCGCGCTGCGTTATGCCAACGTGTATGGCCCGCGGCAGGACCCGTTTGGTGAGGCGGGGGTCGTGGCGATCTTTACCCAAAAGATGCTCGAAGGGGAGCAGCCGGTCATCAATGGCAACGGCATGCAGACACGCGACTTTGTCTTCGTGGAGGACGTGGTGGAGGCCAACCTGGCCGTGCTTTACGGGCAGGCCAACGGCGCCTTCAACGTCGGGACCGGCGTCGAGACGTCGGTCAACGCCCTGTTCGGCCACTTGAAGGCGATCACGCAGGCGAATGTCACGGAGATGCACGGTTCGGAGAAGAAAGGCGAGCAGATACGCAGCAGCCTGGATTACCACAAGATCGCACAGGCGTTGGAATGGTCGCCGCGCATGGGCCTGCGCGAGGGGCTCGAAAAAACGGTGGACTACTTCCGGAAGTGACGCAAAAAAACGGCGTGCACGGACGGACTCTATGATCGGCCTATTTGCAACGCAACCGCTTTTTTTATAAGGAGATCGGCGTGAAAATGACCCCAAGACGAGACGGGCGAATCAAAATGACAGGCGCGGCCCTCGTGCTACTGACCGCGCTGCTTGCCGGTTGTGCCACGACGCGCATGATCCGTGCGGGCGACCAATACGCACAGGAGTCCAATTGGGAAGAGGCCCACAATATCTACGCCGAGGCGCTCAAGGCCGACCCGTTTAATCGCCGGCTCAAACAAAAAGTCGGAGAGACCCGCTCGCAGGCGGCCAAGGTGCACGCCCAACGTGCCGCAACGCTGATGGCGCAGGGCAATATCGCCGTGGCGCTGGAAGAGGCCAAGCAGGCGATGCGCTTTGACCCTGGCCAGCCTGACTACCCGGCGCTCATCGGCGCCCTCCTCAAAAAGAAGGAGGCGCTGGAGTCCCTCGCCCTTGGCCAAAAGATGATAAAGAGCGAGCGGTATGGCGATGCCGTCAGCGCCCTGACGCGCGCCAGTGAATTGGACCCTGCGCTCCCCGCCGTGAAGGAGGCGCTGGATATGGCGGTCGCGAGGCAGGCCAAGCAGAGCGCCTCCGCCGACTCCCTGTCGTTGCAATCTCGCAAACCCATCACGCTCAACTTCCAAAACACCAAACTCAAAGAGGTCTTTGGCGTGCTGGAGAAGCTCGCGGACATCAACATCATTTTTGACAAGGATGTCCGAGACGATCCCATCACCATCTACGCAAAGGACGTGACCTTCATCGAGGCGCTCAACCTGATTTTCGCCACCAACGGCCTTTTTATGAAAAAGATCAGCGACGAGACGATCCTCATCGCCCCAAAGACCAAGCCGAAGATGGACCAATACCAAGACCTGCTCATTCGGACGTTTTACCTCTCGCACGTCAAGGCGAAGGACATGATTAATCTGCTGCGCACGATGCTGGAGACGCGGCGGATTTATTCCAACGAAGAACTCAACACCGTGGTCGTCCGAGAAACGCCAGATAAGGTGGCGCTGATTGAGAAGATCATTGATGCCAACGACCGCAAACAGGCCGAGGTGATGGTCAACGTGGAGCTGCTGGAGGTCAAACGCACGAAGGGACACAAATATGGACTGAGCCTCAGCCCCACGCAGGTGAGCGGTTCGGTCGGTGGGGCGGGCGACGGCATCAGCGTCCAGGACCTCAAGGGCATAGACAGCTCGGACATCTTCGTCGTGCTGCCCTCCCTGCTTTTCGACTTCTTCAAGCAAGAGTCGGAGGCGCAGGTGCTGGCCAATCCCCGCGTGCGGGTGATGGACAACAAGGTGGCCAAGATCAAGGTCGGCGACCGCGTCCCGATTCTGCTGTCCAGCACCAATACCAACGCAGCCACCACGGCGGGCAGCACGGCCAGCACCACGACGACGACGTCCATCGAGTTTAAGGATGTCGGCATTGACATGACCATTGAGCCTTCCGTTCACCTGGAGGACGACATTACGATGAAGGTGAAGTTGGAGGTAACGTCGCTGGGCGATCTCGTAGACCTGGGGAACAATCAGCGACAATTCCGGTTTGGCAACCGCAGCACGGAGACGGTGCTCAACATCCGAGATGGGGAAACGGTGGTCATCAGCGGACTCTTGCGGGACGACGACCGGGAGTCCGTCGTCAAGGTGCCCGGCCTCGGCGACATCCCCGTTCTGGGTCGGCTGTTCTCGCGTACCGATAAGGAAAAGGGGAAAACCGACGTCGTGATGTCCATCACGCCGACGCTCGTCCGCGCGCGGGAGATGCCCGCCACATCGCTGCTGGGGTTCTGGTCGGGCACGGAAGATTCTTATCTAGGCCGTCCCCTCTTTAGCGATCTGTCGGTCATCCGCCCGCCGGATGCCATCGCGCTGCCCGCCGCAGATACCCCATCCGTCCCCGCCGTCCCCAGCGCGCCCGCGCCGCCTGCCGCGCCGGCCTCACCGAGCGCGCCGCCCGCGCCGCCCGTCCTGTCCGTGCCCAAAGGGGCGCGACCGATCTTGACGTTTCTCCCCGCGGAGTCCGTCGTGACGGCGGGCAGCGAGACCACTGTGGCCATCCGCGTGGATCAGGTCACGGCGCTCTCGTCGCTTACGCTCACGCTCGAATACGACCCCACGGCCCTTACCGTCAAGCAAGTGGCGGAAGGGAGCTTCCTCAATACCGATGGCGTCAAGACCCGTTTTGTCGCGACGACGCCGCCCGGCGGCAATACCGTGGATGTCCAACTCAATCGGGTGGGAGACGAGCGGGGCATGACGGGCGCAGGCACACTTTTTAACCTGACATTGAAGGCCGTCCATCCCGGCGTTGCCAAACTTCAGATTCGTTCGGCAAGCTTGACCGACATCGAACAGGAACCCATCGCCGCCGACATTGCGCCCGCGATCATCATGGTCAAATAGTCCATGCGCGGCGCAGACCCAGATGCCAAGGCCAGACCACAACCCAAACCACAATGTGGAACGGCACCCCCCCCGCTTTGACCCGCCGACGCCGTGGCGCAATGCGCGCGGGGTCACGCTGTTGGAGATGTTGATTACGGTGACGCTCATTCTGGTTTTGGCCTCCGTGGCGCTCCCCTTGTCCCGCCTCAGCGAGAAGCGTCAAAAGGAGAGCGTGCTGCGGGCGACCCTCATTGAGATGCGCAACGCCATTGACGCTTTCAAGGCAGACTGGGACGCTAAGCGCATCTCCACCGTGGAGAGCGATGCGGACATCGTCAATGTCAATACCGGCTATCCCGCCAGCCTCCAGGCGCTGGTTGAAGGCGCCCCTCTGGCTAATAGCCCAAATAAAAAACGGATAAAATACCTCCGGCGTATCCCCATGGACCCCATCACCCGTTCGACCGAATGGGGCACGCGCTGCTATAAAGACGGGCCGGACGTCTTGATTTCATGCGGCGAGGACGTTTACGATGTCTTCACCCGTGACGATCAGACGGGTCTGAACGGCGTGCCCTACCGAGAATGGTAGGCGACCGAGAATGGTAGGCGCACCCCGATGGAAAGGACAAAATGGATATTTCAACGTTGGAGCAGGCAATCAAGAAGATCAAAATTCGGATCAAGACGGGTAAGAAGACCGTGGAAGATGACGCGCGGGGCTTGCGCAAGCGACTCAAGCGTGCACAGCGGCGCAGGCGGTTGCTGATTGTTCGCAAGGCCACCATCGAGGCCCAGTCCAAGAAACAAACCCCAGAGGCCGCCGCAGAGCAGAAGGGGTGAGGAATCCAGGACGACGGGGCGCCGGCGCGGTTGCGTAGGTGCGATCCGCAAGGACAAAATCAAGGAGGTATGCGATGACGACGATCAGGGTCAAGGGGCGTGCGATTGCCAAAGGGGCACTCGTGGCCATTTTGCTGGCGGCCTGCTCTGGCGGGGGCCAAGGTGGGGGCAGTGGCGGGGGGGGCATTCCGGCCCTGATGTCGCCTGATGGCATGAGCAACGCGGCTGCCGCCGCCAAAAACAACGAGGGGGTGGATCACCTCAGCCAGGGACATTATGGCGTCTCCACGCCGCTCTTTCAGGAGGCCGTCTCGATGAGCCCCAATTTTGCCGAGGCCCATTTCAACCTGGCCGTCTCGCTCGATGGCGAGGGAAAGCATCCGGAGGCGACCGAGGCGTTTAAGAAGGCGGCGGAGTTGGGCGCGGGGAACGCCCAGATCACAGAGAATCCCATCCTAAAAAAGCACTTGGGCATGTAAGGCGGCCGGGGTCTGGGTTCCTCGAAGACGACCACGGCTTCGGGAATCCGAAGCCGCCAGGATTGATCCCCTCTGGCTCTCTCCGGCAAGACAGGTGAGGGGAGAAAACAAGAGAGGCATACCTGTCGCGGGAACGACGCATGGACCGCTGACTTTGCCGTGCCCCTGATGGCCACCCCTATTCGCGCCATCTATTACACCGACCCGCTGTGCGCATGGTGCTATGCCGCCGAGCCGATGCTCGATGCGGTGCAGGCCCATTTTTTAGACCGCATCGAAATCCAATACAAAATGTTTCCATTGTTCCAGGACGTGCGCGAGGTGATGAACGATCCGTCTCGCCTATGGACGATTGCGGATCGTTACCGCATTGTCTCGAAAAAAACGGGCGTCCCGATCAACGCGGGCGTTTGGGAATATGATTCGCCGCAGTCGGCCTGGCCCGCTTGCGAGGCGGTCAAGGCGGCGGAGCGGCAGGAGGCCGGCGCCCTGTTCCTCAGACAGATGCGCGTGGCCGTCATGGTGGAAGGCCGCAACATTGCGCGCCCGGTGGTGCAGACGGAATGCGCGGAGGCCGTTGGTCTGAACCTGGCGCGGTTCGAAAAAGACCGGCGCGATCCCGCGCGCAGAGACGAGGTGCAGGCCGACGTGGACGATGCGCACAGAGAGAATGTCCTCTCCCGCCCGCATTTTATCCTCACCAACACACAAGACGACCGCGTGGCAATCGCCGGTCCACGCTCGGTCACCCTCTTTAAAGAAGCCGTCGAGGCACTCTACCACGAACAACCCGAACCCTAGTCCTGCGGACGGCAGTCCTGCGGACGGCGACATGCTTCGCACACTCGCCGCACATGGGTTTCTATGGCGCAGGGACAGGCTCACCCCGCCCGCAATAGGTTTTGTCCGGCCTTGCCGATGGATGGGGAGGCCACGCCCTTGTAAACAACGCGCGACCCTGTCGCCCGGGCGTCTGAGTCCTGCCCACCTTGAGCCCTATGCTACAGTATCTCCTCATCCGGCTGTGGATTGCCGGGTTTCGCCATCTCCCGTTTGATTCTGCGGTCAGGCTGGGTGCGGTGTTGGGCGGTCTGATTTACCGTATGGATCGCCGCCATCGCCGGATCACGTTGGACAACCTAGAGAAGGCGCTCGGCGGCCAGATGGACGCGGCGCAGCGTGCCCACATCGCCGAAGCATCCTTCCGGAATCTAGGTCGGTCGCTGGCCGAGATTGCGCGCCTTGCCGACACCACGCCAAAAGAGATCGCGCAGCGCGTCACAATTG